>Ga0209148_1000707_pt1 | contig 26803 bp, 26 predicted proteins | sample AraplaCol_mMF_r2_2_FD_184288 | JGI IMG/M metagenome (GOLD analysis project Ga0209148, IMG submission 184288) | Arabidopsis root microbial communities from North Carolina, USA - plate scrape CL_Col_mMF_r2 (SPAdes) (version 2) | ecosystem: Host-associated > Plants > Roots > Endosphere | place... | reverse complement strand
TGTCGGAGGAGCTGATCAACGCCGGCACCTATCATCACTCCGGTGACCTCGAGGCACATGGCCGGGTCGACGTGTTCAAGGATCTGCTCGACTCCGACGTCGAGCGCCTGCACGTCCTGATCACGCGCCATGCCAAGGCGACCGGCTCCAAGCGCGCCGCCGACATCCTTGCCAATTGGAAGGAATGGCTGCCCAAATTCCGCAAGGTGATGCCGGTCGAGTACCGGCGCGCACTGCGCGAAATGGCCGCCAACGCGGACGCCGAGCCAAAAATCGCGATCGGGGCGTAGCGAGCATCACTCTCCGTCATTGCGAGCGGAGCGAAGCACCGGATTGCTTCGTCGCTTCGCTCCTCGCAGCGACGAGAAGAAACAAAACGATTAAGCGGCAGGGACTTCGGGTTTAATGGGCAAGATCACGGGTTTTCTCGAAATCGAACGGCACGATCGCAAGTACACCCCGGTCGCCGAGCGCGTGAAGCATTACAACGAGTTCGTCGTTCCCTTGACCGAGAAGGAAACGCGCGACCAGGCCGCGCGCTGCATGAATTGCGGCATTCCCTATTGCCACGGCACCGGCTCGGTGGCGCCGGGCACGCCCGGCTGCCCGGTCAACAACCAGATCCCTGATTTCAACGACCTCGTCTATCAGGGCAATTGGGAAGAAGCCTCGCGCAACCTGCACTCGACCAACAACTTCCCTGAATTCACCGGCCGCATCTGTCCGGCGCCGTGCGAAGCGTCCTGCACGCTCAACATCGACGACAACCCCGTCACCATCAAGACCATCGAATGCGCGATCGTCGACCGCGCCTGGGACAATGGCTGGCTGAAGCCTGAAGTCGCCGCGGTGAAGACCGGCAAGAAGGTCGCGGTGATCGGCTCGGGTCCGGCCGGCATGGCCTGCGCGCAGCAGCTCGCGCGCGCCGGCCACGACGTGCATCTGTTCGAGAAGTACGCCAAGGCCGGCGGCCTGCTGCGCTACGGCATCCCCGACTTCAAGATGGAGAAGGGCGTCATCGACCGCCGCATCAAGCAGATGGAAGGCGAAGGCGTCACGTTCCACTACAACAGCCATGTCGGCGCTGACGGCAATGTCGATCCGCGCGAGATGCTCAACCAGTACGACGCGATCGCGCTGACCGGCGGCGCCGAGGCGCCGCGCGACCTCCCGATCCCCGGCCGCGAGTTCGACGGCATTCACTATGCGATGGACTTCCTGCCGCAGCAGAACCGCCGCGTCTCCGAGGAGCCGCTGAATGGCGTGAAGGAGATCCTGGCCGGCGGCAAGCATGTCGTCGTCATCGGTGGCGGCGACACCGGAAGTGACTGCATCGGCACCTCGCTGCGCCAGGGTGCGCTCAGCGTGACCCAGCTCGAGATCATGCCCGCCCCGCCCGAGCGCGAGAACAAAGGCCTGACCTGGCCGAACTGGCCGCTGAAGATGCGCACGTCCTCGAGCCAGGCCGAAGGCGCAATCCGCGAATTCGCCGTACTGACGCAGAAGTTCACCGGCGAGAACGGCAAGGTCAAGAAGCTGCACTGCGTGCGTGTCGACGACAAGTTCAAGCCGATCGCAGGCACCGAGTTCGAGCTCGATGCCGAACTCGTCCTGCTCGCGATGGGTTTCGTGCACCCCGTGCACGAAGGCCTCTTGAAGCAGCTCGCAGTCGACCTCGACCCGCGCGGCAACGTCAAGGCCAACACGCTCGACTACCAGACCTCGCGACCGAACGTGTTCTCCGCCGGCGACATGCGCCGCGGCCAGTCGCTGGTGGTCTGGGCCATCCGCGAAGGCCGGCTCTGCGCGCGGTCGATCGACACGTTCCTGATGGGGAAGACGGATCTGCCGCGGTAATCTCCCGTCGTCCTGGCGAAAGCCAGGACCCAGTACCCCAGGGAGCGATTTGGCGAAGACTGGCAATTCGGCACTACGACCGACTGTCATCGATGGATTACGCGGTATGGGTCCTGGCTTTCGCCAGGACGACGGTGGAGAGCTTGGCTGCACCGAGCCAACTCAGCGACGTACCGCCCCTTAATTCTGCAGCCTCACGCCCAGCATCACCACCGTGCTCTGCGAGCTTGAGCCCGGCTGGTTCGAATCCAGGATGTCGTGGCGCAGGGTGCCCTTGATCCAGATGTTGCGGTTGAGCTTGTAGATCAGATTGCCTTCGAGCGAGTAGGTCTTGTCGTTGCGATTCTGGCCCTGGTAATCGTAGGTGCCGTAGGTGAACTTGCCGATCGCCGTCAGCCAGCGGCGGAAGTCGTGGTCGACTTCGGCGCCGTAGGTGTGCACCAGCACGCCTGAGGAGCCGGGGATCGTGGTTTCCGCGATCTGGGTGTCGGTGTTGAACTTCACTGTCGTCAGGCCGCTCGCATTCCAGATCAGCGAGCCGGAGGTCAGGAAGCCCGAGAGCTGGCTGAGGCGCGGGTCGACATAGTTGCGCGCGGAATAGCCGACCGAGACTTCGCCGGTGAGGATGCGCGAGAACTCGAAGGACGAGCCGACCTTGGCATAGCCGCCGGTTGAATCGCGCAAATAGCCGTTGCGGTCGGCGGCCTGGTCGTGAATGCGATTGTCGCCCTCGATCTCGACGAACGGTTTGAGGCCCGGCTTCAGCTCGTAGGAGAAGCGCCCGACGCCGCCATACTGGTTGAAGTCGCGGTCGTCATTGCTGAAGGTCGAGCCGTCGGTGAGCTTTGAATCCGTATAGGCGGTGCGATCGATCGTGGCGCCGGCGGCGACCTGGAAACGGTTGAAGGTCTGGTCGAAGCCGAAGGTGCCGCCATAGGTGGCATAAACGGGATATTTCTGCAGGCCGGCCTGCACGTTCGGGCTGCCGGGATTGTCGGTGGCGAGCCGCAACCGGAATTGCGAGGTCAGCTTCAGATCGCGATCGACGTCGTAGCGGCCATCGACATGGCCGGTGAAATCGGGGCGGTTGATCTCGACCGGCGAGGGCGAGGGAAGTCCGTCGATCGTCGCCGGCATGTTGTTGGTGTAGCCGGAGAACGAGCCGCGCAAGTCGGCAACCAGCGCGTGGCGCTCCCAGTCGGATGCCACGAGGAGATCGGGCGCGACGACATAGACAGGCGAGCCGACCGGCTTGCTGAGGCGCGCGGGATTGGTGTCGTAGCCGGCGGAGAGCTCGAGCCCGCCCTTGATCAGGAAGCTGCCGGCGTAGTCGCCGACCGCGCCGAACGCATCGTCGTCGACCTTGAGACGACGGCGCTGCGGCTGGCCGGGCACGGTGCCGGCCATCGCCGGCGGCAATGGCGTCTTGTTCGCGGTCTCCGACGGTGGCGGCGCAATGCGCGGCGGACCGAGCGTGGAGACCGGTGGCGTTGCGGGCACCGGTGAGCCTGGACCCGGGGACTTCCTAGGCTTCGGCTGGCCGGGATAGAGTTTGGGCTGCTGGCGCTTGCGATTGAGCGAGTCGTAGCCCGAGCTGCTCGCGCCGTTCGCGGCGGGCAGGCCATAGGTCGGCACCTGGCCGATGCGCGTGGTCGCGGGGGCATCGCTTTTCTTGCGCGGATCGTCGTTGGGATCCGGAGGCTGCGGGGGCTGCGGGACCGCGTCCGAAGGGGCTTGCGGCACGCCTGCCGTGCGGCGTGTCGGCAGCGTCTCAGGCGCGACGAAGCCGCCGCGGCTGGGATTGAACAGGTCTGGCGTCAGGCTCTGGGCGGCCACTGGTGAGCTTTCCAGCGCGGTCAGCAACAGGCATGGCAAAGCGGCGCGGAAAGCATACGCGCTGCGGCTCCGGCCCCTGCCTGGAGGCGACCCCACGATGGAACAACTCCAACGAAATCAAATACTTCACTGATGGCTTTCCGCCGACGCGGGGGAACCATCGTTAATGGAGTTAAAACAATTATGGTTAATGACCCGTTGAGAGCTTTGGGGCCCGCGTCGCCTCGCGCCCCGGGGCGTGCTAAGAGGCGAGCCAACGGGCCGACGCCCCTCCTCCCTGGACCAGAGCATGCCGAGTTCGAAACCGCTGATGACCTCCTCATCCGGCCCCACCCCTACGTCAGTCGAATCCGCGCTCCGCACGCTGGAGACGGAGAGCGGCGGCATCAATGCGCTCGCGGCCGCCCTGCGCGGCCCGCTGGGCGAGGCGTTCGCCAGAGCGGTCGACCTGATCCGCAATGCCAAGGGCCGTGTCATCGTCACCGGCCTCGGCAAATCAGGCCACATGGCGCGGAAGATCGCGGCGACCCTGGCATCCACAGGCACGCCGGCCTTCTTCGTCCACACCGCTGAAGCCGCCCATGGCGATCTCGGCATGATCACCGCCGATGACGTCATCATGGCGCTTTCCTGGAACGGCGAGCAGCCGGAGATGAAAACGCTGGTGAACTATTCGGCGCGCTTCGCGATCCCGATGATCGCGGTGACGTCGAACGCAGCCTCCTCGCTCGCGCAGGCCGCCGACATCGTCATCGAGCTGCCGAAGGCGCGCGAGGCCTGCCCGCACAATCTGGCGCCGACCACCTCGACCATGATGCAGGTCGCGATCGGCGATGCCATCGCGATTGCGCTGCTCGAGGGCCGCGGCTTCACCGCGCTGGAATTCGCGCACTTCCATCCGGGCGGCAAGCTCGGCGCGATGCTGAAATTCGTCCGCGACTACATGCGCACCGGCGCGGAGATTCCGGTCAAGCCTGAAGGCACCAAGATGTCAGACGCCGTGGTCGAGATGTCGGCCAAGGGTTTGGGCTGCGTCTGCATCGTCAACGACGCCAACGAGGCCGTCGGCATCATCACGGACGGCGATCTGCGCCGTCACATGCGGCCTGATCTTCTGACTGCGACGGTCGATGAGATCATGACCAGGCAGCCCAAGACGGTGCCGCCCTCGATGCTCGCGAGCGAGATGATCGAGGTGCTGAACACGCGCAAGATCACGACGCTGGTCGTGACCGAGGCGGACAAGGTGGTCGGTATCGTGCACCTGCACGATCTGTTGCGGGCGGGCGTGGCGTAGGTCCTTTCTCTACGCCGGAAACCGCGTCGCCTTCTCCTCCAGCGGCAGCTTCAGCCCGTTCGCCAGATACGACACCGTGCGGTAGAAGCCGCACAGCAGCATGATCTCCAGGATCTGCGCCTCGTCGTAATGCGCCGACAGCGCGGAAAACTCGGCATCCGCGAACGTCGCGCGGATGTGCAGTGCGTCCACCGCCGCGATCAGGGCCTGCTCGGCCGGCGACCAGCAGGGTGAACTCGCATCGCCCGCGACAGTTGCGCCGACCTCATCGTCGCTAAGCTTGGCCGGCCCGGCGAAGATCGCGACATGGACGCCCCATTCATATTCGCAGTCGTTCAGCGCGCAGGTGCGGTCGATGACGATCTCGCGCTGGCGCAGCGACAGCGGCCCGGGATCAAGCAGTCCGCCGGCGCGGAACTTGTCCCAGGCGCGGGTGTGGCCGGCCATCACCCGGAACAGCATCAGCGGCGGCGCGCCGCGCATGATGCGGTCGAACTGCGCCTGGATCTCCGGGGGATAAGGCGGCGTGAGCGGCGCCATACGCGGCGTGGCCTGAGACATGGGCCGTCTCCATTGCTACAGATATCGTAGCAATACGCTACATTATCTGTAGCAAGACGCAAGAGGGGCGCGATGGCGAAACAGGCAGCATCGAGGAAAGTCCGCGGCTCGCGCAGCGGCCGGCCGATCATGGCGCTGCTCGATCTGCTCGGCCGGCGCTGGAGCTTGCGGATCCTGTGGGAGCTACGTGACGCCCCCCTCACCTCGCGCGCATTGCGCACGGCCTGCGACGAGGCTTCGCCGACGGTGCTGCAGGCACGGCTGACGGAATTGCGCGAGGCGGGGTTCGTCGAGCTCGGCGACGGTGGCGGCTATGGGTTGACGGCGCTCGGACGCGAGCTGGGCGAGATGGTCATGCCGCTGCACCGGTTTGCGGAGAGGTGGAAGAAGAGCTGAAGAAGCCGGCGCGCGCTCTGACCTTCCTTCTCCCCTTGTGGGAGAAGGTGGCGCGAAGCGCCGGACGAGGGGTATGTCTCGGCAAACTCAGTTCGGCGTTCGGGGAGAGATACCCCTCACCCGTCTCGCCGCTACGCGGCGAGCCACCCTCCCCACAAGGGGGGAGGGAAGAAAGCGCTACGCCGCAGCTACCGTCAGGTTGGCACCATCGACCTGCACCACCTTCACCCGAGTGCCGGCCGGCGTGTCCGGGCCTGCAACACGCCACACGGTGTCGCCGATGCGCACCGTGCCGTTGCCGTCGATGATCGGCTTCTCCAGCGTGAACTCGCGCCCCAGCAGCGCCTCGGTGCGCTTGTTGAGGAAAGGGCTCGCGCTTTCATCGGCCTTCGGCCGGGCAAGCCGGCGCCACACCGGCACGGCGGCGGCTGCGAACACCGCGAACATCACGAGCTGGATCTGCCAGGAGATGACGGCGGCGAACGAGATCAGGCCGACCAGCAGTGCTGCAAGCCCGAGCCAGAACAGGAAGACGCCCGGCGCGATCACCTCCAGCGCCATCAGGATGAAGCCGAAGATCAGCCAGTTCCAGGTGCCGAGCGATACGAACATGTCGGTCATGACACGGCCTCTTTATATGAGCGCACGAATTTAGCGAAACTCATGCGCCGTCCTTACCCCTGCCGCGGCGGGACTGCCGGCGGCGTCGGGCCGGTCGGCGGCACCGAACCGGTACGGCGCGCGGCCGCAGACGCCGACGCAGCACTTTCTCCGAACGTCGCCTTCGCGATCTCGCCGATGCCGGCGAGCGAGCCGAGCAAGGAGGTTGCTTCCATCGGCAGCATGATGATCTTCTGGTTCGGCGCATCCGCGAACTGGCCGAACGCCTTGATGTATTTGTCGGCGATAAAATAGTTCAGCGCTGCAACGTCACCCTTGGCGATGGCCTCACTGACCATTTGCGTCGCCTTGGCCTCGGCCTCGGCCGACCGCTCACGCGCTTCGGCGTCGCGGAATGCAGCTTCCTTGCGGCCTTCGGCCTGGAGGATCTGGCCTTGCTTGGCGCCCTCGGCGCGCAGGATCTCGGACTGGCGCTGGCCTTCCGCGGCCAAAATGTCGGCGCGCTTGACACGCTCGGCTTTCATCTGCCGGCCCATGGCCTCGACGAGGTCGGCCGGCGGCACGATGTCCTTGATCTCGATGCGGTTGACCTTAAGGCCCCACGGCGAGACCGCAGCGTCGACGACGCGTAAGAGGCGCTCGTTGATCTCGTCGCGGTGCGACAGCACCTGGTCGAGATCCATCGCGCCCATCACCGAGCGGATGTTGGTCATGGTCAGGACGGTGATGGCCTGGGTGAGGTTGGAGACCTCGTAGCTGGCCTTCGCGGCATCGAACACCTGATAGAAGGCGACGCCGTCCACCGTCACGGTGGCGTTGTCCTTGGTGATGACCTCCTGCTCGGGGATGTCGATCACCTGCTCCATCATGTTGATCTTGCGCCCGATGCGATCGAAATAGGGCACGATCAGATTGAGCCCGGGGTTCAGCGTCTGGGTGTATTTGCCGAACCGCTCGATGGTCCAGTCATAGCCTTGCGGCACCGTCTTCACGCCCGCAATCAACGTGACGATGACGAGCAACACCAGAACAATCGCGAAAATATCGAAGCCGCTCATATATCCTCCAAGGCGGAAAAGATGCCGGGAAACAGGCCTTTCCCGCGCTGTCATTGGTCGGGATCAGCACCCTACCGGTTCAGCGGTCGCTTTTCACGTCGGCATCGGTGCCTTTCCGCACAAGACGCTCGAAGCGGGAACGGTCACGATTATGTATTTGCGAAGGGCCCTTGAAAGCGCAGCGGCGCAAACCTAGCGGCAAAAATTAACAGATTGCGACGCTACTCGATGACGTCGTTCACGATTGCGAGCAGGCCGGCGGGAAGCATAACGCCGATCGCCTTGGCCGTCTTCATATTGATCGCAAGCTCGAGCTTGGTGGGATTCTGGACCGGGAGATCGGCCGGCTGCGCCCCCTTCAGGATGCGGTCGATATAGCTGGCGGCACGTTGCAGCTGCTCGGCACTGTCGGTGCTGTAGGACATCAGCCCGCCTTCGTCGACGAAGGCGCGGCTCCAGAACACTGACGGCAGGTGTGATTGCGCGATGGCCGCCAGCAGAGGCGCGCGATTGGCCATGGTGAAAAAGTCGGGCAGCACCAGGAAGCCGCCGTCCACCCGCGATGCCAGCGCGGCAATCGAGGCCGCATCATGCACCGGCGCAGGCTCGACCGCGACATGCAGCGTCCGCGCGGCATGTTCGAGCGTGCGCAGCATCAGGGGTGCGAACGGCGCGGTGGCAGGATTGTAGACGACGAAGGCGCGAGGAACCTTCGGCGTGACCTGCGTCAGCATCTCCAGCCATTTGCCGGCGAGCGGGCCGTCATAGTCGGTGAAGCCTGTGATGTTACCGCCGGGATGGGCGAGATTTTGCACAAAGCCCTGGCTGACGGGATCGGTCACCACCGCGAACACGATCGGAATCGTCGCGGTGCGCTGGCGCAGTTCCTCCACTGAGGGGGTGCCGATGGCGAGCAGAACATCAGGCTTGAGTGCGATCAGCTCGTCGGCGAGCCGGGCGATCGGAGCGCGATCACCCCCTCCGTTGCGCCAGTCGATCCTAAGATTGTCCTGCTCCCTCCAGCCATGGGCAGCAAGCGCTTCGGCCAGGCGGGACTGCCCGATCACGTCATCGGCCGTGATCGAAAGCACGCCCAGCCGGCGCGGCTCGCTGGTCTTCTGTGCCAGGGCTGAGGGCGGCAGCACCGCGATCGTCCCCAGAAGCGCCAGGCAGTCGCGGCGGTTCATGGAGCACTCCTCAAGCCCAGGCACGCTAGATCCAGCCTTGCAGCTCGCGCAGCACCAGCGTGCGGATCACGTCCATGCCGGGATCGCTGTCGTTGAGGCAGGGGATCGCGGAAAACTGCTCGCCGCCATTGTGCTTGAAGATCTCGGCATTCTCCTGCGCGATCTCCTCCAGCGTCTCCAGACAATCGGCTGAAAATCCCGGCGTCACCACCGCGATGCGGCGCACGCCTTCTTTCGCCAGACGCTCCATCGTCTTGTCGGTGTAGGGCTGCAGCCATTCGTCATTGCCGAAGCGCGACTGGAAGGTCAGCAGCAGCTTGGTCTCGTCCATGCCGAGCCGGCGGCGCAGCGCCTCAGTCGTCGCGACGCAGTGGCTCTGATAGGGATCGCCCTTGTCGACATAGGATTTCGGCATGCCGTGAAAGGACGCGACGATCAGTTCCGGCTTGAAGGACAGCGTCGCCAGATGCGACTCGATCGAGACGGCGAGCGCCTCGATATAGGCCTCGTCCTCGTAGTAAGGCGGCGTCACCCTTAGCGTCGGCTGATTGCGGAGGCTCGCGAGCACGCGGAACACCTCGTCGCAGACGGTCGCCGAGGTCGAGGCCGAATATTGCGGATAGAGCGGCACGGCGAGGATGCGCTCGCAGCCCTTCGCGATCAGCGCATCGATCCCTGCCTTGATCGAGGGATTGCCGTAGCGCATCGCCCAATCCACCACGACATGCGCGCGATCAGACAGCGCGGCGGCAAGCTTGTCGGCCTGCGACCGCGTGATGGTCTTGAGCGGCGACTCGTTCTTCTCGATGTTCCAGATCTTCTGGTAGTCGAGCGCCTTGGTGCGGGGGCGGCTGCGCAGGATGATGCCGTTCAGCACGGCTTTCCAGATCAGGCCCTGGTCCTCGATGACGCGGGCGTCCGACAGGAATTCCTTCAGATAGACCCTCACGCCTGAAGCGTCGGCCGTATCGGGCGTGCCGAGATTGACCAGCAGCACGCCGACGCGCGGCTGGCTGGGCTGAACGGTCGGCTTCGCTGAAACGATGGGGGCCAGGGTCGTCATGGCTAGTTGGGTCGCGCGTTGCTCCGAACTTGTCAAGATGAGGCCGGTTTCGCTAGGGTCCCGCCCAAGCGGGGGAGGGAAGATGACACTCGCGGAATGGTGCGTTCTCGGAGCGCTGCTGCTCTATCTCGTAACGATCGTCTCGATCAAATGGATCAGGTTTCGCGGCTTCGACAATTCCCGGCCGCGCGATCCCGCCTTTTACGAAGACGCCATCTCCCGGCGCGCCCTCGGCGCGCACCAAAACGGCATCGAGACCTTTCCGTTCTTCGCCTTCGCCGTCCTGCTCGCCGAATTCCGGGATTCGCCGCAGCGTCTGATCGACGAACTCGCGGTGCTGTTCCTGATCGTGCGGGTCGCCTATGTGCTGACCTATCTCGGCAACCGCCCGACGCTGCGTTCCATCCTCTGGAGCATCGGCTTTGCGCTCAATCTGGCGATCTTCCTGATGCCGATGTTGAAGAGGTTTTTGCCGGTGTGAGGTTTTTTCCTTCTCCCCTTGTGGCAGAAGGTGGCGCGAAGCGCCGGATGAGGGGTATGCCTCCTCAAACTCGGCTCGACGGTCGCGGAAAGATACCCCTCACCCGGCTCGCCGCTACGCGGCGAGCCACCCTCTCCCACAGGGGGAGAGGGAAGAAAGCTCAAAAGCACGTCGTCCGCTCGGCCGCAATGTAGCCGAACAGCAACCCCGCGCCGAACAGCAGCACGAGGGCCGCCGCACCGAATTCGACGCCGCGCATGAACAGCGCGCCGCCGCCGTCGCGGGCTCCGCTCAAGCGGCCGGCAATGTCCTTGGCCGAGACGGCGACCACGGCGATGGTAGCGACCGTGATCGCTGTGCCCAGCCCCATCAGGAAGGTCGCGGCGATGCCGGCCCAGAACAGGCCCTGGGCCAGCGAGAACACCAGCACCAGGATCGCACCCGAGCAGGGACGGATGCCGACGGTCAGGATCGCGGCAAAGCCGCGCTTCCAGCCGCCGGGGCCGGCCAGCTCGGTTGGGGCGGGCCCATGGGAATGACCGCAATGCTCGTCGTGGACGTGGTCATGGCCGTGATGATGGGCGTGCGCATGATCGTGATGATGGTGATCGTGATGATCATGCGCATCATGATGATGGTCATGGCCGTGATCATGATGGTCATGCGGCACGCCCGCCATCGCCGGCACCGGCTGCGTCGCCTGGAGTGCGCGGATGAAGGTGCGGCCCTTGGTCCAGGTCAGGCGCAGGCCGAACAGCGCAATTAGGGCATAGCTCGCGATCTCGATCGCGCCTTCGGCCTTGCACATGGTCTTCGCGGTGGCATTCAGGATCCACGCCGAGATGCCGACGATCAGGATCGCCACCAAGGACTGCATCAGCGCCGAGGCAAACGACAGCGCGATGCCGCGCTGTGCGGTCTCGCGGTTGGCGACGAGATAGGAGGCGATCACCGCCTTGCCGTGGCCGGGGCCTGCGGCATGGAAGATGCCGTAGGCAAAGGAGATGAAGAGCAGCGTCCACACCGCCGAGCCATCGGATTTGGCGGCGCGGATGGTCGATGACATCTGGCGATAGAATTCCGACTGCTTGGCCAGCAGCCAGCCGATCAGGCCGCTGGCCTCGGACGCTGGTGCCTGCTTTGGTGCGCCGAACGGATTTTGCGCCAGGGCATGGTGAAGCGCGGCATCGGCCACGCCGACGACGAGGAGCAAGGCGGCGCAGGCGATGAGCCCGCGCGCGAGTGGCGAGAGATGCGGCTTCAAGGGCAATCCACCGTGATCTTGTTGGCGAACATCATCCCGAAATTGGCATTCGGGCCGTCCATGAAAGTCTGCTCGTTGAGCTTCTGCGCGCTCGCGGTGCCGTCGCTCGGACGATCGAGCTTCATCTGGCAGCCTGGTGGCGCGCCGACCAGCTTGACCGGATTGTCCTTGGCCATCTGGAAGTCGATGAAGAAGGAGCGGTCGAACACTTCCAGCATCAATTGCTTCGGCTTGAGCGGGGTCTTCAGCGGCAGCGTGAAGTGCAGGGTCAGCACCGAATCCTTGTAGTCGAGGAAATAGTCGACCGGCTCGCCAAAGCGCTCCTTCTTGCCGTCGGCCTTCGCGAAGGTGAAGTAGGCGTATTCCTTCAGCGATTCGACATTGGTCTGCGCCAGCGGCCCGAGTTCCTCGCGCGTATAGGCGCCCTTCTTCTTGGCCTCGAGCCCCTGCACCGCATAGGCCGAGAACATGTCGTCAAATGTCCAGGCGTGGCGAACGCCGGTGATCGAGCCGTCCTCGGCGTAGAGCAATTCGCTCGTCGCAGTGATCCAGACATGCGGATGCGCGCTCGCCGCGCTTGCTGCAAGCAGCAGGCCGGCGGCGAGCAGCCATCCCAGCAGGGCGCGCATGCCGATCAGGCCGCCTTGTCGTCGAGCAGGCCGCGGCGGCGGAGCAGCGCGTCGGGCTCGGGCGGGCGGCCGCGGAAGGCCTCATAGGCCGCTTCCGGATCGACCGAACCGCCGCTCGAATAGATGTCGTCGTGGAGGCGCTTGGCCACCGCGGGATCGAAGATGTTGCCGGCTTCCTCGAACGCGCCGAAGGCATCGGCGTCCATCACCTCCGACCACATGTAGCTGTAATAGCCGGCGGCGTAGTGGTCGCCCGTGAAGATGTGACCGAACTGCGTCGGCCGGTGCCGCATCGAGATCTCCTCGGGCATGCCGATCTTCTCCAGCTCGCGTTTCTCGAAGGCGCGGACATCCTGCGCGGCTGATGCCGGCTGGGAGTGGAACTCGAGGTCGACCAGCGCCGAGGAGACGAACTCGACCGTGGCAAAGCCCTGGTTGAATTTGCGCGCGGCCAGGAAGCGCTTGAGCAAATCGTCCGGCAGCGGCTCGCCGGTCTGGTAATGGCGGGCGAACTGCTGCAGCACCTCGGGCCGCTCCTGCCAGTGCTCGTAGAGCTGCGAGGGCAGCTCGACGAAGTCGGTGAACACGGAGGTGCCCGACAGCGACGGATAGGTCACGTTGGACAGCATGCCGTGCAGGCCGTGGCCGAACTCGTGGAACAGGGTGCGGGCATCGTCGGGCGACAGCAGCGACGGCTCGCTTCCGGTGCCCTTGGCAAAATTGCAGACATTGATGACGAGCGGGGCGATCTCGCCGTCGAGCTTCTGCTGGTCGCGCAGCGAGGTCATCCAGGCGCCGGAGCGCTTGGACGGCCGGGCAAAGTAGTCGCCATAGAACAGCGCCTTGTGCTTGCCGTCGGGCCCCTTGACCTCCCAGACCCGGACGTCGGGGTGCCAGACCGGCACATCCTTGCGCTCCTCGAAAGTGACGCCGAACAGGCGCGTGGCGCAATCGAAGGCGGCCGCGATCATGTGGTCGAGCGTCAGGTAGGGCTTGATCGCGGCGTCGTCGAAATTGGCACGCTGGAGGCGGAGCTTCTCGGCGTAGAAACGCCAGTCCCAGGGCGCGAGCTTGAAATTGCCGCCCTCTTCCGTGATCAGCGCCTGCATTTCGTCGCGGTCGGCAAGCGCTCGCGCCCGGGCCGGTTTCCAGACCCGCTCCAGGAGACCGCGCACCGCATCCGGGGTCTTGGCCATGGAATCCTCGAGCCGGTAGGCGGCGAAGGTCGGATAGCCCAGAAGCTTGGCGGTCTCCTCGCGCAGCGTCAGGATCTCGCCGATGGTCGCGTTGTTGTCGTTGGAATTGCCGTTGTCGCCGCGCGCGACGAAAGCCTTGTAGACCTTCTCGCGCAGGTCGCGCCGCGCTGAACTCCTCAGGAACGATTCGACCGAGGAGCGCGACAGCGTGATGATGGCCTTGCCTGCCATGCCGCGATCTTCCGCCGCAGCCTTGGCGCCGGCGACAAAGCTCTCCGGCAGGCCCTGGCGGTCGGCCTCACCCAGCTCCATGAACCAGTCCTGCTCGTCGCCAAGCAGATGATGGCTGAAGCCGGTCGCGAGCTGGGCCAGCTTCTCGTTGATCTCGGCCATCCGCGTCTTGGCCTCGTCGGACAGGCCGGCGCCGGAACGGTGGAAGCGGGTGTAGGTGCGCTCCAGCAGGCGGAGCTGCTCCGGCGTCAGGCCGAGACTGGCGCGGTTCTCGTGCAGCTGGGCGATGCGGCCAAACAGCACGGCGTTCATCATGATCGGATTCCAGTGCCGCGCCATCCGCAAGGAGACCTCCTTGTCGATGTCGAGGATCGCCGGGTTGGAATGCGCCGAGACCAGGTCGTAGAAGACGGAGGCAACCTTGTTCAGCAGCTTGCCGGAGCGCTCCAGCGCCGTGATGGTGTTGGCGAAGTCGGGTGCAGCAGGATCGTTGGTGATGGCCGCGATCTCGGCCGAGTGATCGGCAAAGGCCTGCTCGAAGGCCGGCAGGAAGTGGTCCGGCGCGATCTCGTTGAAGGGCGGGGTCGCAAACGGCGTCACCCAGGCCTTCAGCAGCGGATTGGTCTCGGCGTCCGTAGTTTGGCGGGGGTCTGACATCGCAAGTCTCGTTTTTTGAGGCAATTTGTTGCAGCCAGCTATAGCACGCGATGGGGCTTTTTTGGGCCATTTGGCCTTGCTACCGCCCGCCTTTTCGGGGAGATTGCGGCCCTCGAAACCACGGACCTCAACGCCCATGAACGCGCCCTCCTCGTCTTCCCGTCAGATCGTCTGGCCGAGCGTCATCACCGTCATCAGCGCCGCCATCCTGATCGGCGCCGAGGTGTTCGGCGCGGCGTTTGCCGGCGGCTGGGCGCTCGCCATTCTGTTCGGGCTCGGCGACCAGGGCGCGCACATCCTTCAGGCCGTGCTGTTCGCACTCGGCGTGCTGGTCATGACCGCCTTCATCCGCGCAGCTCAGCGCGTCGAGCCGTTCTTCAAGCGCGGCTGAGGCGTCTTGCGCGACAGAGCTACGCGCGCGACATAGAAAACTTAACGCACGTTCATCTTCCGCGTCGCTCGCGCAACACCGCGCAAGCAGATGTTAGGCAATTCGCTCCTCAGCCTAAAAAAATTCTTGCGAAGCCGAGTCAAAACCCTTATGTGCGTTTTTGCCCAATTTCGCACGTGCCTGTGGTCGTGTGTCAGTCGGTAGGTATCCGGACAAGAGGCCGGACAGCCGCCAAGGGGTGAAGAAGCCGAGGGGCTCTTCGGAAGTGCAGACGTCAAAGGCTGAAAGGCCGAACGACTGAAAGCAAACCCGGAGCGTCCAGCATCTCTCTCAAGAGATGCCTTGTCGAAGGTGACTTCACTTTTTGCAACCGTGACTGGCAGCCGGAGGCGAACCGGCGCACCCCGCTCTCAACGGGGGACGCGACTTAAAGCAACGACGGATCGGGCTTTTTTGGTCTCTACCGGCATTCCACCGCCGGCGCGGGCTACTGAAAAGGCTTGTCCTTCATTGCCAGGTGTGCGGGCGGGAAGCTCTCCCAACCAATCCACGGCAGCACAGTCTGGTTTGAGTCTTTTGGCTTCAGCGCGCCTCCATCGCGCGATGTGGCCGAAGCACTCTTATCCGACGTCACGTTGATGCGGATCCCGTCGCTGGGACCGTTGGAGAGTGCAATGACCGAACGTATCCAGGAATTCCTGCGCAACCGCCGCAAGGAAGGTCTCGACACCGAGCCGTGCCTCGTCGTCGACCTCGAGGTCGTGCGCGACAATTACCAGAGCTTCGCCAAGGCGCTGCCCGACAGCCGCGTGTTCTACGCCGTCAAGGCAAACCCGGCACCGGAAGTGCTGGCGCTGCTGGCCTCCATGGGCTCCTGCTTCGACACCGCGACCGTCGCCGAGATCGAGATGGCGCTGGCCGCCGGTGCGACGCCCGACCGCATCTCCTTCGGCAACACCATCAAGAAGGAGCGCGATATCGCGCGCGCCTTCGCGCTCGGCATTCGCCTGTTCGCGGTGGACTGTGTCGCCGAGGTCGAGAAGGTCGCCCGTGCCGCCCCCGGCGCCAAGGTGTTCTGCCGCATCCTCTATGATTGCGCCGGCGCCGAATGGCCGCTGTCGCGCAAGTTCGGCTGCGACCCGGAGATGGCCGTCGAGGTGCTCGACGTCGCCAAGCGCCTGGGCCTGGAGCCGTGCGGCATCTCGTTCCATGTCGGTTCGCAGCAGCGCAAGGTGAAGGCGTGGGACCGTGCGCTGGCGATGGCCTCGCAGGTGTTCCGCGACTGCGCCGAGCGCGGCATCAACCTCTCCATGGTCAACATGGGCGGCGGCTTCCCGACCAAGTACCTGAAGGACGTGCCGCCGGTCGTCACCTACGGCCGCTCGATCTTCCGCGCGCTGCGCAAGCACTTCGGCAACCAGATTCCGGAGACCATTATCGAGCCGGGCCGCGGCATGGTGGGCAACGCCGGCATCATCGAATCCGAGGTCGTGCTCATCTCCAAGAAGAGCGACGAGGACGAGGTGCGCTGGGTGTACCTGGACATCGGCAAGTTCGGCGGTCTCGCCGAGACCATGGACGAGTCGATCCGCTACGCCATCCGCACCCCGCATGACGGCGCGGACATGACCCCGTGCGTGCTCGCGGGTCCCACCTGCGACAGCGCCGACGTGCTGTACGAGAAGAGCCCGTATCCGCTCCCCGTCACGCTCGAGATCGGCGACAAGCTGCTGATCGAAGGCACCGGGGCCTATACGTCGACCTACTCGGCGGTGGCGTTCAACGGCATCCCGCCGCTGAAGACCTACCACATCTAAGCTGCCTCGTTTCTCCGAGGCCTGACGAACCCGGGAGCCGGCTTGCCGGCTCCTTCCCTGACATTTCGATCTGACGACGTCTTGGACAGACGTGCTGCGCGCACGTCGGTTCAAGCGGGGACTGACGCGCCATGACTGCTTTTCGGAAGCCACAAGTCGCCCTCACCTCGAAAGCCGCTCCGTTCGCGATCCGCAGCGAGCGTGCTGTCGACGTCGCGATGCGTGAAGCGCTGCTGGATGCCTGCTTTGGCGAGAACCGCCATGACCGCACCTGCCAGCGCCTGCGCGACGGACGCGCGCCTGCCGCAGGCCTTGCCCTGTCGGCGATGCGCGAGGGTAAGCTCGTGGGAACCGTGCGGCTGTGGCACGTCAGCGCCGGAGGCAGGCCCGCTCTGGTCCTCGGACCCTTGGCGGTGGACCCTGCCTGCCGCGAGCTCGGGATCGGCGCCGCGCTGATGCAACAAGCGCTGGCCGCCGCCCGGGCGCGCGGGCATCACGCCGTGATCCTGCTCGGCGACGCCCCCTACTACGCCCGCTTCGGCTTCTCGGCCGAGAAGACCGGCGCGCTGGTGCTGCCCGGCCCGTTCGAGCGCGATCGCCTGCTGGCGCTCGAATTCACCGACGGCGCGCTCGAAGGCGCCGAGGGGATGATCGTCCCGACCGGCGCGGCCCTGTCTAAACGGAGGGTAGTTCGTCCCCTCCAGGCGCACGCGGCGTAAGGGATAGCCATGATGGCGACCGGAGCCGCGTTGAGCGGCTTCGCTCGGCTATTCCTTTGGGGGTTGCGCAGGCCCCGAAATTGCCCATAAACCCCACAAAATCCCCCCTTTCAGTCGAGGCCGAACCCATGTCCCGTCGCCTGATTTCCACCGGCTCCCCCCTCGAGAAGAGCGTCGGCTACAGCCGCGCCGTTGTAGACGGCGACTTCGCCTTCGTCGCGGGAACCACCGGCTATGACTACACGACGATGACCATGCCCTCAGATGTCACGAGCCAGTCACGCAACTGCTTCAAGACCATCGCAGCTGCCCTGAAGGAGGGCGGATTCGAGATGGCCGATATCGTCCGTGCGACCTATTACGTCACCGACGCCAGCACCATCGACGCTCACTTCGCCGTTTGCGGCGAGGTTCTCGGCGACATCAGGCCGGCCGCGACCTTGCTGGTCGTCAGCGCTCTCGCCAAGCCCGAGATGAAGGTCGAGATCGAAGTCACCGCCAAGCGCCGCAGCATCTAACAAGCGCCGCAGCGCGTAAATCCACCCACCAATTGTCCGCCAGCACGTTCCGGAGAAACTCATGAGCCCCCCCTCGCAGATCTACGCGAAGATCACAGGTCCCATCGTCATGGTCGGCTTCGGCTCCATCGGCAAAGGCACCTTGCCGATGATCGAGCGGCATCTCGATTACGACAAGTCGCGCGTCACCGTGATCGATCCCAAGGATGAGGGCCGCAAGGCGCATTGCGAGAAGCAGAATGTGCGCTTCATCCAGAAGGCCGTCACCAGGGACAATTATCGCGAATTGCTGACCCCGCTGCTGACCGAAGGCGGCGGCCAGGGCTTTTGCGTCAATCTCTCTGTTGACACCGGCTCGACCGACATCATGGAGCTCTGCAACGAAATCGGCGCGCTCTACATCGACACTGTCAACGAGCCCTGGCTCGGTTTCTATTTCGATGCCTCCAAGGGTCCGGAAGCGCGCTCCAACTACGCGCTGCGCGAGGCGACGCTGGCCGCCAAGCGGGCGCGCCCCGCGGGCTCGACCACGGCCGTGTCCTGCTGCGGCGCCAATCCCGGCATGGTCTCGTTCTTCGTCAAGCAGGCGCTGCTCAACGTCGCCGCCGACCTGAAGCTCAATGCTCCGAAGCCGAAGACCAAGGCCGAATGGGCCGACCTGATGCGGCAAGCGGGCATCAAGGGAATCCATATCGCCGAACGCGACACCCAGCGCGCCAAGAAGCCGAAAGAGCCTGATGTCTTCGTCAACACCTGGTCGGTGGAAGGCTTCCTGTCGGAAGGCATGCAGCCGTCCGAGCTCGGCTGGGGCACCCATGAGACATGGATGCCGGAGAATGCGCATACCCATGAAGCCGGCTGCGGCGCGGCCATCTATCTGATGCAGCCCGGCGCCAATACGCGCGTGCGCACCTGGTGCCCGACCCGCGGCGCGCAGTACGGCTTCCTCGTCACCCACAACGAGTCGATCTCGATCTCGGATTACTTCACGGTCCGTGACGCCTCGGGCAAGGCGATCTATCGCCCGACCTGCCACTACGCCTACCATCCCGCCGACGACGCCGTGCTGTCGCTGCATGAGCTGTTCGGCCGCGCCGGCAAGATGCAGGAGAAGCACCACATCCTCGAAGAGGACGAGATCGTCGACGGCATCGACGAGCTCGGCGTGCTCTTGTTCGGCCACGACAACAACGCCTATTGGTTCGGCTCGCAGCTCTCGATCGAAGAGACCCGCGCGCTCGCGCCCTATCAGAACGCCACCGCCCTGCAGGTGACCTCCGCCGTGCTCGGCGGCATGGTGTGGGCGCTGGAGAATCCGAACGAAGGCATCGTCGAAGCCGATGAGATGGATTTCGATCGCCTGCTGGAAATCCAGCTGCCCTATCTCGGCCCGGTCAAGGGTTTCTACACCGACTGGACGCCGCTGACGGATCGTCCGGGCCTGTTCCCGGAGGACATCGACAGCAGCGATCCCTGGCAGTTCAGGAACATTCTGGTGCGGTGATCGCGCACGATGCCTGATTGATCGTGATGCCCGGCTCCCGCCGGGCATTTTCGTTTCGCAGGCCTGTCTCGTCTCGTTACTTCGCCATGTAATCGAAGGCCACGCTGCCGAGCCCGAGCGTCAGGTCCGCCCTGAAGTGCAGCGCCGAGATCACTTCGCGCACCGGCAGGCGGGCGACGTCACAGAGTGCGTGGGGAAACAGGCCGAGCGCAGCGGGGCCGGTCCAGGCTTCCTTCAGCACGACGTCGTCGAGATGAAAACGCACCAGCTCGCAGATTCGTGCGGTACCATCGACATGCGGAATGATCTTCAGGATGAAGTTTGGCGCCGCCAGCGACTTGAGCACGATGTCGTGGTCGACCTTGCGGTGCTTGTAGCCCATGGTTGCGGAGGCGCAGAGCACCGAGCCGTAATGCAGCGAGCCGACCAGCACATCGGTTTCGATCTCGATCTTCGGCTTCGCGAGCTTCTTCGGAAATCCCCAGAGCTCGCGGCCGCCGGCGATCGGGGCCTCGTCGTCCAGATACATCGCCTGGGTGTAGGCGCCCTCCTCGCCGTTGAGGCGGACCGGGATCACCTGCCCGGTTTCGGTGTAGTCGCCGAATCCGGTCGAGTCGGGCATGCGGATAAATTCGTACTTCACCACCGGCTCCACCACCTCGAGCGGCTCGGGCACGACGGCCGCAAGCGCTTCGGGATCGGTCCTGTAGGTGATGATGAAATATTCGCGGTTGAAAAAGCGATATGGCCCCGGCGGGAATGACGGGTTGGTGAGCGGCATCGAATAAGCGTTGCGGCGGACGTCTTCGATCTTCATGGAAGGCCCCATCTGTCCTTGGTGCGACAGATTATGGAGCGGGCCGCACGCCGAGGCGAGACGGTATAATCGGCATCTGCCGTCAAATGCGCGTCACAATGCGCAAGGCCGTCGGACCTACTTCTCCTTGATCGGCGGAGCGACCTTCTCGGCCGGTGCCGGCGGTAGCGCCGGCCTGGTCGCGGCACCCTGCGTCTGCGGTTCGGGGCGCGCAGGCTCGGGCGCCGGCGTGGTCGGCCGGTCGCCGCCTGGCTTGGCTTCCGCGGGCGTCTTGGTCTGATCGCCTGACGGCGTGCCCTGGAGCGGCTGCGTTGCCTGCGTCAGCTCCATCCGGCTCTCCGCGCGGATCTGGGCCAGCGACATCACGGACACCACGACCCCCGCTGCGAACAGCGAACAGGCGATCGTGAGGTCGAGCTTCATGTTTCGCTTGTTGTTCTGGCCGGTCATGTCGATCACCGCCTTTGTCCGGGGATCAACGAAATTGGAGCCTGCGGGTTCCGCGCCGGGAGAGGCGGAAACCGCGTTCAATCGGTGGTGCTGACTTCCCAGGTGGCGTGGCGGACGCCCGGCAGGTGCTGGAGGTCGGTCGCCACCGCATTCAGCTCGTTCGGATCGACCGCGGTCGCGACCAATTCCGCGACGATTTCGATGAGGTCGTCACCGGTTTCGACGATCTCGACGTCGGCCACCGGATATTTCGCCTCTTCGAGCTTGTCGACGAGCCGATCACGCATGTCGGGCAAGGCATCCAGCGCAACGGCAACCTTGAAATAGTAGGTCGCTTCGAGCGCCTTCTCATTCAGCGGAATGCGGTTGATGGCATTGACCAGCGGGCGCAGCATCGTGTTACCGGCAATGACGAACACGGTCAGCGCCACCGCCTGCGCGACCATGTCGGCTCCCGCGCAGGAGCCGACCGCCGCCGAGGACCACAGCGTCGCCGCGGTGTTGAGGCCACGCACGTCCATGCCCTGCTTCATGATAACGCCGGCCCCGAGAAAGCCGATGCCGGAGACGACATAGGCAATCACGCGCACCGCGCCGTCGGCGCCGTCCAGATGCATGGCGAGATCGACGAAGGCCGCAGCGCCGACCGCGACCAGCACGTTGGTGCGCAGGCCGGCGGTGCGCTGGCGATATTGCCGCTCGGCGCCGATCAGCGTGCCGAGCACGAAGGCCGTGAACAGGCTGACCAGCGTGTCGGCGAAATCAGCAATCTGGAAGGTCGTCAGGAACCGCATGAGTCCCTATACGGCCGGAACCATGACAGATCAAAGCTCGAGAAGCCCGCCGTCCCCATTTTCGTCGGCGAAGGCGAGCAGCGTGCCCTTGGCATTCCAGGCGAGCCCAGCCACCGGCGGCGTGCCGTTGCGGCGGACCAGGATCTCGGCGCCGTCCTCCATCCGCACCATCAGCACGGTGCCGTCGCTGTAACCGCAGGCGAGAATGTCGTTCTTGGGATGGCAGGCCACCACCGCGACGCGCGCCTGTAACGGCGCGAGCATTGCGGGCTCCTTGCCCATCGGGCCGTCCTTGGTGGCGAACGGCCAGATGATGACGGTGTCGGCGCCCGAGGTCGCCAGGCCCTTGCCGCCCGCGCTCCAGGACATCGAACGGACGCGGCCCGGATAGCCGGTCATGCGCATGTGCCTGTTGTCGGCGAGCCGCCAGCCGTGCAGGGCCGCCTCGTGCATCGAGGTGACCAGGAACTTGTTGTCCGGGCTGAAGGTGACCCCGAGATGGGAGCCGGCCCAGGGCAGGAATTCGGCTGAGCCTTCCATGTTTGGAAACCACAGCGTCGCGCCGTTGTAATGCGCAATCGCGAGCCGCAGGCCCTTCGGTGCGAAGGCGAGCCCGCCCACGGTCGAGGGCACGTCGAGCGATTTCTCCTCGGACTTGCCACTCTTGACGTTCGCCGTCTTGCCGGCCGACCAGGCGAAGGCGCCATCAGGATGCAGCGCCACCGCATCGATCCAGCGCCGCTTCGGATCGGTGGCAAGCAGCGTCACCTCGCCTTTGGCGTCGAGCGAGACGACCTTGCCGTCGTCGCCGCCCATGATGAGGCGCTTGCCGTCGGAGGCAGTCGACAGAATGCCGCCGCTGTGCACGGCAATTGTGGTGACTTCGCCCTTGTCATCGACGAACGCGACATTCTCCTCGCCGCCGACGAAGGCGGCACGAGGACCAAGGAAATGCACCGAAGTCACGCCCATGCCGAGCGTCACAGGCTTGACGCGGTCGGTGACGGAGACGATCGAGGCGGAATCGGGGGCCGGCGTAAACTCTTCCATCACGAGACGATGCAGCTCTCAAAACCTTCGCGAATGGCCTTCTCAGGCAATTCGCGGCCAATGAAGACGAGGCGGCTCTCGCGCTTCTCGCCGTCCTTCCACTTCCGCTGGTGATTGCCCTCCAACATCATGTGGACGCCCTGAAAGACGTAGCGGTCGTCATCGTCGTGGAAGGCGAGGATGCCCTTGGAGCGCAGGATCTTGCCGCCCTCGACCTGCACCAGGTTCTGCAGCCAGGGCATGAACACGTTCGGGTCGAGCGGCTTGTCGGTCTTGAGCGAGAGCGACTGCATGTCCTCGTCGTGATAGTGCTTCAGGCCGTGGCCGTGATCATGGTGGTGATCATGATCGTGGCCGTGGTGGTGATGATCATGGTCGTGGTCGTGATCGTCGGCCTCCAAAAAGGAGGGCTCGATATCGAGGATACGATCGAGGTCGAACGCCCCGCGATCGAGCACGTCGGCAAGCGCCACCGAGCAGCGCTCGGTGCGATGGAGTTTCGCATAGGGATTGATGCCACGGATGCGGGCCTCGACCTCGGCGAGCTCACCCTTTGTCACGAGATCGGTCTTGTTCAGCACGATGACGTCGGCGAAGGCGATCTGGTTCTTGGCCTCGGGCGCGTCCTTGAGCCGGTCGGACAGCCATTTGGCGTCGGCAACGGTGACCACAGCGTCGAGGCGCGCGTTCTTCTGCACGTCCTCGTCGACGAAGAAGGTCTGGGCGACCGGCGCGGGATCGGCGAGGCCTGTGGTCTCGACGATGATGGCGTCGAACTTGCCCTTGCGCTTCATCAGCCCGTCCATGATGCGAACGAGGTCGCCGCGCACCGTGCAGCAGATGCAGCCATTGTTCATCTCGAACACCTCCTCATCGGCGCCGATGATGAGGTCGTTGTCGATGCCGATCTCGCCGAACTCGTTGACGATGACGGCGTATTTCTTGCCGTGGTTCTCCGACAGGATGCGGTTGAGCAGCGTGGTCTTGCCGGCACCGAGATAGCCGGTCAGGACGGTCACGGGAATTTTGGAGGCGGCTTCAGACATAACAACTCCGGGGTCGGGCTTTTCCGCGCGACGCGAGGCGGCGGGGTGGCCCCCTGCCCTAATGGTCAAGCGCGCTGGTCAGGGCCTTTATATTGTGCCTGACCATGTCAATGTAAGTGGGTGCGGGCCCCTTTTCGCCGGTCAAACCGTCGGAAATCAGGGTCCCGCCGACCTTGGCGCCGGTCTCGGCCGCGATCCGCCGGATCAGGCGGTCATCGCTGATATTTTCCAGGAAAACGGCCGGAATCCTCGCGGCCCTGATCTGGCCGATGATGGTGGCGATGTCCCGCGCGCTGGGCTCGGTTTCGGTGGAGACGCCCAGGGGCGCCACGAACTGGACGCCATATTCGGCAGCGAAATAGCCGAAGGCATCATGGGTCGAGATCACCTTGCGCCGATCGGGCGGGATTTTTGCCACGGCCCCGCGGACCTCGCGGTCGAGCGCTTCGAGCTTTTCCAGATAGGCTTTGGCCTGGGCGCGGAAGAAGTCCCCATCGTCAGGGTCGGCGGCGACGAGCGCGTCGGTGATGCCGGCCACGTAGATCCTGGCATTCGGCACGGACTGCCAGGCGTGGGGATCGGCGGCCGAGCCGAGCTTCAGGGGCGCGATGCCGGCGCTCGCGGTGATCACCTGCGCCTTGCTACCTGCCGACTGCACGAGGCGCGGCAGCCATCCCTCCAGCCCGAGCCCGTTGACGATGACGAGCTTCGCTTCTGCCACGCGCTTCGCATCGCCGGGCGCCGGGGTGTAGACGTGCACGTCGCTATCAGGACCGACCAGCGTCGTCAGGTTGACCTTGTCACCGCCGATCGTGCGGACGAAATCCGCCAGGATCGAGAAGCTCGCGACGACATTGAGCCGTTCAGCGGCATGGAGCGGCGAGGCGATCAGCAGCGAGGCCAGGAGCAGAAGGACGCGCATCGTCACGCCTCCAGATGCCGGCCGGGAAACATCTGCCTGACGATACCGCCAACGCGGCCGAACAGCACGGAGACGATGTAGAGCACCGTCGCCACCAGGATGATCGCAGGGCCTGAGGGCACGCGGGTCTGGAATGACAGCACGAGGCCGGCATAGCCTGATATCGCGGCCGCGACGACCGCGATGCAGATCATGACCGTGAGATCGCGCGACCAGAACCGCGCAATGCCGGCCGGCAGGATCATCAGGCCCACCGCCAGCAGCGTGCCGAGCGCCTGAAAGCCGTTGACGAGGTTGATGACGACCAGGGCGAGGAAGGCGAGATGCGCGGGGCCGCCGGCACGGCTGACGGTGCGCAAAAATAATGGATCGACGCTCTCGATCACCAGCGGGCGGTAGATCACCGCGAGCACCAGCAGCGTCACCGTGGCGTTGAAGGCGACAACCAGCAGCGTCTGGTCGTCCATCGCAAGGATGTTGCCGAACAGGACGTGCAGCAGGTCGATGTTGGTGCCCTTGATCGAGACGATGGTGACGCCCAGCGCCAGCGAGGCCAGATAGAAGGTCGCAAGCGAAGCGTCCTCCTTCAGCCCGGTCGAGCGCGCGACCACGCCGGCGAGGATCGCGACCGCAAAGCCCGCGACCAGGCCGCCGGCGGTCATCGCGAACAGATTGAGGCCCGACAGCAGGAAGCCGATTGCGGCGCCGGGCAGGATCGCGTGCGCCATGGCATCGCCGACGAGGCTCATCCGCCGCAGCATCAGGAACACGCCGATCGGCGCGCCCGCCAGCGACAGCGCGATCACGGCTGCGAGCGCGCGCCGCATGAACTCGAATTCGGTGAACGGACCGATCAGCGCGTCATAGGCCATCTGCGATCACGCCGCCCGTGAGCTGACATCGTCAGCCGCGCAGGCCGCAGCGCTGTCGTCGAAGGCCTCGCACATCCGCATCGCGACCATCAGGTTCTCAGGCGTCAGCACCTCCGCCGTCGGCCCCCAGGCGACAGGGCCGCGCGCCAGCACCAGCGTCTCGCTGAAATGGGTGCGCACCATCTCCATGTCGTGGAGCGCGGCGAGCACGGTGCGGCCCTCGCCGTGCCAGCGCTTCACCAGCGCGAGCAGATCGGCGGTGGTCTTGCTGTCGATGGCGTTGAAGGGCTCGTCGAGCACGATCAGGCGCGCGTCCTGGAGCAGCACGCGCGCGAACAGCACGCGCTGCATCTGCCCGCCGGAGAGCGTGCCGATGGGGCGGTTCTCGAAGCCGTTGAGGCCCACGGACGCAATCGCACGAAGAATTTTTTCGCGCGCAGGCTTGCCGATGCCGCCGAACAGGCCCGTCCCGCGCCACAGCCCGGTGCTGACGAAATCGAACACCGAGATCGGAAAGGTACGGTCGATGTCTGCGCTCTGCGGCAGATAGGCGATGTCGCGAGCGTCCAACCCGCCGAGATCGACGCTGCCGTCGAGCGGCCTAAGGATGCCGACGATGCCGCGCAGCAGCGTCGACTTGCCGGCGCCGTTGGGGCCGATCACGGCGACCAGCGCGCCTGATGCGACCTCGCCACTCAGATGGTGCACGGCCGGATGGCGGTCATAGCCGAGCGTGACGTTGCGGAAGGCGAGCTGGGCCATGGTCACCTCATCGCCAGCCAGACGATGCCCCAGAGCACGGCGCAAACGGCTATGGCGGCGGACAGGCGGCCGACCATGGTCATGCGCAGGATCGACCAGGGCGCATCCTGGGCCGGATGCGGCGAGGCTGCATCGTGGACATGGGCGTGGCTATGGTCGTGCCCGTGCGAATGCCCGTGGTCGTGGGAATGGCCATGAGAATGGGAATGGGGATGGCCGGAATGACCATGGGCATGATCGTGGTGGTGGGTGTTGGACGCGGCGGGAACCATGCCCAAGATGTTATATTATAACATTACGCCTGTCCACGGCCGGCTCAGCGCGCCCAAGGCGTGCAACCCGAACGATCACAGACCCGGGCGCGCGCCGCGGGGCGCAATTTCGCACGGCAAAAAGGCGGCCGCGCGAGCGACCGCCTTTCCACATCTGACGGTGTAAGGCCTTACGCCTTCTCGAACAGGGACTCGACGTATTCCCAGTTCACGAGGTTCTCGACGAACGCCTTGAGATAGTCGGGGCGGCGGTTGCGATAGTCGATGTAGTAGGAGTGCTCCCAGACGTCGCAGCCCAGGATCGGCGTGGCGCCATGCACCAGCGGATTCTCGCCGTTCGGGGTCTTGGAGATTTCGAGCTTGCCGTTCTTGACCTGGAGCCAGCACCAGCCCGAGCCGAACTGGCCGACGCCGGCCGCCTGGAAGTCGGCCTTGAACTTCTCGAAGCCGCCGAGGTCCTCGTTGATCTTCTGCTCGAGCTTGCCCGGCAGCTTGGTGCCGCCGCCATTGGGCTTCATCCAGCTCCAGAAGTGGA
>Ga0209148_1000706_pt1 | contig 26856 bp, 25 predicted proteins | sample AraplaCol_mMF_r2_2_FD_184288 | JGI IMG/M metagenome (GOLD analysis project Ga0209148, IMG submission 184288) | Arabidopsis root microbial communities from North Carolina, USA - plate scrape CL_Col_mMF_r2 (SPAdes) (version 2) | ecosystem: Host-associated > Plants > Roots > Endosphere | place... | reverse complement strand
CTCGTCGCTTCGTGGCACATGTTCGAGCAATCGGGAAAGTTGTTGGTGCCGTACTCGCGCACGAACAACTGATAGAGGAACGCGGCTTCGTTGGACGCGCGGCCAGAGGTATAGAACTCGGCCATGTTCGGGTCGGGCAGCGCACGGAGTGCTTCGCCGATGCGTCGGAACGCTTCGTTCCATTCGATGGGCTGATAGGTGTCCGAGGCCGGATCGTAGGCCATCGGATGGGTGATCCGGCCCAGGCCTTCCAGCGCGTAGTCGCTCAGATTCCAGAGATCCGCGACCTTGTTGCTCGCGAAGAACTCGGGACGCACGCGCTTCGCCGTGGCCTCCCATGACACCGCCTTGGCGCCGTTCTCGCAGAATTCGAACGACGAGGTTTCCTTGGGGTCCGGCCAGGCGCAGCCGGGGCAGTCGAAGCCCTTGGGCTGGTTCACCTTGTGCAGCGCGATCGATTCGCGCGCGATGGCCATCTGTCCGCTGAGCGCGCGGGCGACGGCACCCAAGGCACCCCATCCGCCTGCGGGGCCGTCGTAGGGTTCGATGCCGGGGACCTGGTCTTCGCTCATGGTCGTCGCTCGCTGGGGAGGGGGCCGTAACGCCGGATCATTCTACGCAGCGCGTCGGCAGGCAATTAAACCAAGGTACGTGTCGACAAGCCGTAGCGCCGCATCACGCGGCCAGCGAGACGCCCGCTTCCAGCGCGTCGAAGTAGTCGCGCGTCAGGCGGAGCTGGGTCGCGGCGTCTTCCGCCTTGTTCACCACGTGGCGGAACGCGGCATTCTCGGCGCGGTCCTTCGCGTACCAGCCCAGATGCTTACGCGCGATGCGCACGCCCATCGTCTCGCCGTAGAACGCGTAGAGGTGTTCGAGATGAGGCACCAGAATGTCGCGAACCTCGCGCGGCGTCGGTTCGGGCAGAAAACCGCCCGTTTCCAGATGGTGGGCGATCTCGCGGAAGATCCACGGACGGCCTTGCGCACCGCGGCCGATCATGACGGCGTCGGCACCCGTGATCCGCAGGACCTCGCGCGCCTTCACAGGGTCGACGATGTCGCCATTGGCGAGCACCGGGATCGAGACGCTGGCCTTCACGGCGGCGATGGTGGCGTACTCGGCCTCGCCTTCGTACTTGTCCGCACGCGTGCGGCCGTGCACGGCCAGTGCGGCAATACCCGCGTCCTCCGCGATGCGCGCAATGGTCAGCGCGTTGCGATGATCGCGGTCCCAGCCGGTGCGGATCTTCAGCGTAACCGGCACGTCCACGGCCTTCACCACCGCGTGAAGAATGCGTGCCACCAACGGTTCGTCCTGCAGCAGCGCCGAACCGGACCACACGTTGCAGACCTTTTTCGCCGGGCAACCCATGTTGATGTCGACGATCTGCGCGCCGTTGTCGGCGTTGTACCGGGCCGCTTCCGCCAGCATGCCGGGGTCGTAGCCGGCGATCTGCACACTGACTGGTTCCGGCTCGCCGTCGTGATCCATGCGGCGCAAGGACTTGCGGGTGTTCCAGAGGCGCGGGTCGGCGGTGGTCATCTCGGACACGGCCAACCCGGCCCCCATGCGCTTGCACAGGAGTCGGAACGGCTTGTCGGTGACGCCGGCCATGGGCGCGAGGACCACGGCGGGCGCGATGGCGTAGGGGCCGATGCGCATGCCAGGGATTTTACGCGACGAGCCGCCCGGGGGCGAACGGCGGGCAGTTCAGCGGGGCGGCGTGCCCGCTGCCGGGCGCAGCGCCGCGACGGCTGCGGCGGCGTTCACTTCGAGCACGCCGTGGTTGACGCTGCTCGTGCGCAGCAGGATGTCGTGTGCCGTGCGCGCGTCCAGCCGCGGCGAGATCGACAGCAGCAGCGCGAGAATGCCGCTGACGTGGGCCGTCGCCATCGACGAGCCCGAGCTGAAATCGTAGCCGCCACCCGGCTGGGTGGTGAGTATGTCGTTGCCCGGTGCGCTCACCACGCCGGGCGGTGCGGGCGTGGTGTCGCTGCTGCGGACCACGATGACCCCGGGGGCGCCGTCCGGAAAGCCGCCAGTGTTGCCGCCGGGCGGTAGCGCGGCGACCACGATGCGGCCCTGATCCAGCAATTGCCCCAGCAGCTTGCCGAGCAGCGGATCGGCGGGGCCGCCGAGGCTCAGGTTCACGATGCGGGCGTCGGTGTCGTTCACTGCCGAGAGCGCCTTGGCGAGGGTGAACGAGTTGCAGCGCGCGCCGGCCTTAGGATCGGGATACCAGCACGCCCGGTACGCGCTCAGGTGTGCCTTCGGCGCCATGCCCACCATGCCTTGGTGGTTGTCGCCCACGGCGGCGATGATGCCGGCGACCTCGGTGCCGTGGCGATCGCCGCGCGCGTCATCGCTGCCACCCACCGCATCGCCGCCATCGCGCACGTGTCCCGCGAGGTCGGGATGATGGGCATCGATCCCGGTATCGACGACCGCGACCTGCACGCCGTCGCCCTGGGTCACCTCGTGCGCGAGCGCCGCGTGGGTTTCGACGAAGCCACGTTGCAGGTCGGTATACGGATCGTTGTAGCGGCGGCCGTCCGGCGGGGGATCCTGTCCGTAGACTGCATATTCCTGCAGAGGCTGTGCGAGCTGCACGCGCTGGTCGGCTGCGAGCTTCGCGATCAGCGCATCGCGATCCACGCCCTCGGGCGGATGGACCACCACGCAGTAAAGACCCAGGGCCTTGATGGGCCAGCCGGCCACTTCGCGCATGTCATAGGAGTGTTCCAGCTCGGCCAGGGCCGAGAGCGCGCGCTGGCCGGCGCCGTACGATGCGGCAGGGACGTAGCCGAGCAGGTTGGAGCCCGCGTGGGTGCCTGCGGGTTCGAGCGGGTTGACCACGGCGAGCACGATGTCGCGGCGGCTGTCCATCGCGGCCACGTCGGCGCTTGCGGCTGGCGCGGCGGGGGTGCCGCCGTCCTCCACAGCGGGGCGGATCGGCGCGCAGGCGGTCAGCGCGGAAAACAGCAGCGTCGCGACCAGGAGGGCTCGCGCGTTCATGGCGCTCCGCTGACGGGTTCCGCGAAGCGGATGCCCGGCGTGGCGCGCAGGCGCTGCAAGGTCTGTGCGGTGACCGGCGCCTGGCCGTCGAGCGGTGCCAGCGTATAGGCACCGACGTCGTTCGGTCCGCCCGTCACGCGCAGGTGGAACGTGTGCAGCAAGGCGTTCCAATCGGCCACCTTCATCGTCGCCTGCGGCACCACACGAAGCGAGCCGGCCGCCACCGGGGCGGCATCCTGGCTCAGCGTTCGGTACGCCGCGGGCGGCTGGGCCTCGCCACGCAGCTTCACACCGAGTACGCCGATGCCGACGGCCTGGACGATCACAGCGGCCATCAGGCCGCGTACCAGCCAGCTCGACGACGCACGGCGTCGGGTCACCGGCGGGGCCGCCTCGGAGGCATCGATGCGCGCCAGCAGGCGCGCCAGTCCCGCTTCGGCGTCTACGTCGAGATCCGGTGGCAGGGCCAGGGCCTCGCGCAGGCGTTCCTGTTGGGCGAATTCCTCGCGACATGCGGCGCACCCGGCAAGGTGCATCTTCAACCAGTCGTCCTGTGCCACCGAGGCGTCGCCTCGCAGCACCCACGGCATGGCTTCCCAGGCGCGGGTGCAGTCCCTGCCGACATCCTTTTGGAAGGTCATGGTGCGTTCTCTCTGCGGATGGAATGCTCGCCGGCCAGGCCGGGGAGCACGTTGCGTAACTTGACGCGGGCGTGGAACAGGCGTGCCTTCACGGTGCCCACGGGACATTGCATGATCGTCGCCACGTCTTCGAGCGTGTGCCCGATGCCGTAGACCAGCTCCACCACCACACGCTGGTCGGCAGACAGCCGTTCCAGCCCTTTGCCCAGCCAGTCGCGCATGATCCGATCGTCGTCGGGATCGTGGGACGGCGTGCGATCTTCGGGCAGGGTGTCTTCATCGACCGGCTCGCTGCCGTGCTGGCGCAAGGCCTTGAGGCCGCAGCGGTAGGCAATACCCATAATCCAGGTGGAAACGCGGGAGTCTCCCTGGAACGTCGACGCCTTTTGCCAGGCGATCCAGAAGCAGTCGTTGATCGCTTCCTCGACCACGTCCGCGCGCCGGGTGAGGCGGGCGAGGAAGCGGCACAGCCGCCCGTGGTAGGCGCGATACATGACCGACAGTGCGGCGCGATCGCCCTCGGCCATGCGCCGCAGCAGTTGGCGATCGGTGGCGTCGGCCTCGTTGTCTGCGTTGCTCATGGGCGGGCGATCGTTCGGTGGGGACCGGTGGGTGCTGTGCGGCGGCGAAAAGGTTGCATCCACCGGGAGCCCCGTTAGGCTAGAACGTCCATGACACCGTCGCGATCCAGGGGGAGATATCGGGCTGGAAGTACAGGCGGTCGCGGTGGCTGACGATGTGCGCCAGCTCGACGCGCCAGGGCCCACGGTCCCAGCTCATGCCAAGGTGCCCGTAATAGTAGTGGTTCCTGCGCTCGTAGCCCTTACCGCGCGGCGGCAGCAGTTCCTGGGCCACGCCGAGGCTCGCGCTGGCCGCAAAGCCGTGGGCGAGGGGCCAGCGCAGACCGAGGTCGGCGGCCCCGCGCGGGCGCTGTCCGCCGTAGCGGTCCAGATGGGTTGCGGACACGCCGAGGGTGAGGACGTCGCGATAGATCCAACTGACGCCCAGTTCCGAGCGATCGTAGGTTCTTGCCTGTCCGTGGCCCGGGTAGCGGTAGTAGCTGAGGCTCGACTGCATCTGCCAGTTGCCCGAAAGCACCCACGAACGGGCGATCTGACCGATGACGCCGACGACTCCCCCGGGGCTGCGTGATTGCACGCTGGTCGAGAGCCCGGCCGACCAGCCGCTTGGCGTGCTGACGTGGAGCGCACCCTGCAGGATCGGCCCCGGCTCGGTGATGGCCATGCCGCGGTCCACCAACTGGGAATCCAGCGCAACCGTGCCGCCGACACTGAGCGAATCCACCGGAGCGAACGGCACCGCGGCGCATTCGCCTGCCACGCTGAGCGACGCCCCCGCGAGCACGACCAAACACACGCGCGAGGCCACGCGTGTGCTGCGCCCGGAACGCGGGGCGGCGCGCTGCATGATTCTCCGATCCGGTCGCTGTCAGTGCAGCGTTTGGAGATAGGAGATCAGATCGTCCAACTGCTTGGCGTCGGTGAGGCCGTCATATTTCATTTTTGTGCCAGGGTTCGCCGTCTTCGCGGGTTGCGAGAGATAGGTATGCAACTGTTCGGGCGTCCATGTCCACTGCCGGCTCTTCAGGGCATCGGAATAGGCGTAGTCCGTCACGCTTGCCGATGGCCGACCCACGATACCGAACAAGCTTGGGCCTTTCTTGTTGCGTCCTTCTTTCACGGCGTGGCACTCGGCACACTCGGACTTGAAGACGTCGGCACCGGCCTTGGCGTCCCCGGCATGGGCGGGGGCCCAGGCGGCGACCAGGGTGGCCATCGCCGCGAGGCGGAGGCCATGGCTCATGTTCAACTTCGACACGGAAAGCTTCCTTTTCGGGCTAGAAGGCGATGCTTGCGGAGACGGAGAACGCATTGAGGTCGCCGGCATCGGTGCGCCGTGCGCCCACCGGGGCGAAGAAGATGTCGTTCTCGCGTCCGTTGAAGCGGGTGAAGCGGAACCACGTGGCGGCAAGCTTGAGGTTCGCGATGGAGGTGTACGAGTTGTCCTTGCCGAACGGTGTCCAGTAAACGCTGATGAGGTTGGTGGTGGTGTCCGGATCGCCCGACGGCCCGTAGCGCACCGGATCGCGCGAACCCGTGCTCTTGAAGTGGGTCAGCGTGACGCCGTAGCTCTGCTTGAACGTGTAGGTCACGCTCATGGTCTGGTCGTGTACGTTGCCGCGGTCGCGCGCGGCGATGCCGCCGACGATCGGCGCGCTACCGTAGTCTCGCTTCTCCAGGATGTTGACGTAGGCAAGCTGCACAATGTGCTCGCGGTTGCCCAGGTACTGGTAGGTCAGGTCGTAGCCGAGGTCGGTCAGATCGTCCGTCGGGCCGGAGCGCGGCAGTTGCCGCCGTGTCGTCAGGGCGACCACCCCCGCCGAGAAAAACTGCCGCTTCATGTCTTTCATATAGGCAAAGCGCGCATAGCCCGTATCGCTCAGACGGCCCGGATCGCCATTGATGTTGTAACCGAGGTGGTCCTGCTGCGAAGTCGGCAGCGAACGGTAGCTGCCCAGTTCGCCGTACCAGTTCGAGTCGTAGAGCGCGTACACGCTTGCGCCGATGACGCGATTGGCGAGCGAATTGGGGCTCGACGGGTTGAGCAGCGAGCCGGTGACGCCGGCCGGGCCGAGAAAGCTCGCCGAGGGCAGGGCGCCTATGGGATCGTTGAATCCCGGGCTGTTGTTTACGCTCACGCCCAGCAGCAGCTCCTTGCCGACGAGCTTCAGCTCCTTGGCGACGAAGCGCAGATCGAGATTGCTCAGTTTCGTGTTGTAGGTGTTGTGGCCGCTGTGATCGGCTTCGATCTTCACGAAACCGCCGACCTGATCGGTCAGACGCCCTGCGAGATAGAGGTCGCCCTCGGTCAGTTGCGTGGTGCTGTCGCCGCGCGCGGGCGCGTTATGGGTCTCGGTCAGTTGCATCGACAGCGGAATCTTCGTGCCCTGGCCGTCGGTATCGGTATAGCCGCCCAACTTGAAGCGCATGCCGTACGGGGTCAGTGCAGGTCCGTATGAGCCGGCATGGCAGTCTGCGCATGCCGCGCCGGTCTGTCGCGCATAGGCGGGAATCGCCTGCGCCGCCGTGCTGGCGAGGAACAGGAGCAGGGCGAGGCTGCCAAGGAGAAACAACGTCGGTGGCCTTCGCGTCGCGCGGCGGTTCGTTAGCGGCAGCATGGGGGACTCCTTTTTCCTTTGTCGTTCGTACTCAACGGGGTGGAGCGGCGTCGTTTCGGTCGCGCCGTCGCGGCAACATCATTCGGAGCGTGTGGTCGCGCAGCACGAGGTGATGCCAGAGCGCGGCGGCCACGTGCAGGCTCACGAGCACCAGCAGCGCCCAGGCGGCGTTCACGTGCCACATCTGCAAGGTGTCGGCGAGGTCTTCGTCTTCGCCGACCAACGGCGGTAGCGTGAGGCCGAAGAAATGCACGGGTGTGCCAGCCGCGCTCGACATCGCCCATCCGAGCAGCGGCTGGGCGAGCAGCAAGGCGTAGAGCGCGACATGGGTCAGCCCCGCCATCACCCGCACAACGCGCGAATGCCGCCCGCCGGGCGCTAGCCGGCGATGGCGTACGCGCAGCGCGATGCGTGCGGCGAAGAGCAACAGCACCAGCAAGCCGACGTGCCGATGGCCTTCCAGCAGCCATTGCCGCAGCGCCCGGCCGTCGAGTTCGTCGCGCAGCAGGATGAGGGCTGCGGCGAGCACCACGCACAAGGCGGTGAGCCAATGCAGGACCACCAGCTTGCGCGGGCGGGTCGGTACCGCCTCGTCGTTCTCAACCGCCATGCGTCCGCCCTCGTCGTACCCGTGCGTGAGTCCCCGTGCCGCCTGCCTCCCTGGGAGGCAACGGCCGTGTCCGCTTGTGTGCCGCCCTTGGCGAAAAAGGTTGTGTGGCGGCGAAGCAACCTTTGTCGGCTGCTTGCGGCACTCAACCGCGAACCCGCCGTAACGGGCACAGTCGGGCGCCACACCATGCACATCGAACCGATACCTCTCCAGACGCACGGCGACAGTCGCGGCATGCTCGTGTCGCTGGAGCAGGAAAGAAACGTGCCGTTTCCGATCCGCCGCGTTTACTACCTTTTCGCGACAAGCCGTGACGTGCATCGCGGCATGCACGCACATCGCCGGCTGAACCAGCTCGCGGTCGCCGTGCGCGGTAGCGTCACGTTTCTGCTCGATGACGGTTCCGGCCCGACCGAGGTCACGTTGGACGATCCGGCGCAGGGTCTGCTGCTCGGCAGCATGGTCTGGCGTGATCTCTACGCGTTCAGCGACGACTGCGTGCTGATGGTGTTGGCGGACCAGCTCTATGACCCGGCCGACTACATCACCGACTACGACGAGTTCCTGCGCGAGGTGCGCGGCGTCCCCCGCGTCGAGGGCACGGTGGCATGGTGAGCACGCTCGTACCGGTGCCGTTTCTCGACTTGGCGGAGGCCAATGCCGCGCATGCCGACGAACTAAAGGCAGCCACGGCGCGGGTCATCGACTCCGGCCGCTACATCATGGGCGACGAACTCGAGGCGTTCGAAAGCGAATTTGCGGCGTGGTGCGGCGTTCGCCATGCGATCGGGGTGGGGAACGGGCTGGATGCGCTCACGCTGATCCTTCGCGCCTATATCGAGCTTGGTGCGCTGGACGAAGGCGACGAGGTGATCGTTCCGGCCAACACCTTCATCGCCAGCTTTCTCGCGATCAGCGCAAACCGGCTTGTGCCGGTGCCGGTGGAGCCCGACGAGGGCACATTCAATCTCGACCCGTTACGCATCGAGGCGGCGATCGGGCCGCGAACGCGCGCGATCATGGCTGTGCATCTATACGGACGCCTCGCCGACATGCCGGCAATCGCTGCGATCGCTCGCCGCCATAACCTGTTGCTGATCGAGGATGCAGCACAGGCCCACGGCGCGGCACTCGACGGCCGGAAGGCGGGATCGTTCGGCGATGCTGCGGGCTTCAGTTTCTATCCGGGCAAGAACCTCGGCGCGCTGGGCGATGCCGGTGCGGTGGTAACGGACGACGACGTGCTCGCGAGCACCGTGCTCGCCCTGCGCAACTACGGTTCGACGGAGAAGTACCGCCACGCACAGGAAGGCGTCAACTCGCGCCTCGACGAGATGCAGGCGGCCATGCTGCGCGTAAAGCTGCGCCACCTGGACGCCGCCAACGCGGCACGCCGACGGATAGCCGCCCGCTACAGCGCGGCCATCGTCCATCCGTCGATACAGCTGCCGGATGCAGGCGACGAGGGCACCCACGTGTGGCACCTGTTCGTTGTGCGCAGCGCGCAACGTGACGCGCTGCGCGAGCACCTGTCCGCCCATGGTGTGGGCACGCTGGTGCACTACCCGATCCCTCCGCATCGTCAGCAGGCGTATCGCACGTTTCGTCATCTGGCGCTGCCGATTACCGAGCGCCTCCATGCCGAGGTGCTCAGCCTGCCCATGGCACCTTATCTGGATGACGAGCGGGTGGCCCGTGTGGTGGATGCCTGCCTGCGTTTCGGTGCGCCATGAGTTTCGCGCGGAGCGGAGCGTATGCCGCGGCGGGTACCGCCGCGCGCCTGTTGGCGGCGCTCGTGGTCGTCAAGCTGGTGGCCTTCTTCGCCGGCCCTGAAGGCGTAGGGCGTCTCGGTCAGTTCACCAGCCTGATGTCCCTGCTCGCGGTATTCGCGGGCGGCGGCATCGGTTCGGCGGTGGTGAAGTATGTCGCTGAATACCGTGACGATGCACCGCGACTCGCCCGGTTGCTGGGTGCCGCACTCTGGTACGCGCTCGCGGCGTCGTGCGTCATGGGCCTGGCGACGTGGTGTTTCAGCCGACAGATCGCCGGATGGCTGCTGGGCGACGAAGCCTATGCGAGCCTGATCCGCGTACTTGCGGTGGCGCAGGTCGGGATCGCGGTCGTCAACTACGTGCTCGCGGTGATCAACGGTTTCATGGATGCGCGACGGCTGGCGATCATCCAGGTGGCGGGCTCGGCACTGGCGATGCTCGTGTCGATCGGCCTTTCTCGCTGGCTGCATCTGTACGGTGCGCTGCTCTCCCTCGTGCTGGGCCAGGCGCTCTGGTTGCTCGTCGGCATCCCGGCGTGGTGGCGGAGCCCGTACTTCCGTCGCGGCATGCTGCGCCTGCGCTTCGATCGCGAGATGACAGCGCGTCTGGCGGCATTCTCCACCATGACCTTGACCTCGGCGCTGGTGCCGCCGCTGGTAAACATCGCGGTGCGCGATCACCTTGCCGCCCGCTTCGGCTGGGAGCAGGTCGGGTATTGGCAGGCGGTGACGCGGGTGTCCGATGCGTACCTCCTGTTCCTGATCACAGCGATCAATATGCATTACCTGCCGCGGCTTGCGGCGACGCGGGGCAAGGCGCCCCTGCTTGCCGAGTTCCGCCAGGCCTACCGGTTTCTGCTGCCAGCGGCAGCCATCGCGGCGGCCCTCGTCTACCTGCTGCGTGACGTGGTCACGCGCGTGCTGTTCAGTGCCGACTTCTCCGCCGCCGATGCGCTCTACGCGCCGCAGCTCATCGGTGACGTGTTGAAGATCGCCTCGTTCGTGCTGGCCTATCTGATGCTCGCCAAGGCCATGACCCGGCTGTTCATCGTGTCGGAACTGATCTTTGCCGCGAGCTACTTCGTGCTGGTGGTGGTGTTCACCGCGCACTTCGGCGTGGTCGGCGCGATGTATGCGTTCGCCACGAACTACGCCTGCTATTTCCTGTTCAACCTCGCGGTGGCACGGCGCTACCTGGGAGCACTGCCGACATGAATGGGCCCGCTTCCACCGTCCTCCCCGCAACGATGCCGCTGGTCTCCGTGCTCGTGCCTGCCTACAACCACGAGGCCTATGTGCAGCGCTGCCTCGACAGCATCCTCGACGATCCGTATCCGGCGAAGGAGATCGTCATCATCGACGACGGCTCCACGGATCGTACGGCGCAGCGCATCGAGGAGTGGCTGACTCAGCACCGGCACGAGATCGCGGTGGAATACGTCAGCCGCGAGAACAAGGGCATCGCGGCGACACTCAACGAACTCGCCGCCCGAGCGCATGGCGAATTCCTGCGCATCGGCGCCAGCGACGATTACCTGCTTCCGGGCGGCTCGGAAGCGTTGGTCCAGTATCTGCTCGACCATCCAGCGAAAGGCGCGGCCATCGGCGATTGCATCGTCGTCGATCGCGACGGTGCGAAGCTGCTCGACAGCGGCATGTGCGACCTGCACGGTGCGGACAAACGGCTGTATCGATCGGACCAGGGCATTCGGCGCGCGGTGATCAGCCATTGGGCCGTCGGCGGTCCGGTGACGATGCTGCGGAAGGACGCCCTGGAAACCGTGGCGCGATGGACCGAAGGCTTGCGCATCGACGACTGGGACCTGTTCCTGCGCCTGGCAGCGCGCGACGCGATCGGCTTCATCGACGTCAAGGTGTGTGCGTACCGCCTGCACGGGGCGAACTTCAGCAAGACGCGCCACGCCGCTACGCGCATCGTCAACCTGACCGAGGCGCGGGAAGTGGCCTTGCGTCGCGTGTGCATGTTCGCGGAGCCGGAGCGCACGCTGCTCCGCGCCGAAGCCTGCCGCATCGGCGCGAAGATCGCCTATCTGCAGGGACGGGCCGGCCGTGTCGCCGTCCATATGGCGGCCTATCTCGCGCTGCTCGTGCTCGCGAAGATGCGGCCCATGCATGCCCGCCCGCGGGTGGGGCAGGCATGAACGGATGGCTTCGCCGGCCATCGACCTATCTGTGCCTGCCGCTCCTGCTGGCCAGTGGCGTCACGCTGCTCACGTATGACCTGCCGCCCGGTTACGGGCAGGGCATCGTGTTGCTCGTCATGGCCGCCGCCGCGATCCTGGCGGTAGATGTCGTGCTGGGGACGCGCCTTCCTGCGCCGGAACGCTTCCGCGAACGGCGCTATGCCGGTACCCGCGAGGGCTTCGTGGCGCTGGCGTTCGCTGCAGTCGTGATCGTGTTCTGCCTGCTGGACCTGGCGCTATACCCCATTCCGCTGATCGTCGACCCCTCGTCGTACGCGTCGCTTGAGCCGTGCAGGGAACATCTTCGACACATTTCGGATATGTGCTGGACGTTGCCGGTCATCGGCCTGCTGTGCGTGCGGCAACCGCTGCCGCGGCACCTGCTGATCGCGTTCGGGCTGATCTTTCCGGTGCTGGTGGTGGATCGCAACCGGATCTTCGCCGGATTGTTTTCCATCGCCTTCGTGCTTGCATTCCGTCGTGACGTCGCCAAGCCGTTGCCGTGGAAGGCCATCACGGCGCTTGGCGTGCTCGGTTGCGTGGTGTTCTCCGTACTGGGCACCTTGCGCTCGGGTTCGATCGAAAACGTGACGCTGCCGTTCGGCGATCTTTACCGCGCGGCGCCGCAAGGGGTGAAGTGGCTGCTGCTGTACGTGAGCGCGGGGCCGTACAACTTCGGCGCCATGCTCGCCAAGCACTACACGAACAGCGCCTTTCTCATGCACCAGCTGATCCCCGGCAGCGGCCCGCTGCTCACGGGGCAGACGGATATCCCGCTCGACGCGCCGAACATCAACGTCGGTACGGAATACCTGCCGTTCCTGATGGCCTGGGGTGCGGCCGGCGCGCTGACGTCCATGGCGGCGGCCTATGCCTTGCTCCTCTGGTGCGTACGGCGCCTGCATCCGCGCGTATCGCTATTCGGGCTGCTGATGTTCCTGCGCATCGCCTACGTCTCGGTGATGTCGCCCTTTGCCCCGCAGATCTTCATTGCAATGAACGTGGGCTTCCTCGGCCTGTGTCTTCTTCTGCAATTGCTGGCCGGCCTTCTACCGAACCGGCGCGACACGCCCGTCTCTTCCCCTGTACCCGACGAGTTTCCCGCATGGCCAACGACGACGAAATCTACCTGATCGACATGTGGCGCATCGTCACCCGCGAATGGCGCTGGTTTGTCGGCGTGGCGGCGCTGGTGTTGCTTGCCACGTTCGCCTGGTTGCACACCGTGCGCAGCCAGTGGGAAGCGACGGCGTGGATCCAGGTCGGCCAGGTCGGCGCGGCGCCTTCCGGGCAGGACCCGAAGATCGAGGCGTTCTCGCGCGCACTCGAGCGGCTGGATACGCGTACCTTCCGCGACGAGGTGCTGAGGCGTGTCGGCGTGCCGCTGGACGCGCCGGAAGCTGTGCTCTACCGGCGCAGCATGAAGGTGGAGCCGATGCCGTACGCCAACCTCATGAAGGTTCGGCTGCGGGCTTACAGCGCCGAGGACGCGAAGCAGCTTGCGTCGGCCACGGCAGATACCTTGCATGGGCTGCATGCACGGATCGGTGCCGTGCCGATGGCGCTTGCGCGCGAGCGGATGGTCGAGCTGGATCGCGATCTCAGCGAGGCCCAGGCCGACCGCGAGCACCTGGCGCACGAAGCCAAAGGCGGTGGTGCCGAGGCGGCGCTTGCCGGCGTGGCCCTGGCGAGCCGCAACGAGGACATCCGCGCGTTGGAACAGGTCCGCAGCGACCTGGCGAACCGGCTGCTGCCGAACTACACCTTCGAGACCTCGATGCCGTGGCCGGTCAGCGTGCCGGACGACCGCGCCTTTCCAAACGCGCCGCTGACCGCGGGCTTGGGCGGCCTGGCCGCGCTGTTCATGGCCTCGCTGGCTGCTGTGGCGCGACACGCCCTGCGCCGCCGTCCGCGACGTGCCGCGGCGATGCTTCACGCGGCGTGATTCAACCGAATGGCCGTTCGGCGACACCTACGGTGTGTGCCGGTCACGCGCCGTCGGTGCGGCGGCCATGGAGACGACATGAACGGGCAAATGCAGATTGATCCGCTGGCGCGACGCCAGCACACGATATCGCCGGATACGCCGCCGGCATTCGACGAAGCGCGTCTGCTCGACACGCAGCGCGCTTTCGATAGCGTGGCGGCCGACTACGACGGCCCTCGCGGCAACAACGAGCTGATCCAGCGCATGCGCGGCACGCTGTGGCAGGCGGTCGCGCGCGAACTGCCGGTGGGCTCGCGGCTGCTGGACCTGGGCTGCGGCACGGGGCTCGACGCGGCGGAGTTCGCCCAGCGCGGCTACCACGTGGTGGCAAGCGACTGGTCCCCGGAAATGGTCGAGCGCACCCGTGACCGCGCCGTCGCTGAGCGGCTGACGCCCCGGCTCAGTGCCGTCCACCTCGGCGTGCAGCAGTTGCACCTGCTCGGCGGTCGCTTCGACGGCATCTATTCCAATTTCGGGCCGCTCAACTGCGCGCCGGACCTGGGTGCGGTCGCGCAGGAGTGCGCGCGACTCCTGCGCCCTGGCGGCACGCTCGTGTTCTCGGTCATGGGTCGGATCTGCCCGTGGGAAGTGGCGCACTACGCGCTGCGCCGCCGCTTCGGTCGCGCGGGTGTGCGTTTCGGACGGGGCGTGCAGTCGGTGGGCATGAACGGCCACACGATCTGGACCTGGTACTACCTCCCGCGCGAGTTCTACGCCGCGTTCGAGTCGCACTTCACGCTGGACAGCTATCGCGCGTTGAGCCTGTTCCTTCCGCCGCCGTACATGGTCGACCGCTACCGTCGGCGACCAGCGCGCTACGAGCGCCTTGGCCGGCTCGACGACCGCTTCGGCGGCCTTCCCGGCCTGCGCGACATGGGTGACCACTTTCTCATCGTGATGCATCGGCGCTGAGCATGCGCGGCGACGATGCCAGCATGGCCGTGACGCTCGGCGGTGTCACCCTGGTCGACGGCGGTGGACGGCAGCGCGCGCCGCTGCATCTGCGCGGCGGAACGATCGCCGCACAGGGCACGACCCACGATTTCCGCTTGGACCTGCGCGATCACCTGGTTTTCCCTGGGCTCGTCAACGCGCACGAGCATCTTCAGGTGAACAACGTCCCGCCGCTGCCTGGCGAGCGCACGTTCCCCCATGCCTATGCCTGGATCGATGCGTTCCAGGCGCACTTCGCAGAGCCGGCAGTCGTGGAAGCGCTGGCCGTGCCGAAGGCGCAACGCATGCGGCACGGTGCCTTGAAGAATCTGCTCGCCGGCGCGACCTTCGTGGTGCACCACGATCCGTGGCATGCGGCACTCGATGCGGCGGACTTTCCGGTCACCCTGCTGCGCGGGCATGGCTGGAGCTACACATTGAACGGGCCGGATTATGGTCCGCCCGTCGAGCAATCCTTCGCCGCGACACCCCCGGATCGCCCGTGGATGATCCACCTGGCCGAAGGCACCGATGCGATCGCCGCAGCGGAACTGGGCGAACTGGACCGACGCGGCTGCCTCGCTGCCAACAGCGTACTCGTGCACGGCGTTGGCCTTCGCGAGCAGGACATCGAGCGCGTGCTTGCGGTCGGTGCTGCCGTTGTCTGGTGTCCGGGCAGCAATCGTCGGCTGCTGGGGCGCTCCCTCGATCCTCGCCGACTGCATGCCGCCGGACGGCTTGCCGTGGGAAGCGACTCGCGGCTCAGCGGCGAGCGCGACCTGTTGGAAGAGTTACGCCTGGCACGGCAACGCCGTGATCTGGATGCGGCGAGCCTGCTAGCCCTGGCGACCACGCACGCGGCACGCATTCTTCGTCTGGCCGACCGCGGCTCGCTCGCGGTCGGCAATGTCGCCGATCTCGTCATCGTGCGCGACCGCGGTGGCGATGCCGCCGGCAACCTCGTCGGCCAGTCACGTGCCGACCTGCGCGCCGTGATCCGCAACGGCGTACCACGGGTCGCGGATCCCGACTTCGCCGACTGGTTCGCCGCGGCGGGCATCGACACCGTGATGGCTACGCTCGATGGCACGACGAAGCTGCTTGCAAGCGATCTCGCCGATCCGGCGCTCCTGGCGATGGAGCCAGGGCTCATCGCGGTCGGCGACGCACATACGAAACATTCCACAGAGCGTGTCGCATGAACAGCGTACCCATCCTGGCGCCCGCCGAGGCGTATGCGCTGTGGGCGGCCGACTATCCGGCGTATGCACACAATCCGGTGATGCAGGCCGAGGAACGCGCCATGCTCGCCCTGCTGCCGACGAACCTGCAGGGTCTGTCGATCCTGGATGCCGGCTGTGGCAGCGGTCGCTACATCCATCACGCTCTCGCGCGCGACGCCGCTCGGGTACTGGGCGTGGATCTCTCGGACGCGATGCTGGCGCGCGCCACCGAAGCGCTCGGCGATGCAGCGCACGTCGGCCTGATGCAGGGCAGCCTCGACGCATTGCCGCTGACGAACGACGTAGCCGACCTGACGCTGTGCGGGCTGACGATCGGCCATCTGGAGCACCTCGAACCGGCGCTCGGCGAGCTGTGTCGCGTGACCAAGCTCGGCGGCACGATCCTGTGCAGCGATGTGCATCCCACCGGCCATGCGTTGGGCTGGCTGCGCGACTTCAAGGCGGGTGGTCGCCGTTACGCGGCGCGTCACACGCCCCATCTCTACAGCCACTGGCATGCGGCCTGCGCGCGTCTCGGTCTCGCGATCGAGCGAGTGGTCGAGCCGATGCTCGATCCCGCCGATATTCCCGACGGGGCGCGTTTCGACGCCAGCGCGTTGCATGTGCCGGTGGCGCTTGTCTTCCGTCTGCGCCGCATCGATGGCGCTTCGCCCGCGGGTCTCCCATGACGCATTCCCCGAACACCTTGCTGGTCAATCCGACCATCACCTCGCGCGCCAGCGCGCGTTTTCCGCTGTCGTTGCTGCATCTTTCGGCGGCGCTCGATCGCACGGGTACGAGCCAGATCGTGGATGGCAATGTGGATCGCGACATCGTCGACGCGACGCTGCGTGCGCTCGATCAGCGTCGCTTCGACGCGGTCGGCATCAGTGTGATGGGCGGGCCGCAGATGGCGCCGTCGATCGAGGTGTCGAACGCCATACGAGAACGCCACCCGCATCTGCCGATCGTGTGGGGCGGGTACTTTCCGACCCTTTACACGGATACCGCGCTGTCCGCGCCGTATGTCGACTACGCCATTCGCGGGCAGGGTGAGGAAAGCCTGCCGGAGTTGCTGGCTGCGCTCGGCCGCGGCGAGACGGATCTCTCGCGCATCGGCGGGCTGTCGTGGAAGCGCGACGGCGCCGTGGTCCACAATCCCAACAGGCGCTTCTCGCTGGGCGATAGCGGCATCGTGCTGCCTTACGACAAGCTGGGCGACCCGCGCCGTTATCTGGCGCCCACGTTCCTCGGACGACGCACGGCGGCCCATCAGGCGGCCATCGGCTGCCGTTTCCGCTGCACGTTCTGCGGTGTGGCGGCGATGTTCGGTGGCACGACGGCGCTGCCGACCGTGGCGAGGCTCGAACGCGACCTGGGTTATCTGAAGCACACGCTGGGCGCGGATTCCATCCAGTTCTTCGACCACAACTTCTTCGATCGCGAGGAAGACATGGTGCCGCTGCTGGAGGTGATGGCGAAGCTGGAACTGCCGTGGTGGTGCTATGCGCGTTCCGACGCGCTGCTCAAGCTATCGGAGAGTTCCTGGAAACTGGTGCGCAAGAGCCGTCTGCGCATGGCTTACATCGGTGCCGAGTCGCCGAGCGGCGCGATGCTGAAGGAAATCCGCAAGGGCACGCGCCCCGACCAGACGCTGGAGGTGGCCGAGCTTTGTCGTCGCCACGGTGTGATTCCCGAACTGTCGTTCATGGTCGCGCCGCCCGAGAACACGGAGGCGGAGACGCTGCAGACCTTCGAGTTCATCCGTGAATTGAAGAAGATCAATCCGCAGTCGGAAATCATCGTGTACATCTATACGCCGCTACCCGAGAGCAGCCGGCACGAGAAGGATCGCGGCAAGCGGCCGTCCACGCCCCTGCGCGACCTGCATGGCGATCCGGTGGTGTTTCCCACCACACCGGAAGAATGGACCGAGAAACGCTGGGTCGACTACGCCTGCCACGCCGATGCGCCCTGGTTGAGCGACGATCTGCGCCGGCACATACAGGATTTCGTGACGGTGCTGCGTTGTCGCTTTCCGACCGTGCAGGATCTGCGGTCGCCGCCGTGGGCCAAGCGCGGCCTGAGCGCCATGGCGGCATGGCGCTATCGCCGCCGTCGTTACGACAAGCCGTGGGAACTGAATCTCGCCAACCGGCTGGTGCGCCTGCGGCTGCCGCAGGTGTCCGGGCTCTAGGCGCGTCGCATGCACGTCGCCTTGATCAACTTCCCGATGGCCCCCCAGGGGCTATCGCCTGACGAGGTCCTCACCCGGTGGCCGTCGCTGCGCGATATCGCCGATATCGTGGCGAGCGCGGGTACGCGCGTCACCGTGGTGCAGATGGCCGGAACCGATGCGCACTTCGCGCGGGATGGGGTGGACTACCGTTTCCTCGACGCGCGCGGGATGCGTGGCGCACGCCGTCTGGGCCGGCACGTGGCGCACGCCCTGGCGGGCATTGGCGTCGACCTCGTCCATGTGCATGGTCTTGGCTTCGCGCGTCATGCGTGTTCGCTGCGCCGGCATCTTCCCGGGCCGCCGATCCTGATCCAGGATCACGCGGATGGCGTACCGCGCGGCTGGCGACGACTGCTTTGGCGCGGCTGGTATCGCGTGGCCTCAGGCGTGACCTTCACATCGCTGGCCCAAGCTGCGCCGTTCGCCGCTCTCCTGGACCCTCGCACGCGCATCTACGCCATCGCGGAAAGCAGCAGCCGCTTCACGCCGGGCGACCGCGAGGCGGCGCGTCGGGTCAGCGGTCTGCATGGCGACCCGTGCATCGTGTCGGTCGGTCATCTCGCCGTGGGCAAGGATCCGTTGACGATGCTGGATGGCGTCGCGCGTGCCGCCGAGCATCTGCCCAGGCTGCAACTATGGTGCGCCTTCGGTACGGCGCCCTTGATGGACGAAGTGCGCGAGCGCATCGCCAGCGACAAACGGCTCGCAGGGCGCGTACACCTGCTCGGATGCGTACCGCACGCCGAGATCGAACGACTCCTGCGTTCGGCCGACCTGTTCGTATCTGCAAGTCGTGCCGAGGGCGTGGGCTACTCGCTGCTCGAAGCGATGGCCTGCGGCGCGGTGCCGGTCGTGACGGATATCCCGGCGTTTCGCGAGGTCACGGGCGATGGTCGGGTGGGCTGGTTGTGGTCGCCCGGCGATGCCGTTGCGCTGGGCGACGCACTCGTCGCCGCGGCATCCGCTGTGGGCGACCGCCGCGCAGTGCGAGAGCACTTCGAGGCGACGCTGTCGTTCAGTGCGCTGGGTCGGCGCTGGGCGTCGGCCTATGCATCGCTGCTCGCGGAGCCAGCGGCATGAAGATCGCGATCGTGCTTCCTGGCGGGGTGGATCGGGGCGGCGAGGAACGTGTCATCCCTGTGTTTCTGGCACTCATCGAACGTCTTGCACGCGTCCACGAAGTACATGTGTTCGCGCTGCATCAGGAAACGGCGCCCGGCACGTGGCCGCTGCGTGGCGCCACGATCCACAACATCGGCGAGGGGCGCACGGTCTGGCGCGCCATCGGCGCCGTGATTGCCGAGCACCGACGGGCGCCGTTCCAACTGGTGCAGGCGATCTTCTCCGGCCATTGCAGTTTCATCGCCGTGGCAGCAGCGACCTATTTGCGCCTTCCTAGCGCGGTGCATATCGCCGGCGGCGAGCTGGTGGTGCTCCACGCCATCGACTACGGCGGTCGGCGCACGTGGCGCGGGCGGCTACGTGAGGCGGTCGTCTTGCGGCTCGCCGACGTCGTCACCGCCGCCAGCCAGCCGATACTGAATGCGCTTCGCGCCATGGGCATCGATGCTCGTCGCGTACCGTTGGGCGTCGATACGGTGGCGTGGCCGCCCAGTACACCGCGGTCGCGGGGCGAGGGTCCGGCCCATCTCGTCCATGTGGCGAGCCTCAACAGAGTGAAGGATCAGGACACGTTGCTGCGCGCGGTGGCCAAGCTCGTGCATGCCGGTGTGGACGTGGAGCTGCGGATGGTCGGCGTGGATACGCTGGCCGGCGAGATGCAGCGACTGGCGCAGCGCCTGGGCCTGGAACGGCACGTGAGCTTTCTCGGCTTCCGCACGCAGCGTGAGCTGCGTCCGCTGCTCGCCTCGGCCGATCTGCTGGTGATGTCGTCGTTGCACGAGGCGGGTCCGCTGGTCACCTTGGAAGCGGCCGTGTTGGGTGTGCCTACGGTTGGCACCGCCGTGGGCCACATCGCGGAATGGTCGCCGAACGCGGCGCGTGCCGTGCCACCGGGCGACGCAGATGCGTTGACGGAGGCGATCCACAGCGTGCTCGACGACGACGGCTTGCGCATGCGCCTGGCTGCTGAGGCGCAGCGACGGGCGCTGGCTGAGGATGCCGAACACACGGCGAGTCTCTTTCTCACGATCTATGGGGAACTCGCTGCAGGCTCGCATCGCGCCAGCCTCGTCAGCGAGCGTGATGGCTAAGCAGCGACGTGCTCGAGCGCCTTGCGCACGACATACAAGGTATCCATGCGCGGTATCGGGTGGGTCAGCCAGGTGAGCAGGCGGCGGCGATGTCGCTGGGTGACCCAGTCCTGCCCTTGCAGCCAGACCTGTGTACGCACCATGTCCGCGCGTTCCTCGATGGCTTCCTTCGTGGGCCGCAAACGCTGGGCGAGCAAGCGTACCGCTTCGCCAGGCGTACGCGACCACTCGACCCCCGGCAACGCATGCAGCCAGAGATTCGAGCACGACACGTCGGTGATACGCCGTGTACGCATGGTCGTGCGCAGCACGACGGGACAATCCGCGCGTAGCCGTGCCAGCACGGGTGCGGGAACAGCGTCGCGGTAGTAGCGGGCGACGAGGCGCAGGGGCGGATAGGCCCACCACGGCGTTGGCGCGGCCCATAGCACCGCCCAATCCTCGTGGCGCATGCGCGTCGCCAGCAGTGCGATGTCGTTGAGATGGATAAGGCGCAGGCTGCGCCCGCAGAGATTGCCCGCGGCATGCAGCAGCAGATGCGCCATCAACGCACCCATACCGGGATAGGCATTGAGCCCCGGTTGCGCGTTGCCCGGCCAGACCTGCGCGGTGATGTCGACCGTGTCGATGGGAAGCCGCTCGTGCACGCGCGTATGCAATTCGATGTTGATCGGCGTGTCGCTGTGTTCTCCCAGCGTGGTGACCGAGCGGCCGCCCTGGGGCTTGAACACGCGGTGCTTCCACTGCGCGAACGCCTCTGTGTAACCGAGCGAAACGAGCAGCGCGGCGGTCGCATCGGCGTGCCGGTCCTCCACGAGCAGATCGACGTCGGCCATCGGGCGATCGCCTGGCGCATACAGCCCAAGCGCGTGCAGCGCGGCGCCTTTCAGCGCCACCAGCGGGATGCCTATGACCTGCGCACCCTCGTGAATGCGCGCGAGCAACGACGCGATGCGTTCGTGCCGTAGCGCCACGTGCCGGCGCTGCTCGACCAGGAACTGCCGCCATGCCGGGTGCTGCCAGGTGGAGAAGCGGCAGAGCAGGGGCGAGATGCCGTGCGCGACGGCGGCCGCGGTGGCCAGTTGCCATTCCACGGCGGTCCACGCCGGCATGTCGTTACCCGGACGGGCCAGTGCGAGTTCCGTGGCGAGCGTCTCGGTCGTGCGGCGCAAGCCGTGCCTGACCTGCTTCAGTGGCGGCAGCGACGGCGCGCTCATAGCGGCAACGCCACGTTTTGCGGCGCGAGTCTGGGCAGCGTCGGTCGCTCGCTGCGATGGCTGCGCTCGCTGGCGATCAAGGCATCCCAACCGGCACGCAAGGCTGCGGCGGCGCGTTCGTCACGTTCGCCCCGTTGCAGGTTCACCTGCTCGTGCAGGAGATCGCGGAAGCGCCGGTAGAACTCGGAGTCGTACGCGCCACGAAACATCATCGCGAGGTCGGCGCTGTCGTCCCAGTGCGTCTTTGCACCTAGCTGCGCCTTCACTTCCTCGAAGAACTTCGTGCCGGGCAAGGGATAGGACACGCTGACCCCGACGTCGTCCGGTGCGGCCCGCGCAACGAGTTCGCGTGTGGCGAGCAGGTCGTCGAGTTCCTCGCCGAGATAGCCCAGTTGGATGAAGAAGCCGACGCGGATGCCGGCTGCGCCGAGGCGCTGCCGCGCGGCGATGAGATCGGGTACATGGGTGCCCTTGGTCATGCGGTCGAGGACGCGCTGGCTGCCGCTTTCCGCGCCGATCCACGCCTCGGCGCAGCCGGCTTTCACCAGGGCAGCGACCATGCGTTCACTGGCGAGATCCGCACGCGTCTGGATGGTGAACGGCACCGAGCCGTTCGCTTCGTGCAGCAACGTAGCGAGCCGGTCCACCCAGTCGACGTGAAAGCCGAAGATGTCGTCGGCCATCCAGATGTGGTCGGGTGCGAAGGCCTGCTTGAGATAAGTCATCTCCGCAGCGACCTCTTCGGCGGGGCGCTGGTTGTAGTGATTGCCCCAGATGGGTTTTGCGCACCAGTTGCAACGGAACGGGCAGCCGCGGGACGCCGCCATGTTGAGGCTGAAATAGCCATGGCGCTGCCGCCAGAACGTCCGATAGCGCTCGATGTCGAGCAGATCCCAGGCGGGCTGTCCGACCACGCGCGGATCGGGCGGCACCGGCCCCATGCGTACGGCATGGGGCTTACCGTCCACCATCGTCGCTACGCCCGGCAAGCCGTCTGCCCACGCCTGCGCACTTGCCTGAGGCTGGCGCTCGAAGCGTTCGACGAGGGAGGTCAAGGCGGCGATGCCTTCGCCGATCAACACCACGTCGGCACCGGCGGCGAGGAATGGCTCGGGGTGGTCGGAAGCGTCCGATCCGGCCACGATCACGCGCGCGCCTGCGGCCCGCGCTTCGCCGATCATGCGGCACGCCGCTTCGCGCATGCGGCCGAGGCACATCTTCGTGAGGAAGTTGAAATTGTCTTCGTAGAACACGACCAGGTCCGGTCGCGCGTCGTGCAGCGCCGCGGCGTAATCGTCTACGCCATCGGCAAGCATCGCGTCGAACAGTGAAGGCTCGTGGCCCATGCGGCGCAGCAACGCGGCGATCTGGATCGTGGCGAGCGGGGGATAGGGCTTGCCGCGTTCCCATTGTTTCCTGTCGTAGCGAAGGAAATAGGAGTGGCCTACCTGGATCTTCAGCATCGGGAGAAGCCTCAACAAACCATCGGGACGCCGCGCGGTAAGACGCTGCATGGCCGTGAGTGCCTGACGGTGAGGCAGGGGTTGCGGTGTGTATGTGGCCCTTATGTGTGGGAGCCGCTATAGCGGCGAGAAGGATTAGCTGGTGGGAGCCAGCCTGCTGGCGATGGGAATTTTCCTCGCTGCTACACCGCTTCCTTGGCTTTCGCCACCAGGGTGGCTCCCACCATTGCTTCGTCAGCCCCTCGCCGTCATGGCGGCTCCCACATGGGCTCCCACAGTTATCTATGCCTCTCGCCTCCCTGGGGGTTCCAGCCTAGAGCGACGCAACCTTTCGCGTATGCGCCGGCACCAACGAGCCCATGCGCTGGGGCGCAGGAACACCGATCGGCCATGATGATTCGCGACGACGTTTCCCCTTGCGCAGACCCCGCAGCGGATCCCTTCGGCGAGCGGCTTATGCCGGCCGTGTGCATGAGTCGGCACGCGCTGGGTGCCCGCTTCCGCTTCGAGAGCGACAGCGCGGAGTTGCTCTCGCTTGTGGAGTCGGCGTATGGCCGCCTGCCGGCGCATCGGTTTCCCCACATGTCGCCGGAGTTCCGCATCGAGCTGCGCGTCGTCAGGCGCGGCGACAAGGCGAGTGCGGCAGAGCCGCCCCCCGTCCACATGCAGAGCGGCATGGGCTTGTTCGGTGGCGTGGTGGACGCGTGGAACTACGTGCTGCTGTCGCCCGCGCAACGGCGTGGCCTGATCGTCGTCTCGGAAGACCGGCTGCAATTTCCTTATCACGTGCGCTACGAGCTGATCGAATTCGCCGTGTTTCTCCTTGCCGCGCGTGTGCAGAATCTCGTGCCATTGCATGGCGCGTGCGTCGGCAGCGACGGGCATGGCGCGCTGCTGCTGGGCGCGAGCGGCGCTGGCAAGTCCACGTTGTCGCTGCAGGCGTTGTTGGAAGGCATGGACTTCCTCGCTGAGGATGGCGTCTTCGTACACCCGGAGAGCCTTCTCGCCACCGGCGTCGCCAACTTTCTTCACGTGAAGCAGGACACGCTGCGCTTCGTCGACGACCCGGCAACGCGCCAGTGGATCGAGACCTCGCCGACCATTCGGCGCCGCAGTGGCGTGCTGAAGCACGAGGTCGATCTGCGCGACGGTCCGGGCCGCGCGGCGGCAGCCCCACTGCGTCTGGCCGCGGCAGTCATCGTCTCGTCGCAACCGGCCGACGATCCGAAGCGGTTGCTCGTGCCGTTGCCGTGGGAGCGCGTCGCCTGGACGCTTGCCGTCGACCAGCCTTATGCGGCAGGACAGCCGGGATGGGATCGTTTCGTCCAGTGCGTGGCGCGCCTCGGCGTCTACGAGCTGCGTCGGGGTGCGCATCCACGTGACGCGGTGGCCGTGCTGCGGCACCTTGTCGACAAGGCGAGCAGGGTAGCGTCGGGCCGTGCTTGATTCGGCGCCTCGCACGCCGTCGCTGCGCGTCCTTTGGGATAGCCTGCCGCATGGCGTGGGACCGGCACTCGCCTTCTACGTGGCGCTGTCGCTCGGCGGCGCTCTCGCCGGAAGCGTGGCTGCCGTGCTGCTGGTGCCGTTGGTGCAACCGTCCGACGGCGTGGCGCTGCCGCACTTTCTCGCCATGCTTCCCGGCGGCGAGGCGGCGATCGGTGCCTTCGTGGCGGCGTCCGCGCTGTTTGCGGTACTGCGCTGGCAGGCGGCGCGCCTGGGCGCGCGCCTCGTCGCGAACTACGGTTTGAGCCTGCGCCGCCGCGTGCAGGCACGCCTGGTCGATGCGCCGCTGGTGCGGCTTGCGGGCACCACGTCGGCGGAGATTGCCAACGTGCTCACTCACAACGTGGAGATCGCCGTCCAGGGGTTCACCGCGTTGCAGCAACTGCTGGTGGCAGGAACCACCGCAGCGGTGAGTCTGGCTTTCGCCTTCTGGGTATCGCCGCCACTGATGCTCGCTGCGCCCGCCATCGCCTTGGTCGGGTTCCTGGTGTCACGTACCTTCGGGCGCGAGCAGGCCGAGGTCAGCCGGCGATACGTGGCCGACATGACCCACCTTTTCTGGCAGAGCGAGGATGTGCCGCGTCGGTTGCGTCACCTGCGTTCCTATGGCCGCGAGGCGGCGGAGAAGGCGCGTTACGCCGAGGCGGCCGCGCAACTCGGCCGAGGTTACGCGCGCCAGCTCGAACTCGTGGCGTCGGGGCGCCTGCTGCTGGAATGGACGGCCACGGTGGGCATCGCCGGATTGTTCGTCCTGGCTCGGCACTGGAAGGGCGTGGATACATCCTCGCTCATGGCCGTGTGCCTTCTGCTCGGACGGCTGTTGCCGTACCTCGTGTCCACTCGGCAAAGCTTCCAGCAATTGCATTCGGCCATTCCCGCGCTGGATCTGTGGCGGTCGTACATGGCCGTGGAAGCCGATGCGCCGTCACGGTCGGACGCCGATGCGTCTGCCGACGCAGAGGCCATCCGGATCGACCGCGTGCGTGTCTGTCCGCCGGCTGGTGGCATCGAACTCGCGGACCTCGTGCTCGCGCCGGGTGAGCTGACCTTCATCGCCGGCGACTCGGGTGTCGGCAAGAGCAGTCTCGTCGACGTGCTGGCGGGCATGCTGCCGCCCGTCGTCTTCGCCGCACGGGCGGGAGGCGTGTCGCTCGACTTCGATGCGTATCGCGCGCGGGTGCACCGCGGCGCCTACGTAAGCCAGGGCGTCCGGCCCTGGCAGCGCACCGTGCGTGAATGCCTGACCTGGGCGGCACCGGAGGCGGATGAGGCCAGGCTGCGCGAGGCGCTTGCCGACGTGGGCCTGCTTCGCCGTCTGGACGACGACCCGGCGGGACTCGACCTGCCACTGATGGGTTCGGCGAATCGTCTCTCCGGGGGCGAACTGCAACGCCTGTTGCTGGCCCAGGTGCTGCTTCGCGAGCCGCGCCTGGCGGTGCTCGACGAGGCCACCAGTGCGCTCGACGCCGCGTCGGAGCTGGCTGTCCTCGGTGCGCTGAAGCGGCGTCTGCCCCACACGACGCTATTGGTCGTGTCGCATCGTCCGGGCGTAGCGGTCCTGGCCGACCGGCACGTGATACTCGGCGACGGCCGGGCCGTGGTCACGGTTCTCCCATCCGCCACCTCCGCCGATCGGTCTATTGCCCAATAGGGTGCGGAAGCCTAACGTCGGCACCGGGACCAGGGAGAAACGCGATGCGTCTTCGTCTTCGAAACGCCGCCCTCGCCGTCGGGGGCGTGCTGTGCATGGTGGCGGGTGCCGCAAGCGGCCCTGGCCGCCCGTCGTTCGATGCGCTGGCGGGCACACGCCATCGCGCGCTACCCGGGCAGAGCGATCCCTGCGGTCTGCACCGCCCCATCGCAGGCATCTGCCATCTGCTTCGCCCCGTGCGCGGCTGAAGCGTCTGTCTCGCCTCGGAACCACCCGTTCGGCGTAGGATGCCGGACAAGGCAGGGTGATGACGGCGGAGGATCGTTTGGAAGAGGATGTGTGGGAGCGCAAATACCATCTTGCGCTGGAGCGGATGGAACGCGACGAGCGCGAGTTCCGGGCCGTGGAAGAATTGCTGCGTCGCCTGGCCCTGCGTCTCGCAGCGCTCGTCCGGAATCCCGATGACGACGTGGATGCCTTGCTCGGCCGGCTCACCGCGGCCTTGCGCGACGGCCCCTCGGCGGCATCGATCGAACCCTTGCTGGACGCCTTGTCGGAAGCCGTGACCCGCGCGGACGAACGCGCAGGCATCGAGTCGCCGGCCGGGCAGGCCGATGCCGGCGACAGCGCCGAAGGCGACACTGCGACGGTCGCTGCCTTGCGCGCCGACATGGCGCGATTGCAGGAACTGCTTGCCGTGGTCAGCGCCCGGCTGGGCGACATGGCGCGCTATCTGGCCGGTGAACTGGAGGAAACCGCGGCAGGTGAGGGCGCAGACCGTGCGCTCGACGCACGCGTGCGCGAAGAAATGCGCGAGCTCGGCGAAAAGACGCTCGCGGCCGCGGACCTCGTCACCCTGCAGGCGGAGGTGACGGCACGCCTCTCGCTCATCGACCAGCATTTCCGCGAGCACCGCGAACGCGAGGACGCACGCCTCGCCGCCTATCGCGAGCGCGCCGCGCGAATGCATCACCGTGTGGAAGAACT
>Ga0209148_1000705_pt1 | contig 26869 bp, 25 predicted proteins | sample AraplaCol_mMF_r2_2_FD_184288 | JGI IMG/M metagenome (GOLD analysis project Ga0209148, IMG submission 184288) | Arabidopsis root microbial communities from North Carolina, USA - plate scrape CL_Col_mMF_r2 (SPAdes) (version 2) | ecosystem: Host-associated > Plants > Roots > Endosphere | place... | reverse complement strand
CGCAATTCTACCAGCGCGCGGCAGCGATGGGTGGTGCTTGGAGCATCGGTGCTACTGACAATGACATGTTAAAGCGCATAGCGACCATCGCCGCCGAATACATGCGCAACAATTACGACAAGGCGATTGGCGGTCCCACCGGCTATGACGGCGAATAGCAGAGCTTCTACCTATATGGACGGCGAAGTGTAATTCGGCGTTACATTCGGGCCCCTCGCTTTGTAACTGGGACAGGTGCTTGGGGCGCCGATCGGCGCCCAATCCCCGCGCCCCTTCGCAACAATTGCTCTATCGCCAGATCATCCGCGGTCTGCAGGATTGTGCAGGCCGACGGACCCAACCAGGTCTTCGCAGAATCGTGGAAAGCCGATCCGGAATTCGAAGCCGTCAGCGACTACTTCCAGGTCGAGGGCGAGAATGGCGAGCGTTACTGGATCTTCCGTGCTGGCGACGGCGAGGATGCGAAGCGCCGGAGTGAAATAAACGCAAACCACATAGCCGATGAGAAGCGCTGCGGCGACGCCCGACACCAGAAACTGATTGTACCCGTAGGATTTTAGAAGCAATAGAACAGCGATGCCTTCCACGCCGACAGCCAATTACCGTCGATGGACCAGGCCGAACCGACTGACTACCAGGGGTCCGGCTATGATCGGGGCCATCAGGCCCCCGCCGAGGATTTTGCGTGGTCTCCTGAAACGATGGTCGATAGTTTCTCGATGGCGAACATGGCGCCGCAATTGCCGGGGCTCAATCGGGCGGAATGGGAACACCTTGAGGAGACGGTCCGGGCGTGGGCACTCGCCCGTGGAGAGTTGATCATCTATGTCGGCCCGATTGTACCGCCGCATCCGAAGACAATCGGCGCCAATCATGTGGCAGTTCCAACTGCGTTTTGGAAGATTATCGTGGACCCCAATCAGGCCGAAGCGCTGGCATTTATGATGCCTCAACAAGACATCAAAAAAGGCGATCTTCGGCCTTGGCAAGTGAGTATCGACGCGGTCATCCAAGCAGCTCACATCAACTTGCCCTTACCCTCAGGCATCGATACGACCGCAATCCCAAAGCTTTGGCCGGCCAGCATTTCAGGTTGGCGGGCAGAGCACAAACGCAGCTGCGGGTCGATGTCACGCTGACTTAGAGGCGCCGTCACACCGCCAGTCCTCACCGATAAGAGCTGCACCGATGCTTCCGGGGCCCCGCGTGCTTTCGCACATGAATGGCGGGCGTGTGTGCACGGATAGTAGGCGCCCCTTCGCTCAGCGCACTTGCAGTTTATGTGCCTGGCTTCATGGAGGTCGTCGGCGATATTCAATCATACACGCCTACCCTTTACCCCTCGAAGACGCTGGCCCGCCAGGGCACGGGAAATCGCTCGAATTCGGTCGCGATTACATCAGTACAAATAAAATTAGCTCCGGGAGCCTGGGCGGTTACAGCTCAGGCAAAATTTTCTTGCTTCAAAACTCGAAATCAAGATGCAAGAGACCTGCAGCCCAAGAGAACACACGAAAATGCCCCGCCAACGGGGTCAATATTTTAGCTTAAGGTCTAGTCGTGGTATGGTTTCAACCTGGCATTTGGAGGGCGGCTTGATGACGAATGACGATGCCAAGGAATTGGAAGAATTCAGCAAGTAGCTTCGCAGTGAGCGTCCGGTGCGGGCCGCCTTCCAGCCACTAACCGCTCCAGCGACCCTGGCGATCCGCCACCAAGGAACCTTCCAACATGGAATGGTTATTAGCTCCTAAGTAGCAGGCCCTTCGGGTTTCGCTCTCCGTCCCGTGTCATTTTCGAAAGGAGGCCCATATGGACCGGAAGTCATCATTTGCTTCGCTATTTTGCCTCTTGACGATCTCGTTATCTGTCCCGGCATTCGCGGATGGGGCAATGCCCAACCAAGTTGCTGACGCGGCTGGTACCGCTGCGGACCAAGAACTGGACACTTCCATGTCGAAAATGCACCAAAACATGATGATGAAGCATTCAGGGAATGCCGATGTCGACTTTGTTAAGTCCATGCTTCCTCACCACCAAGGTGCCGTAGACATGGCCGAGATCGAGCTGAAATATGGCAAAGATCCCGAGATGAGGAAAATGGCTGAGGACATCATCAAAGCTCAGAAGGAAGAGATTTCAACAATGCAGGAGTGGCTGAAGAAGCATGGTGGGGCGATGCCCCAATAGACGCCCTACCACATGGAAGGTTGGCTTTTCAGATGCAAAGGTGAAGCGGATAGCTTGACGTAAATCATTGAGCCCTCCGGCTATGACCAGTACGGTTCAGATGTTGGTGGCCGATCAACGTAACGGTCGGCGACCCACCCTTGCGCAAACTGAGAGGTGCCGCCGTGAACCAGGAACATCACCACCATCATGGTCATGACTCCGGCACGCATGATGGCCATGATCATGTCAAGGTAAAAGACCCGGTTTGCGGCATGATGGTTGATCCGGAGACGACACCCCACTCACTGGTCCATATGGGGCAAACGGTTCACTTCTGCAGTGCCAAATGCAAAGAGAAACTCGCCGCCGATCCGCACGTCTATATGACGCCGAAGGGGCCAAAGTCCGCACCGAAGCCCGGTACGATCTACACCTGCCCCATGCACCCGCAGATCCGCCGGGATAAGCCAGGAAACTGCCCTATATGCGGCATGGCACTCGAACCGCTGGTGGCGGTCGGCGAAGAGAAGCCGAACCCCGAACTGATCGATATGACTCGGCGTTTCTGGATCAGCCTCGCCTTTACCCTGCCGGTACTGGTGCTGGAAATGGGTGGTCATATTCCTGGCGTGATGATCCACCAATGGATCGACCCCAAGATTGCGCTTTGGATTCAGTTCTGCCTTGCGACACCAGCGGTCCTTTGGGGAGGGTATCCGTTCTTCCAACGGGGTGTCCTATCGTTGGTTACGCGTCACCTCAACATGTTCACCCTGATCGGCTTGGGTACCGGCGCCGCTTACATTTACAGTCTGGCCGCCGTCTTGTTTCCCGACGTCTTCCCAAACGGCTTCAAAACCTCAGAAGGAACGGTCCCGGTATATTTCGAGGCAGCGGCCGTCATCACCGTGCTCGTGCTCTTGGGGCAGGTTCTGGAACTGCGTGCACGCGAACAGACCGGCGGGGCGATCCGGGCCTTGCTGGACTTGGCACCCAAGACCGCCCATCGCTTGACTCAGAACGGTGACGACGAGGTGATCCCGTTGGAAGCTGTTGCGATTGGCGACCGACTACGCATCCGACCCGGCGAAAGCGTTCCGGTAGACGGCATTGTTGAGGAAGGCAACAGCTCGGTCGACGAGTCGGTCGTGACGGGCGAGTCCATACCGGTCGAGAAGGGACCGGAATCGAAGGTGATCGGCGGGACCATCAACGGCGGTGGATCGCTGGTGATGCGGGCGGAGAAGGTGGGGGCCGATACCGTCCTCTCCCAGATCGTCGCCATGGTCGCCGAGGCACAGCGGAGTCGCGCGCCGATCCAGCGCCTCGCAGATACCGTTTCCGGCTGGTTCGTCCCGGCGGTGATCGCCATAGCCCTTGTCGCCTTCGTGGCCTGGGCTAAATTCGGGGCTGAACAGCCGCTGGCCCAGGGTCTGGTTGCCGCCGTCAGCGTCCTCATCATTGCCTGCCCCTGTGCCCTTGGTCTCGCCACACCGATGTCGATCATGGTCGGAGTCGGTAAGGGGGCCAAAGCGGGTGTCCTTATCAAAAACGCCGAAGCTCTGGAACACATGGAGAAGGTCGATACCCTGGTTGTCGACAAGACCGGCACCTTGACGGAAGGCAAGCCGAAGGTGGTCGCCATCGTGACTGCGAACGATTTCAATGGAGACGATGCCCTCGCAATCGCTGCCTCCGTTGAGCGGTCCAGCGAGCATCCTCTGGCCGCCGCTATCGTGGCCACTGCCCGCGCCAAGAATCTGCCCTTCAAGGATGTTGCGGAATTCTCGTCTGCCACCGGCAAGGGGGTATCGGGCCGGGTGGATGGGAAGGCTGTCCAGCTCGGCAACATGAAAATTATGCAGGATTCTGGCGTCGATATGTCCGCTTTAGCGGATAAAGCGGAGGAACTGCGGCGAGATGGCGCGACCGCCCTCTTCATGGCGATTGAGGGTAGACTGGCCGCTGCAATCGCCGTCGCGGACCCGGTCAAGGTAACGACCAAGCCAGCCTTGGATCTTTTGGAGAAGAGCGGGGTCCGCATCGTGATGCTGACCGGCGACAACAAGACGACGGCCGAGGCGGTGGCGAGGCGGCTTGGTATTCAAAATGTCGTTGCCGAGGTTCTGCCGGAAGACAAAAACAGGGTGATCAAAGATTTGCGCAAGAAAGGCCATATCGTGGCCATGGCAGGAGATGGCGTGAATGACGCACCAGCTCTCGCCGAGGCGGATGTCGGTATTGCCATGGGTACCGGCACCGAGATCGCCATCCGCAGTGCGGCCGTAACGCTTGTGAAAGGCGACTTGGCGGGCATTGCGCGGGCACGGGAACTGAGCCAGGCGACGATGAGCAACATCCGCCAGAACCTGTTCCTGGCATTTATCTATAACGTTCTGGGAATCCCTATCGCTGCCGGGGTGCTTTACCCGAGCTTCGGCATCGTGCTGTCGCCGATTATTGCAGCCGCCGCCATGGCTCTCAGCTCGGTCTCGGTGATCGGGAATTCGCTGCGGCTCCGTTGGATCAAGCTATAGCGCGCTCGCTTGGGCAGGCTGAATTCGCGCGCAAGGTTTGATTTGGGTCAATGCAGGCTCGTTGGAACCGTCCGATGATGCATCGTCTCCACACGATCCTGATGTCATGGACGAATGCTTTGGAAAATACACATAGGAAAACTGACCCGTCATCTGGCGAATAGCCGATGGCTCCGCGTCAACCTGTGTCTGATCTATGCTGCGGCGCTACTGCTCCAACTGGAGCACGGAAAATACGATCACTATCATAGCTTTCCTGGCATTGTTATTGCCGGTGTAGCTGATAGCTCCCACTGCAATTCAGATCACGACGGGACAACGAAGCATTGCCACACTGTGTCAATCGTCTCGCTATGTGCGCCTGCGATAGCTGAGGTCGCAGCGCTTGACTGTCCATATGCTATACCGCTCCCGCCGAGAGTCGCCGCTTTCTCGGGCATGGCGACCAGACCGCAATTTCGGCCTCCGCGCATCGCTTAGTTGACGCCCTAATAGACGTTCGCTGTCGGCATCAGAATTGCCGACCAATAAGCGCTATCCCGATACTGCGGAGATATCCCATGAAGAGCTTCCACACGGTCACCATCCTTGCCACCATGCTCTTGCTGGCGGCGCCCGTACTCGCAGATGACACGCATCACCAGAGTGATGCAGACGAAGGCACCCAACAGCAGCTCACCGTGATGGGTGGCGCGATGATGGGGAATGCCATGATGGGCAGAACAGGCCCAGGTAGCGGCATGATGTCGATGATGATACCCATGCTGCAGATGATGAGTCCGCGCCATATCGAGGGCAGGCTCGCTTTTTTGAAGACCGAGCTAAAGATCAGCACAACCCAGGAAGCCGTTTGGAACCCATTTGCCGACGCCGTCCGAAGCAGTGTCCAACAATCGTCTCCCACCATGCCCGACATGAACAGCACGATGATGGGTGGAAAAAATGCTCCAGACCTTCTGCAAAAGATGTCAGGACGAGAGAACGTTCTCAATGAGGAACTGGCGAGTCTGCAAAAGCTCGAAGCTGTAACCAAGCCGCTTTACGCAGCTTTGTCGGCCGAACAGAAGAAGACAGCAGATGAGCTGCTGATGCCAGCGCTCTTCGGCCATATGTGAACGGCGAACTGGAGGCAGGATCATGTGTTTCCACTCTCATGCCGATCATGATCGGCAAGGCAAGTCCGAGCCTTTAAATAACGGCGGTCAGCACGAACATCCAAGTTTTTGGAAGTCCAAATCAGCAATGGTGATGATGGTTTTCTCGGCCATTGCCGGTTTCTTCCTAGTCACGGAGCACTGGGCGCATCTCTATGGCATACTGCCCTTCCTTTTTATTCTGGTCTGCCCGCTGATGCATATCTTCATGCATCATGGACACGGCGGGCACCATCACCATAAAGGGCAGCAGGAAGATGGCTCCCAGCCAAAATCCACTCCTGATCAGGGGGCGCAGTCATGACACATCAAGACGACCCGGCTTACGGTCTTTGGGGTCTCGTCATCCTGAATTCCGCCGTCTTCATCTTCTTTGCTTTCAGCTTCCTCAAGCCGACAACCAGTAGAGATTGGAAGTCGCTTGGTGCTTTCAGCGCGTTCATCGTCGCGCTGTTTGCCGAAATGTACGGTTTCCCGCTGACGATCTATCTCCTCTCCGGATGGCTCCAGACCCGGTATCCAGGGGTGGATTGGTTCTCTCATGATGCCGGACATCTGTTGGAGATGATGTTTGGCTGGAAATTGAACCCTCATTTCGGGCCGTTCCATGTAGCCAGCTTCATTCTGATCGGCGGCGGGTTCCTGCTGATCTCTTCGGCCTGGCATGCGCTCTACAATGCTCAGAGGGCAAATCGCTTGGCGACGACGGGCGCTTACGACTTTGTCCGACACCCACAATATGTGGGCTTCATTCTTGTGATGCTTGGCTTCCTGGTGCAGTGGCCAACCTTGCTCACCTTAGCCATGTTTCCGGTACCGGTGGTGATGTACGTCCGCTTAGCCAAGCAGGAAGAGAAAGAGGTTCGTGCAAAGTTTGGAGCGGCATACGATCACTATGCCCAGCATGTTCCAGCGTGGTTTCTGCACTGGTCGCGAGTCAAACATAGCATGCATTCCGTTGGGTCATAGGTCTAGCGGGCAACCTGGAGCGGCGTCACCGATACTGATGCCGCTCCAACTCCGTTGCGGTGACCAAAAAGTCAATTGGAGGACCGAAGCATGATGTATGGAAATGAAATGATGGCCTATTGGTCGATATGGCACTGGATCATGTTAGTCGTGATTGCGGTAATTTTCCTCTATCCGATCAGTGTGATTCTGCGTCGAATAGGATACTCGCCGTTATGGGCACTCTTAGCGATCTTTCCGCTGCTGAACCTGATAGGCCTATGGATCGTAGCATTCGGCCCGTGGCCCAGAGATGGCGGCAGGCAGTGAACTAACTCGACAAAGAGCGTAAAGCTGGCCTCAGGTCGCTGGATTATCGCTTCGGGTATGCTGCCTGGATCCCAGCGCGATGCTCCACCGACATCGAAGGCTCTAGTCCATCAAGCCACGACGCAAACTTGTCGGCATTGTTGACAGAGAAGAATTTGGTCTTGGCATCGATAACAATCCGGCAGAACGCTCCCTACGTGGGATTGCCGTCGCCCGCGAGAATTTTCTGTTCCTGGGGTCCGAGGCCGGAAAGCCTGGACGCGCGGCGAGCGCGCCCGGTTGTCGCGATCAGCGCCGGTCGCCAAAGCACTCGACTATATGCTGACGCGCTGGTCTGCCTTTGCGAGCTTCCTGGAAGACGGCCGCATCTGCTTGACGAACAATGCCGCGGAACGAGCCCTGCGTGGTCTCGCCCTTGGCCGCAAGGCCTGGCTCTCCGCTGGATCTGATCGAGGCGCCGAGCGCGCTGCCGTCATCTACACGCTGATTGTCACCGCCAAGCTGAACGACGTCGATCCGCAGGCTTGGCTCGCCGATACGCTGACTAGGATCGCCGGCCATCCTGCAAATAAGATCGACGAACTGTTTCCTTGGAACTGGCGGAAGCAGACGAAGCTGAGGCACTTGCTGCATGAATGAAACTGAGTTGCGCCTGGCCTACAAGGCAGACGACGAATGGGTGGGCCAAATCGAGGCTGTGGTCCGCTCCGGAGAGTTCTCTGGCATCGGTTCGGCATGGTTCGATCGAACAAACGTGAGGGAAACGTTTGTTGCCGCTCTTCGAGAATATCCCCTCACCGCCGCCGCTCCGCCAACTATGGAGGGCGGCTTTTGGAACAAAGACAACAGTGGGACTCTCGAACAGTGCCACTTGCGCATCGTGGTCAGGCCCTACCGGAGTCGTGGTCATCTAATGGTTCACGTCGATCTTTCTACGCCAATCTGGAATTGCGCCGACCAGGATAGGCATCATGCAGTTACGACACGATTTCTGACGAGCTATCCTGAAATCACCAGATTCGGTGCGGAATTGGATGAGGTTCTTGAAGGCACGCGTGAACACGCTGTCCTCGCAGCCGTCGATTTTTAAGGCCCTGCTTCAAAGCGCTTCGGCCGCGGTGGCCGGATGCTTACAATACTTTGAACGTCAAACTGGAAAAGGCTTTAACCGAGTCCAGCGTATTCGCCACTATCCATTAGACAATTCTTTTCGTGAATCATTGACCCAGGAGTATCTGCGAACTAAATTAAAAGGTGGTGGGGGCGACGGGATTTGAACCCGCACGCCTTACGGCACAAGAGTGGCATTCTTCTGCGTCTACCAGTTCCGCCACGCCCCCACCAATTTGGAGCTCTCACTCCAATTTCTATTCAGTTTCTGCCTCTTCCTGGCTGTTAGCCGGATACCAAGCATTCTCTTGTTGGACAATCATCCCGTGCTGCTTCAATCGATGGAGCGCTGTTCTCACAGTGCGCTCTTCGATCGGCTCCTCGTCTGATTTAGAGGCGCTGAGCCTTTCGACGATCTGTACTCCCCTAAGTCCCGGATTTTTCTCGATAAAATCAAGCACTCTATATTGATCAGAGCCCTTTCTCATTCGCAGCCGGATGCGGGGTTTCTCTCGGCCAGAGTCGGATGTTTCGGCCGGCAATTCGCTTTCGGCATCGGCACTCATTAACTTTTGAATAGATGTAGAAGCAGCGCGCAATCCATCACGATATCCTCGCTGATACGCGGCCAATTCGAGTTCGGCAGCCAATTGCGCAAGTTTCTCAGAAGTAGTCATGTTTCGAGTTCCGATCATTCATCTACTCATTAAGGTAGAGGCGGGTTGGCTTTTTTTCAATGGAAAACGGTATCGGATATTCATTTTTTTTGAAATACATTCAAAAATGTGGACACGGTTAGCGCTGCCTATTCATTTTTGACGCCGAGTAATGGCGTGACGGCGATTTCGACGCTACAAGAGATTGGATCGAACCTATCCATTCCGCGATTCACAGCGGAAACAGATATTCTTCGTTGTTCGGCTTTGCCAGCAGACCGGGCATTTCAGGAAATATCAGCATACAGAAGCATGTTCTGACAACCGAACGAGCGTTCTAAGAGCGCCAGGCTTTCCGGCGACAAGGTGGTGCCACTTGCCAACCATGGCTTCTCTCTGCTGACTTTGGCAGGAAAGAGATTGGGCCCTTCGAAGGGTTGGGATTTTTCGAACTAGAAATCTTCAGGAGCAGTTCAGATTAGTGGCCCTGATTCACAACTGCCCTGAGTAAATCGACCGCGAGCTTTCGCTGCTTTGGCGTCATCATCGAAACTAAAGCTTCGATTTTGGGCAGCTCACCCGGCCTCGTATCGGAATGATCAGGCAGGCCAAAAGCGATTAAAGCTAGCAGGTCGATATGCAAGGCCTCGGCGATTTGCTGCAGTGTCGATATTGATGGAACAACTGCGCCGGCCTCAATATTAGAAAGCCCCTGTTTGGCAATGCCAGCCATCTTGGCGAGCCCGGATTGAGTTAGCCCTTGAGCCTCTCTTAGCCGTCCGATCTCGGCGCCTAATAATCCGGGTTCGAATCCACCCGCTCTGGTTTTCTGGACGGTGGCTCTCGGCATTCCACCAGATATCCTTCCGCTCTCGCACTATTTCAGTTTATTCGGGCCGTTAGTCTTCTATCTGGCATTTATTCATTGGCGTCATAACGCTTATCGCTTCAGATCTTGATCTTCCGGCCGTGATGCGCCTGCAGGCTCTGGACGATTTCCTCAAGCTTGCCGCGATCCATCAGGAAGAGATTGCGGCCTTTCCGTTTCAGCAGGCCGGACGGGTAGAGCTGGCTGATGGCGCGGTTGACGGTTTCGCGCGTGGTGCTGGTGAGGCTGGCGATTTCATGCATGGGCGGCAGCGGTCGCACCACCCAGAGGCCGGGTACGGCGGCATCCGGCTGGGCCATGCGCAGCAATTCGGCATAGACGCGCTGGGCCGCCTGCAGGGTCGACAATTCCATGATGCGCAGGCCGCTGGTACGGATCACCGAAGCCAGGCGCTGCAGCAGGCAGAAACTGACCAGGCCGTTATTGTGCAGCAGCTCCAGGAAGACTTCCGGTGCCATGATGGCGAGGTCCGTCTTCTCGACCGCTGTGGCGCTGGCGGAACGCGGCTCTTCGTCGATCGCAGAGAGTTCGCCGAAGAAATCGCCGGCTCTGCGGGTGGCGAGGGTCACTTCCCGTCCGGCACCGGAAAAGGTGACGATGGCGACCGAGCCCTTGAGGATGAAGAAGACCTCGCGGCTGTTGCCGCCCTTGTCGAGGACCGTCTCGCCACGGTTATAGCTGCGCCAGCGGCATTTACCGGACAGCGCCTTGATCTCGTCATCGCTGAGGGAGCGCAGCAGATGAAAGCCGCGCAGAGACTTCTCGGTGGTATTCGTTAACGTCGACGACATGGTCCCCAATCTCTCGCCTGGCGGATGCACTGGCCCCGGTGCGGTCTTTACTGCGAGATCCCGTCAGTACGGTGTCACTACTGGGCGGTATCTCTCTTGGCAGGTCAATGGCTTGACACATTGTTGCGCGGCCCGGGCGCGGCAGTCATAGCATGGATGCCGCGAAAGTTCGAGGGGGGCAGGGCGTGCCCTTCGCGTCATACTGGCGCAGCGTGATGCTTGCGCCATCAGCTTAAGTCTTTGACATCTTAACGATTGTGCCTTTCGCCGGTCATCTGGCCGGTTGGCCCCGCATGCTGAATTGATCGTGTCCCTTGTATAACCCCGGTCTATAGCCCCGGTTTATCGCTCCAGTATATTGCCTCGGGGACCGCCTCAGCTGAGCAGCGCCGCCGGGCGCTGCATGCGCCGGGATTCGGCGATGATGTTCCAGGCCACCGCCGTCACCACCAGGGCGCCGCCGATCATCGCGGCGATTCCGGGGTTTTCGCCAAGGAAGACCAGCACCCAGATCGGCCCCAGGATGCATTCCAGGAGGCCGATCAGCGAGGCTTCGCCGGCCGGGATCAGGCGAGCGCCGAAGGAAAAGCAGATCAGCCCGACCGCCAACTGGCCGGCGCCGAACAGGATGAGCAAAGCGAGATTGCCGGCATCGGTCCCGGCCGGGTCGCCAAGCAGGGCGCCGACCACCGCCATGATGATACCGGCGAGGCAGCAGGCTGGGGTCATGCGGATCTGCTGGAAGCGGCGGGTCACCACGGTCGCCACGGCCAGCGAACAGGCGATGACGGCCGCCAGCAGCAGGCCCACCGGATCGGCGCCCATGTCACGCTGGGAGACCATGATGGTGACGCCGGTCAGTGCCAGCAGCATGGCAAGGGCACGGGTCAGCGAGATCGGCTCTTTCATCCACAGGAAGGCGATCAGGCCAGCAATCAGCGGCGCCGTACTCTGGATGACCAGGATCGTTGCCACGGCGGTATGGCGCAGCGCGATCACGAAACTGATCGAGGCGGCGCTGAAACAAAGCGCCACGACGAGGCCCGGCAGGCCCTGCTGGCGGAACAGCGACCAGGTCTGCCGGCCGTCGCGCCACAGCAGGAAGGCGAGCAGGCAGGCGGCGGAGAAGAAGCCGCGCCAACAGACCTGGGTCCAGGGATCGGTGGTGATGTAGCGGGCGATCAGGCCGCCGGTGCTCCAGCAGATGGCCGCCGCTGCGACCAGCAACACGCCGCGCCGGTGCGTCTGCGCGTGCTGTGTCTGCATATTGGCTGGCTGGCTCATATCTTCTCCCCGCACCAGGCTGCGCGATCCTCATGACCTTGGTCGCCGTTTGACCAGGACGGATGGGCAGCCTCCCTCTCCAGGCCATGACTGTCGCGTTAATGGCGCGTGGTTGCAAGCGCGGGGGACGCATGCGCGCTCCCATTCCCGTCGCATAGCGGCAGGGCTTGCCAAGATGGACTTCCTGTGAGCGGACGGGCGAAACGAAGGAGATTGCGGGCCGGGGACGGAGGGCTGGACCAGGATGCAGCTGGGCCAGAATGCGGCCGAGCCAGGTAAAGATGCAGTGACATGACAAATCGGGATGTGGCCCTTATGCTCCGCCAACTGCATTCCGCGAGGGGATTCGACCACATGATTCGGCGTTGCTGCCTGCTGTCTTTGGGGCTCTTTCTGCTGGCCGGCTGTGCCGAGCCGGCGCAACCGACGGCGCCCGCCGCTTCGACCTCTGCCGGCAGCCAGGCGCCGCAGAGCCAACCGCAGAATCAGGCTGCACCCCAACTCGGCCAGCCGGTCGGAGTCACCGATTTCCGTGACCTCAACCAGACCACCTGTCCGGCCAGTGCCGCCAGCTATCGCGACTGGGTGACGGAATTCCAGTCCTATGCCCTGCATCAGGGCAAGCGGGCGGATATGATCCAGGTGGCCTTCGCCGATGTGCGCGAAAATCCCGCGATCAGCGCTGCTGCCGGCAAGCAGCCGGAATTCGTGACCCCCGTCTGGACCTATTTGAGCCGCGCGGCATCGCCCACCCGCATCGCCAAGGGCAAGCAGAAATACAACGAGAACGCCACCACCCTCACAGCTGTTTCCAAGGACTATGGTGTGCCGAACAGCGTGCTGATGGGAATCTGGGGGCTGGAGACCGATTTCGGCAGCAATTTCGGCGACGTGAATGTCTTCGAGGCGCTCAGCAATCTCGGCTATCGCGCCAATCGGGCGCCTTTCGCCTGCAAGGAATTGCTGGCCGCCCTCGATATCGCCGATGCCGGCCGCATCAAGCCGCAGCAGATGATCGGTTCCTGGGCCGGTGCGATGGGCCACAGCCAGTTCCTGCCGTCGAACTATCTGAACGTGGCGGTGGATCGCGATGGCAGCGGGGCGCCGGATCTATGGACCTCGATGCCGGATGTCTTCGCCTCGACCGCCAATCTGCTGCGCCATGAAGGCTGGCAGCCCGGTTTGCCCTGGGGTTTCGAGGTGAAGCTGCCGGCGAAGTTCCCCTATGGCGAAGCGGAGATCGATATCAAGCAGCCGATCAGTCATTGGCGGGCGCTCGGCGTGAAGCGCATCGACGGGACCGCGCTGCCCAACTTGGATGGCGATACCTCGATCCTGCTGCTCGCCGGCTATAAGGGACCGGCCTTCCTGATCACGCCGAATTTCCGTGCCATCCTCGCCTATAACAACTCCACCAGCTATGCCCTCGGCGTCGCCTATCTCGGCGACCAGATTCTGGGCGGCAAGGGGGTGCAGGGCGCTTGGCCGGTCAATGAACCGCAGCTCAACCTCGCCGAACGCACCGAGGTGCAACAGCTGCTGGCAGCCCGCGGCTATGATGTCGGCGAACCGGACGGCATCCTCGGCTTCAAGACCCGCAAGGCGGCGCGGGCCTTCCAGAAGGAAATCGGCTGGCCCCAGGATGGCTTCGTCACCGAGGCCCTGCTGACGGAACTCCGCAAGCGCGGCGGCGTGAAGGTGAGCAGCGCCGGCTGAGCCGGTGGCGGCAGATTTGATGGTTCGGGTTGCGTTGGGGGCTGCCTATCGTGGGACTTGGCAAATTGGCCGGCTTGTTCGCCGCCTGCATTCTGATTTTCGGCTGTGCCAGTCCGGAGAATCAGGCTGTTCTTGACGCACTGCCAAGCAGCAGCGGTGACATGATCCAGGTGAGCGGCCTGATCCGCGAGCCCTTGCCGCTCTCGGTCACTTTGCCCGACGGCACCGCCGCGCAGCTGGAAGGCGTGGTGGTCCGGCCCGATCGTCCCGGGCGCTTCCCCCTGCTTTTCATCAATCATGGTACCTCGTCCGACCTGTCGTCGCGCCGGGAGGAACATGCCGCCTTGTTCACCGGTCAGGCGATTGCCTTTGCCAAGCGCGGCTGGGCGGTTGTCTCCGTGGTGCGGCCCGGTTTCGGGCGTTCGGGCGGGCCCTTTCTCGAGGATCTCGGCCTGCGCGAAAGCAGCAGGTTCAACGCCATCGCCCATTCGATGGGCGATGAAATCCTGTCCATCCTCGCTGCGATCAAGGGCCGGCATTTCGCCTGGGCGGATGACAGCCGGATCCTGCTGGTTGGTCATTCCGGCGGCGGGCTCGCGGCGCTGGCGGCAGGTGCCCGGCAGCCGGCTGGCGTGGTCGGGATCATCAATTTTGCCGGCGGCGACGGCGCGCCGCTCGACAGCACCTTCTGCCGGTCGCAGGACCTGGTCCGGACCGTGGGCGGGCTGGGCCAGACGACGCATATCCCCAGCTTGTGGATCTATGCCCATAACGATCTGAAATTCCCGCCGCATCTCGCCACCGATATGTTCGATGCTTTTCGCGCCGGTGGGGCGCCGGCGGAGCTGGACCTGGCGCCGGATTATGCCGATGCGGGGCATGATTACATCTATGCGGTCGACCTCTGGTGGCCGCGGGTCGAGACCTTCCTGAGGGCGCAGCATCTGCCCGCCGCACCGATCATCGAAGCGGCCGCCGGCAAGCCGCCCTTGCCGGCCAGCATGAAACAGGCGCAGGACCAGGCCTTTTTCGACAAATACCTGCAGCTCGGGAATTACGAGAAAGCCTTCGCGGTGGGCGATCATGGCGGGGCCGGCTATGTCGACGGCTATCGGACCGTTGCCGCGGCCAAGCTGATGGCCTTGCAGCTTTGCGCCCGGCGGGATACCGGTTGCCGCATCTACGCGGTGGGTAACCAGGCGGTCCAGTAGCCAGCCCAGCACGCCAGCTTCTGCGCGAAATCCGCGCTGGAATCGCCATTTCCAGGCGAATCAAGGGCTTGGCATCGACCACTTGCGTCCCTATCTGTCAGGGGCGCCAGCCATTGCTTTTCAGGCGGTGATCGTTATAGTCCGGCCGGCTTTGGCGCAAAATGCGGCAGACGACCGACTGAACGACAACCCCATCTCAACGACTTAACCAAGGGGACGAGAGTTATGTTTATTTCTCAGGCATGGGCCCAGGCCGCGGGCGCCACTCCAGCCGCCGATCCGTTGGGCGGTTTGGTCCAGTTCGCGCCGATCATCCTGATCTTCGGCATCATGTATTTCCTGATGATCCGCCCGCAGCAGCGCCGCGCCAAGGAGCATCGCGCTCTGGTGCAGCAGGTGAAGGCCGGCGACAAGATCGTCCTGAGCAGCGGCCTCCTCGGTACCGTCACCCAGGTGACGGACGATAACGAGGTGAAGGTGGAAATCGCCGACGGTGTGCGCGTGCGCGTGCTGCGCAATGCGATCAGCGAAGTGATCACCAACAAGGTTGATGCCGGCAAGAAGGCTGGCGACAAGGCCCCGGCCAACAAGAACTGACCGATTATCGCATCGGAATTGCGCGGGGCCGCTCTGGCCCCGCCATCTCTTTCCGGGCAACGGTCCGAAACCATCGCGACAGGGATATAGGTTAAGCGGGGATGCTGCAGTTTTCGAAATGGAAGATCACCACGATTCTCGTCATCATTTTGGCGGGCATCGTTTTCGCGGCCCCCAACCTGATCGCGCGCGACAAGCTCGACAGCCTGCCCGGCTGGATCCCCAAGACCGTCGTCAGCCTCGGCCTCGACCTGCAGGGCGGTTCGCATCTTCTCTATGAAGTCGATACCAAGGCGTTGCAGGCCGAGCGCCTGCAAAGCGTCGTCGATGATCTCCGCATCCAATTGCGTACCGCCAATATCGGCTATACCAATCTCGGCGTGCAGAACCAGCAGGTCACGCTGAAGCTGCTTGATCCCGGCCAGATCGAGGCGGCGCGGCCGATCCTCCAGAAGGCGGCCGGCCAGCTCAGCCTCAATGTCGGCGCCGATGGTGCCGTCACCATCCAGTTCAGCGATGCCGGTGCCGAACAGCTGAAGATCCAGGCAGTCGACCAATCGATCGAAGTCATCCGCAAGCGCGTCGACGAGACAGGCACCAAGGAACCGACCATCATCCGCCAGGGCGATGACCGCATCGTCGTCCAGCTGCCGGGCGTCAAGGACCCGCAGCATCTCAAGGACCTGATCGGCAAGACCGCGAAGATGACCTTCCGTCTGGTCGATGAAGCCGCCGCCGCCAGCGGCCAGATTCCGCCGACCAGCGAAATCGTCGAGGGCGCACCGGGCAGCCGCGAGGAGAAGCTGCCGCTGCAGAAGCGCGTCATGGTCTCCGGCGAGAATCTCACCGGTGCCCAGCAGACCTTCCAGGACGGCGCTCCGGTCGTCTCCTTCAATTTCGATACGATCGGTGCCAAGCGTTTCGGCGATGCTACCTCGCAGAATATCGGCAAGCGCTTCGCCATCGTCCTCGACAACAAGATCATCTCGGCCCCGGTGATCCGCAGCGCCATCATGGGTGGCAGCGGCATCATCAGCGGCAATTTCACCTCCCAGAGCGCACAGGACCTGGCGGTGCTGCTGCGTGCCGGCGCCTTGCCGGCACCGCTGACGGTGCTGGAAGAGCGCACGGTGGGTGCCGATCTTGGTGCTGACTCGATCGCCGCTGGCAAGATTGCCTGCGGGTTGGCCGTGGTGCTGATCGTCATCGCCATGGTCGTGCTCTACGGCCTGTTCGGCATCTTCGCCAATATCGCGCTGGTGCTGAACGCGGTGCTGCTGATCGCCATCCTGTCGCTGCTCGGCGCCACCTTGACCTTCCCCGGCATCGCCGGCCTGGTCCTCACCCTCGGCATGGCGGTCGACGCCAACGTGCTCATTCTCGAGCGCGTGCGCGAGGAAATGCGCAATGGCCGCTCGCCGGTGAAGGCGATGGAGACCGGCTATCGCGAAGCCCAGGGCACCATCTTCGACGCCAATATCACCCATCTGATCGCCACGGCCTTCCTGTTCGAATTCGGCTCGGGTCCGATCAAGGGCTTCGCCGTGACGCTGATCATCGGTATCGTCACCTCCATTTTCACCTCGATCTGGGTCACCCGTCTGATGACCTCGGTCTGGCTGCGCCGTGCGCGGCCCAAGGCTCTGCCGCTCTAAGAGGTCCGGACACATGTTCAAGCCGCTTCACATCGTTCCGGCCGGTACGCGCATCGATTTCATGCGCTACCACAAGCTGACCTTCGCCATCTCCGTCATCATGGTGCTGGGCTCGATCCTGCTGTTCTTCACCCGCGGGCTGAATTACGGCATCGATTTCGCCGGCGGCATCCTGCTGGAAGTACGCAGCGAGCAGACCGTCGATCTCGGCGAGCTGCGCCACAAGCTCGACAGCCTGGGCCTCGGCGAGATCGCGCTGCAGACATTCGGCGATGCCAATGACGTCCTGATCCGCGTGCCGATGAAGGATGTGGCAGATGAAAAGGCGCAGCAGACTGCCGTCCAGACCATCAAGGACACTTTGGGCAGCAGCTGGGAATACCGCCGCACCGAAACCGTGGGTCCGAAATTCGGCGACGAGCTGAAATCCGGCACCGCCTGGGCCTTCGCCCTCGCCATGCTCGGCATCATGGCCTATGTCTGGTTCCGCTATGAATGGCAGTTCGGCATCAACGCGCTGCTGGCACTGTTCCATGACGTGATCACCACCATCGGCCTCTTCGCGCTGACCCAGATCGAGTTCAACCTGACGACGGTGGCCGCTGTGCTGACCATCGCCGGCTACTCGGTCAACGATACGGTCGTCATCTATGACCGCATCCGCTACGACCTGAAGCGCTACAAGAAGATGCCGCTCCCCGAGCTCATCAACCTGTCGCTGAACACCACGCTGAGCCGTACCACCGTCACCAGCGGTCTCACCTTGCTCTCGGTGCTGGCGCTGTACTTCGTCGGTGGCGACGTGTTGCATGGTTTCTCGGTGGCCCTGATCTGGGGCATCGTCATCGGTACCTATTCGACCATCTGCGTCGCCACGCCGCTGCTGCTCTATATGCATCTGCACCGCATCGCCCGCAAGGAAGAGGCGCCGGAAGCTGGCGCCCCGCAGACAGGGCGCTGATGGGCCGGGACGTTAAGGACCGGCTGGCTGATCAAGAAAAGCAGACGGCGCGGATCATTCCGCGCCGTCCTGCTTTTATCCTGAGGGGACAACTATGTTCCCGGATATGAGGCATTCCCATGGACGTGACACCGCTCATTCCCGAAGGCCGGCAATTGGTGGAAGCCTATGGCGATGGTGGCTTCAAGGTATCCGGCACGGCCTATAAGGGTGCGGTCGTGGTCTTTCCCAGCCGGACCCAGAGCTGGGATATCGGCACCTTTGCCGATCTGACGCTGGATCATTTCGCCCCCATCGTCGCGGCCGCTGCGGCCGGCGAGGTCAGCCTGATGCTGCTCGGCTGCGGGCCGCGCATGCTGATGCTGCCGGGCGCCTTGCGCCAGCCACTCCGGGCTGCGGGGATCGTCGCCGAGGTGATGGATACGGGGGCAGCCTGCCGGACCTATAATGTGCTGCTCGCCGAGGGCCGCCGGGTTTGCGCCGCCATGCTGGCGGTGGACTGAAGGCCGGCTGTAAAAATCAGACGCCGCTATTTCACCAGCAGGCACCAGATCGCGAAGAGCGGCTGCTCCGCGGATTTCATCGCATGGACGATATTGGGTGTGTTGTAGATGGTGCCGCCGATCCCCGGTTCATGCCAGGGGTGCTGCTCCTGCCGCCATGCGCCGGGTGACATGACCAGATAAATCTCGGCCGGCGGATGATGGTGATCCACATATTGGATATGCGGTGCCATCAGGCTGACGCCAATCTGAATATCGCTGCGGCGTTCCAGGCCGTTCTCGCCAATGAGGACGGCATTGGCATGGCCATCCATGAAGACTTTCCCCGCCTGCTCGGCATTCTTGCGTCGATACCAGGCAAGGCGCGACGATAATGGCCTGAAGGCATCGGCAACGCCGATGATGTCGTCGGGACCGCTGCGGGCATTGTCGAGCGCCCTGGCCAGGAATTGCTGGGCCGGCAGGGTCGCCTGTTCTTGCGGGGAGGCGGGCGTTCCAGGTTGTTTCAGGGCGCCAAAGATCTCCTGCGCGACACCCCATTCAGTCGAGCCCTCCGCCAGACGACTGAAGATCGCCTGTTCCAGGCGGTCGATGAAATACTGAAGGTTGCCGTCTTGCCGCACGGTGGTTCCTTTCAAATTCCGCTGCGAAGTTCAGGTTAGGCGAGGATAGAGCATGCCGGTTGGCTGAAACCGACATGATGGACGCTGTTACACCACGGCTGCTCCGTGTCGGGGACGCTTTGCCTGAGGGGCGCGTTTCGTGATGGTGCGCATAGAGCGCTGCAAAGCCGGCTCTTCCGGCCGACAGAAGCGGTATTTGAAGACGCCTTTTGTGATGGCCATCATGGGAGGCGACGCGGCGCAGGCGCTAGATTCACCGCAGCGGTCAGATCAGGAAGGCCGCTCCGACCATCCATCCACAATGGCGGAAACAGAGCAGCCGGCGTGCCGTCCCACACGCCGGCTGTTTCGACTTCTGCCGGTGACGGCCGTGAGCCGTTACCGGTCAGGCGAAGTCGGGATCAGGCGAAGTTCTTCGCCACGAAATCCCAGTTCACCAGGTTCCAGAAGGCGCCGACATAATCGGGGCGCTTGTTCCGGTAGTCGATGTAATAGGCATGCTCCCAGACGTCGCAGGTCAGCAACGGCTTGTCCGCGCCGGTCAGCGGCGTGCCGGCATTGCTGGTGCTGGCAAAATCCAGCGAGCCGTCAGCCTTCTTCACTAGCCAGCCCCAGCCCGAGCCGAAGGTGCCGACGGCGACCTTGGTGAACTCGGCCTTGAAGGTGTCGAAGCTGCCCCACTTCTTGTTGATGGCTTCGGCCAGGGCACCCTTCGGCGCACCGCCGCCATTCGGCGACAGGCAATGCCAATAGAAAGTGTGGTTCCAGACCTGGGCGGCGTTGTTGAAGATGCCGCCCGACGACTTCTTCACAATGTCTTCCAGCGAGGCATTCTCGAATTCGGTGCCCTTGATCAGGTTGTTGAGGTTGGTGACATAGGTCTGGTGATGCTTGCCGTAATGATATTCCAGGGTCTCCTTGGAGATATGCGGCTGCAGGGCATCGAGGGCATAGGGAAGGTCGGGGAGGGTGTGGGTCGTCATGTCATACCTTTCTGATTGCGGGTAATGAGGTGATTTCTTTCTCCGTGACGCATCATCTCTAGCCGCATCGCCCGGCGGATTCATCCCCAAATTCTACTGGGTTATTTGCTGCCAGCTTTTGGAGCCGGCTTAGCGGGTCTGGTCGTCGCTTGATGACGGATTCATGTCGGCGCGAATGCCTTGCCGCAAGGTTTCCTTGCGAAAGCGGCATGGATACAGCGGGGATGCAACCGGTCCTGGCAGGCGTAATCCGGCCGTCAGCAAACCTGTCGGACCAAAAAGATGTCAGGACTGTGAAACAAACGGTGATCCGGTGGTCGGGGTTCCCCGCCGGCACGCGCCGGCCTTCCGGGAACACAAAGCCGGGACACAAAAAGAGAGAGCCGGGGGTGCCGGCTCTCTCAGATCGTCGGGCTCCGCGCCTGGCGGCGCGTTGCTCAGCCCAGCTTCTGCAGCACCATGCAATAGAGCATGGGGATCGACAGCAGCGTGTTGATGCGTGAGGTCAGCATGGCCGTGCGAGCCGACTTCTTCTTGGTGTCGGCATCCGCCTCGACGATGCCCAGAGCACGCTTCTGGTTCGGCCAGATGATGAACCAGACATTGAAGGCCATGACGAGGGCCAACCACATGCCGATGCCGATGGTGCGGAAGCCTTCCTGGAAGGTCAGGGCTTCGGCCAGATAATGATTGGCGCCGGCGGTCAGCAGGCCGAACAGCACGGTGGTGGCGGCCGCCATGCGGAAATAGAACAAGGCGGTCGGCGCGATCACCTTGCCGATGGCCGGCTTCTGCTCGTCCGGGATCTTCGGCATGGAGGGGATCTGTACCAGGTTGAAATAATAGAGGAGGCCGATCCACAGCACGCCGGCGACGACGTGGATATAGCGCATGATGGACGCCCAGAAGGCCTCGGTCCCCATTTGATCGCCGTGACGCAACACCGCGATGATGATGGCAACCACCAGGCCAGCGGCGAAAGTGGCGCGCGGATTTTCCAGAATTTTACTCATTTCTCCCCCTCAACGTGTTAGTCAACGCCCCGAATGCATCGGGGTGGTTTATGTTTTTGTCAGACCGTTTGGTTCGGCCATGTCTTGTGCGGTCCCGGCCGGGGATGATGATCCAGGCGGTCGGCACCTGCGCGCAGCACGAGCGGCGCGCTGCAGACATTCTACCCCGACATTGAGTCGTCACAAACGCTAAGCATAAACCCGTAAGATTTGAAGGGATTTGGCTGCATATGGACTCCGGCTATAGCCTGGCGGAACTCAGCAAGGGTGATCGCGACCGCTATCTGATGGCCCTGGCGGCCCCCGCGGCGCAACGCGATGCTTTGGCTGTCCTGGCGGCCTTCAACCTGGAACTGGCCCGGATCGCCGACACTGTTTCCGAGGAGATGCTGGGCTTCATCCGCCTGCAATGGTGGCGCGAGGCGCTGGACGAGATCGAGAGGGGCGGCCCGGTGCGCCGGCACGCGGTGGCGACGCCCTTGGGCGATCTGCAGCGCAGCCACCATCTGCCGATCGCCTGGATGCGGCAGATGGTCGAGGCACGGGAAGCGGATTTCACTGCCAATGCGGCAGTGCCGGAGGCGACCGGGGTCGGGACCGATCTTGCCGCTGTCGAGGCCTATCTCGATGCCACCTCCGGTAATCTCATCCGCCTCTCGCTGCTGGCGGCCGGGGTCGATCCGCAGGACCGACTTGTTAGCGAGGGGGCACGCCTTGCCGGCATCGGCTATGGCCTGACCGGACTCATCCGCGCCTGCCTGTTCCATGCCCGCGACAAGCGGTTGATGCTGCCCCAGGATGTCCTGTGGCGGCACGGGGTCGATCTCGGCCAGCTCTTCGATCTGCGCCGCGACCTGCAGCGCCAGGGCAAGCTTGCGGCTGCCATCGCCGAACTGGCCGGCCATGCCGAAAGCCGGCTCGCCGCCTTGCGCGCCTTGCGCCCATCGCGGCGCGCCATCCCGGCTTTACTGCCGGCAGCATTGGCCCGCCGGCAATTGCGTCGCCTGCGCCGCCATGGCCATGATCTTTTCGATTATCGCGCCATCGATGGCCGGCCCTTCGATATCTGGCACCTGCTGATCGCGCGCTATAGCGGCCGGTTGTAAAAGCCGAAGGATCGACTATCTCCGGTTGGCGGTGAAAAACCCGCCAGGGCGTCTCTGTCGGCATGCCGTTCATTTCCTTGCAGGAAATAATATTTACTATTAATTAATTCCTGCCCCTTATCGCTAGCCTCGCAATAAAAGTGAATGCGTTCCGAAATCGCATCAGCGGGGAAGAAACATCATGTCGAATGTACAGGTGTCGGGTGTAAAGACAGGCGCCGTCTCCTTCCGGGCTTCGCTCAGCACCAAGATGGTGGCGACCCTCATTGCTGCCCTGGTAGCGGGCCTGGCGGCGACGACCTATCTCATTTCCAGCAAGAGTGCGCACACCACCGAGGAGCTGTCGGTGCAATCGGGCAAGGAGCTCGGCGCCCATGTCGCAGCCGGTGTGCAGCGCGACATCAATGTGGCGCTGCGGGTGACCGAGACCATGCGCGATGCCTTCATCGGCCTCTATAGCAAGGGCATCAAGGACCGCGAGACTTATCTCGCCATGCTGGAAAGCGCGGTGAAAGCCAACCAGCAATATGTCGCCGTCTGGACCGCCTGGGAGCCTGACGCCTTCGACGGCAAGGACAAGGATTTCGTCAATGTCGACGGCAAGGCGACTTTCCCCGATGCCAAGGCCTATGATGCGACCGGCCGCTTCGTGCCCTATGTCTTTGCCAAGGATGGCGGCTTCGACCTGACACCGCTGACCGATTACGACAAGCCGGGTGCCGGCGACTATTACCTGCTGGCGCAGAAATCCGGCAAGCAGCAGATCATCGAACCCTATCCCTATCAGGTCGGCGACAAGACGGTGGTGATGACCAGCCTGGTCACGCCGATCATCATCGATGGCAAGGTGCTGGGCGTGGTGGGTCTCGACCTCGATCTCGCGGCGATCCAGCAGCGCCTGGCCGAGATCAAGCCCTATGATAGCGGCGCCGTGTCGCTGATCTCGGCACAGGGCAACTGGGCCGCCTATGCGGACCTCAAGCAGCTGATGAAGCCGATCGAGGCCCAGGAACCGGATCTTGCCAAGGCCAAGGACGGCATCACCAAGGGCCAGGTCTTCGATTTCCCGGATTTCTCAGACACCAGGAAGATCGATGTCTTGCGGGTCTTCCAACCGGTCGAGGTCGGCCAGACCGGGACGCCCTGGTCGGTGATGGTCGATCTGCCGGAAGACAAGATCATGCAGCCCTCGCGCGATTTGACCTTCTATACGGTGGTGGCTTCGGTCGTGCTGGTGATCGCGCTCTCGGCGATCATCTTCATCCTGACGCGCCTGCTGGTGGCGGCACCCTTGCGCCGCCTGACCGGTACGGTCGACACGCTGGCCGGTGGCGATACCTCCGTCACCGTTCCGGCGACGGAGCGGCGCGACGAGCTCGGCGTCATGGCGCGGGCGATCGATGTCTTCCGCGGCAAGCTGATCGAAGTCGATGAATTGCGTCAGCAGCGTGCCGAAGCGGAAAAGGCTGCGGCCATCGAGAAGAAGCAGACGATGCAGAAGCTGGCGGACGGTTTCGAGCAGAGCGTCAAGGGCATCGTCGATGCGGTCTCCTCGGCGGCGGGGCATCTGCGCTCGAATGCCGAGACCATGGCCGGCGTCACCGAGGCCAGCAACCATCAGGCCGGTGCCGTGGCCGCGGCCGCCAATCAGGCCTCGGCCAGCGTGACGACGGTGGCGACGGCAGCCGAGGAGTTGTCGGTGTCGATCGAGGAGATCACCCGGCAGATGTCGGAAAGCGCCTCATCCACGCGCCAGGCGGTGAGCGAGGTCGGGCGCATGGGCGAGACCATCGCCGGCCTCAATGGGGCAGCCGAGAAGATCGGCGGTATCGTGCAGATCATCAATGAGATCGCCAGCCAGACCAATCTGCTGGCGCTCAACGCCACGATCGAGGCGGCGCGGGCTGGTGACGCCGGCAAGGGCTTTGCGGTGGTGGCGAGCGAGGTCAAGACGCTGGCTACCCAGACGGCGCGGGCGACGGAAGAAATCGCCTCACAGATCGACAGCATGCAGACCATCACCCGCGATGCGGTCTCGACGGTCGGTGTCATCAGCAACACCATCGGCCGTGTCAACGAAATCTCCAACGCCATCGCCGCCGCGGTCGAGGAGCAATCGGCGGCGACCCGCGAGATCTCCAACAATGCCCAGCAGGCGGCTGCGGGAACCAACGAGGTCAACAGCAATATCAGCGGCGTCTCGACGGCGACGCAGAAGGCCGGTCATGCCTCAGGCGAAGTCCTGTCTGCGGCCAGCCAGCTCTCGACAGATGCCGTCAAGCTGCAGCATGAGGTGGACACCTTCATCACCCGCATCCGCGCCAGCTGAAGCACGATCGTTCCGGATGTTCTTGTTTCGAGCGGAAGCCACAGCGCTTCCGCTCGACGCATTTCGGCCCGATGGCAGAGGTAGCAGTAACGCGGCGGCGATGCCTCAATAGGCGGCTTGCACGCTATAGACGAGATCGCGGCGGTCGCGCAAAGCGTTCAAGGCGTGCTGGCTGTCGGCGCCCGTTTCCGGCCGCAGCATGTAACGACCTGACGCGTCGGGCCCATCCACCACATGCAGGTTGAGTTCGCGCAGCAAGACGGCGACGTCGCCGGCACTGGCCGAGGGACGGAAAACAGCGCCGAGATCGCCGTTATTGGCGGTCATCAGCAGTTCCGGGCTCAGCGGCCGCCCCAGCAGCAATTCCGCCCGCTGATAGAGCCAGACGACAACACTCGCCTGCAGGGCGATGATGACGACCGCTAGGCTCAGGCCGAGAAACAGATGGCGCTGGCGCTTGCGTGCCATTTCCGGCGTGGGTTCCGCACCAAGACCGTAACGGTCGCGGTGGCGGTCGAGGCGCTCCAGCAGCCGGCGCAGCTGCGCCTGGTCGAGGGTCGCGGAGAGGCCCGCCCCTTCACCGGCAGCCAGTTGCGCCCGCAATGCCGCGGCAAAGCTCTCGGTATCGCTGGGGGGCTGTATCGCCGTGGCCAGGGCCTCGGCACGGACCGCCGGCGACACGGCCGCCGGCACCGGATCAATCGGGGCAGGGATGGATGGGACTTCCTTGTGCGCGGCCGCGGCGCCAGCCTGGTTCCCGCCAGCCTGATTCCTGTCGGCCCGGTTCTCAACCAGGCGATCCGCAGCGCCCCGGCTTTCGCCAGGTTGCCGTAGACCAGCCAGATAGAAGTTGATGCGATCCGCGTTCTTCATCGCAGCGAAGCAGTCCGATGCCCCCAAAACATCCGCGCCGCTTCAGGTTCCCGTTCAATGGACTTCCGCAGCGGCAGCGCAGTCTAGCAGCGCCCCAGGGGCGGAGGGAAGGGATGGCAGAAAATGCTTGTCAGATGTCATTGCTGCCAAGCCGCTCCTGGCGCAGGATGGCCCTGGAGGGTTGAAACAGCACGCAGCGGATGTGACGGAAGATGGCACAAAAGACGAGCCGGTATCAGGACGCTACCAAGGATCGGGACGGCGCCAAGAACCAGGACGGCGCGAGCCAGTCGAGGGCCCGGGCAAGCGCGGCTCGGCGGCCCGGCACCGCGCCATCCCCGCGCAAGATCCGCATGCTGGTTTATGAGGGCGCGCATCTCCTGGATATCGCCGGCCCTATCTCCCTGTTCGCCAGCGCCAGCGAATTCGTCGGCGCCCCAGCCTATGACGTCGGATTGGTGGCGCCCTCTGCCGGCCTCTTTCGCAGCACCGGCGGCATCGAGTTGCGGGCAACCGCCGGCATCGACCGGCCGATATCTGGCCTCGACACTCTGCTGGTCGCTGGCGGCGCCGGCGTCGATCATGCCTTGACCGATCGGCGCCTGCTGGTCTGGCTGCAGCGCCAGGCCGGCCAGACGCGGCGCGTCGCCTCGGTCTGCAGCGGTGCCCTGCTGCTGGCGGAAGCGGGGCTGCTCGACGGCCGGCATGCCGTCACCCATTGGGATCGCTGCAGCGCCATGGCGACCTGTTATCCGCAGGTGACGGTGGAACGCGATCCGATCTTCCTGCGCGACGGCAAATTCTACAGCTCGGCCGGAATCAGCGCCGGGATGGATCTGGCGCTGGCGCTGATCGAGGAGGATCACGGTGCCGCTATTGCCCAGGCCCTGGCGCGGGAATTCGTGCTTTATGCGCGGCGCAGCGGTGGCCAGGCGCAATTCAGTCCGGCCCTGCAGGCGCAAGAGACGGCGCCGGGCAAGATCAAGGCCTTGCAGGAATGGATCCTGGCGCATCTCGAAGAGGATCTCGCCGTCGAGGTGCTGGCAGCCCGCAGTGCTATGAGCCCGCGCCATTTTGCCCGGCGCTTCCGCGAGGAGACCGGCATGACGCCGGCGGGCTTCGTCGCCGCGGCCCGGCTCGATGCCGCGCGCCAGGCCCTGGCGATCGGCGTTGACAGCATTGATCGCGTCGCCCATCGCTTCGGCTTCGGCACGGCGGAAAGATTGCGCCGCACCTTCCAGCGCCATCTCGCGGTGACGCCAACCCAGTTCCGCGAGCATTTCCAGATCGCCAATGCTGCGCAGTAGAACAGGGACCGCGCAGTAGCAGCGCCTGGAGATGGGCATACGGACGAACCCATAGGAGACAGACATGACCAGCATCGATACCGGTCAGACCTTACGCCCTTTGCGCGTCGCATTGTTGTTG
>Ga0209148_1000704_pt1 | contig 26906 bp, 23 predicted proteins | sample AraplaCol_mMF_r2_2_FD_184288 | JGI IMG/M metagenome (GOLD analysis project Ga0209148, IMG submission 184288) | Arabidopsis root microbial communities from North Carolina, USA - plate scrape CL_Col_mMF_r2 (SPAdes) (version 2) | ecosystem: Host-associated > Plants > Roots > Endosphere | place... | reverse complement strand
GACCGCCCTGCGCCACCTGCTTGACCGCTGCAATCTTAAATTCCTCTGTGTACCGCTTACCGCTCATATCTTCTCCTTGTGTCCAATATTATGACTCAGGAGTGTCTACAATTGTCGTGGCGATTCAGCATTTACTCCGGCGTTGGATTAAACCGCAGGAGAGGCAAGGCTTAACCATCAGGTCGTTCGGCTCATTCCTTACACTAGTGCAAGTGGGAGCGATTGCGTATATCGCCAACTTTACCTTGCAACGTAAGGAAGAGGCTGCTGAATTGCGTGCCGACTGTTTGGTATGGGATAACGATCCTTCGGTTGGGCGCATTTCGATCATTTGCGGGGAAACAACTAAGACTGACCCCGATAGTGATGCCCGGTGGCCTACAAGTCCCAGCGTTGAAGTGGCGGTAAAGGCTGCTAGCATTGTCGCTCGAATCCGCATGCGTTGCGCCCTTGCCCATCCTGAAAGCGCCTGTGGCGAATACGACCAAAATAATCCATACCTCTATCACTACTCATTCGACCCTTGGACGAGCAACTCTCGCGGAGCCAAACCATATTCGACTCGCCCAGCCATGCCGTCGTACGACGAGTTTATAAGGCGATTCCCCCTGTTATTTGATAAGGAGGAGCTTCGTATAAGGCAAGATGAATTGGTGCTTGCAAAAATGTTTACTCCAAATCTTTCCAAGGATGGGAAGTTCGAAATTGGTGAGATTTGGCCTCTTGCATTTCATCAGCTTCGACGCACGGGCGCAGTGAATATGTTTGCCAGTGGAATGTTGAGTGATACATCTATTCAAGTGGTTATGAAGCACTTGACCGTGATACAAAGTTACTACTATGGAAATAACTATTCTCGGGCGAGATTTAGTGTGGAGGTAGAGGGGGTCACGACTGCAGCTCGATATGAGGTTATGGCGAAGCAAATTGAGTCCTTGACAGACGAGCGGTACGTGTCGCCGCTTGGCTCGGACCGGAAGCAGGAAATTATTGTTAACCTGGTCAGCGATAAGGATTTCAAAGCTCTCGTCAGTGCTGCCAAACGAGGCGAAGTATCATTTAGAGAAACTCGCTTGGGTGGCTGCACAAAACGCGGCGCTTGCGAGTATGGCGGAATCGAGTCGGTGGCTCGCTGTGCAGGAGGAGACGGCAATAAGCCATGTCGAGATGCTATTTATGACTCGAGCAAACGGCCCGGCGTTGAGCGGTCGCTTGCCGATGTCGAGGAGCGGTTGAGGCAAGCTCAGGCTGGCAGCCCGCGTGCACGAGCTTTAAAGGCAGAAGCTCAAGGTCTAAGGAATTTCTTGAATGCCACAAATGACTGAAACAGCAGAAGAACGTTTCCGCGCTGCCTTCGAGCGACTGAAGATCGACACACCTATCGTATTGGCGAAAGGAACCCCGGTAAGCCAGAACAATGTAGCGAAGGAGGCTGGCACTGACCCGACTGCTTTGAGAAAAGCAAGGTATCCCGCCTTAATCCGGGACATTCAGGCCTGGGTGGAGACAGCCGCCTTACAGCAAACAAAATCAAAAAAACGTCAGGCGCGTCAAAACCGGAACAAGGAATCGCTGATGGAAATGGTGGAAACCCTCACGCGGCAACGTGACCAAGCACAGTCCGAAGCACTCAGTTTGTATCGTCTCGTGCTTGAGCTGTCAGTGGAGAAGGCTAAACTGCAGAGTCGGCTCGACGAGTTGCTACCCCCACCCACGCCGCTTAGACGATAACGAGGCCACCCTTGCTGGGTTGCTGCCGCGTAGTACGGACGACAGGAGCGAATCGGCTAGCAGCTCGGCACCGTTGACGCCAGGAAATCGGTCTCCGATTTCAGGGTTTTCCTTTCTCCCTTGCCGCTTCCAATTTTGTAGCAAAGAACATCAGCGCATAGGCAATGTTATTGCACAAGGTATGAAACTTTTCAACGAAGTTAATTGCTGAGGATGCAGACTCCACAATCGCGTGATCAGCTCTAACGCGGTATCCCTTCACCTCATCAATGATAGTCGTAGCCTTCGACTCGATCCCAGCTTTCGCCTCAAGTAGCTGTAGCTGCTGGAAGGGGCTCAAGGCTCTACCAGATTTATGACTGAATTCTTCTTCTTTGGTGCCAAAGTCATCAACTAATATCTTTTTGATAGTAGGGGCTACCAGACTATCGGCGCCGACGATCTTGAAGAGTTCGCTGCATGCATCGTAAAACGTCTTCTCTGTGTTCTCGAGTGGAATCCTCAAATGCGGGTTTTCCGTGTGCCTGAACAAAACAGGGCCGCCCAAGTTGCCATTGACGTATTTTACAGCCTCTATGAAGTTTTCCAAGGGATTTTCATAGTCAACGAAAGCACCGTCAAAAGTTCTTTGCATGAACTTAGAATAGTTCTGGTCCGGACCGGCCACATCAGGGTTGAGGATTTCAAAACCATGCCAATAACGCTGCTGGGCTTCATCAAGACTGGCAAGATCGGTGTAGGGGACGAGAACCGCACTTCTACCATCGGCAAGCTGACGGCGGCCGTGTCTCACATGGATGAAGCTGGTTTCATCATCGGTACTGGAAAGAATATGACCGCCTGAGAGGGAGTCGTCAACATCATAGAGTTCTGGGCGGTCAAAGTACTTAACGAGCACTTCTTCACAGAAGTACACCATCTCATATTGATGTGCTCCTTTATGGAGCCGTTCCAAATATACGGGCAATCCCTGCCGTGCCAAGCCAGAGCTGTAGAAATTGTCAGTCAAAACTTCCTTGTTGGGGAAGATGACATGGGCAATCGTCGCCTTCTTTGCGAACTTCATCCCACCTTCCCCGATGCTCACAGTGAAAAGCTCTGCATTCTTGTTCAAACTGCATTTGCCTGCAGCCTCCAGGGCAATCATGGCTTTCATGACCTTGACATTGGATGATCGGATTCGCTTCGCTATGTCAATGCTGGTGATGCCAACATGTGTCTTGCTCCATTGCTCTACTGCGCAATCAAGTACTTTTTGTTCAAGGGTCTTCGTCATGTTTTAGAGTTGCCGAGGTCGTTCGTCACTGTATTTTTGCGGTGGCAATCGCCGCAAGTTGACCAGCTCTAACTCGCTGGCCGCTAGTCGTCAACGGCGGCTTCTAGCCGAACCCGGCCGTCCGCAACGGCTCAGTGTCCTGCCCGTGTTGCTTTTTTGGAAAGTAGAGGTTTTGATAGACATACTCACCTGCGGCCCAAGAGCAGATAAGACATCTGGTAAGTGTTGCACTCAACGCGTCACCGCCGCCGCCCCGTTCGGCGCCAAGCGCAAGTAGCCGGCTCGGACCAGGTAGTTCGCGACCGATTCTTTGGTGCCGCCAACTTGGCTCCCCCATTCGCAAATGACTATCGGCGGGAACCCGATGTTTCTATGCATCTCGCTGGCCAGCTTGAACCACCGTCCGGCCGCGCTCAAGTTCGGCGACATGCCCTCTGCCACGGTCCACGCCTGCTGCTCAGTCGGCCATTCTTCTTTTGGCGTCCACTGCAGCCGGCCCGGGTCGAAGTTCCTTGAGTTTCTGATCGCGATGAGCGTCTCGAAGCACGTGAGATCCGCGACCGTGATCGCATAGGAATTGTTTCTGCAGGCAATCAGGGCGCCGTTGACCGCCAACGCCATCAGGTAGTCGTCGATTGCGTCGTTCGCATCCTTGTGCAGCGCTTGCGGCACCGGAAACCTATAGCGCATCCAGGCGCGCGCGTAATTGCGACCGATCCAGCCATTACCTTTAGCCGGCTGCTGGTGCACCAGGCCACCGAATAATGTCACTTGCCATAGCAGCGTCTCTTCGACGCCAAAGGACATCGCGCCTCGCACTTTGGCGGCCAGGAAGGCGGGCAGTTGGGAGCGCCCAAGCCGGCTTAGAACGGCCTGCCGTTTGCGTTCTTCCGGCCGGGCCTTGAACACGGCCGCCTTCTTCAAATCCTCATAACGCTGGATGCGCTGCGCTTCGTCAGTGATGCGTTTGCGCTCAGCCACCTCCTTCAGCCGAGCTGCCTCCGTGTCGGCCTGACGAGCCTCCTCGGTCCTGCGGCGTACCTCACGCTCCGCCTGCCGTGCTGCCTCTTCGATCCGCTCAGCCGCGTCGATCTCCGCCCGCGACCGTGCCCGAGCTTCAGCGGACTCGGTCGCGGCACTGAGCACGTCCCGGAGCGATTCTCGCAAGCGGCACTCGGCCTCGGCCAAGCCAGGGTGGTACAGCCACTTAGTAGTGCCAGATGGCTTGTCGAATAGCGCCACCTCGAGTGCGGCGAAGGTGGCATCTCTGCACATCGACAGGTCGATCTCGAGCGCCGGGATACCCATGTGCCTGATCTGCTTGAGCTTGCGGTCGTCGACGAAATGGGTCACGGCCACCTCCACCAGCACCGTGCCAAGTCCGTCGGCGTCCACGCGCAGGTCCGGCCGGATTTGGCCAAGGCTCTTCTCAAGCACGACATTGCAAAGACGTCGAAGGCCGCCGGTTACCAACTGCAGCGCCGGCTCATGCACGTGCCCCATGTCGTCCCATACCTTGATCGAGGCAATCAACTCAGGAAAGGCTAAAACACCCCGGGTCTCGATCAGCTGCTTGGCCGCCAGATGCAGGGCTGTCTCAAAACCGCTGGCGCAGTCGTAGCCTGCCGCATGAGCAAAGTGCGGTGCACGCTTGCCCGACATGCAGTGCTTGGCAATGACTGGCTGTCGGCAGCCCGGGCAAACACAGCCGCAGTTTTTCCCCAACGGGACGGCCCGGGGCTCGTACACCCGCTTGTCGGCCTCGGAAAGCGCGAAGGGAATAGAGTCGCCTAGAACGTGCATGTCGTGTTGTGCGGGAGCAGCGGCGCCGTGCTGATAACTTGGGCATTATCGCAAAGCCAGTTCCCAGCGTCGAGCATTCCCGTCGAGCGAAAGTGCATCCACAATGTAACTTCTTCGCTATCGCTACGTCTGCTTCCGACCCAGAATGTGTTAAAAGTAAGCAGTCGATTGTTATTCCAGCAGACCATCAAATTTGTGGGGTTACAGCAGAGAATAGAACTGAGTTGCTCGAATACTTATCTTGTATTGCTCGTCGCAATTATGTCTACACCAATGTGCTCGATAGATATCCTCTCAGCGCAGTTGAGTACAGATGCAGTGACCAAATATCTGTAGGAGTTACCGTTGAAATAAAGGACAACAATATGCGGTCACAGGCATTTGATACATAATGGCTTGAGCTACGTTCTGGGTTTTGCTAGGCCGGCTTCGGGTCGTTTCTGGCCGGTCGAGCCAGCATTGCATGTTGCCGAGTCGATAAACTTTCCGACGGTCGCCACGCGCAGCGCACGACGCCAGGCCTACTTAAATTTGACCTATTGGCAAAGCTGTTCTATGCTCACGGTCGAGTGTGCGTTTGTCTCCACGCTCGTAAAATCCAGATGAGACCCGCGTAAGCACCCGCCATGGTCAGCCCGTAAAGGGCAAGTAGTGGCAGATTAGGCAGCGGCTAATCCAAATTCCCCCCAGAATGCCAGAGCGTTTGCGTTGGCATCCCCTCTAAATTAAGTACATGCAAATTCCATACCGCGGCATTCGGGCGCGGTAACTCATGTCAAGACAAGGTATCGTTGACCAGCCGGCTCAGACGGCCGGTATCGGATCGATTGTTATGGCTTAGTGGGACGGCTGTTGCGAACTGCCGTCACTCATACCTCTCTATTTTGTTCTCGTCCTCAGGCGCGCGGACACGCTACAAGTCCGCAATTCACCTTTGCCTAGTGCTTCTCTGTTCTCATCCCATTGCTTACCCAAGCATCCAACGCGTCCACTCGGATGAACTTGGTGGGGACCTCATACGGCGGGTGTACCATCCAATAGTGAAGCTCGCGGCCGATATAAACTTCCACATCTCTAGGAGGCACGTCCGCCGGCTTAGGCCACTTTAAGAGGTCAAACATCCTGTCTCGATTTTTAGCCAGAAACTCTCGACGACCGTGAATGCGGCTGTACTGGCCGTTTCTGTCCACGTCGCTCACGCCGAACATCTGGTCTCGCAGCCGCCGCGAGTCCTTTATTGAGTGCGCTGTTTGGTTGTACTTGCATTCCGCATAAAGGACAGTGTTCGTGGCTGGCCAGTAGGCGAAGACGTCATAGTCCCCGACGTCCGCGAATCCCTCCTTGCGAAACCGCCGGAAGAAGTCCACACCCCCTTCAACGTGCGGGGTGTGGCGCTTGAGAATCTCCACGGCGCGATCCTCGAGCGCATCCTCGATAAATTTCTTGATAGACTTGACGACTGTCTGGACGTTTGGCCACCGGAAGTCGGCTGGGAGAACGCCGTCTCGAACGGCTGACAGCCATATGAGCTGAGACCGACTCGCGCTCTCGGCTCCCCAGACGACCTGCTTGCCGACTGGGACAAGAGGTCGGATAGCATAGCGATGAAGACGCTTGCTGTGCTCCCAGAACGGAACATCGCTTTCGTCGATTGCCTTGCCGGGCAGGCGCCTGATGTCGGGTCCCGAAAGCGTCAGGAACGACACGATTAAAGCAGCCTCGGCCGGCGTGACTCCCTCAAAGCTCTGCACGATGGCATGAGCTAGGTGGTCCGGGTCACCCAGATAGAACAGCGCCAAGTCGTCCGCTAAGCCATGGCGCACCGGCTGGGTGAACACCGTCAGGGCCTGCAGGAGCTTCTGTAGCTCGAACCCCACGTCAGCCCGGAATGCCTTCTGAAGATCTTCGCTCACCAGAAGCTCCGCGATTGCGCCCTCCACGGCGTCGGCGCTTTTGATTCCCTCACCTAGCCTGATTCTCGCCAACTCGTGCGCATACTCTTCCTCTCGCTCCTGCCAAGTCTCGGAGTAGAAGACCTCTGGGACGAACTGGTCGTCGATGTCTACGCCGCTTACGTCAACCTGGTTGTGCAGAACGTCGCTGGCTCCCGCAAGAACCATGTACCAGTCAACCAGCCCGATGAGCTCTCGCAGGAACTGCGGCGTGATTCGCTCCTGGCCACTCGTGGTAGAGTTGACCGTCTTCTCCAGCAGGTACCGGTAGTTGCGAGCGGTGCTTTCGAACTCCTTCCGAGCTTCGGAAAGAGCTTCCAAGCGGTCGTAGTCGACCTGGTGGACGCGGCTTTGGTGCACTCGGGTCTCGCGGATGCGTCTGGCAAGAAGTAAGCCGTCGTGCTGCTCGACACAGGCCATGGCCAGCATCTCCCTGTTCAGGGGCGCAAGCCGCTTTTCGAGGTGAAGGCGAAAGCGTTCTCGAGCCGCGTCGATGCGAACCTTTGCCTCGTGCAGCTCGTAGCGACCAGGCTCCAGGCCACTTTCCTTCATCACCACGGCCAGTGCCTTGCGCGCGAGCTTGTACTCAGTTGGCGTCGGAACGACTGGGTCAGCAAAGTCGGGCACGTCTATCGTCCGCTCCAACACCTGCAGATGGTACCGCGCGGGGCGTGCCGCGAGGCCCGCCAGTCGGGTTGCAAGGTTCTGCGGGGCAGTAATGCCGAGTGACGCTGTGCAGGCAGAAAATGCCTCTTGAAAGCAGCGGGCCTCGAAGGCTGCGTTCCGCGCCCCGTTCAGACCAGCCTGTATGGCGGTTGCATGCAGCTTCAGTTCAACGCGAGCTGGGTTCCCCACGCTTCCGGTGGCAGACAGCACTATTTTCTCGAAGCTCTCCAAAGGCGCCGGGGACTGCTCTCGGTCAACACGCCCCTGATCGGCGAGGCGGCAGGCGAAGACCAGCTGCTGCCGTTGAAATAGCGCTTCCGATTGGAAGTCGCCTGCACACTCATGAAGCGCGTCGATGACCATCTGCGCGAACATGTCCGCCATCTTGGCGTCTTCGACCTCCAGCCCGGGCTCCACCGTTACCGTTGCTTGGACGGTGCAGGAGCCGACCTGGGTGGAGTACGCCATCGCAGCATGGTGACGCGAGTGAAGTTCAACGACCCCCTTGGCGGTGCGCTCGACGTGCCATCCAGGCGACCCGTCCGGGAAACGCGGCGGCGCCGACGCCCAGAACTCGGTCAGGTTACGGAAGCGCCACCCGCTACCCCAATGCGGGTCTAGGGCAATCATCGTCGGGTTAATGGCTCCCTCTACGAGCACTCCGTGCGTGTCCTTGAACGTGCCGAAGAGGTCAGCAAGCGCGCCGGAGAAGGGCGACAACGTTCCCCGCTGTGTATCCGCAAAACTCCAGAACTGCTCAAGCTCCCGCATGTCTTCGAGGCCATCGAAGATGCTGACCAAGTCAGCCAAGGGTATGATCCTCGTGGGCCGCTTGGGCGCGTTAAGCATATTGAAACCAGTACCGGACTGTGTCAGGACGATAACTATCTGCACATCGTCAGCCCCGGGACCGCTCTGCTCACCTCGGCCGAAAGCTAAACCCCGCCCATCGTCCATTCGCAGGTTCAGAACACCGCCGCTGCGAAGAGCTGCATAGACCGCGGAGGCCGCGGCGCCGGCGGCCTCAAGTGACCGATGGTCGCAGGTGCAGAACAGATGTACCCTTGAGCCTCCGGTCGCGGTGCAGCTAACGGTCAGGGTTGGGAATTCTTGCCGGCTGACCATTAGCTTCATCGGTCCAACGATCACATGCCGCAGTCGGGCGGCAACATAGCGGCCGACAGCCTTGTGGATTTGCGCGGTGATGCCTGGCGCCCCGACTTCAGCCCAGTGGTCAATGATGACCCCGGGTCCACTCCGCAACGAGATTGGAACCCACGTTTCGCCTTGCGCGACGCCCAGAAACGGCAGGGCTCCGCCCGTGAGGACAGCGTCCCCAAACGACGCCCAAGTCAGTGGCGCCTTATACGCGCCCATGGAAGCGACCAGCTTGGCGCTTGCGTTGGCTCGCCATTTGGTGACCCGAGCGCCTGTACTTAGGAGCGCCGCACGGCACGAGGTCCAGAAATTCTCTGGCGGCACCTCCACGTGACCGTAACTAGGCTCCGGAAGTACAGCGCCTGCCGAGCTCGGAACTGCCCCAATCAGGTCAGCGTGCAGAGCGATAGCGAAGTCCATGTCGGCCAGTGCTGCCTGGTTGCCGGCATGCGTGATTCGGAATGCCTGCACAAAGTCTGGAAGCCGCTCGATGCAGCTGCCGTAGAACATCGGCACGTAGCTATCACCAAGGAGGACACGAACTTGTCCCCAATCTGCTTCGATAGGGCAGTCCTCTAGCGTCGGGAACTCCGGCCAGGCCGCGTAGAGCTCCGTCAGAAAGCGGGCGAAGTCTTCGTGAGTCTGGATTGCCTGCGCGTCGTTCGAGTCGCTCTGAAGACCCAGGAGCACTGCCCAAGCAAACAGGTGCTTGATCGGACTAGCCACATTCAGCGGCCAAAGGTCTGATACGGCCACCGCTACGGCGGCATCGAAGCGCACGTACTTGCGCAGTACTGCCTCTACAGCCGCTACGTCACGCTGGAAGTGCAGATCGACCTCCTCCTGTTGGTCTGATCTACCGCGAAACTCCTGCATCTGTTCAAGTAGCGACGTTGCCGCACTCCACGCGTCAGCGCGCTCCCGACGTTCACGCTTCTCGCGCGACTTCTTTCCCATACATCCCCTTGCGTCTTGCCTTCGCCGTAGGCGCCCGGTCTCAGGTGCTACCTGGGAGAGCTAAATATTTGCAATTGGCCAATCTCGGCCGTTCGGCTCAGCATAGCAGGTTGCCTAAGCGGAAAAGTCACGAACCATCACGACGAGCACGAATCGAGCCAAAGCTCCCTTTCAACACGTCATAAAGTACTAGTAACGACCGATGGACAGTAGGCGGACGAACGCCCGTCAACAGGACGTTCGCGTCGATTGCCAATTAGGTCGCGGCACTTCATTGGCACGTACATCCTGTTCAAGTGAGACATCGTGATAGCCTACAGAAGCGATCTGGAGCAAGTACACAGGCATAAACGCCTCGATACCTCGAAGCTCTCATATAGTTGTACATGGCGCAGTTCATGGGAAAATGAGCCTCACGTTAGCATGTCTCTGCGCAATGCAGATGCGATGGCAAAGGGTAATGCCCGCCATGTGTGGGCCAATCCGGTCCGTAGCATCGGCAACTTCGCGCAGCAATGGATCTTCTGGTAGCGGCAGCTCCGAGACGCACTGGATTCGGACCAGTCCAGGCTTCGCATAAATCAAGGCCGGGGGCATCTTAAATAGTCAGTGATTGACGTGATCAGCTCGTACAAACGACAGCAGCGTCGGCCTGGTACGATTTCGGTGCTGACACATCGTCCTTTAGCTGCTCTGCATAAACCAGGGGCCGCGCGACGAAGATGAATTTGCACTGTTTTGCGTTTCTCAATTTGGCAGGATATATGGATTTAATGAGAGATATCGTAAATTTTTTTCGGCCTTACAAATTTCTCGGGCCAGCAAGCTACGACGAAATTCCGGCGTATGAAAGTGCATTCGAGCAAGCAATAAAATTCACGAAGCGATTGGGGGTTCTGCCCCGACAATTCGACTGTAACCTCGGTCGAGACAATATTCTTGACAGGGATGGTTTGTTCCTGGAGCCAGTGTTTAAAGCAGCAGGAATCACAGACCCAAGACAATCTGCGGGACAATGTTTGAAATGGTGCCATTATTTGCAACCACACTTCGAGAAGCACCTCAAGCGGTCGGTTGTTCTAACAATCGGGCAACTATGGCATGGTCAATCTTGCGTGTTTGGACCGTCTTTTGAAGACGTGAGGCGCTGGATAGAGGGAGGACTTCATGTAAGTGACCTAAACGATGGGGAAGGCTTCCGGCTTCATGCTTGGCTAACCGTAGAAAGCGGAGAAATTATTGAGCCGACACTCTTGAGCACATTAGCTGCGTTTGCAAACGACGCATATAAGCAATTTGCTGGCGGCGTGGTTTGGGGACGGGATCCAACCGTGCTTAATTCCCATCGTTACTTTCCAATGGCAGTTGGGCATGAGATGGTCGAGCGTATTGCTAGTCGTAGCACAATCCCGCTGCTTGCCCGCACTGCTGGAGAGTTATCCTATGCCGGGGTCATTCTTGTCAATTCTTGATATTCTAGAAGTTCATACCAGAAGGTATGAGAGTTTCTAAGCGCATGCGCGCAACAATTAGATAATTTAATGTGCTGATGAAACTTGCCCGATCGGTTCGCTACTGTGCTTATCTGACATCAGATGAAGTAGTTTGCGAACGACATTGCACCTGTTTCAGAGCTCGAGTACCAATCCGCATTGCTCGTAAACCAATCTCGGCTGTTGAGAGCTCAGGCATATACTTCTTTAAACATAGCAAATCACTGTAAACCCTTCTTGGTAGCTTTAATTCCAATAGCATCTGTTGTTCTGATGTTAAGCCCTTACGATAGACCTTAGCTTGGCCGGTGGCGCTAGCATGTGCGACCTGCGGCTCTTGAGAACTGCGCCCCGCAATCGGCACCGTGGCTAGAAGTTGAGCCACGCCCTTCAAGAGCAACGATAGTTGTTCGTCATATGCTTTTGCCATCGATTCTCTCTTACTTAGATGTTTGTTTGCGGTACATGTACCGTGGTTTGGCGATGATTATACCGCGATCATTAAGAGGTGCCGAATCTCTCAAGAAATCGCCAAGATCCTCAGTTAGTTGCGCTCGGTGACGCAATCAAGCGAGCTCGGGTGGCCAAAGGACTGTCACAGGAACACCTGGCACATCAAGCCGATATCGATAGAAGCTACCTCGGACGTGTGGAGCGCGGCGACAACAATGTTGCGATACTCACGTTAGTACGCATTGCTAACGCGCTCGGTCACACAACCAGTACTCTTCTTGTTGACGCCGGTTTGTAAGTCAATCTATTGCTACAGTGTCGACTTCCCCGATACTGGCTTCATATGTCCCAGATATCACCGTGGAAAAGCTGCTCGCTGATTTCCGGCGGATTTCGTTTTACTGCAGGGTGGTTCGCAAAAGCTTGCCTGATGGTTCGCACCGCATCATACGACTTGATGATTAGGTCCCGCTGGGTCTTAAAATAGGCCTGGTCGAATGTATCCATTTTGAGGACATGGGCCGGTTGTTGGCGGAGCTTTCGTACTTCCTTGAAGGCTGCAACCATCTCTCGTATAGGAGCATCGTCCGCCGCGCGGAACTTCTTGGCGAACCATTCCGCGAGCAGCGTCACTGTGCCCTTGGGCTGTACTACAATTTTCCCGTCCTGACGTACGTTTTCCGTTTCAAGTTCCATGTCTCCTCTAAAGAAATCCTTGTTAAGGTTTTCGGACATCATTTTGTCGAGCAGGAGGGTGAAGTCATTGAATTCCGCTGCCGTCGGCCTAAGCAGGAACCCGAACTTCGTCGGGCGATTCTCCGTGAAGGTATTTCTGAACAACCCCGGCTTTCCCATGAGCTTGCTCATCTCGTTCACGACTTCGAGTTCCATTGTAAATGCCTCGAAGATCGAGAGGCGGCTCCCCCACGAGCCATTGATCGTGCTGTCAAAGTAGTCGGGATGCAGCCTTATATCCCCCTTCACCTCTCGCGCAGCCCAAATCCGCTGGTGTTCCGGACTTAGGTCGGAAAGGTAGCGTAGATACACTGCCACGTATCTATTCAGGTCGTTGTCGTACGCGAACCCGAACGTTTGCAAAAGGACTCTGTCGTGCTCGGGGACCCCGGCGGACTCGTAGTAAGCGCTCTCGATACAGATCTGGCCATGAATGAAGTCGGTCTCGTACGAGTAGCGCGGATCGTTCCGATACTGTTCCAGGACCGCCAAGTCAAAGGTGCGGAAGTCGAACTGGCCTCCTCCACGTGCGAGCTCGAGGGCATATGGCCTGTCGCTGTAGGCGCCGAGCCGCAACGATGCCTGGAGGCGGTCACGGTGGGGATAGAGGCAGACGTCAGCTAGGCTCTCGGTGTTGTCGAACGCCTCCAGCGCCTGCTCCTTGGGCATGGAGGAAAAAGCCAAGATATGCGGGTTTCCTCCAACGCGAGCTGTAATTATGTCGGATAGGATAGCGCTTCGCACAGCGCTGCGGAATGCAGGGGAAGCAATGTCGAAATCGGCTGCGAGGTCTCGTATCGGCAATCCATTAAAGTCGTTGGAGGCAAAATACTTGTCCTCGACCGCTGCGTATATTTTTTCAGTCGTCATCATTCGTAGCTATAAAAGTCGGCTCTTTGCCCGGTTAGTCCGGCCATTTCGTGTTCTTGAAGTATCCGAGGTCCTTTTGAATCCCATTAACTCGGGCCGCGTCCTCCGCGCTCCATTCGGCCATGTGCATATAAACGATGTCCGATGAGTAGCCGTTCTTGCGCTGACTCATCCTGTCTGTAGCAATGCCGACCACCGTCGAAACTCCCTTGCAACGCCCGCGCACGACGAGGCAACGGAGAGCTAGCTCTCGGACGCGATGTTCCCTGTCGGCAGAATCACCCCCAAGGAAAACGAAGGCCGTGCCGTTGTCGGCAACAATAGCCCGCGCTGCGATTTTTTCTCCGCTTGGTCCGAGGTAAGCGATCAGTGAATCTGCAAGGTTAGCGCGGTGGCCGCGCGGTTGCATGACCATCGCGACCAACGCGAGCTCGTTCTTCGTGACCTGTTTGCTATGCATGTCGAACATGCCGTCAGTTAGGAGGTCGTCCGCGTAGTGCTCGATAAGGCGGTCCCATGCGTACGATGACTTCAGGTCCGCATTTCTGGCTCGATACTCGGCCGATGCAATGACACCCTTCCAAATGTCCCCAGTAATTATCGCCATGTCGGGCATGGTGCCTTTAGGGCCGACCATTCCGAAGGAGGGGCCATTTTGGACGTAAAGCCCGAGAATATCTTCCGGACCACCGCCTTCGAAAACTGGTTTTATTCCGCGTTTAGAAATGGCTTCAACAGCGGACAGATACCGGACGAAATCGGTAATGGTATCCAGCTCGCTGAAAGTCGCCTGGAGGGCCTGCTCGTCGAGCACATGCACGAAGCCGTTTCCGAAATCGCCCCACTGCAACGGCACCTGTCCCCTTGAGCCTAGGGATACGGAGATTCGGTGGTATTTGCGCCGGTCGTGCGGGGGAAGCATGATTTCCCGGCCGTCGTGCCGGAGTATGCGATCGGCGGAATGGAGCCAACGCTCGGCTCCCCAAATCTGCTGCACGGACTTGTCAACAGCGCTGCTGGTCCATCGCTTCCATCCGGTAGCGTCGCCGGTTTCCTTGTAGTCGATTTCCTTGACTGAAACTACTATCACGTGGTCACCGCAAACCACCAAGCAATCGCAGAGCTCCTTGCCCTTTTTTCCGAGCGGGTTCGGATGGGTCCAAAGCTTGAGAAACGCGCGCTCGCACAGCCATGCGACGAATTGTTCGGACTTGGTAAGGCCTGTTGTCATTCTGCACCCCAGTTAAGGACTGGTGTCTTGTACTGCTTGAGAAGCGTCCCCGGGATGAGGTAAAGGTGCCGCTTAGCGCGAGTGCAGGCGACGTAGAGCTTGTTCCGGGTACTTGCTGCGAGCGTTGTCAACTCCCCTTTTCTGTACGCCTTAGCTACGTTGTCGGGCAGGACGACGCAGACATCGTTGAAATGGTCCAGTCCCTTCGATCCTCCCCAGTTGAGCGAGTGGCACCTGTACTTGCCGCTTTCGCTGTAGAAGAGCTTCACGGTCGTGTCGTCCGAGAAGAGCTCGTCGGCACGGCCCTGTTCAGATACCATCTCGACCAGCGCCTCCTGATCGCCGTGCGCCTGCATCTCGATGCCGAGCTGGCCCTTCACGAAATCGCAAATCGCGGGCGCGCAGCGGTGGCTCTTGATCAGCGATTTGTCGTCGATTTCGATGCCCATCTTTCGAAAGCGATCACGGTACTTCGCGTAGTCATCGTGTAGTGTCTTATTGGTGGCCCCATCTCTGCTCGTGTCGAAGGTGTGCTGGTAGAAGTCCCCGACTAGAAGCACATCCACGTTCGAGGTGACGGCGACGGCAGACAGGAGGTTAAAGTCGTGTCCAGCGAAGTCCTGCACTTCGTCTACCAGGAGCAAGTCAAAGTACTTTTCCACGCGGGCCACGATGTCAGGAATAGCGTTCCGCTTCTCTAGGAACAGGGCCAGTCTGCCGTGGTAGATCCGCTGCGTGCCATCGACGTAGTAGCTAACGGAGTCCCGGGAAAACTTCAGTGTCCGCGCTGGAGGGGCCTCCCAGTTGAAGCCCTTAGTCTTCATCGCCATGGCGAAGAGTGGGCGGTAGCAAAACGAGTTCAGGAAGGAAAAATAAGTCGCGAGCTTAATGTTGTGCGGGATGTAGCCGAATTTCTGCACGACTCTGGAGCGGAGATTGGCCAAGTTGTTGTCGGTGAAGGTCAGGATCAGGCACTTCCTCTCCAGTGAGAGGCTCTCGATGAGCATTCGCGTCTTTCCTGAACCCGCGACAGCGAACACTACGCTTTTACCCATTCGATGGCCTCTTGAATATACTTCGGAGTAACCAGGCCTGCCTCCTTTTTGTCGAGGAGTTCGAAGGCCGCGTCGGCCTTGTTCTTTAGCATGTAGTCCTGCACGGGGAGAGTCTTCCGGCCAGGGCCGAACAGCTCGTTACACGCGGCGGTGTTATCCACGTACATGCAGATTTCGAAGGTGCTACGCGCGTTCGCCGGGTCCGCGAACACGTTGACATGGCCCAGGCCAGCGAAGTCAGCATAGCTGTCAATGCAATTCTTCTGGTGGTCGCCGTCGTTGTCGCGGATTACAGCCGTCCTGATCTCTAGCACCTTAGCCAGCTCAAGGTAGCGCTTGAAGCTCGTGCCGCCCACAGATATCACGTGCACGTCGTCCTGTTCGGGCGTGCGCCCGTTTGCGACCTTCTTGTAGAAGGCTTCCATGAGAATGAACTCCGCGTCGCCTTCGACGAGGATTACCTTTTTCGACAGGATGAATTCAAGCACGTTGTTGTCCGGCGCCTTCATGAAGAAATCGGCCGTGTCGGGCGATAGGCCGTTCAACAGGAGGGGGGCTCCCGAACTGCTGTTTAACATGACCACCTTTCGTAGGTCCAGGCGCGTGCAGATAAGGCTGCTGTGGGTCGCGAGGAAAACCTGTTTGGTCTTCGACTCCCGTATGCTCTGGATGAGCTTCTTGGTGTTCAGGTGGCTCAGGTGGTTCTCGGGCTCTTCCAGCAGGATCGCGTCAAGCGTGTAGGTTCCGGTGTTCTTCTTGAGCGCGAACTCGGTCTTAATCAGGCACTGCTTCCCTTTCCCTTTGTTTTCGATGGGAATGTCGCCCTCAGTGATGACGAGGTCTGTCTCGAGGTTGGACTTGGCGTTGTTGCGCACAGTGAACTTGTAGTTGCTGAGGGTGTCGTTGAGTTCGGCGAGGATGTCGGTCCTGAATTGTGTCTTGTGCTTCCTATACTCGTTTTGGAACCTGTATTTCTGCGGGGCGCTGGCATGCGCGCTATACATCGATTTGGTGTACTCCCTTGTTGCGTAGTCGTGGTTAATCTGGGAGCTGTCGATCAGGAGGTGCCTTATATGCTTCGAGTAGCCGGAGTACGGCTGGTCGGCAAAGGTGGCGAACCTGATGGCGTAGTACTCGAACGGAAAGTTCTCGCCGGGCTGCCCAAGGATGTCGGCGATCTCTTTTCCGAATTCGTCCATGGGCGCACAGACCATACGGAGTCCGTCGCATTGTTTGCCTAAGGAGTTGTTCTTCCCGTTGAGTTCGGGGTTTGCTTGGTCGCTGAGATAGACTTCCACGAACATGGTAGGCAGCCTGACGATCGATCTGGCTCCTCCCGAAAAAAACTTGGCGATGCTGTCGATATTAAGGAGGCTCTCGACTCCTGCCGAGTCCACTTTGCTGCGGCTTCCGCTCAACGCCAAATCGAGCGCCGTCAGTATCGAGCTCTTCCCGGCTTCGTTGTCACCGATGAGGATGTTCATCTCCTTGTGGAAGTCTACTTCGAGCTGCTCGAATTTCTTGAAGTTGGATAGCCGGATCTTTTCAATTGTTTTCATGGCATAGGCGGGTTGGCGTGGGATCTGTTTTGCGTTTTTTTACGGCATCGCAGGGCCGCGTAAAGGGAATGCACATTGCGCTTATGCTCGCGTGCTTGCCCTCCTGATGGGACAGCTCGAATCTACGTTAGAGCCCCTAATTCCGGAAATAGGAATTCCACTATCTCGGCACACCTCGCATGTGGGGTGAATGGGGTGGGGTCGTTGGCGTAGTCTTTTCGGGCTGCGGCCAGCTTGTTCGCGAACTTGCGGTTGACATCCTGCCGGTCAAGCAAATCCGAATTGCCAAATACTTTGATTGCGCGCATGAACCATTGGAGGTCGGGCCTGTGGCTGCTTATGATTCCATGGGCGACTGCGATCAGCGTTCCCCGTCGGTCGCAGATCGCACGGCCGTGCTTCGCGCAGTAAAGGACCTTCAGGGTCGTGAAGTAGTCCCAGAAATACGGGGTCGCGTCAACGCCGAGGTCTCGGAGGCGCTGTTGGAAAGCCCTCCATTTTTCGGAGGCCTCGTCCTCCTTGTCGAGAGGGCCTTCGGTCAGCCACCAGTTCTCGATGTCGGCACGAAGCGCGTCCACGGCGGAGCGCGGCTCCAGCGCGCGTTTCGCTGCATCGAAGTCGAACCAGAACGCCCGCTGCGTTTGCGGCTGTAAAGTGAGTGCGTAGAAGGGCATGAGTCTCCGGTGGAGGCCTGAAAGTCCGCCGCCGTTCATTGGCTGGACCCAAACGCACTCGACGAGGAACTCTTTCGCTTCGATTGAAGCCTCGACCGTCTTCTGGGTGACGACGAAGGCGTTCAGGTTATTGCTGAAGAAGATGTCGTCTTCCGTCAGGCGGCGGTACTCCTGCTCGAACTCGGCGAATATCCAGAACAGAAGCGCGCCTTCCGCCTGGTAGAAGATTCGCCGGGCGGCTATCACCGAGAGGGGGGTGGTCGAAAGCTGAATCTCGAAGGCCACGGGCACGCTGCCGTACTTTGCACTGATGTCCGGCTTTCGCCATTGCGACGGCAGGGTGCCTTTCCAGCGCGCCTCTTGGCGGATCAAGTCGAAGCGCCCGTCAAGGGTTAGGCATTGCGTTATCCAGTCCTTCATCCGCAAGTGCAGCTTGCTTTCTTTCGCGCCGTTGTACTTCCTGGCGTCGATCTCGTCCTGGTTCAGTCCTCCTGAAGTGTTTGCCGGACAGCTTCCGTCTTGTTCCCGATGCTTGAAGAAGAAGCTCCGCTTGTTGGGGCTTGAGCAGATGTGAACTGCGACGCCGCAGATTGAGCACCGGTACAGCGGGTCGCTTTGCAGGCGCATCCTTACCCGCATGCGAAGATCCATCAGATCCTTGATGTCCTTCCCAAAGACGTTTCGGACATGCAGGTGCTGTCCGGTTTCTGTGCACATCACTTCCTGGATTTCCGGATCGTCAACTACGAGCCACTCGTCCATCGCCGGCTGTTCCTGCATGCGTCTCGGGTGCACGCGCAGTTGACGGTCAGCTGCGGGATCAAAAGGGGAAAAACCCTGATTTCCGATTTGACTTGTTGGCTTCATGGATGCAGCGTCTTGCTTCCTACTGATGTGTGGTGCTCTGCCCGAGAGCGCCTTAGTTCTTGGCTACACAAGACATTTGGCGGCAAGCTGCTGTGTCGAAGCTTTTTCTTAACCCCTGCCCCCCGTTAGGCAGATTTCGCTAGTGTCGGCGCCCCTCTTCAAGTTAGTCATTGTCGATTCAAAATTGCCAACAGTCAATCCATCAGTCTTTCGGTCATCTCGTTCATATCTTGGAAATGAGTACGTTCACCGTACCGCCCTACACAGCCACCGACCGCCGGCAGTGGCCTCTTATCAGCTAACACTCACTCGGGCGCCTGAGTTGTGAGAATGTGTGAGATTCCCGCTCGCTCAAAGTCGTGCATTTGATTATTGAGAATATAGACTGCTTATGGGAAACTAGACCGTACAGGATTGAGGCACTACCCGTCCAGGCTCACTTGAATTTAGATTTCGCCATTTATTCTTGAAAGAAGCGAACAACATGACCTTAGTTGCCACTTGGACCAGAACATCGCAGATGGGAAGTGAGCTGTGGATAATGTCGGATAGTAGGCTAAGTGGTGGAAAATATTGGGACTATGGTCCGAAGATTTTTAGCATCGGTCGCAGTGACGCTCTAATTGCATTCGCGGGAGAGACGGCATGGACTTACCCGCTAATCGCGCAGATATCATCTTACGTTGAGTCATTCGTAAACCTCCGCGAACGAGTCATTGATCTGGCTGATGCATACGAGTTAATTATTCAGATGCTGAATGAATCACTCGCCTTCATTTCTAAGCCAGCTCATCCATCACTGAAAGTGCCTGATTGTTCATTTATCTTTGCTGGGTTTTCATCGCGTCGAAAAGATTTTATAGTTCGTCGCATCACGTTTAACACGAAACGTCATCAATTTGAAGGCTTTGCTGCGCGAAAACTCGGGGGGGAACTTATCTCGCTCATTGGCGACGAAGCGCCAAGAACCGCCTTGGCTCGTCGCATATCTGAACGTCGAAAAACTGGTGGTGGTATTGGCTTCAAACTGGGCATGGTACCCGCAGAAGAGTTCTGTGAGATCCTTTCCTCAAAGAAGTTCACTGATATTGGTGGGGCACCCCAAGTAGCAAAGGTGTACCAAAACATGAGTCAAACGCACTTCGGGGTTTACTGGCCTCCCGACGTACCCACAGAAGAACAGCGAATATATCTCCGTGGTCGCCGCTTGGGGAAGTATGATGTACTTGACCATCCGTGGGTATATGACCCGTCATATGCCAAACTTTTTTGGCATGATTTTTCGCCGGATGCCAGGCGGAAAAATTCAGTAATGCCGTCGGAGTTAGCGGATTTTCAGGGTCTTAAGCTCGCACAGTAACAAAATTCCCGCGCATTCTGCGCGGAGACATTTTTTAGGGAGAAGATCTATTGCTCGGCCACTCCGGAAGCGCTAAGCGCGCCGATCGTAAATGTCTAGCCAAGGAAAAGATATGAAAGTCAAGGACCTGATTACCCAATTGAGCAAGCTTGACCAAAATCTCGACGTTTATTGTTTCGAAGATGGACCAGTACCTCTTCACAACGACTACCCTGGGCCTTTTGAAATTACGGATGTGAGCTCTCACCGGGTGGTACTTGCGCGAGACTCTGTAGGTCGCGTTTCAATCACATTCGACCCTAATGCGCCAGGAGCTAGGGAGCGGGTTTTAGTCGGAATCACGTCCGATCTGTAAATTTCCGTTTCAATGTCTGTTAGCGAGCAAACTCGAATGCATGGCTTTGGCCACGAGCTGACGAAACTAAGAAACCGAATTTCCGCCTCCAGCCCGCGTGCACCTGATGTGCTACCTCTAGTTGCTGCGACAGGGAACCTTTCTCATTCGGAACTAGCTTTGCGACGACGCTTTCCTGACTGTGGGTTACCAAGTAGAGGGGTATGCTTCGCCCGGTGTTCTCGCAATAAGTCCAAACTCTCCCCGCCCAAGCCGCACGATCACTGTCGTGTAGCTTGATGTACGCGGTATGGACATAACGAGCCATTAACGCGCTGAAATGGCATGTCAGCTATGGACATCCGAGGGCTGTCCAGCAGCTCTAGGAAAATCAACGACTTGCGTCAATGTCAATGGGGCCCCAGTTCCGGGGTGCCGGTGCAGCGTCTAAGCATGAGGTCGGAATCCGGCGGATTCCGATGGACAACAAGCGCCCCGGTCTTCCTCTGGAACCGGGGCGTTGTTTTATCCGCGATTGTCCGGCTGAGGGCGTTGTCATCCGGTTAACTACCGGGTACGATACCGGGTACAGAGTCGGAACCCCGGAACCTAAAACCGGGTATGACTCGGCCAGGAGCAGTCATGCTGACCGATACCCAGTGCCGCAACGCGAAGCCCAAGGACAAGCCCTACAAGCTGTTGGACGGCAAGGGGCTGTATCTGGAAGTGAAGCCGAATGGCGTCAAGGCCTGGCGCTACCGCTTCGAGCTGCGTGAAGGCGGAACGGTCAAGGAAAGCCTGTTCGCGGTGGGTGACTACGTCGTCGCTCCGCGTGGCGAAGCGCCAGAGGAAGCCCAGGCGCGGCGAGTCGGTGGCAGCTTTACGCTGGCCGAGGCGCGGGACGAGCGCGCGAAGGCACGGGCGCTGGTCAAGCAGGGCATCAACCCGGCCCATAGGCGGCAACTGGATCGCATCAGGCGGGAACAGGAAAGCGCAACCACGTTCGAGGCCGTGGCGAAAGAGTGGCTGGCCTTGAAGGACTGGGCGGACACGACCAAGGCCCGCCGGCTCGACATGCTTGTGCGCGTTGTGTTTCCGAAGATCGGCGCGCTGTCGGTCAAGAGCATCACCCCTGCGCATATCCTCGACGTGTTGAACAACGCGGCCAAGAAGAACGGCCTGACCGTCGCGGCTGAAGCCAAGCGCACCATGTCCGGCGTGTTCGAGCTTGCAGTGTCGACCCTGCGTGCTGATACCGACCCAGTGTACCCGGTGCGGAAGGCCCTGCCGGTAAACAAGACACAGCACAAGCGCCCGCTCGACCAAAACGAAATTGGCCAGCTTCTCCGCGACATCGAGGGCCACGGTGGTCGCCACGAAACCATCGCGGCATTCCGCCTCATGTGGTTGACCCTGTGCAGGCCCAGCGAGGCAGTCGAAGCAAAGTGGGCAGAGTTCGATCTCGACACGGCGATCTGGCGGATCCCGGCTGAACGGATGAAAAAGCGGAAGGAGCATGTTGTGCCGCTGTCGAGACAAGCCGTAACGATGCTACGTGCACTCCACGGCATTACAGGTCATCGAGACCACCTATTCCCTCATCGGGACGACAGGTCTAAGCCCATGGTGACGGCGTCGTTCAGGCAGATGCTGAATGTGTTGGGTTGGGCCGGTAAGTACAGTCCACATGCGACCAGGACGACAGGGAGTACACGGCTCAACGAGTTGGGCTTTTCCTCTGATTGGATCGAGAGACAGTTGGCGCATGTCGAGCCAAATGCCGTGCGCCGTACTTATAACCATGCGACGCACCTGACCGAGCGCGCAAAGATGATGCAGACATGGTCAGACCTGCTGGATGAGTGGAAGGCGGGAAACCAAAAGCAGCGTGATTAATTCAATGTTGTGCAGAAACAGGAGACAAACGGAGGAATGGCGAAATTATTCAAACTAAAAGAATGGCTGACATTGTCGGAAGCTGCGCGTCATCTTTCGCTGGTATTCGATGAAGAAGTAAGTACGGCTGACATCTTGCGTTTAGTACTCGACCGCAAGCTGCAGCTCTCGGTCAATTTCGTAAATTATGCGAAAGTCCAGGTCGGGAAGTTCGTTCGCACTCAAGACGCTGAAGCGTGGGCCGAACATGGTTTCTATTTGCATAAGCCGTTCGAGCCGCGTGCTCGTCCAGCGAAGACCTACACCTTGCCTTTGACAGCAGAGCAACAGGAGGATTTGAGGCAAAGCCGTGAACCATACGTGCCACTGCAGTTGGGTCAAGGTGAATCGATTGTCCTGGATGACGGGGCGACGTTGATCCAAGGCGTTTGGGACTTGGCGATGATTGGCAACGAACGATTGAACGTTGAGCAGGTGTACCAAGAACTGACGCATGGCCCCGCGGTAACGATCAAGTGCCACGACGGTGTTTTTTTAAAAGGTGACGACGGGCAGGTCTGCAGGCTTTACGAGGTTAGTAAGGACTTATCGATACCGTTCCTCTCAGTTGGGACGGCAAGTGACCTACCGGAAGACCTTACGTTCGTGGTCCGCACGACCTACCTGAACGAGTTCGTAGCAATGATCAACGGCTCTACCACTGATCGTACCCAGCCAGAGGGCGATCGTTCGCACATGTCAGACAAGCTGATCCGCCTAAACCAGGCATCGAAGAAATTCTGGGGAAATGCAGATCGGAACGATCGAGCTACGCACCCCAACAATGTGGAAGTTGTCGTCTGGCTCAAAAAGGAGGCCGGCTTTTCGGAAACCTTGGCTGACAAGGGCGCCACGATTATTCGACCGGAGTGGGCGCCAGTCGGAAGGAAGCCGGAAGAATAGCAACACACGCAGTACTAGTACTAATGCGGGTTTGAGAGGGGGAGCACCTTTAAAGGTGTTCCCCTTTTCCTTTTTCTGCAAATCTGGACCGGAGAGGATGGGCGTGTTTTCACTCGTACAAGGACGGATGCACATGAACAAACTCCCCGAAACCGGCTTCCTGCGCCTGCCGCAGATCATCGGCGACTCGAAGGCAGATCCCCCGGTGGCCCCGCTCATCCCCGTGAAGAAATCCTCCTGGTGGGAGGGCGTTCGCACGGGACGCTACCCGAAGCCGGTGAAGTTGGGCCGCTGCACGATGTGGCGCGTCGAGGATATCCGCGCACTGATCGAAAAGGCGAAGTAATGGACACCAACCACAAGATGACCAAGCAGAACTCGATGAAAAACACGATCAAGAACCTGTCGGCGCTCAAGAAAGGCGGTGTGTAATGACGAGCCACGCCGATTTTGACGAGATGGACGAATCGGGCCTCGACAAGGACCGCATCGCCAATGTCATCCCGATGTTCGAGCAGCCCGTCGAACAGGCGGATTCGGCCGCGGATGATTTGGTGGCCAACGGTGAATCCAAGGTGATCGAAGACGAGAAGACGAATGCAGTGTTCTCCCGTCTGGCCGCCTTGCCCCAGGTCGAGTATGACCGTGTTCGCAAGCACGAGGCTAAGGCGCTGGGCATCCGCAGCGTCACGCTGGACGCGGAGGTTGACGCACGCCGGGTCGTTAAGGCCGATACCGAGTTCGCTTCGGCGATCGAGGACGCCGATATGGATGATGCTGTCCAGGCGTCGATCGATGGCGTGGGGACGGGCTTCGTCGTGAACAACGATGGCGTGTTCCGCCTGCAGCCCAAGCTCAAGGGGGAAGGCGTCGATCGCGTTTTCGTCTGCGCGCCGCTGCGCGTGACGGCACTGGTGCGAGACAAGGCGTCCGACAACTGGGGGAAAATCCTGGAGTTCGCTGATGCGGATGGTGTCCCGCACCAAGTGACGGTGCCGATGGCAATGCTGGCGGGCGATGGTACCGAATTGCGTAAGACCTTGGCGCAGCGAGGACTCGGCCTGGCAGCCGGTAATCGCGCACGCGATAATCTGCTCGCCTATGTCATGAGCTGCAAACCGACGGCACGCGGGATTTGCGTGGAGTCGACTGGCTGGTTCGAGGATGTATTCGTGCTACCGGATCGCACCATCGGCACGAGCCGCGAGCGCATCCTGCTGCAGACCGAAGCGCGTTGCGTCTACACGCGAGCAGGCGCCCTCGATGAGTGGCAGCAGGGGGTGGCACGCTTGTGCGTCGGCAATAGTCGCCTGACGCTGGCGCTGTGCATCGCCTTCGCCGGCCCGCTGCTGTACTTCGCGGGCCAGGAGTCGGGCGGCATCAATTTCTTCGGTCCGTCGTCGATCGGCAAGACCACGATCTTGGCGGCAGGTAGCTCGGTGTTCGGCGGCCCGTCGTTCATCCAGACGTGGCGCGCGACGTCTAACGGCTTGGAAGGTCAGTGCGCCATGCACACTGACACGCTGCTGGTGCTGGACGAGATGGGTGAGGTCGACCCCAAAGAAGCGGGAGCGATTTCTTATATGATCGGCAACGGTGCGGGCAAAACGCGCTCAGACCGGAACGGTGATGCCCGCGCCAAGAAGACGTGGCGCATTATGTTCATGAGTTCCGGCGAGGTCGGGCTGGCGCAGCACATGGGCGAAGGCGGCAAGACCGTGCGCGCGGGTCAGGAGGTGCGCCTCGTGGACCTGCCGGCAGACGCGGGCATGGGATGCGGCGTGTTCGAGGAATTGCACGGCTTCGACAGCGGCGCGACTCTCTCGAACGCGATCAAGCAGGCGACGCGCACTTGGTACGGCGCGGCTGGCATTGCCTACATCGAAGCTGTCGCGGCACAGGCTGAGACCATGCCGCGTCATGTGAAGGAAGCGGTCAGTCGTTTCGTCAAAAAGTATCTGCCCGAAGGCGCCAGCGGCCAAGCAGCTCGGGTTTGCGCGCGCTTCGGCCTCATCGCAGCTGCTGGCGAATTGGCTACTCATGTCGGTATCACCGGCTGGGAGGCAGGCACCGCGCACCGCGCTGCGGCGGCGACGTTCCAGGCGTGGCTGGAGCATCGTGGCGGTGCTGGCAACCAAGAACGTGCTGCAGTGTTCGCAAAAGTGCGCGCCTACTTCGAGACGCACGGTGAAGCCCGCTTTACCGACGTGTACGCCATCGACGATCGTGCAACCATCAACCGTGTCGGCTTCCGCCATATGACCGAGGGTGGCCAGCAATTCTACGTCTTGCCTGAGGCTTACAAGCGTGAGGTGTGCGCCGGTATTGATTCGCGGGCAGCGACTAAAATCCTCATCGAAGCCGGCTGGCTGATGCCGGACAACGAAGGTAAGTCCCAGCAGAAGAAGTCGCTGCCGGGCATGGGCGAAACCCGAGTTTACGTGTTCTCGACGCGCATGTGGGAAGAGGCGCCGTTGGAATAATTCGGGCAGTTGCGCCGGGTTGGCCAATCATGGTGTCGAACGTGTCGATGGGTCGACTGTCCGCCCTGACCTAGCCTTGGCTTGGTCGGGGCTTTTTACTTGGTGTGCCGCTCATAGAAGCTACTGGATTCTGTTCGACACATCGACACATCGACACACGACACATCGACACAGTTGACGAACTAAATGACGAAGAAAATGACGAAATTTACTTAGTTCGTCATCTGCGCTGCGCTGACGTGTCATGCCGTCTAACGCGACATCGTGATCTTGTCGGGCGAGGACGATCCTGCACAATCCGCTCCTGCAGGCGTCGCCACGCGGTGAGGCGAGCGACGCACGGAGCGCCTGTTGTCCACCAAGTTACTGGAGCACATGGGGCGCCCGAAGTCGTGGGACGCCTTGCGCGCACTGGCCGAAAGCCCGGATGTGACGCTGTCGCTGAGCGCCTTGTGGGCGCCCGTGTGCATCGATCCGCACGCGGCCGCCGCCTACCTCACGCCGCTGTTCGTCAAACGAGACGACTGGGCCATGTCGCACGTAGACGGCATCCTGAAGGAAGCGATCGCACCCGTCGCCGACGTTCTCGCGGACCTGCTGCCGACGCTGGCGCCCCAGTGCGTGCCGCGCCATGCGCATCGAATGGGTCATCCTCCTCGCCGACGACGACCAGACCTACCTCGACGCCACCCGCACGCTGCTCGAGCGCGAAGGCCACCGCGTGCTGGTCGCGCACGACGGCGAGGAGGCGCTGGCGCTGCTGGCCCGCACCCACGTCGACCTGCTGCTGCTCGACTTCTACACGCACGGCATGACCGGCGAGGAGGTCGTCGGCGAACTGCGCAAGACGAACCCGATGCTGCAGGTGATCCTGCAGACCGGCTACGCGTCCGAGCAGCCGCCGCGCGCGCTCCTCAATCATCTCGACATCCACGGCTACCACGGCCGGATGCGGTCGTTGTCAAGGACAAGCAAAACGGCCCATGCGCACCGCTTGACACAAAAGATTTACCAATGCTACTGTACTACTCGTTATAGTACAGATAGATACCATGAGCCGACGACCTACCGTGGTCTTGCAGATCGTGACCGGCGATCCTCGCCCCATCGTGCGCCAAATTACCGACGGCGTGAAACGCCTCATCGCCGCAGGCGAGTTGCTGCCGGGCGACATCCTGCCCAGCGTACGCGGGTTGGCGCAGCAACTGTCGATCAACCCGAACACGGTCGCCAAGGCCTACACGGAGCTGACCGCCGAAGGCTGGCTGCATGCCCGGGCGGGCCTAGGCCTGTTCGTGGCCGAGCAGCGCCAGCGCTTGTCCGATGCCGAGCGCGCGCGCCGCCTGGGCGAGGCGGTGGACCGCTTCGTCAGCGACGTGATCGGGCTCGATTACCCGCAGCAGACGGTCCT
>Ga0209148_1000701_pt1 | contig 27161 bp, 21 predicted proteins | sample AraplaCol_mMF_r2_2_FD_184288 | JGI IMG/M metagenome (GOLD analysis project Ga0209148, IMG submission 184288) | Arabidopsis root microbial communities from North Carolina, USA - plate scrape CL_Col_mMF_r2 (SPAdes) (version 2) | ecosystem: Host-associated > Plants > Roots > Endosphere | place... | reverse complement strand
CAACGTTGGTGACGCGCACCGACGTATTGCCGCTGGCCGTGCCGCCCGAGATGACGAGCTTGTCGGTCGGCGAGTTGTCGGTGCCCAGCTTGGTGTTGATGGCCAGTACGCCGCCATTGCCGACGTAGTTGCCGTTGACCACCAGCTTGTTGCCCACGCCCGCACCGCCAATCTGTACCGTACCGGCGTTGGTGAGGGACCCGTTGATCGTCAGGCTGCCACCGCCCGCGTTGGCAAACGCCGACAACGCATCGGCCACTGCCACCGTACCGTTGTTGGTGACGGCGCCCCCGACCGTGCCGTAGCCGCCCAGCGTGGCATTGGCGGCAACCTGCACCGTGCCGCTGCCCGTTGCCATCGTGCGCAGGCTTTGCGGTGCACTTGACCCGGACCCGCCATAGAGTGTCGCACCCGTGTGCGCCGCGTCGCCCACCGCCAGCGCGCCGCTGCTGATCACCGTATCGCCCTGGAACGTGTTGTTGGCCGTCAGCACCGTAGTGCCCGTGCCGGCCTGCGTGACGCCACCCGTGCCGGAGATGGTGCCGCCAAAGGTGAACACGTCCGCACGGTTGAACACCAGCGTGCCGTTGTTGGCGACGTTACCCGTCACGCTGCCCGACGTACCGCCGTTGCCCAACTGCAGCGTGCCGGCGGAGATCGTGGTGCCACCCTGGTACGTGTTGTCAGCCGTCAGCACCAGCGTGCCGCTGCCCGCCTTGGTAAGCCCGCCTGCGCCCGTCACGCCCTGGCTGACAGTGGACGTAAAGCCCTGCGTATCGATGGTGCCGTTGGCTGCGGTGATGCTGATGGCGCGCGTGGCCGCCACATCTACGTTGCCCGTCAGTTGCAGCGTGCCGCCGTTGAATGTGAGTGCACCCGAGGTGCCGCCCAAGGCGCTGTCCGCGCCGATGGCCAGCGTGCCCTGCGTGATGGTCGTGCCGCCGGTGTAGGTATTGCCCGCACCCAGCGTGAGCGTGCCGGTGCCGGTTTTTTCCAGTGCACCTGCACCCACGATCTGGCCGGCATAGTTGCCATCCACATCCTGCTGGAAGCGCACCAGGCCATTGTTGGTCACGGCCTTCGTCATGCTCAGCGCGTCGCCTTGCAGCGTGCCGTCGGCATCCACCTGCATCGTGCCGGTGTACGTGCCGTTATTGCCCTGCAGGATCAGCGTGCCCTGCTGCACCTCGGCGTTGGTCACGCCCATGCTGGCCAGCGTCTTGGACAGCGTCCACGTGCCGCTGTCCTGCTTCTGCAGGGTCTGGAAGTTTGTGACGGTGCCCAGCGTGTCGCTGCCGGTCCCGTTCAGCGTGATGACGTTGGCCCCGCCGCCGCCGTTGATGCTGCCGGACACCGATGACCCGGTGAACAGGTGCAGCGCGTCATTGCCGCCAGCAAAAATCAGGTTGCCGATCACCTGCCCACGGTTGTTGAAATCCACCGAACCATTGCCAGAGGCACCCAACACGTTGCCGCCGGCTACGTCGGTCTGGATGATGCCCGTGGCATTGTTGACGACCGTATTGCCGCCGGTGGTGTTCTGGAACCAGATCGCCGCGCCATGCGCCGATTTGATCAGGCCGTCGTTGATGATGGTGTTGCCCGTGCCTTCCGGATTGACTGCCTCCCCGCTGAGCTGTGTGCCGTTGGCCAGCACCTGGGCGCCTTGCTCCACCGTCAGTGTGCTGTTGTTGCGGAAGTCAATCGCGTTGCCGCCCGTGCCGTAAAAGCCGGAGGTCGACACCGCGTTTGCGCTGACCGTGCCGCCGGTTTGCACCGTGATGTTGGCGTTGTCGCGCACGGCAATGGCGCTGGTATCCCCCACCGCCAGTGTGCTGCCGTTCTGCACCGTCACCACACGGTTGTCTTCTGCCGCCACATTGCCGGTGCCGACGGTGGAGCTGGTGGGGTTGGGTGCCACCGTATCGCAGACCGTAGTCTGCCCGGTGGTGGTACACGCTGCGTGCGCAAGCGCCCCAAACAGTGCCAGAGGCGAAGCGACCAGTGCGATGGAGATGAATTGAAGCCGCCCACGGCGGCGATGGAACAATGGCGTAGACATACGTTTGCGTCCGCGCGCACGCGAAAAGAAGCCGCTACGTCTGCCCCCGGACAGACGTAGCGCGATTTGCGCAGACTTCCCCTTCTTATCTTTGATGGTTTGATGAAGTCCAACTTCCCCGGCTAGGCCAGTCCTCATGCTGCGAGGCGCGTCGTTTGTTAATGGCGTCAACAAACGAAATGCAGCATGCGCATTGCGACGCAAGCGCTGGCCACTGTGCATGCCACTGAGTGTCGCTAAGGTCGGGTGGCATGGACGGCGCGATTCTAGTCAACGGCAACAGAAAGAATCAATAACAATTGCAAACAGGTGGTGTAGTTTCCGTTCTCTTCTTTCCCAACACGGGCATCAAAAAGGAGCGCATGGCACTTGCTTGGCGCACCATCGCGGAGCATCTACTGTGTTCATGCAATCAATGCACTGAAATAAAGCGTTATCGGCAGTTGAGAAAAATTGAAAGTTCCAATTTCACCGCTGCCGCTAAGCAACATTGACTTTAATTGCGCTGCACAGTTGCTGTACTGCGCCGTATCATGCGCCCGACCTTCTGGCAGCCAACCGGGGGCACTGGACTCATTCCCATCTCATCCGCAGGAAAATCGTCATGCCGTTCAGCAAAGCGCTGCGCGCCGCAGTGCTGCTCAGTCTTACGTTGCTTACCCCGGTCTCGCCCGGTGCGTTGGCGTCCTCGTCCCAGGTCCTTGATCGCATCCGTGACACGGGTATCGTGCGCCTGGCACACCGGGAAAGCGCCATCCCCTTCTCCTACTATGACTTTGACAAACAGCCCGTCGGATACGCGGTTGACCTGTGCCAACGCGTGGTCGAGAAGCTGCGCACCGCGCTCAAGCGGCCGGACTTGAAGGTGCGCTACCTGTCGGTGACACCATCGACGCGCATTGCCGCCATTGAGCAAGGCCAAGCCGATCTGGAATGCGGATCGACCACCAATACGCGGGAGCGCCGCGAGAAAGTTGCGTTCACGATTCCGCACTACATCGCGGGTATCCGGATGATCACCAAGACGTCCTCCGGTATTCGTAGGTGGGATGATCTGCGCGGCAAAGTCCTGGTCACGACCCAGGGCACCACCAGTGTCAGCGAGCTGCGCAAGTTGAACGACTCGCGAGTGCTGAACATGAAGATCATCGAAGCGAAGGATCACGCCGAGGCGTTCTCCATGGTCGAGGTCGGAAAGGCCGACGCTTTCGCCATGGATGACGTGCTGCTATATGGGTTTCGCGCTAACGCAAAGACTCCGGCTGACTATGTCGTGGTCGGCGACATGCTGACGGTCGAGCCCTACGCAATCATGCTCAGTAAGGATGACGTTGAGTTCAAACGCCTAGTGGACCGCGCAATGGCGAACCTCATCCTCGACTATGACGCTGAGAAGCTCTACAAAAAGTGGTTCCAGCAACCAATTGCGCCCAACGGAGTAAAGCTCGACATTCCGATGAACTTCCTGTTGCGCGACTCGTTCAAGTATCCGAGCGACAAGGTTGCCAACTGACTAATTCGCACCGACCGCAACGCGCACGCCTGGCTCGACAACAAGAAGAGATGCGCCACGCCCTGCCAACTTGGCGGGAGAGGACCAAGCGACGATGCGCAATGTACCGGGTGTTCCGCAGTGCTGCGTTGCCTTTGACGGGGAAACATATGCAATCTCACACGTCGTCCTCCAGACGCGCGATTGACGATCGCCGCGGCCGTTTTGCGCTTCAGGGACTGGACGAAGAAGAGCAGTATCGGTTTCGTACGAGCTTGCGGGCGGTGGCCGGTCGCTCGCTTTACCACTGGGATGAAGTACCTCAGCATCAAGCCGATGTGCTCGTGATGGGGTCGGTGCACACTAGCGTGGCCCGCTCAACGGCCCCCATCACGCTGTGGCTCGCCGACGAGCCAGTGGGCCCGCCCAGCGACGACGTGTTCCATCTTCCCGCCAGTTTCAACACCCCCACGCTCTGGGGCGTCCTGGACCTGATCGCACTGCGGCTGATGGACACACGCAAACAACCTGCCGCAGGCGATCCAGCACCCGTACCAAACATTGTCGACGCAGACGATAAGCCGACCTATCGATTGTTGCGCTGGGTCATGCTTGATCCCACCCTGCAAGAAGCACGTTTTCGCATGACGATGGCCTTCATGACCACAAGGGGTGTCAGTCTGGATACGCTGACGGCGCACGGTGGACTTGAACGTGAAGAGGCCCGCTTGCTTCTACGCGCCCTCCATCAGCACGGCGTATTGGAAATCAGCATGCGCAACCAGAGAATATGGCCAGCACCGCAAATCAGCGCACACGGACTGCGGCATCCTGTCTTTAGGAGATTCGGAGAGTGGCTGCGTAGCAGCGGTCGGTAGTCACACGCGCAGCACGCTTGTCAAAACAATCCGTGTCGCAGAAACGGGTACGTTAGGCGCGAAATCAAGCCACGTCCGAAAAAAAAGCGCCCTGCACAGGCGCTGCCGCCTCGTCCCTCGGTTGAGGCGCATTAAACGCGGGGGACAGGGACAACATTCAGGACCCCGCGTGAATACAGTCTGGACCATGCCGCAGGAAGTTGAATCCCCCATTAGAGGGGCAAACTGGCTGCATATTGCGCTATCGCATTTCGCCGCCAATGTTGCTCTGCCAGCAACTAGCATTCTGCGATGATCATCGAGAATGATCGGAATGCTCGGTATGATTCTCGCCGGCGGCGGGCTCCCTCGATCGAATCATCAGCCTGGACAGCGTTGAAGCTCGATCGTCCGCCGTCACCCTTCCGATTCGTCGCATTGGCGAGCGGCGCAGCACATCCTGTCTGCCGACGGACGCCCCACCGCCGCGCCGTACGCTTTGAGGGTGCAAGACGACTTCTCGACACTCCTTCTAACGTTCAGACTGCATACGGACGAAAGTCCGCACGAAAGTCTCACGTCAAAAGTGGGGCGCAGCATCAAGGGTAAGATACTTCATTACAAAAACAGAGCGGCACCTCCTCCAAACTGGTCCGTAGCGGCACAGTGTGCAGGTTCCGCAAGGGGACCAGTATGCCGCTCAGCAGGCTCGCGAGAACCTTTCTCGAACGCCCAATGCTATTCATCGTCGCCGGTGGTGCGACCGCTGTAGCGGTGGCGTGTTTCGTCGGGGTAATGCTCTATCAAATGCGCGTCGACGCCTTCGCTCGAGCGCGCGACATGGCGGATAACCTAGCTCTCGTGCTCGAGCGCGACATCGAACGGAACATCGAGATCTACGAGCTATCCATGCAAGCCGTCATTGACGGTGCAAAGGATCCAGCTATTCTGACGCTTCCACCTAAGATCCGACAGCTCGTTCTCTTTGACCGATCAAGCAACGCCAAAGATCTGGGGGCGCTGCTGGTGACGGATACCACAGGCAAGGTCACGATCGATTCTCGCGCAGTTCCGCCCAGAGAGATCAATTTGGCCGAACAAGAGTATTTCCAAGCCCAACGGGATAGCTTGGGCGGCGCCGGCTTGTTCATCAGCAAGCCGCTCGTACCGCACTTCGCGAAGCAAGGTCTGTCCATTGCGCTTAGCGAGCGTCTGGAAGATGCGCGAGGACAGTTCACCGGAATCGTCGTTGGAACCCTTCGGCTCAATTACTTCCGCCACCTATTCGATGGCCCCACACTTGGCGCCAACGATTCCATTACGCTGTTTCGCACGGATGGGACGGTCCTCATGCGACGGCCCTACAACGAGGCAGAAATTGGTCGCAACATCGCGAACGCGCCATCGTTTGCGCCACTTATCCAAGCTGGTCAGGGCCGTTACTTGGGTACCGCGGCGCTTGATGGCACGAAGCGCCTGTATAGCTTCAGGCACATCGGCAGGTATCCGCTGATCGTTGTGGTGGGGCTTGCAACGGAAGACGTCTATGCCGAGTGGGAACAGCGAGCGTGGGCGATCGGCGGGACCATGATTCTGCTGAATGTGCTGTTGGTCATGATGTCGGTTGCCCTTGCGCAGCAGTTTCGGGTTCGGCTCGAGATGGAACAGCAACTGCAAATGCTGGCCGATACCGACAGCCTCACCGGGCTGGGTACACGCCGGGCGCTGGATGCAGCCATCGAAGTCGAATGGAGGCGCGCCAGAAGAAACAAACACAGTGTATCGGTCCTCATGGTGGATGCCGACTATTTCAAGGCCTTCAATGATTACTACGGGCACGTGATGGGCGACCAGGCCCTGAAGGTGGTCTCGAGCCGTATCGTAGAGAGCATCCGCCGACCGGGGGATTTTGCAGGGCGCTATGGCGGTGAAGAATTTTGTGTACTGTTGCCGGACACGAGCCTGGCAGGCGCGCTGCAGATTGCCGAAGCGATCCGCTTGTCCGTGCTGGCAGCAAGCCAACTCCATGTCGGCAGCCCCATCGGACAGTTGAGTGTGAGCATTGGCGTTGCGGCTTACAGCGAAGAGGTCACCCCCGGGATGACTTCGCAGCAGTTGTTGCATGAGGCGGACGAACGGCTGTATGAAGCCAAAGCGGCGGGCCGCAATACCGTAAGGCCTGCACGTGTAAGGTCGAATATGCCGTCTACGCAGCGTTGACGCTGCTCCCCGGAAAACCGCGCGGGGCGCCGTTATTTAATGAAAGTACAGCCCACGTCGCTGGACATTGCATATGGCAGACTGTGCGTTGTCTGCGAAACGCCACCTGCAGAGTGGCGAGAGTATCTGTTGGGGAGTCCACTATTAGCGACCCATGGAAACAACAATCAAGGCAAAGAACGGCTGTATAGAGATCCGTACTGAGCGCCGTCCAGATAATCGATGGGTGGGTGAGTTTCGCTTTGTGCCAAAGCAAGGCACTCCACAGGACTGGACGTCCGTGTTCTCGCCTGAAGGATTTGTTACTGAAGGAATGGCATTGAGTACGGCCATCATTCAGGGACGGCTCGCGATCGATGAGATCACAAATGAAGATCGACAGCGTATCGAGTGACGTTGGCGATGGAAGCTGGACCCGCTAACATTTAAGCGACAATCCAAGACGGAGAATTCCCGCGTTATGCGGAGCAATGCGCTGCTTGGGCGAGCTCTTGTCGAGCAAACTGCTTGACCGGAAGCACGACGCTAAAGGTCGTCCCGCATCCCGGCTCGGACACTACGTCAATGCGCCCCCCGTGACGCATCACGATGCCATGGGAGACCGAGAGCCCGAGGCCGGTACCCTGCCCGACCGGCTTGGTGGTAAAGAACGGATCAAAGATTCTGCCGGCCACCTCTGGCGACATCCCGACACCGTTGTCGGAAACGTCAATCGATACCCAGTCGTCATCCCCCTTCGTGCGAATGGTGATGACGCCGCGCTCCGGAATTGCCTGTGCCGCATTGACCAGAAGGTTCATGAAGACCTGGTTGATCTGTGAGGGGATACACTCCACGCGAGGAAGCGCACCAAACGCCCGCACCACGGAAGCCTTGTACTTGATCTCGTTGTGGACGACGTTGAGTGTGCTCTCCAAGCCCGCATGCAGGTCTGCGGACTCCCACGCTTCGCCTCCCGGCCGAGAGAAGTCCCGTAAGTCCTGCACGATTCGCCGCACCCGCATCGAGCCATCCAGCGATTCGTCAATGAGCGCAACGATATCGTGACGCACGTAGTCGAGGTCGGCATCTTGCCGAGCGGCATCGAGGTCGACCCGTGCTTGCCCGTCCAGCGATTCCGAGAATCGCTCGTAGGCGCAGATGACTCGCAGCAGGCCCTCCACCCACACTTTGAGTGTATTCATATTGGAGTGCACAAAGCCAATCGGATTATTGATCTCGTGTGCGACACCCGCTGCCAGTTGCCCGATGGATGCAAGTTTCTCGGACTGAAGCAATTGGATATGCGCCTGCTCGAGTTGGAGGATCAGTTTGCGCTGCTCCTCCTTCTCGTGCTCCAGTCGAGCCTGTGCCTGCTTGCGCTCCTCAATCTCCTGCTCCATCCGCCCGTGCGTGACCTCCAACATGTCTGCAGTGCGCTTGGTCTCGCACAGCGCGTTTTCCAACGCACGCGTGCGCTCGCGCACCTGTGCTTCGAGGGTATTCGCCATCCCGCGCAACATCGTGGTACGTGCGTCGAAGCGAGACACCATCAACGTCACGGTCAGGATGCCAAGCGTGAACATCGCGATGGTGGTAGCCAGCCACTGGGTATTGATGCCCTGAGCGGCGCCACAGACCGCGTCGAGCGCAAAGTGTGCAGCCGCCATTCCCGTGTAGTGCATGCCGGTAATGGCGCACCCCATGACAAAGGCGGCCGCGACACGCTGGATGATCAAATGCCGACGTGCCACGGCACTGAACGCGTGAGCGATGCCCAATGCTACCGCCGACGCGACAATGGCAATCAAGACGGAGGCGACAAACAACGTTGGATCGAAGTCGATACCCGGCTGCATCCGCATTGCGGCCATGCCGGTGTAATGCATGCCCGCGATGCCTAAGCCCATGAGCGTGCCGCCCGACAGCAGGCGAGGCAGCGTGAGCGTCCGAAGCGTAACGACACGCAGCGCAAAATACGAGACCAGGATCGCGATGCCCAACGAGGCCAGAGTGATGGTGAAGTCGTACCCCAGCGGAATCGGCAACGAGAACGCGAGCATGCCGACGAAGTGCATCGACCAGATGCCGATCCCCATTGCCGTAGCGCCCGCGCCCAGCCAGAGATGCCGAAGCTTCCGGTTTTCCATCAGCGCGATGAGGCTGGCGAGCTCGAGCGCGGTATAGGAGGCCAGCGTCGCCATGGCCAATGACAGCAAGACCAGAAGGACGTTGTAGCTACCGTGCATGGTGGGCGCCATTATGGGACCGAGACCAGATGCCGCTAGCCTGCTGGTTGGCTCGCAACGCAACCGTCCCCAGAGCGCAAAGGCTCTGCAAGTTCAGGCAAGTGTCCCTGCGCGCGCAACATGGCCGCTGCGTCATCTGCGCTCATCGCGCGCCCGAAATAGAACCCTTGCCCAAAGTCGCAGCCTTTGCGTTGTAGCTGGTCTACCAAAGATTGATCCTCCACCCCTTCTGCCACGGCTGGCATCCCAAGCGCCCGTGCAAGTCCCAGCATGGCGTCGACGATCCGATCACTCTCGTTATTTGATCGCATGGATTGGACGAACGATTTGTCGATCTTCACCTTGTCAAACTTGAGCTGGCGCAAGTGATACAGGCTCGAATAGCCCGTCCCAAAGTCGTCGAGGGCGACCTTGATCCCCGCCGCGCGTAACGCCGCCAGTACCGCTTTCGCCGTCCCTATATCGCCAACCAGCGCCGTTTCAGTGACTTCAATCTCGAGACGCGACGGCGGAAAGCTTTCCTCTGCCAGGATTCCCAGCAGTTGGGAAGATAGGCGGATGTCCTTGAGCTGATATGGCGAGATATTCAGAGACAGGCGAACCTCGCTATGCGACCAGAGCGCCGCGTCTCGACATGCCTGTCGCAGCAGGGAGGCCGTGATGTCCGGTATCAATCCAAGCTGTTCAGCGATCGGGATGAAGACCTCCGGTGATACGGCCCCGCGCGTCAGGTCATTCCAGCGGGCGAGGATTTCGAATCCGTACAGGCGGTTGTCTCGAATATCGACGAGCGGCTGGTAGTGAGGACGGATCAGTCCGTCTGTAACGGCTGTCTTGACGTCGACCTCCAGCTCTCGTTGCGCCCGAAGCTCCTCGTCCATTCGTTGTTCAAAGAACCGGAAGCTGCCTCGAGCTTCTCGTTTCGCCCGGTACATAGCGGTGTCGGCAGCCCGTAGCAAACCTTCCGCGTCCAAGCCGTCGGTCACACATGACGCAATACCTATACTCGCGCCCACCTCGATGTATTTGCCCTCAAATATCATCGGCCCCTGGATACTCACCAGGAGCCGGCCAGCAAGCTCGATTGCGTGCTCCATGCCGAAGCCTTGATCGACTTGCACAATCACGGCGAACTCGTCGCCGCCGATCCGCGCCACCGTATCCCCGCGCCGAACCGCATCCTTCAAGCGTTGGGCGACTTCGTAGAGCACCAAATCTCCCGCGCGATGGCCATACAAGTCATTGACGGGCTTGAACCGGTCCAGATCGATCAGCAACAGGAGGTGAGCACAGCCACCGTCCCCGGCCTCCGCGATGGCGTCTTCCAGCCTGTGGGCAAGTACCCGGCGGTTGTACAGGCCCGTCAGAGGATCGTGACGCGCGAGGCGCTGCACCTCTTCGGTACGAGCGACCACCACGGCTCCCAGCCCGGCGTTAAAGGCCCGCAGTTCCTCGTTCTGTTTCTCCGTGAGCGCCGTCAATCGTGCGGTCTCGCGCGTCAGTCGACGATGCTCCAGCGCCTGGGACACCGTCGCCATCAAATCGTGGTCGTCCCATGGCTTGCTCAAGTAGCGGTACACGCCGCCTTCATTGATGGCACGCACCACTGAGTCGATTTCGGAGTACCCCGTCAGGAGAATACGCATCGTGTCCGGATACAGTCGCTTGGCTTGCGCCAGGAACTCTGCGCCATTGACTCGCGGCATCCGCATATCCGAAACAATCAAATCCACTGGTGTCGAGGCAAGGATGCCAAACGCAGCATCACTGGAAGACGCGGTCAGCACCGAGTAATGTGGCCTGCGTAGCAAACGCGTGAGCGCCGAAAGGATGCCGGGTTCATCGTCGACGACCAGAATAACGGGGCGCGACACGATATGCACCGCGCCTCGCTTGTCTGCCTCGGTAGCGTCAGACGTCAGCGGAGGCCCTACGTCCGGCGATTGCGTCCATTGACTCAATGTACCCCCTGCTTTTCAGCTTATCCACGTTTTCTAATAATATCGGCGGAAACATGGTAATTCCACATGAGGAAAAATGATTAGTCGTATTTGGTGATCATTTACCGGTGCACCTTTTCAGTGCTGGGCTAACATTTTTTCTCACCCCTCAAAAAATCACCAAAAATTGCGAAAACACATCGTCTTGTAGGGAATAACACTATCCGGAACGTCCCCGCGGCCCAGCGCGCCGAGCCGGCGCTCCCTACCAGCGAAGTAGATAGGCGTATTAAGTGAAAATACGTATGATGAATATCATCACCAGCGCCGATATTTATCTCACGCAGCCATTCGACAAAGCGAAAAACAGACATAAGTCTAGCGAATATCAGAACCGGAAACCGCACATGACATGCACCACCAAAACTGAGCTGTCCGAAGCGATCGTTGACCTGGTCAACTGCGGGGTCTTCACGGTCGATCGTGGTATGCGTGTCCTGAGCTGGAATCGTTTAATGCAATATCACAGCGGCTGCGCTGGCGAAGACTTGATTGGTCAAGACCTTTTCCGACTCTTTCCAGACTTGCCCGAGAAGTGGTTGCGCAAAAAAATTGAGAGCGTGTTCGTACTGGGTGTCTCGGCTTACACCTCCTGGGAGCACCGGCCGTATCTCTTCCGCTTCAGTCCGACTCGTCCGATCACGGACAACATTGACGCGATGCGGCAGAACTGCAGTTTCATCCCCATCAGCGACGACAATGGCACCGTCATCGCCGTGGGCGTGACGCTGATCGATGCCACGGATATCAGCCTGGCGGTGGGCGAACTGCGCAAGCGTGAAAAAGTCGCGACCGATGCGCTGGCTGAACTGACCGTACGCAACACACAGTTATCCGCGTTGAACGAGCAGCTCGAGCAAGCACACCATCAGTTGCTCCAGTCCGAGAAACTCGCCGCCATCGGCCAGTTGGCTGCCGGCATTGCCCATGAGATCAATAACCCCGTTGGCTTCGTCCTGTCGAATCTGAACGCATTGGAGCGCTATCTCGATACGCTGGTCGCCTATGCACGCGACGTACAGAAACTGGCTGTTAAAGCGCAACCGGCACTGGAAACGACGCTCGCCGAGCTCGCTGCGGCGGCCGACTTCGACTACCTCACCATCGACACGCCGGTGCTGGTGTCCGAGTCCAAGGAAGGCCTGAAGCGCGTTCGAGACATCGTGGTGGATCTACGGGATTTCTCCCGCGTTGACAGCACGCACCAGTGGGAGGAAGCCGACCTGCGCCGGTGCATCGACTCGGCGCTCAACATCGTTCACAACGAAATCAAGTATCAGGCAGAGCTGGTGCGTGAGTATGGCGATATACCACCGGTGCTGTGCATTCCCTCGCAGATCAGCCAAGTGGTGCTGAATCTCGTGGTCAACGCCGCGCAGTCTTATAGCGGGCGGCGTAAAGCGGATGGAGAGCGCGGCACCATCAGCATCCGCACCGGAAGTTTCGCGGGCAAGCCAGCACAGGTCTGGTTCGAGGTCGCGGATGCCGGCTGCGGCATCTCCCCAGAAAACCTCAAACGCATCTTCGACCCCTTCTTTACCACCAAGCCCGTCGGCCAAGGCACCGGACTGGGACTGTCGGTGACCTACGGCATCGTCAGCGCACACGGCGGGAAGATCGATGTCACGAGTACGCCAGGCCTAGGAACCACGTTTCGCGTCACGCTGCCGCAACGGCGCGAGGCCGCCCCGACAAGTCTGGGCTCAACTACCGCGGCAAACCAAGCACTTATCGCCCCAAACAACGTTCCCTAGCGAGGCCACCATGGCGATCCCAGTATTGGTAGCAGACGACTCGTCGCCAGCAAAGGCGTCCCGCATGACCACTGATGAAGCCGAGGTAACGCAATCTGTGGCTGATCCACTGCCCGACGAGGGCAGTCCGGGCGGGTCATGTCCCATCTCGCCCGCCACAGTACTGCTTGTCGACGATGAAGCGGGTGTGCTTTCCTCCCTGCGGCGCCTGCTACGGCCTTCCGGCTACCAAGTCATCACTGCAGAGAGCGGCGCAGAGGGGCTTGCGGTATTGGCTACTCGGCCGGTCGATCTGATCGTCTCGGATATGCGCATGCCGAATATGAACGGTGCCGAATTCCTGTCGAGGGCGCGTGTTCAGTACCCGAACACCATGCGTATCCTGCTGACTGGCTATTCGGAAATCGATTCAGCCGTGCGAGCTATTAATGAAGGCGGGGTCTACCGCTATCTCAACAAGCCTTGGGATGATCAAGATCTACTGATGACGGTCCGTCAGGCGATCGAACAACAAGCACTGGCTCGCGAGACCGCCCGGTTGACTACGCTGACTCAGCGGCAGAACGAGCAGCTGCAGCGGCTGAACGCCGGGCTTGAGACACAAGTGCTCGCCCGCACCGAGGAGATCCGCCAAACATTGATGTTTCTGGAGGATGCGCAACGCGACCTGAAGCACAACTTCACCAGTATGGTCCAGGTGTGTGCGAGCATGATCGAGTTGCGCTGTGGTGCGGTGGCTGGCCAGTCGATGCGAGTTGGCGATCTGGCACGCCGAATCGCCATAGCCTGCGGCTTGACAGGCCTGCAGGTTCAGGATGTCTTCCATGCAGGGTTGCTGCATGGGATCGGCAAATTGTCGCTGCCTGACGACGTGCTCAATCGGCCGCTTGATCGACTCTCGCCCGAGGAAAGCAAGCTGTACCACCAACACCCCCTGCGGGCGCAGATGGTGCTCACCGCAGTTCCTCAGCTCGCTCAAGTGGCGCAAATCATCCGGTGCCAATACGAGCGCTACAACGGTCGAGGCACACCGGACCGACTATCGGGGGAGAACATCCCCATCGGCTCACGCATCGTCGCACTCGCACGCGACTACAGTGACCTGGTTGGTGGCGGAATCACCAAACAACGCGTGACGAGTGACCACGCGGCAGAGATGATCAAAGCCCAGTCGGGGTTACGCTACGATCCCATGATCGTGGTGCGTTTTGCAGCGGTCCTGCAAGACCTTGAAGACCTGCCACCAGTGCGGCAGGTCCGCTCGGCCGACTTGCGCGAGGGCATGCGTTTGGCGGACGATCTGTTGACGCGTCGCGGGGTGTTGCTCATCAGCCGCGAGAGCGTCATTACCTCACACCAGGTGGAACAGATTCGACGATTCGAGACACACGAAGACGTGCCGTTCTCAATCGTCGTCTACTGCACTTCCTAGTGCCACGTAGCAGCAGGAGGTTTCCCATTCGATCGAGATTGGCCAATACAAGAAATCTCCGGCCTAAGCCAAGGAGGCCGGGTTGACCTCCCCACAACAGGGACCGGCAACTCGTCGAGGTGATTCCAGCTTGCGAATTACCTCAAGTGAACTAATTAATTTTGCGCAAATTGCACCATACTTGGATGGCGATGCTCATGCTCTCCAAGCGGTATCGCGTGCACTTGTATGAGCCCGGCATCACGCCGGGCTTTTTTTTCTAATGGCTTGACCTGCAGTTCGAGCGCGATATGTGTTGCAGGAGAACAGTACGGTGGAACGACAATGACCCGAGCGGATACTGAATAACCCAATATGCGGGACTCCATCGTCTCGCAGTGGGCGAGAACATCGGATTCCCAGGGTGGGCCACGACATGCTGCCTTGACCCTGGGATGCCCCGTTACCTTGGCAGCCGGATGGTTGTGTAATAGCTTAGAGACAGATCAAGTCCTGGACACTGGACTCAATTGAGGAGAGCGGTATGGAGCATGTCCTCGCTGCGGGCCTCATCAATGCGAATCTCGAGACGGGCGAACTTATTGCGCAGATCGTACGCGCCGTCCGAATCCATTTAGGGATGCCCTTCGCGTTTGTTTCGGAGTTTGTTGGTACCGAGCGCGTCTTCCGGTACGTTGACAGCGAAGCCGAAACGCCACTCTTTCAGGTTGGCGACTCAGCGCCGCTGGCCGACAGTTACTGCCTACGCATCGTCGATGGTCGGCTTCCGCCACTAATCCCAGACACCAATGAATTGCCGGTTGCCCGCGCGTTGCCTGTGACGTCCGAGCTTCCCATCGGCGCCCACATTAGCGTGCCCATTGAACTGACCAACGGTCAGATCTTCGGCACGTTTTGTTGCTTCGGGCCGCGCGCAGACCATTCCCTGAATGCGCGTGACCTCGAATTGATGAACGCTTTTGCCCGCGTCATTGCTCGGCAAATCGAGCAGCAAGCGGAGAGGATGCAAGACGTCACAGAAAAGCGCGAACGCGTGGCCCACATACTCGAACGCGAGAAGCTATCGGTTTTCTATCAGCCCATACGATGCTTGGGGGACATGCGCGTAGTCGGGTTCGAAGCGCTCTCGCGATTTCCCGGTGAGTCACACCGCTCCCCGCATCTCTGGTTTGCAGACGCGCAGGACGCCGGACTCGGTACAGAACTGGAAATGCTGGCCATCCAGAAGGGATTACGTTCCTTACCGTCGATTGCCGATGCCTACTTGGCGGTCAACGTCTCGCCCGCCACAGTGCTGAGTGGGCAGTTGGAGGCCCTCTTCCGGAACGTGCCCCACCATCGCCTCGTCTTGGAGATCACCGAGCACGCGTTGGTCGACGACTATCGCTATCTAAACGAAGCCCTGCTTCCCCTGCGCCGCAAATCGGTTCGCATCGCCATCGACGATGTGGGTTCTGGGTATTCAACGATGCGCCATATCCTGGAGCTTAGGCCGGATGTCATCAAGCTTGACGCGCAACTGACGAGCAATCTTGAGCACGATGCAATCAAGCGGGCGCTCGTGAAAGCCCTGGTGACATTTGCTGGCGAAATTCGCTCTGATCTCGTCGCTGAAGGGATTGAGACGCCGGATCAAAAAGACACGCTGATGCAGCTCGGAGTGCGCAAGGGCCAAGGTTATCTTTTAGGACGACCTGGCCCCCTTGGTACGTTTGGACTCAAGGACTCCGAAGTCATCAGATTCATGTAGCGCCGCCGCACCATAATCACAGGTCCCGCGGAATGGGCTGCAGCGCCACGCGAACCCGTCGTGGGCTACGTGCGAGACGCTTGAAAGAATGTGCCCTCGATGATTTTCGAGACACCGACCTGATCGGATCGGATCGTGACCATCAATAACGTCGACCGTTATCGAGGCACCGTCATATGCCTCGATTTTCCTGCGCGCATCACTGCACGACGATCGATACGACTGAGTTGGCAGGCACCGTAAGTGTCTCGCTGTACGTGCCGATTTTCATGCCGCGCGAAACGGGGAACTGGCCGAAGCCCTGTAGCGTGGATGGGACCGAGCTCGGCAGCCTCCGCTGGCCCGCGTAGTTTGGACCATCAACCCCCGGTATCGCAAAGCCGCCATCGGTGCGAGCTGGATACGCGAACCCCGACGGGCTGCTGGAGGCTGGTAACAATGCGATAGCGGTGCCCCAACGGGCCACCGCATCACCAAGGCGCTCGCCTCCGTTGGCTTGGAGAGCGTTAGTTAGAACCTCGACTGAGTCCGTGGACGAAAAATTCTGTAGCAGGTTCTTGTAGTACGACACGCCGTACTGACGCAGCAGGAAGCCGCCGAGGCTACCAGAGATCGGATACCCCGGGCACGGCGACGACGGCGATGGATCGAACGCCGTCAATGCACAGTCGTATGCACTCTGCAGCCAAGCCGGGAAGCGGCTGTCACGCACATTGTCGTAGCTCGGGTTGACCTGGCCAGAGAGCACGTCCTCCATCGTCATGGCCGTCATTTCCTCCAGCCACATACCGTCGTACATATGCTGCGATCCATGCAGTACACCGCGCTGGTAAAAGTTGGCCATGTGCGTGAACTCGTGGCCCAGCGTGGAGAGGATCATATTCATCCCCTCAGTGCCGCCCAGGTAGACGGTCTCCGAATCCATATAGAGCGAGAGGCTCTGGTTCGACAGCGGTTGCGCGCCGGTGGTGAAATTGTTGCGCGCCCAGAAGTAGCCGACACGGCCATACGGCTGTCCGTCGGGTTGGATGTTGAGCACAACGATGTCAAGTGACTGGTCAGGGCCGATCAGGCTGGCAGAACTGGAGTACTCACCCCACGGCTGACCGATGAGTGACTTGGCGAGTGTGTAGATCGACTGGTTACCCGAAGCGAACTTGGTGCTCAACGTGTTGATGATTCCGTCGGAGATTTTGCTGGTGCCGTACTCCGAGTCCTGCACCCACAGGTTGACGATACGGCCGTCCGTGGCCGTAGCCTGCCGGCGCAACGTCGCAGAGATGACGACAGCCTTGCCGTCCGGCTGCTGATGGTTCCACGTCCGTTGCGCACCGACGCCGGTGGCCGACCGTGGTCGCAGCACGGTGTCGTTGGATGCCGCCTGCTGCTTGGTGGACGCCGGGCCGCTCGTGTAGCCATCTAACGCGTGCGCGTTGAAATTGAAAATCATGAGATCGAACGCCGCGAAGATTGCGTCCAACGTGCCGCTGGCGGACGCCTCCTGTATGCGTGCGCCGGTCGCGCCAAGCGTGTTCTGCGAATTCGCCGATAACGGCTGCGCAGCCTCGCCTTGGTTGGTGTAGATCAGCGTGACGGTCTGGCCGGTCAGGCCATCAATCGATACGGACACCGCGCCAGCGGCACCGCCACGGTTGGTCGCTTGCCAGACGCCCACACCGGCACCCGAGTAGGTGGTGCCGCGTGCGCTGCAGTGTGTCCCGCTGCAGGCGGGTGCCAGCGTGATACTGGAAGGCGTGGCAGTTGGGCTGGCCGTTCCAGTATCGCCACCCCCGCAAGCGGCCTGTAACACCGCTGCCGCGACCGTCGCCGCCACCTTGGCCACGTAACTGAAGGGCTTAGTGAGGCTGACCTCTGCTCCGCAAGATTGCCGCCAATATTGATCTTGCGTTGCAACATGAGATGGCAAAGATGGAGACGGTAGCCGACGGCAATACACATTCGCAATGACATCCATATCCCCTCCTTGCCGTAGAGGTCTATGTAGCTCCAGCATCTTTGCGAGCCGCGCTTGTTCGGCCACGTCGCAACTGCTCGCAGTCACGGCGGGCGCGCGCTGACGAGTTCGCCCGTTCGGAGCTATGTCACCGCTACGACTCCACAAGTACACATACGATACAAGGAGCTTAGTCGGGATGACCTCCAAAGTCTCGCGAGCAGGACACCGCCCTAAACCGTCAAAGTGGCGAGCGAAATGATCGCTTTGACCACAGGGTCCCCGGTCAAAGCTGAATTGCGGGGCCGACGCAGCCGGGGTGTTCGTAGCGAACATCAAGCCCACACTACATGCGCTCCGAGAGCACGTGAACACCGACAGTATGAATACCATCCTCCACTCCGCCACCTGACACGTGAGGGTCGGCAAAAGCCAGCGACACGCGAGCTCGGCGAGTTGAACCCACGCTTGCTGGCCGCGCTAAACACCGAGATATCGCGTGTGGCGGACAATGCCGCGGCTGCCCCAGAAGCGCACTGGCACAGGCCATGGCGGAGAACATCAAGCTGACCAACACCAGTGAGCTGCGCGCTCGCATATCAATAACAGTTGCGCATGCGCCGATGGCTCGTGGGCACAAGTGCGGTCGCAGGCCTTGCTCTACGTGTTGCCACCTATTCGGCGATCATGCCCGGGCCTGTGGCGGACCTTCGCTCGCCGCCCAAGGTCTTCTGTGCCTCCACGAAGGCAAGGCTCATTCACCCGGCGGTGTCGCGCGCATAGCCGATAGCCAGCTCTACGTGCGCGCGCGCCATCAGCGGCCCTCGGGCGTCGCGTTTTGGGAGCCGGCGCAAGCCGCAACTAGGTGCAGCAATGCGAATCCGTAAGAAGGCTAGCCTGATGCTTCCCATACATTCTCCCTTCAGGGCCTGCACCCATGACAGCGTTGCTCAGATCAGGGCGCATGCCCGACGAGAATCTTTCGTCGCCGCTCAATGCTCAAGGAGCCGCACATTGCACCACTGAGTGGGAACCGAGCGCGCATATCCCATCATGGCCTTGCTGCCAAAAGCAGTTGACTCACGAGAGGCCGGATACATTTACGCAAACTGCTTCGTTGTGCCTGTGCTTGCTTGCAAAACCGGGGCGGACCATACATTTTTTGCTCGACCGTATTCCACGGCTTCGCGCAGAATCTCGTTCTCCATCGCTTTCTTGCCGAGCATGCGCTGCAACTCGCGGACCTGCTTGAGCGCTTCGGCCAATTCCGAGGCCGGCACCACTTCCTCGCCCGCACTCACCGCCGACAGGCTTCCGTCCTGGTACAGCTTGCGCCACTGGAACACCTGGTTCGGATTCACGCCGTGCTGGCGCGCCACCATCGAGACCGTCTTGCCCGGCTCGAAGCTCTCCCTGACCATCGCAAGCTTCTCTTCCACCGACCACCGCCGGCGGCGCTCCGGCCCCGTCAACACTTCCATCACTTCCTGTTTGCTGCTAGTCATAAACACAGTCGTATGCCTACCCGTTAGTTTAAGTGGGTGACTGTGTCCGGGTATTCAGGGGGCCGCTCCAATCTGGACGCCTTGCCTGCAGGTGAACTCGCGAAACTGGAAGCCAAAGCCACTTCCCTGGGCGACTACATCCTTGCAGGTCATCTGCTGCGCGATGTGCATGGCCGCTGGACTGGATAGCGTTCAACTAACGTAGGCGGCGCCCCGGGTCAGACAGCTACAGCGCTTTCGAGATTCTTTCTTCGCTTTGATGGATGGCTTTTATACGAGCAAATCACCCTGCATAGGTGTCTCGGTCGGTGCCACCTCGGTGGGCCGGCATGATCGCTTGGGGCAGCCGACACGCCTGAACGCGCAGGAAACACCGGTCAGCTCTTGCCAGATAGCACGCGAGTCGATTGGCGTCAGCAGTTCGGCCGCCGTGTCGATGGCTGCAGACAGATCGGCAAGACGAAGCAACACGTCGTTCCGTGGCTCATCAGTGGTGTCTTGTTCGAGAATCGGCATAAAAAAAAAGGGGAACCGTCGGCCCCAAGCAGCTCTGACTAGGCTTGACGGTCCCAATTTTCTTCACTCACTGGCAAAGCAAGGGGGCAGTTGCGTCCTGAGCAAGGCGGATGATCTGGGTCACGTCGTGGTGACGATTCACGCAGCATTTGCTGGCGGCCGATATCGGTCGCCCACCGTGGAGGCCGTGCTCCTGTCCGCGCCAGCGTTAGCGATGCCACGCCATGACCGGTAGCCTGCCGATCTGTGTGCAAACGACTGCCCAGGTGTTGATGTGCAGCGAGCCGCCCTCCCCCACCAACCGCTATTCCCGCACACAAAAGGGCTCCCTGCCGTCATCCCGAAGTAAGTCCTGGGCGCTGGCTCCCTGCACATTATTAACTCCGATGTATGCAAGATCACCTACAGCCCCCGGCGACGGCGAAGATCCCATTTTCGACGCCCTCGCCGTATTCAGGTTGACCGCTAATGAGCACGCACCCCTCCGCCTCGATTATGACTGTTGTAAAAATTAGGAATTTGCAGCGCGACCCCCTGCGAAATAGTATGCAGTTCACCACGAACTCGCCCATTGCTTTGCGGCGATACAGAAATCTAACAACCTCTGCGACGGGCGGGACAAATTGCATCGATGTAACTTAGTTTTCCGTGAGGAAGAAGGCGGACGGACGGCTATGGCCTGTTCCGCCCCACATCTGGCGCCCAAAGAATAGGTGCCGACCAGCCTATCAATATGGGACGGGTTTTTTAAATCCGGTGTACCTTATTTTTTCAATTTATAAGCGGGGTTGCCGAAAACCGAAAACAGAGTAGGCAAAAACATCTAGGAGGCATTATGGCCGAAAAGGATATTGAAAATCCGAAGGTCGCGGGTCGCGTCGATCTGAGTCAGCGCATTACCATCAACGTCATGACCGTGATGGACGTAGAGGCGATTATCGCGGGGCAGAAAGGCAAGCCGCTTAGCCAGGACCCGAAGAACGCCACACAAATCGGCCATTCGTACATCTTCATGTCGTCCGACGATCCACGTGGATGGAGCGCCGCGGACCCCGGTAACATCATTCTGAATGCGCAAGTTGGGGATACCCTGGACTTCTTCTGCGCCAGCACCTCGGCGAATTCAGAAGATGCCGCCTTCATCGTTGCGCTGGGGGGGGGCGAACCCGTTCTGGATCCGTCGCATGTTGACGTCCTCACGCTGGAAAAGGCTGCGCAGCCTACCCCGCCCAATGGCTATCCCTTCAAGTTCGTTCCGCAGACCTTCAGTTCGTGCGATGCCAAGGTGCGTCAACCCGGCACGGCACAGAACTTCTGGGCTACGGCGGCGCTGTTCACCCTGGCCGGCGACGGCAATGGCCAAGTGCTGGCCGGATATGTCACGTGGGATCCGACTGTGGTAGTCAAGTAACCGTCCGCAACCTGCGGTCAGGTGCCCGCCGGCGGTTGAAAGCGGGCACCCGGGGTCGGCTTTTTCCATGCTCAACGCTAGTTCCCGAAGGGTCCGTTTCAGTGTCTTGATTGTATTGACAACAGCGTGTTCAGCTGCGAGTGCGCCCGCAACAAGCGAGCCCTGGCCCGGTAAAAAAACATCGAACTGTATCGAACCGTATCTGTGCCGCGGTATGCCTAGCCAATACACTGGGCCGTCCAGAACAGCGGAAGCCGACCGGCGGTCAAAACTTCATCGTTGCGACGAGTCGCTGGCGCTCCTCCATCGCCATGTTGCAGATACTAGGCAAGGCCTCTTCCATCAACGTACGCAAGGTGCTGTGGACCTGCGCCGAACTGGACCTCGCCTTCACACGGGAGGACTGGGGATCGGGTTTCAGTGCCACCAGCACCCCCGCGTTTCTTGCCCTCAATCCAAACGCGATGGTGCCAGTGGTTCGTGACGGAGATTTCACACTGTGGGAATCGAACACGATCATCCGCTACCTGGCTAACCGCGAGCATGCGGTCCACCTCTACCCGACTGAGGCAATCGCCCGCGCTCGTGTGGACCAATGGATGGATTGGCAGGCCACGGACCTGAACAGATCGTGGTCCTATGCATTCCTGGCGCTCGTACGGCGTGATCCGAACTATCAGGATTCGGCGCAGATTGCGCACTCCTGCGCTGCATGGGCCAAGCACATGACCATCCTCGAACGGCAATTGGAACGTACCGGAGGCTTCATCGCCGGTGCGTCATTCACCCTGGCCGACATTCCGATCGGCCTCTCGGTCAACCGCTGGCTTGAAACGCCTCTGGCGCACGCAGGCTTTCCGGCGACGCTGGCCTACATGGAACGCCTGGGCAACCGGCCCGGCTTTGCCGAGTACTGCCGCAACGGCACCCCTTAGGCCTGGCGGCCGCTCCACCACGACACGCAAGATGGAACGACTCGTCGACATGTTTTTCTACGGTCTCCACATGGACGCCGTCGGCCTGGCAAAAAAGGGGGTGCACCCTCGCCAGCCGCGCATCGGGTACATCCATGACCACCAGATCGTGGTGGCGACGAAAGCCATCCTGACGCGCGCCCACGGCAAGGTCGCGGCAGGGATGGTCTACGCGCTCACGCACATTGAGATCGACCGGCTCTATGCCGGACTCGATGACTACCGTGCGGAAGCGTTCATCGTACAGATCAATGATCCGGCGCAGAGCGGCCCCTGCTTCATTCCGGCATCGGCCATGGTGCACGTGGCCCCCTGCCTCCATGGCGCACTCGACGCGGACTACATCACCCAGCTCGGCACCATACTCAAGGCCCTGGGCCTGCCCACCTCACACCTGCCCCACATGAAATAGGCATCTGTGACCCCGGATAGTTCGCTAAACCGGCCTTCTTTCTATCCTGCCAAGCGGTGCCCAATGAGACTCTATCTTTCCTCCTTCGACATCGGCAACGAGCCCGCCAAGCTGCTCGCCCTGGTAAGGGGAAAGCGGCAGGCTGCCGTCGTCGTAAATGCGCTGGATCACCTCGACGCTGCGCGAGCGACGTGGTTGAAGGACCAATCTGAAAAATTGGTGGCGCTCGGCTTTGACGTCACCGAACTGGATCTGCGCCGCTTCTTCGGACATGCCGATATGTTGCGTACCGCCCTGGAACAGATCGATGTCGTGTGGGTGAATGGTGGCAACGCGTTCATCCTGCGGCGCGCAATGCGTCAAAGCGGCTTTGATGCATTGATGACGGAGGCCTTTGCGCGTGATGCCATCGTCTATGCGGGCTTTAGTGCTGCGGCTGTGATTGCATCGACGGGGCTGGAGGGTTTGGAAGATATCAGTGATCCCAACGTAGTCCCGGCTGGCTATGACGAGCAAGTCGTTTGGGACGGGCTTGGCCTCCTGCCCTTCAGGCTCACCGTTCACTACAGATCCGACCACCCGGAGTCGGCAGACGTTGAGCGGGAGGTGGCGTTTTACGAAGCCAACGGCATTCCTTACCGCACGCTTCGTGATGGTGAAGCTCTGGTCGTTCAGGGCAATCACTACGAAATCGTCGGGTGACCGTGTGCTGAAGACTTAGAAAATCGATTGGGTACTGGACGTCTGCTGATCTGCTTGCTACTTTCGGGACAGCAGGTCCTTGAGCGCCGCGTTGTCCAGCATCGATTCGGCCAGCAGACGCTTGAGCTTCTTGTTCTCCTGCTCCAACTCCTTCAGGCGCTGCGCTTCGGAGACCGTCATCCCGCCGAACTTCGCCTTCCAGTTGTAGTATGTCGCCTCCGAGATGCCGTGCTTGCGGCACAGCTCTGCCGGCTTCAGACCTGCCTCGGCTTCCTTCAGCACGCCAATAATCTGCTCTTCGGTGAATCGCTTCTTCATGACCGCTCCTCTTCGGAACGGACTCTACATCGTCAACGCACTAATCGCGGGGAGCAGGTCACACCACGGCGACCTGCGACGCGCCTTGATTGCCGCCGCAGTGGAGTTGGTCGAAGAACAAGGCCTGGAGGCAGTCAGCGTGCGCGAGGTAGCGCGACGCGTCGGCGTCTCGCCGGGCGCACCCTTCCGTCATTTCAAGAGCCGCACGGCCTTGCTAACGGCAGTGGCCGAGGAGGCGCAGGAGCGGCTGCTCGAGGCAGTCACCGAAGCGCGCCGCCATGAACAAGCCGACGACCCGCTGACCGCCTTCCGCGCGATCGGCGAGGGCTTCCTGCGGCGGGCGTTTGAGAACCCTGGACATTTCCATGTCATCTCGACGCGCGCGGTGATTGATTTCGACAGCCCCGGCCTACGCGACCGCAACGACCGCTTGCTTACAACCATGCGGCAGTTGATGGAAGCCGCGGCACAGGAGGGACGCTTGCGCTCCGGCGATATCGACCGGTACGTGCTCGGCCTGCGCGCGCTGGCATATGGCCTGGCGCGAATGCACATCGACGGCCAATTCGCGAGCTGGGGACAAAACCCCGACGAGGCCCTCGACGAAAGTCTGCGGGAAAAGGCTCTCGTTGCGTCCTTGACTTTAGGGAATTGATTCCCCCAGTGGAACGCGGACGATAATATCTAAGATCAGCAGAAAGAAGGACGCTCGAAATGAATCTCCGGTTCTTGGAAACCTTTGTTTGGGTAGTGAGACTGCGTAGCTTTAGATTGACGGCAGAAAAACTGTTTACTACGCAGGCATCTGTTTCTTCGCGCATTGCGGCGCTTGAGGAGGAACTAGGCGTACGCTTGTTTGACCGCGACGCGCGTGGTGTGAAACTCACGCCGGACGGATACAAAGTCCTCGAATACGCTGAGCGCATGGTGACTACGCTTCACGAATTGCAGGCGGCCGTTACGCAACATGCCGGGTTCGAGGGGCGCGTTCGGATAGGCGCCATGGATAGTGCGATACACACTTGGCTTAGCCCCTTAATTTCGCGGACTGTAGAGCAATTTCCCGCTTTAGAGATCGAGTTGGTGGCAGACAGCGCCACGCACTTGGTAGAGCAACTACAGAAAGGGACCTTGGATATTGTTTTTCAGACGGAAATCTTGCGACAAGAGAGCATTCGCAATGTCGAACTAGCAAGATATCCAATTCGATGGGTCGTGGCGAGCAACTCTCGGTTGGATCGTCCTTATGCGTCCTTGAAGGATTTGGCACAAGAGCGGCTAATCACGTTTGTCAGCAATTCTCGTCCGCACCAAGATTTGTTGAATCTATTGCATTTGAACGGCATTGAGTCACCGCGCATCAATTGCGTCAACTCCATAGCGGCGATGACGAGGCTTGTGGATGATGGATTCGGTGTTGGCGCACTACCTACAGTATTGGTACGGGATAAAATCGACTGTGGGACACTGACTGTGCTCGACATCGAACCGCCATTACCCGCACTTCCAATCGTCGCCTCATGGCGAGTTGGGGCGGGCCTGCAAGCACACGAGACTATCGTGGAGTTGGCGCGCAGCATGGTGTGCGAGTTTTGTAAGATCGCGGGTCCAGTCCACGCACTGTCCGAAGCAGACGGGCGGTAGAGCACCGTATGAAGCAATAAATGAAAAGCCTTTTTGACAACACCGCGGTGCTCACGGCCCATCAGAATGTTCCAAATTTGGCGATCGATTGAGTCTTTCCAAATTCGCGACAGCACCTAGCGTTTGTCGCCCCCCCCGAAGGCGGGGACCCGGTGACTTTAACGACGCCGGCTTCCCGCCTTCGCGGGAAAGACATCACGCTCAGCTCAGCGTGCCGTGGAATTCCAGTGTCTCGCCATCGGCTGGAATGCGTAGTCGCGTTTCGACCCCGGCTTCCCTGACAGCGCGTCTGAGGTCGTCACGCGTCACGGGACAGTGGCTCAGTGCTTCGAGGTGATTCGCAACCACGATGCCGGAAGCCAAACGCGTGAAATCGACAACATCCTCGATACCCATGATGATCTCGCCGCCGAGATCGAAGCGCGCACCGCCTGCGGGTATCACACAGACCTGGGGACGGTGTTGCACAACGAAGTCCCTGACAGTGGGCGTCAGCACAGTATCGCCACTCAAATACAGAGAGGGCTCGCCGGGTGACTCGATCAAGTACCCGACGCCATGCTCCATCAGCCTGCCAATCAGCCCGCGTCCGTGTGTACAACGTACGGTCCGTATCGTGCCACCTAGGAAGGGGCTCGGCAGCTCATGCTCATGATGCAGTGGTTGCGCATTCAGACCACGCTCGATCAGGTGGCCAGCATCATGCGGCGTGCAGATGACGGGAATCTTCCGGTCGCGCAGCCATTGCTTCGCCGCGCGGTCCAGATGATCGAAATGCCCTCGCTGGCAGTGGGTAATCAGGCAATGCGTCACGGATTCCAGAGCCGGCCAGGCGACGTCGGGAAGCTCGGTCAGCGGATTGCGCCGCCGCGCGCCGGACAGTCGCAGTGGCGGTAGCGCATGTCTGGGCGCAAGCATGGGGTCGATCAGGATGCGGTTGGCGCCGATCTCCACGATGATGGTGGCATTGCGTAGTTGTTGGATTTTCATGAACACGTCTCCCGGATACGCATTCATTGTGCTGAGGTTCATCGGCTGCCAGAATGGCACGATCAGACATATTTAATTCATTTTATGCCATGCCTCCACCGCTTCGGATTGGCTTGCTTCTCTATCCGCATTGCATGCCGGCGGGCTTGCTGGCCTTCTCCGATCTACTCCATGCGGCCAACCGCCGTGCAGGGAGAGCGGTCTTTGAGTTGCGCTATGTTTCGCTGCAACCTGCTGAGGTCGTTTGCCAACAAGGGCTCTCTCTACATGCCACGCATGCATTGGAGAAAACCGCGCTCGACGCTGTGTTGGTGCCGGGTTTCTGGGCTGAGTCGGCTACGCAGATAGAAGACGTGCTCGGCGCGAGTGCTGCGTTGATCAGAGCACTGGCGATGTTTGGCAGTAGCAAGCGGCTCTGGGGCTATTGCACCGGCGTCTGCCTGCTGGCCGCCAGCGGCAAGTTGAACGGCCAGCCCGCCACAGTGACATGGTGGGCGGCAGAAGCCATGGAAAGACACTATGGCAAGGTCCGATGGCAGGTCGAGCGGAGTTGCATCGTCAACACGCGCACGGCAACGGCTTCTGGCGTAAGCGGCTATCTCCCTATCGCCCAGGAGCTCATCAAGCAACACGTAAGCGATGAGGCCTTGCATGACCTGATTACGCTGATGGTGCTTCCGCGTCCGGCCCCGACGCACGAGGCGTTCCGGGCGATGAGTCTGATGGAACAGGCCAGCCCGATGCTGCGCCGGCTGCACGACTTGGTTGGGCGGCTTCCGGCAGAATCGATCACCGTAACGTGCCTGGCAGAAGCACTTGGCATGTCAGCGCGCACATTGGCGCGCAAGGTCGTTGGCGAGACTGGCGTCACGATCGCCGAGTATGCGCGCCGGGTAAAGTTGAACCAGGTCAGCGAGCGCCTCGTGTTGACATCCATGCC
>Ga0209148_1000699_pt1 | contig 27192 bp, 25 predicted proteins | sample AraplaCol_mMF_r2_2_FD_184288 | JGI IMG/M metagenome (GOLD analysis project Ga0209148, IMG submission 184288) | Arabidopsis root microbial communities from North Carolina, USA - plate scrape CL_Col_mMF_r2 (SPAdes) (version 2) | ecosystem: Host-associated > Plants > Roots > Endosphere | place... | reverse complement strand
GGTCTGCTCGGCGAGCGCCTTCACCTCGGAGGCGACCACCGCAAAGCCGCGCCCGGCTTCACCGGCGCGCGCCGCCTCGATGGTCGCGTTCAGCGCCAGGAGATTGGTCTGGCCGGCGATGGTGTTGATCAACTCGACGACGTCGCCGATGCGCGAGGCAGCCTTGGAGAGCTCGCTGACTCGCTCGGTGGTGGCCCGGGCCTGGCCGACGGCATCGCCCGCCATCCGTGCCGATTCCTGCACCTGGCGGCTGATCTCGCCGACCGAGGAGGCCATCTCTTCGGTCGCCGAAGCGACCGACTGGACGTTGGTGGAGGCTTCTTCCGAAGCCACGGCAACCGTGGTCGCCATCCGCTGCGAGCGGTCGGCGGTCGAGGTCAGCGTCGAGGCCGAGGCCTCCAACTGGGTCGAGGCCGACGACACCGTCTGGACGATCTCGCCGATCATCGTCTCGAATTCGCCGGTGATGTTGTCGACGCGGCGGCCGCGCTCGATCTTGGCTTCGGCATCGGCAGCGGCAGCCTCGTCGGCCGCTTTCTTGGCGATCAGCGCTTCCTTGAAGATCTGGAGCACGTCGGCCATCGCGCCGATCTCGGTCTTCTCACCCCGGTGCGGGACCTCGGCGGAGAGGTCGCCGCGGCCCAGCGCCTGCATCGGCCGGGTGATCGAGTCGATGCCGCTGGAGACGTCGTGAACGAGATAGAAGCCGACGCCGATGCCGACGATGACGGCCGTGCCGAGAATGATCGAGAGCAGCGTGAAGGCGAAGACGTAACTGTCGCTTGCGTCCTGGGCCGCCTGATCGCCGCCCTTGGTGTTCAGCTCGATGTCCTTGGCGAGGATGGCGTCAGCCTCAAGCCCGATCTTGTTGACAGTCTTGCTGTTCAGCTCGTGCGCCTCGTGGGGAATCTTGCCGGCGCCCTGACGCGACAGCGCCATCACGTCCTGCGTGCCCTTCTTGTAGGCATCCCAGGTCTTGGACCATTGGTCGTAAAGCGCGCGCTCTTCCGGCGACGTAATCATCGTCTCATAGGTCTTGCGGAACTTGGTGTTGGCCTCGACGACAGTCGCGAGCGTCTTTTCAGCTGCGAGCTTCTCGTCCAGCGTTTCCGCCAACATGTGCTCCCGGATGACGTTGCGATAGGTGATCACGCCGGCGCGCAGATCGCCCAGCACCCGCACGCTCGGCATCCAGCTCGTCGTGATGTCCGTGGTATTGGCGTTCATCGACCGCATCTTCATGACGGCGAGCAGGCCCATGCCGGCCATTGCAACCAGCAGGAACGCCAAGACGCTGATGATCTTGGCGCGGATGGAAATCTTGGCGAACATAACGGGTCTCTTTGCGTTGGCGCGGCGGCGCGTCCTGGAATTACGGATCAACCAAAAGCAGCGGTGCCGACGCCCAACAGCAAAGCGACTGTTGCTAACTGCGACTCCGTACGAGTACGGAACCCTAAAGAGGTGAATGAGGACCTAAAAACGCTCTGCGCTCAGCGCATGAGCCTCATCGCATCCGAGAAAAACTCCGGCCCGCCGAAATTGCCTGATTTCAGCGCGAGCAACATCTCACCTGCCGCAGCGCCGACCGCGCGCAGCACCGGGACCCCAGCGGCGATCTCTACTCCCACGAGAAAACCGGGAATCTTCAACCTGTCGACGACCGCCCCCGAGGTCTCGCCGCCTGCGACGATCAGTCGCCGCACACCTGATTTCACGAGGTTTTCTGCGATGTCGGCCATCGTCTGCTCGATTGCGTGTCCTGCAACGTCGCGGCCGTGGCGCGCCTGAAGTGCAGCGACGTCAGCCGGCGTCGCGCTCGACGCAATCAGCACCGGCCCCTGGGCCAGTCGTTCCCTCGCCCAGTCCAGCGCGCGCTGCGTCTCGCTCGTGCCCGTAAGAATACGGTCGGTGTCGAGATGCAACACCGGCATGATGCGTTCAGCATTGGCGATCTGCTGCAAAGTGGCTTGCGAGCAGCTTCCGGCAAGGCATGCCACCTGTCCGCCGACGCTGGCACCCTGCTCGCTGCTGGCGGCAGCCGATTTGACCTTGCCGGTCGATACCAGCGCGCGTGCCAGCCCGAGGCCCATGCCGGAAGCGCCGACCGAGAGCCGGTGCTCCGCCGCGACAAGGCCGATGGTCTCGAGGTCGCGGTCGAATACGGCGTCGATGATCGCAGCGCCAATGCCCTTGCCCGAGAATTCGGCAAGCCGGCTTCGCACGGCTTCCGCCCCGCGCGTCAATGTCGCGAGATCGACAAGGCCGACCTGCGTCTTGCTTTGACGCGTCAGCACGCGCACCAGGTTGGAATCGTGCATCGGGTTGAGCGGGTGGTCCTTCAGCGGGCTCTCGTTCAGCGGCACCGCGCCGACGAAGAGATTGCCCTGATAGACGGTGCGGCCGGTCTCGGGGAAAGCTGGTGTCACCAGCACGACGGCCTCGCCGCAATCGGCGCGCAACGCGTCCATCACAGGGCCGATATTGCCGGCATCGGTGGAATCGAAGGTCGAGCAGATCTTGAACAGCACGTGGCTCGCGCCGCGACCACGCAGCCATTTTTCGGCGGCGCGCGAGCGAGATACCGCGAGCCCCGCCTCGATCGAACGGCTCTTCAACGACACCACGACGGCATCGACCTCGGGCAGATCAAGATCGTCGGCGGGCACGCCGATGGTCTGCACGGTGCGCAGGCCCGCGCGCGTCAGCGTGTTGGCGAGATCGGAAGCGCCGGTGTAATCGTCGGCGATGCAGCCCAACGCAAGAGTCACGACTTCGCTCCCGCATAGGGCTTGAACCAGGCGAGACCGTCGGTGGTCTTGCCGCGCGGATTGTATTCGCAGCCGACGAAGCCGGCATAGCCGAGACGGTCGAGCTCCTCGAACAGGAACGGATAATTCAGCTCCTCGCCATCAGGCTCGTTGCGCGAGGGAATGCTGGCGATCTGGATATGTCCGATGATCGGCATCATCTCGCGCAGCCGCATGGTGACGTCACCGTGGATGATGCCGCAGTGATAGATGTCGAACTGGAGCTTCAGGTTGGGAAGGCGCAACTCCTGGATCAGATCGCGCGCGAAGCCGAAATCGTTGAGGAAGTAGCCGGGCACGTTGCGCGGATTGATCGGCTCCAGCACGATATCGATGCCATGCGGCGCGAAGAACTCGGCGGCCCATGTCACCGATTTGTAGAAGGCCTCGATCGCAGCGCGTTCACCGCGGTTGGCGATGCCCGCCATCAAATGCAGGCGCTTGACGCCCGTGGCTTTTGCATAAGGCAGCGCCGTCTCCAGGCTCGCCTTGAGATCGTTGAAGCGAGAGGGGAGCGCCGCAAAGCCTTTCTCGCCGGCATTCCAGTCGCCCGGCGGCAGGTTGAACAGCGCCTGCGTCAGGCCGTTGCGCTTGAGCCGTTCGCCGATGGCTTCGACCGGATGCTCATAGGGAAACAGAAATTCGACGGCGGTGAAGCCGGCCTGTGCGGCCGCATCGAAGCGATCGAGGAACGGCACCTCGGTGAACATCATCGAGAGATTGGCGGCGAAACGGGGCATTGGAGATCCTCTTCTACTTGTCGCCTGGGAGCTTGACGCCGGTGACCTGCGCATACATCCGCGCCACCGAGGCATCATCATCGCGGCCCATGCCGGCGGCCGATGTCATCAGGAACATCTGGAGCGCCGCGGCCGAGACCGGCACCGGGAATCTGGCGCTACGCGCCATGTCCTGGATGATGCCGAGATCCTTCACGAAAATCTCCACCGCACTGCGCGGCGTGTAATCGCCGTCGAGGACATGCGGCATGCGGTTCTCGAACATCCAGGAATTGCCGGCGGATGCGGTGATCACCTCATAGACCTTGCGGATGTCGAGGCCTTGCTTGGCCGCAAACGCCATCGCCTCCGATGCCGCCGCGATATGCACGCCGGCAAGAAGCTGGTTGATCATCTTGAAGGCCGCGCCTTGCCCTGCGGCATCGCCGAGCTCGTAGAGTTTCGCCGCCATGGCATCGAGCGCGGTGCGCGCCTTCGCGAAGGCGGCCGCACTGCCGGAGGCGAGGATCGTCAGCTCGCCCTGCGCCGCGCGCTGCGCACCGCCTGAGATCGGCGCATCCAGGTAATGTCGGCCAGTCGCCTCCAATTGCTTGGCGAGGCGCCGTGCCACGTCAGGATCCATGGTGGCGGAGGAAATGAAGACGCTGTCCTTCGGCAGGGTCTCGGCGACGCCGTCCTTGCCGAACAAAATCGTCTCGGTCTGCGCCGCATTGACAACGACGCTCACCACGATGTCCGCACCCTTGGCCGCCTCCGCCGGCGTCGTGGCGCCGGTGCCGCCATCCCCAACGAACCGCGCGACCGCATCAGCCGAAACGTCGCAGCCGGTGACGGCATGGCCGGCACGCTTCAGCGAGATCGCCATGCCATACCCCATCGAGCCAAGCCCGATGACGGCGATGCGCTGGTTTTGTGACGTGGAGGCGGACATGCAGGTGACCCTTCAACTTCGTCTTGCGAACGTTTCCCGGACGGCCGCCCTTTGCGACGGCTCGTGATCTCGAATAACACGGCTTGGCCGCGCTGCCAAAGCGTGAGACAAGCGGACATGACGGCCATGAAAACTGAAACAAGCAATGAAACAAGGCTGCGCGAGGACATCTGCCGGTTCGGACGGTCTCTGTTCGAACGCGGGCTGACGCCGGGCTCGTCTGGCAATATCAGCGTCCGGCTGGATGGCGGCGGCTGGCTGGTGACGCCGACCAACGCCTCGCTCGGCTTCCTCGATCCGGCAAAGCTGTCGCGGCTGGACGACCAAGGCCGCCTGGTTTCGGGCGATGCGCCCACCAAGGAAGTTCCGCTACACACCGCGCTCTACGACACCCGCGGCAGCGCACGCGCGATCGTGCATCTACACTCCACCCATTCGGTCGCGCTCTCGATGCTGCCCGAGATCGACCCGCGCGCGGCGCTGCCGCCGATGACGGCCTATTATCTGATGAAATGCGGCGCCACCGCGCTCGTGCCCTATTACCGCCCCGGCGATCCCGCGGTCGCCGATGCGATCAAGGGGCTGGCCGGGAAATATTCATCCGTGCTGCTCGCCAATCACGGCCCTGTTGTCGCCGGCGACACGCTGGAGGCGGCCGTGTTCGCGACGGAGGAGTTGGAGGAGACCGCGAAGCTGTACCTGCTGCTGCGCGGGATGAACCCGCGGTATCTCTCGCCGGAGCAGGTGAAGGATCTGGTGAAGGTGTTCGGGGTGTCGTTGCCGGAGCATGGGCACGAGCCACACCCACCGACGTCATCCTGAGGTGCGAGGCTTGCGATGCAGCGCATCGCAAGGTGAAGCCTCGAAGGATGGACTCCAAGCGATGGCGGCTCATCCTTCGAGGCGCGCAAGGGCGCGCACCTCAGGATGACGGCTGCGATTGTGGCGAGGGCGGGAGCAGCTACAGCCCCAGATACGCCTTGCGCACGTCGGGGTTGCCCTTGATCTCCGCGGCCGGGCCCTGCATCAGCACGCGGCCGGTTTGCAGGATGTAGGCGCGGTCGGCGATCTCCAGGCACTCGGCCATGCGCTGCTCGACGATCAGCACGGTCATGCCGGCGTCGCGGATACGCAAGACGGCCTGAAAAATCTCGTCCACCAGCTTGGGCATGATGCCTTGCGAGGGCTCGTCCAGCATCAAGAGCCGCGGGCGCGTCATCAGCGCGCGGCCGATGGCGAGCATCTGCTGCTCACCGCCGGAGAGTGTTTCGGCGCGCTGATCGAGGCGTTCGGACAGACGCGGGAACAGCGCGAAGACGAGATCAAGCGGTCCTTCGCGATCCGCCTCGCCGCGATAGAGATAGCTGCCGAGACGAAGGTTGTCGCGCACCGACAGGCGCGGAAACAGGCGGCGGTTCTCCGGCACATAGGCGATGCCGGCCGCGGTGATGTGGTGCTGCGCCATGCCGTTGAGCCGCTTGCCGTCGAAGGTCACGGTGCCCGAGCGCGGCCGCTCGGCGCCGGCGATCGACTTCAGCAGCGTCGACTTGCCGGCTCCGTTGGCACCGGCGACACAGACGATCTCGCCCTTGGTGACATCGATACTAACCGCGGAGATCGCGACCAGACCCTGATAGGCGGTCGTGATTTCATGCACCGACAGCATGACGATCTCCCAGATATGCCTTGATCACCTTGGGATCGCGGACGACGTCGGCAGGTTTGCCCTCGACCAGAACCTTGCCAAGATCGAGCACGATGGCGCGATCGACCAGCGGCATGACGATCTCCATGACATGCTCGACCATCAGCACGGTGATGCCGGCATCGCGCACCTTGCGCACCAACGCGACGCCGGTCTGCGCCTCGGTCGGCGTCAGCCCGGTGAGGACTTCGTCGAGCAGCAGCAGCTTCGGCTCGGTCGCAAGCGCACGGGCGACTTCGAGGCGGCGCTTCTCGGCCGGCACGAGATCGCTTGCGAGCACGTCGGCGCGCGCGGCAAGGCCGGTGAACTCCAGCACCTCATGCGCCTTGCGGCGGGCCACGCGCATCACGGTGTTGCGCACGAGCGCACCGACGATGACGTTGTCGATCACAGTCATGGTCTCAAAGCTTTTGACCACCTGGAAGGTGCGCCCCACCCCGCGCTGGCAGCGCTCGGCTGCCGGCAGGTTGGTGACATCCTCGCCGTCGAACCAGATCGAGCCCTGCGTCGGCGGCAACACGCCGGCGATGAGGTTGAACAGTGTCGACTTGCCGGCGCCATTCGGGCCGATCAGGCCGACGATCTCGCCGCGACCGACCGAGATCGAGACGTCGGAGTTGGCGACGAGGCCGCCAAACCGCTGCCAGACGCCGCGGGTTTCAAGGAGCGCGGTCATCGCGTGGCTCCTTTCGCCTTCGAGCGGGAGAGCAGGCTCACCAGCCCCTGCGGCAGCGCCAGCGAGATCAAGACGATCAGCGTGCCGTAGACGATGAGATCGACGCCGCGACCGGAGCCGCCGATATAGGAGCGCGTCAGTTCCGTCATCGGGATCAGGATGGCAGCCCCCAACACCGGCCCCCAGAGGGTGCCGATGCCGCCCAGCACAGCCGGCAGCGCCATCAGCAGTGAGAACTGGAAGCCCATGACGCTTTCAGGATCGATATAGGCGAGGAACTGCGCATAGAAGGCACCGCCGACGGCAACGAGGAACGCCGAGACCGCGGCCGCGCCCATCTTGGAGTTGAACACGACGACACCGAGGCTCTCTGCCGCTTCCGGATTGTCCTTCACCGCGCGCCACCAGAAGCCCCATTTGGAGTCCTCAAGCCACCAGGTGACGAACCAGGCGATGCAGCAGAGCGCCAGCGCGAAATAGAAATACGGCAGCTTGCTGCGCATGAACTGGAACTTCAGCCAGCTGTCGCCGCGCACGGGAATGGTGATTCCCAGCGCAGCTCCCGCCCATTCCCAGTTCTGGAACAGCAACAGCCCGATCTCGGCGATGACGATGGTCGCGATCACGAAGTAATGGCCGCGCAGGCGGAAGAAGGGATAGCCGAGCCCCATCGCGATGACAGCCGCGATCCCGCCGCCGGCAAGCATGCCGAACCACGGCAACACGCCGAACTTGGTGAACAGAAGCTCGGTGGTGTAGGCGCCGATGCCGAAATAGAGCGCGTGGCCCAGTGAGATCTGTCCGCAATAGCCGGAGAGGATGTTCCAGCTCTGCGACAGCGCCGCATACATCAAGGTCAGGACCAGGATGTTCTGGACGTAGACGTTCTTGACGAACAGCGGGGCGAGCGCGGCGATCGCGGCCAGCACTGCGGCAATGATGAGATCGCGGCGGCGCCGCGCGGCAAAATTCTTGTCCATCACATCGACCCGAACAGGCCACGCGGCCGGATGAAGACGACGAGCAGATACACGGCATAGATGCCGACCGACTTCAGCGAGGGCGGCAGCATCAGGGCGGTCACCGCTTCAACCAGGCCGACGACGATGCCGCCGGCAAAGGCGCCGAACACGCTGCCAAAGCCGCCGAGCGCCACCGTAACATAGGCAATCAGCGCAAAGGACGCGCCGACGTCCGGGTAGATGTAGAAGAACACCGACATGATCGCGCCGGCGAGACCGACCAGCGCCGCGCCAAGGCCCCAGCCGAACGCGAACACGCGGTTCTTGTCGATGCCGACAAGGGCGACCGCACCGGGATCTTCGCGGGTGGCTTCCAATGCGCGGCCGAAATCGGTGCGATGGATGAAGAAATAGAGGCCGGCAAAGGCCGCGATCGAGACCAGCGCACCGACCAGCTGCGGCTGCGGCAGGAAGATGCCCGCAATCGAGACGGTTTTGCCGCCGAGCCAGGATTGCGGAATGCTGCGATAGTCCGGCGTGAAGAACAACTGGGCTAGGCCCCGCAGGACGATGGCAAGACCGAAGGTGGTGAAGATCTGCACCATGCCGGCATTGGCCTTGGCCCGCATGGCGAAACGCACAATCAACAGGTAGATCACCGCTCCGAACACGAACATCGCCGCCGCGACCAGCGGCGCCGAGAGCAAGGGATCGATGGCGAAGAACGCGAACAGGAAGAAGGACGCGTACATCGCGATCATCAGGAACTCGCCATGGGCAAAGTTCGTGACATCCATCAGGCCGAAGATCAGCGCGAGGCCGACGGCGATCAGTCCGTAGAGCAGGCCCATCAGCAGGCCGCTCGCGAGACTTTGGACAATTGTTTCGACTGTCAGCAACTCGTCCCCCAGAAAAAGCCCTCGCCCCGAGGGGCGTCATCGAACGCGCATCGCAAAGGACGGACCGTCCCTCGTCTCCCCCGACGAGGGCTCCGTCTTACGCCGCAGGATCAGGATCGGAAGCTCTCGTGCGAGCTTCCGATCCACCCTCACTTCATCGGCCAGACAGCTTCGGCCACCGCGGCCTGAGCCGGGAAGATGGTGACGAACTTGCCGCCGATATATTGCAGCAGCACCGGATCGGCGTCGTTGTTCTGGCCCATGTCGTCGAACTTGACCCGTTTCCAGGGCATGATGGTCTGCTCGCCCGGAATGTCGGTTGCAGCCATCGCATCGCGGATCTTCTCGCCGTCGGTCGACTTGGCGCGGTTGATGGCGTCCGCGATCACGATCATCGCCATGAACTGCCGCGAGGTGTTGTCGTTGAGATCCTTGCCCGACTTCGCCTTGAACAGATCGTTGATCTTGCCGACCATCGGCCGCTTGGCGGCGAGATCGAGCGAGAAGCTGCCGCGGGTGATCGCGCCTTCGAGCTTGTCGCCGACGGCATCGTACAGCGCCTTTTCGGAGAAGCCGGCCGCCTGGGCCAGGATCGCGTTCGGCTTGTAGCCGAGCTCCGCCATGGTCTTGACCAGCAGGATGCCGTCCGTGGTGTAGCTCGAGGGCAGCAGCACGTCGGCATTGGCGGCCTTGAGCTGCTGGACTTCGGCCGACAGCGACGGCGAGTTGGCGCGGTACTTGATGTCGGCGACGATCTTGTAGCCGCGCTCGGCTGCGAGCTTGCTCTGGGCGTTGGCGGAGTCGGTGCCGAAGATCGTATCTTCGTGGAACAGCGCCAGCGTATCGGCCTTGACGCCCTTCTTCTTCATCGAGTCGAGGAAATCGAACATCGCAGCCGAGAACATCTCGTCATGCGGCGAGGCGCGGAAATAGTACTTCAGTCCGCGGCGGTGCAGGCTGGGCGAGGAATTGTCCGCCGACAGGAACGGGACCTGATAACGCTCGCAGATCTGGCTGACCGTGACTGCGACCGCGCTCTGATAGGAGCCGAGCACCGCGCAGACCTTCTCCTGGGTGATCAGCCGCTCGGCTTCGGCGCGCCCCTTTTGCGGGTCGCCCTGGTGGTCGGCATACACCATGCGGATCTTGGCGCCGCCGAGGCCCGGCAAGCCGACGCCCTTCGCGAGCGGAAGGTCGAAGTCCTGATCATTGTTGATGATGTCGATTGCGGTCTCGAACGCGCGCTGCGCGTCGACACCGACTTGCGCGCCTGCACCCGACAGGGGATAGGTCGCGCCGATCAGCACCTCGGACGTTTGCGCGCGTGCGGCTAGCGGCAGCAGCGCGGCGGCGGCGGTGGCTCCGAGCAGAACGTCGCGGCGAGTGATCGTCATTGGCAAAGTCCCCTGTTATTCGAATTTTGCGCGTATCGATGAAGCGATTGGCAAACTGCGTAAAGCCCGAAGAAGCAGCAAACGCTGCCTACTAAATCACGGCCATGTTCCTGTTCTTCAGATCCGTCACCAGCATCAGGCCGGGCGAGTGCGTGATTGCGAAAGGTACCTTGGCGGCGTTGATCACCGATTGCGGCGTCACGCCGCAGGCCCAGAACACTGGGATCTCGTCGTCGGCGACAGATACGGGATCGCCGTAGTCGGGCTTGGCGATATCCTTGATGCCGATCAGGTGCGGATGGCCGAGATGCACGGGCGCACCGTGCACGGCAGGATAGCGCGAGGTGATCTGCACCGCGCGGATGGCGTCCGCCGGCTTGAACGGACGCATCGACACCACCATGGGACCGGCGAACGGACCAGCCTCGCCGCAGGCAATGTTGGTGCGGTACATCGGCACGCGCACGTTCTCTTCGATGTGACGGATCGGCATACCCTCGTCGAGCAGTGCCTCTTCGAACGAGAACGAACAGCCGAGCACGAAAGTCACGAGATCGTCGCGCCAATATTCGTTGACGTCGGTCGGCTCGTCCACGACCTCGCCGTCGCGCCAGACACGATAGCGCGGCACGTCGGTGCGGATGTCCAGGTCGGCGCCGAGCGCGGGGATGTATGGGCTGCCGACGTCGGACATGCCGATGATCGGGCACGGTTTCGGATTGAGCTGGCAGAAACGGTGGAAGGCGCTGGCGTATTCCGCCGGCAGGATCGCCAGATTGCCCTGGACGAAGCCGGGCGCGACCCCCGCGGTGGAGCCGACCTGGCCGCCGCGATAGGCGAGCCGCGCCTGGCGGCTCGGGAGCTTGTCGGGCGTCTCAGTTTGCTGCGCTGCCACCAAAACAGTCATTTCATCGACCTGCCTATGAACTCGACAAGCCTAGCCAACATCAAGCATACTATAAAGTCTAATCGTCCTTTTTAATCGATATCGATAAAGCTACTTTATCGATCGGGAAAATCCTTCCAATGCTGGACTTCAGATCGATCGAAACCTTCCTCTGGGTTGTGAAGCTCGGCAGCTTCCGAGGCGCCGCGGCGCGGCTCAATACGACCCAGCCGGCAATCTCCCAGCGCATCGCCCAGCTCGAGCGCGAGATGGGCGTGAAGCTTCTGAACCGCGATCATCGTGTCGCGTCACCGACCCCGAGCGGCCGGCAGATGATGGTCTACGCCGAGAAGCTGATCGGCCTGCGCGCCGCGATGATGGCCGAGATCGGCGATCGCTCGGCGATGCGCGGCGTGATGCGGCTCGGCGTCGCCGAGACCATCGTGCACACCTGGTTGCCGCGGCTGGTGAAGAGCGTCAACGAGCTCTATCCGAACCTGTCGCTGGAGATCGAGGTCGACATCACGCCGAACCTCACCGCGCGATTGCTTGCGCAGGAGATCGAGCTCGCTTTCGTGGTCGGCCCGCTCTCGGCCTCGGGCGTGCACAACCGCAAGCTCGCCGACTATCCGATCGGCTTTCTCGCCAGCCCCTCACTCGGGCTCGGCCACGGCCCGGTAACGCTCGCAGATCTGGCGCGGTTTCCGATCATCACCTTCCCGCGCAAGACCAGGCCCTACGAGGTGGTGCGCGAGGTGTTCGACCGGCCCGACTTGCCGCCGATCCGTCTTCACGCCTCCGCCTCGCTCGCCACCGTCATCCACATGGCGGTGGAAGGCCTCGGCATCGCCGTGATCCCCGACGCCATCGTCGAGAACGAGCTCGCCGACGGCCGGCTGCAATTGCTCGACACCGACCTGGAGATCGCGCCGCTGACATTCACGGCAAGCTGGCTCGCCTCGCCCGACGTCGTGGCGGTGCAGCGTGTCGCCGAGCTTGCATGTCAGATTGCGCAGAGCAGCCTCGCGGTTGACGCGCCCGCGCTGGCGCGTCATTGAAAAAGGCGCCGGACAAAATGAGAGACTGAACGCATGAGCCGAGCCGCGACCAACCTGCAAATCGATTCCGCCCGCCTCTGGGGCTCCATCCACGAGACCGCGCAATTCGGCGCGACGGCCAAGGGCGGTGTGCGGCGGCTGACGCTCAGCAGCGAAGACAAGCAGGTTCGCGACTGGTTCCGAAAGGCCTGTGAGGACGCCGGGCTCGAGGTTCACACCGATGCGCTCGGCTCGCAGTTCGGCCTGCGCAAGGGCCGCGACATGTCGAAGCTGCCCGTCGGTATCGGCTCGCATCTCGACACCCAGCCGACCGGCGGCAAGTATGACGGCATTCTGGGAACGCTCGGCGCGCTCGAAGTGATCCGCACCCTGAACGACGCCGGCATCGAGACCGAAGCGCCGATCTGCGTCGTCAACTGGACCAACGAAGAAGGCTCGCGTTTTGCGCCGGCGATGATGGCCTCCGCCGCCTATGTCGGCGATTTCACCACAGACGACATCCTGTCGCGCAAGGACATCGACGGCACCACCGTCGGCCAGGCGCTCGACGGCATCGGCTACCGCGGCGACAAGCCGGTCGGTTTCCAGAAACTCGGCTGCTTCGTCGAGCTGCACATCGAGCAGGGACCAATCCTCGAAGCCGAGGGCAAGACCATCGGCGTGGTGGATTCCGGTCAGGGCGTGCTCTGGTACGACGGCAAGATTTCCGGCTTCGAGAGCCATGCGGGCTCGACGCCGATGCCGCTGCGGCGCGATGCGCTGGCGACACTGTCGGAGATCGTGCTGGCGATGGAGGCCATCGCCAAGAAGCACGGACCGAACGCGGTCGGCACCATCGGCGAAGCCGTGATCGCAAATCCCTCGCGCAATGTCATTCCCGGCGAGATCGCCTTCACCATGGATTGCCGCAGCGCCGATGGCGCCATCATGGATGCGCTCGATCGGGACTTACGCGCCGCCATCGCCGAGATCGCCGCGCGGCGCAAGGTCGAGGTCAAGATCGACCTCGTCTGGCGCAAGGCACCGACTCATTTCGATCCGAAGCTGATCGCCGCGGTCGAGAACGCGGCCACGACGCTCGGCTATTCCTCGCGCCGCATCACCTCGGGCGCCGGCCACGATGCCTGCAACCTCAACACCATCATGCCGGCCGCGATGGTGTTCGTGCCGTGCAAGGACGGCATCAGCCACAACGAGCTGGAAGATGCCACACAGCCCGACTGCGCCGCGGGCACCAACGTGCTGATGCACACCGTGCTGGCGATTGCCGGCGTCGCTTCCTGATCGGAGACGGACATGCGCGGAGTTTTCGTCGACGCCAACGAGGCGCTCGCGGTGATCATGGAACGGCTGGAGAAGCCTGGCGATCCCAAGGTTCGGATCCACCGGGATCCTGACATCAAGCCCGAGCAATATCCCGAAGTTCTCGACGGCGCCGAGATCGCGATCGTCGACCACACGGCACTGCCGACCGAGGTTGCGAAGAAGTGCACCGGCCTCAAGCATGTGGTGTTCCTCGGCACGGGCGCCCGCAGCTACATGAACCCTGAAGAGCTCGCCGAGCTCGGCATCTCCGTGCACCTGATCAAGGGTTATGGCGACACGGCGGTGGCGGAATCCGCGATTGCACTGATGTGGGCCTCGGCCCGCGTCATCGCGATGATGGACCGCGAGATGCGCGCCGGAAACTGGCTGCGCGAGGACGGCATGCAGCTCACCGGCAAGACGCTCGGCGTGATCGGCTTCGGCGGCATCGCCGCCGAGGTCGCGCGCATCGCATCCGGCAGCGGCATGAAGGTGATTGCCTGGAACCGCTCGCCGAAGAGCCACGCGGGCGTCGAGTTCACCGATCTCGACACGCTGCTGGCGCGGAGCGACGTCGTGTCGCTGCACCTGCTGCTCAACGACGAGACGCGCGGCATGATCACGCGCGAAAAGATCGCGAAGATGAAGCCGGGCGTCGTCTTCATCAACACCGCGCGCGGCGCCATCGTCGACGAGCAGGCTATGATCGATGCGTTGAACTCGGGCCATATCCGCCATGCCGGCCTCGATGTGTTCAACATCGAGCCGCTGCCGGCGGACCATCCGCTGACCAGGATCCCGAACGTGACCCTGTCGGCGCATTCCGCCTTCCGCACGCCGGAAGCGAGCGAGAACCTGATTGAGGCGGCGTGGGTTCATTGCCGCCGGATCGTGAAAGGATAAGAGCAACAACAATGGCCGACTATCGCACCATCAAGGCAGAGCCGCTCACCAACGCCATCCGCGCCATCGTCAAGGCGGGCGGCTCCTCGGACCGCGAAGCCGAGCTCGTCTCCACCAATCTCGTCGAGGCCAACCTGAAGGGACATGATTCCCACGGCGTCGGCATGATCCCGCGCTACGTCCAGAGCGTCGTCAACGGCGGCCTCGCCGTGAACGCGCACGTCAAGATCGTGCTCGACACCGGTCCGCTTCTCACGCTCGACGGCCTCACGGGCTACGGCCAGGTGATCGGCCATGAAGCCATGGAGCTGGCAGCTCAGCGCGCCAAGCAGAACGGCGTCTGCCTCGTTGGTCTTTCCAATTCGCATCACATCGGCCGCATCGGACACTGGGCCGAGCAGTGCATCGACCACGGGCTGGTCTCGATCCACTTCGTCAACGTGATCTCGCGTCCGATCGTGGCGCCCTGGGGCGGCAGCGATCCGCGCCACGGCACCAACCCGTTCTGTGTCGGGATCCCGCGCCGGGGCAAGGACCCGATCGTGCTCGATCTCGCGACCAGCAAGATCGCGCAAGGCAAGACCCGCGTTGCCCACAACAAGGGCGCCGAACTCGAGCCCGGCACCATCATCGACAATGAGGGCAAGCCGACCGTCAACCCGCGCTACACCGTGATCCCGCCGTATGGCGCCATTCTGCCGTTCGGCGAGCACAAGGGCTCGGGGCTCGCGCTGGTGTGCGAAATCCTCGGCGGCGCACTCTCGGGCGGGCAGGTGGTCAAGGGCCCGTCCGACGGCAAGTACAACGTCATCAACGGCATGCTCTCGATCGTCATCGATCCGGGCAAGCTCGGCACCGGCGAGAACCTCGCGAGCGAAGTCGAAAGCTTCGTCGCCTGGCACACCGGCTCGCCTCCCGGCCCCGGCGTCGACAAGGTGAAGATCGCCGGCGAGCCCGAGCGCGAGACCAAGAAAAAGCGCCTCGCCGAAGGCATTCCGGTCGATCCGACCACCTGGCAGGAGATCATCGAGGCCGGGAAGAAGTTCGGGCTGGATCAGGCGGCGATCGAGAAGATCGCGGGCTGAGCCATCACCACTGGCGTCGTCCCGGACAAGCGCGCCCTAAGCGCGCGCGGATCCAGGACCCATACTCCGCAGCAAGAGTTTTGCGAAGACGCGGAGTTGTCAGCCGCTCGCTCTAATCCACCATATCCGCGACCGCCTTGCCGCAGGCCGTGGTGTCGGCATTGCCGCCGAGATCCTTGGTGCGCAGCGTGCGCTCCGCCAGCGTGCGCTCGATCGCCTCGACGATCGACTTGCCGGCTTCCTTCTCGCCGAGATGCTCGAACATCATCGCGCCCGACCAGATCATGCCGATCGGGTTGGCGATGCCCTGCCCCGCGATGTCGGGCGCCGAACCGTGCACCGGCTCGAACACCGAGGGGAAGTTGCCTTCAGGGTTGATGTTGCCCGACGGCGCGATGCCGATGGTGCCGGTGCAGGCCGGGCCGAGATCGGAGAGGATATCGCCGAACAGGTTGGAGCCGACGACGACGTCGAACCAATCAGGGTGCAGCACGAAGTTCGCAGTGAGAATGTCGATGTGGTACTTGTCCCACTTCACGCCCGGAAACTTCTTGGCCATCGCCTCCACGCGCTCGTCCCAATAGGGCATGGTGATGGAGATGCCGTTCGACTTGGTCGCCGAGGTCAAATGCTTCTTCGGCCGCGACTGCGCGAGCTCGAAGGCGAACTTCAGGATGCGGTCGACGCCGGTGCGGGTCATCACCGTCTGCTGCGTCACGAACTCGCGGTCGGTATCGGGAAACATGCGGCCGCCGACGGAGGAATATTCGCCCTCCGTATTCTCGCGCACCACCCAGAAATCGATATCGCCCGGCTTGCGGCCCACCAGCGGTGACGGCACGCCGGGCATCAGACGCACCGGGCGCAAATTCACATACTGGTCGAACTCGCGGCGGAACTTGATCAGCGAACCCCATAGCGAGATGTGATCCGGAATCTTGGCCGGCCAGCCGACCGCGCCGAAATAGATCGCGTCGTGCTTGCCGATCTTTTCCTTCCAGTCGTCAGGCATCATCTGGCCGTGCTTCTCGTAATAGTCGTAGGACGAGAAGTCGAAATGATCGAAATGCACGGCGACGCCGTGCTTCTTGGCGGCCGCCTCCAGAACGCGCAGGCCTTCGGGCATCACTTCCTTGCCGATGCCGTCGCCGGGAATGACTGCGATCCGGTATTGTTTCTTGCTCATCGAGAACGTCCCTGGTTGGTCCGGCAGCCGCCGTCGTTTTGACCGCACTGCAATGGACCAAAGTCAGCGGCAGTGCAACGCTGCACTGCAATGTTGACCGTGGCGGAGCCGAGCGCCTACTGATTTGATCCTGATCCCATCCTCGCGAGTACCTCTCATGGATCTGCATCTGCGTGGCAAGCGCGTCCTGATCACTGGCGCGTCCAAGGGCATTGGCGCGGCCGCCGCCGAGGCGTTTGCCGAGGAAGGCGCAAACCTCCTGCTCGCCGCCCGCAGCGGCGATCAGCTCAAGGCGCTGGCCGACCGCCTGCGCTCCGCGCATCAGATCGATGCCGCAACGAGTGTCGTGGATCTGCGCAAGGCCGAGGACATCGCCCGGCTGGCGAAAGAAGCCGCCGACATCGACGTGCTCGTCAACAATGCCGGCGACATTCCCGGCGGCTCCATCGACAAGATCGACGAAGCGACCTGGCGCCACGCCTGGGAATTGAAAGTGTTCGGCTACATCAACCTGACGCGGCAGGTCTACGCGCAGATGAAGGCGAAGGGCGGCGGCGTCATCGTCAACGACATCGGGGCCGCTGGCGAGAAGTTCGACGCCAATTACATTTGCGGCAGCGCCGGCAATGCCGCGCTGATGGCCTTCACCCGCGCACTCGGCGGCAAAAGCCTTGCCGACAACATTCGCGTGGTCGGCATCAATCCCGGCCCTGTCGGCACCGACCGCCACGTCACGCTGCTGAAGACCCGCGCAAAACACCAGTTCGGCGACGAGAGCCGCTACAAGGAATTCCAGAAGGGCCTGCCGCTCGGCCGCCCCGCGCATGCGCGCGAGATCGGCGACCTCATGGCATTCCTGGCATCCGATCGTGCGGGCTATACGTCCGGTGTGATCTATACGGTCGACGGCGGCATCAGCGCCGGATGGGGTTAGGTATTTCCGTCATTGCGAAGCAAGAGTGAGCCAGGAGTAAATCGTTGTCTCAAGACCTGATCCGCGAATCCGCCTGCACCGTCGTCGACTTCCTGCGCTCCGGCGACGTCTCTCCACTCGAGCTGCTTGATGTGGTGGAGAAGCGCGTCAAGGAGGTCGACGGCAAGGTCAACGCGCTGCCGACGCTGTGCTTCGATCGCGCGCGGACGCACGCGAAGGCGCTGATGCAGAAGCCGGCCGGCGCACGCGGGCTGCTCGCGGGTCTGCCGGTGCCGATCAAGGATCTGACCGATGTCGCGGGCGTGCTGAACACCCAGGGCTCGCCGATCTTCAGGGATAACATCCCCGCGACATCAGACCTCATGGTCGAGAATCTCGAAGCCAATGGCGCGGTGGTCTACGCCAAGTCCAACACGCCGGAATTCGGCGCCGGCGCCAACACCTTCAACGAAGTGTTCGGCGCGACGCTCAATCCCTGGGATACGTCCAAGTCAGCGGCCGGCTCCTCCGGCGGCGCGGCGGTGGCGCTCGCCACCGGCATGGCGTGGCTCGCACAGGGCTCCGACATGGGCGGCTCCTTGCGCAGCCCCGCGGCCTTCTGCGGCGTCGTCGGCATGCGCCCGAGCATCGGCCGCGTCGCGCATACGCCCAAATCGGGCATCGACCGCAATCTCGGCGTCGCCGGCCCGATGGCCCGCAATGTCGAGGATCTCGCGCTGCTGCTCGACGCCATGAGCGGCGACTACGCCGATGATCCGCTGTCGCTGCCGGCGCCCGCGACGTCGTTTCTGTCGGCGGCGCGCACGGCCAGGAAGCCGAAGCGCATCGCCTATTCGCCCAATCTCGGCATCACACCCGTCGATCCCGAAGTGAAGGCGATCACGCAGAAGGCCGCCGAACGCTTTGCCGAGGCCGGCGCCATCGTCGAAGAGGCGCATCCCGATTGGCGCGAGGCGCATGAGTGCTTCCACGTGCTGCGCGCCTTCGACTTCGCGATGACCAAGGCCAATCTGCTGCGCACCAAGCGCGACCTGCTCAAGCCCGAGGTGATCTGGAACATCGAAGAGGGCCTCAAGCTGACGGTCGATCAGCTCGCCCGCGCCGAAGCGCAGCGCGTCGGCATGACCGCGCGCGCCGTCGAATTCTTCAAGACCTATGATCTGCTGCTGACGCCGACCACGATCGTGCCGCCCTTCCCGATCGAGCACCGCTATGTCGCGGAATGCGCCGGCAAGAAGTTCGAGAACTACGTCGAATGGCTCGGCATCGTCTACGCCATTACGCTGGCCTGCTGCCCGTCGCTGTCGCTGCCCTGCGGCTTCACGGCCTCGGGCTTGCCGGTGGGTGTGCAGGTCGTCGGCGCGCCGCGCGCGGATGCGCAGGTGATCGCGGGTGCCAAGGTGCTGGAAGATATTCTGGGCCTGCGCGGCAACACGCCGATCGAACCGCGCGTGAAGAAATAACCTCGCTCTCGTGCCCCGGATGCAGCGCGTCCGGGACACGAGACACTATCGCCCGCTCGTCGCCTCCAGGCCGCGGCTGTAACGCGACATCGCAAAGCAGAAGACGAAATAGATCGCGGCAACGAAGATATAGACCTCGACCGAGAATTGCTGCCAGGCCGGATCGATGATCGCGGTCTTGGCCGTCGTCAACAGGTCGAAGATGCCGATGATCAACACGAGGCTGGTGTCCTTGAAGAAGGCGATGAAGGTGTTGACCAGCGGCGGGATCACGTGGCGGATCGCCTGCGGCAAGACGACCAGCCGGTGCTTGCGCCAGTAGGACAGGCCGAGCGCGTCGGCGGCTTCATATTGCCCGCGCGGCACCGCCTGGAGGCCGCCGCGGATCACTTCGGCCAGATAGGCGCCCGCGAACAGGATGATCGCGATCTGCGCGCGCAGCAGCTTGTCGATGTTGAAGCCGCTGGGCATGAACAGCGGAAACATCACGCTCGCCATGAACAACAGGCTCACCAGCGGCACGCCACGGATCAGCTCGACATAGAGCACCGAGAGCGAGCGGATCGCCGGCAGCTTCGAGCGCCGGCCGAGCGCAACCAGAACACCGAGCGGAAAGCCGAACGCCAATCCTGATGTCGCCAGGATCAACGTCACCGGCAGGCCGCCCCAACGGTCCTGCGAGACAAAGGACAGCCCGAACACGCCGCCCCACATCAGCACGCTGATCAGCACGAGCGCGCCGATCCAGAGGAAAGCGAGTTCACGTCGCCATAGCGCACGGCGCGTGGACAGGTAGAACAGCATGATGAACAGCGCGACCGCCAATGCCGGCCGCCATTGCTCGTCGAACGGATAGGTGCCGAACAGGACGAAGCGGTACTTTTCAGGAATGATCGCCCAACAGGCACCCAAGCCACGCACCGCCTTGCAGGCGCTGGAATCATTGGCCGGCGTGAGCCAGACTGCGTTGGCAATGCCCCATTGCACGAAGCTGATCACGCCTTTCGCCAGCACCGCCAGCAGGACGATCGTGAGGATGCCGTTGGGGATCGACGAGAACAGGTTGGTCCGCAGCCAGCGCAGCACCGGGTTGCTGATTTGCGGACGGCGCGCGGTGCGCGGAAGATCCGGCATGTCGATGATCGCAGTCATGCTCAGCGCTCCGCCAGCGCGATGCGCGCGTTGTACCAGTTCATGAACAAGCTGATGCCAAGGCTGATGGTGAGGAAGACGGCCATGATCAGTGAGATCGCCTCGATCGCCTGCCCGGTCTGGTTCAGCGTGGTGTTGGCGACGGAGACCACGTCCTGGTAGCCGATCGCCACCGCAAGCGAGGAGTTCTTGGTCAGATTGAGATACTGGCTCGTCATCGGCGGCACGATCACGCGCAAAGCCTGCGGCAGGATGATCTGCCGCAGCATGAAGCTGCGGCGCAGGCCGAGCGCGCTGGCCGCATCCCACTGCCCTCGCGGCACCGACTGGATGCCGCTGCGCACGATCTCGGCGATGAAGGCCGAGGTGTAAGTCACGAGCGCGATCAGCAGCGCGAAATATTCCGGCGCGAGCGTCAGCCCGCCGACAAAGTTGAAGCCGCGCAATTGCGGCCATTCGATCGTCCAGGACACGCCAAGCAGCAGCGACACCGCTGCCGGCAGCATCACAATGAGACCGAGCGCAAGGGGCCAGGCCGGCCGCGGCGTGCCGTCCCGCATTTGCTGCGCGACCAGCCATCGCCTGATGGCAAGGAATGCAATGAAGCCCAGCCCGGCCGTGCCGAGCACCCAGAGCTGCGGCACGCCGATCGGGATCGCCGGCAGGATCAGGCCGCGATTGGAGAGGAACACGCCATCGACCGGCCGCCACGCCGCCCGCGCCGCCGGCAAACCCTGCATCAGCACGTACCAGAACAGCAGCTGAAGCAGCAGCGGGATGTCGCGCAAAACTTCGACATAGACCGCAGCGAGCCGCGACAGCAGCCAATTGGCCGACAGCCGCGAGATTCCGATCAGCGTGCCCAGGATGGTCGCGATCACGATGCCGATCACCGCGACGCGCAGCGTATTGGCGACGCCGACGACGAAGGCCCAGAGGTAGCTGTCTCCAGGACTATACGCGAGCAGGCTGTCGGCAATCGGCATACCGGCCTCGCGGCCGAGGAAGGCAAAGCCGGTGGTGATGCGGCGGGCCGAGAGGTTGGCGACGGTGTTGGACCAGAGGAAGACGATGACGGCGAGCGCAATGCCGACCACCAGCACCTGCCAGAACAGACCCTTCAACTCGTTCGGCCCTAGCGCGGCGAAAAAGCTGCGGCGCGGCGGCGGCCTGGGATCATCTGAGGTCACAGCACAAAAATCCTTCCTGAAAACAGCGATTTCCGGCGGCGCGCATCAACTGTTGCACCAAAAACTTATCCATGCAACAAATGTTTCATGGCCGTATCAGCGAAATCCTCGCCGTTGAGCGAACTGCGCATTGCGTTGCCATCGCTCCCCCTGCGCTTGCAGGAGGTCGGGCGTTTTGTCGCGGCCAATGATTACGACGCCACCACGCGTTCGATGCGCGATCTTGCCGCGGAGGCCGGCGCCGATCCCGCCGCGTTCACGCGGCTTGCCAAGGCGATCGGCTATTCCGGCTGGGACGAATTGCGCGCCGCGCTGACCGAGGCACGGCGGCCGTCGCAGACCTCGCCCTTCTCCGGCCGTGCCAAGGGCCGCCGCCACGGCCCGAACGCCGATGTCGCGCTCGTCACCGACAAGCTCGAGGCCGAGGCCGCGGGCCTGCCGCGCATCTCCGCCCACGCGATTGCGGACGCGGCCAAAGCGCTCCACGATGCAAAGCGGATCTGGATTGCGGGTTATCGCAGCTGCCGCAGCGTTGCGGAATTGCTCAATTACGAGCTCCGGCTGTTCCGGCCCGAACAGGTGCAGATCGTCGGCACCTCAGGCCCCGACGATCTCGATCTCGGGGCGTTCCGCCCCGGCGAAGCCGTCATCGTCGTCGGCTTCCTGCCTTACACACATGCGAGCGTCCGCGTTGCGCAAGCGGCCCATCGCGCCGGCGCCACGCTGATCGCCATCGCGGACAGCCTTTCGGCACCGATGGCCGAGGGCGCCGATCACGTGCTGCTGTTCGAAGCGGCCTCTTCCCCCGGTTTCTTTCCGAGCCTCACCGGCGCCATTGCGATCGCGCAGTCGCTTGCAGCGGTGACGTTCTCGCTCGGTGGCACGGCCGCCAAGAAGCGCCTGGAAAATACCGAGGCCCGGCTCGCCGCGGCCTCCACCTACGTCTCAGAGAAAGGTTGACCTATGAGCACCCGCACCAGCCGCGTGCTGCATCGTTCGCTGCGCGAAACGCCGCCCAAGGCGATCGGCGGCGAAGGCGTCTATCTCTTTGCCGAGGACGGGCGGCGCGTCATCGACGCCTCCGGCGGCGCGGCGGTCTCCTGCCTTGGGCATCAGCATCCGCGCGTGATCGCGGCCATCGTGAAGCAGGCTTCGACGCTTGCTTATGCGCACACCGCTTTCTTCTCCTCCGAGCCGGCCGAGGCGCTGGCCGAGACGCTGGTCGGGCACGAGCCCGGCGGTCTCGCCTACGCCTATTTCGTCAGCGGCGGGTCGGAGGCGATCGAGGCCAGCATCAAGCTCGCGCGGCAATATTTCATCGAACGCGGCGAGCCGCAGCGACAGCATTTCATCGCGCGGCGACAGAGCTATCACGGCAACACGCTCGGCGCGCTCGCCGCCGGCGGCAACGCCTGGCGCCGCGCGCCCTACGCGCCGCTACTCTCGGCGGCCTTCAGCCACGTGACACCTGCCTTCGCCTATCACGAGAAGCACGACGGTGAATCCGATGCGCAATTCGTGGCACGGCTGGCCGCGGAGCTCGAAGCCGAGTTTCAGCGGCTTGGTCCCAACAAGGTCGCCGCATTCCTCGCCGAGCCCGTCGTCGGCGCCACCGCCGGCGCGGTGACAGCCCCCGACGGCTACTTCAGGGCGGTTCGCGAGATCTGCAACAAGCACGGCGCGCTGCTGATCCTCGACGAGGTCATGTCCGGCATGGGTCGCACCGGCACCACGCATGCGTGGGAGCAGGAAGGCATCGCGCCCGATATCCAGGCGATCGCAAAAGGTCTCGGCGGCGGCTACCAGCCGATCGGCGCGATGCTGGCGAGCAGAGAGATCATCGACACCATCCGCGCAGGCTCCGGCGCGTTCCAGCACGGCCATACTTATCTCGCGCATCCCCTCGCCTGCGCCGCGGCGCTCGCTGTGCAGGACGTGATCCGCGAAGACAATCTGCTCGAGCAAGTGAAGCGGCGCGGCAAGCAGCTCGAGCAGCGGCTCACCGAGCGCTTCGGCAATCACCGCCATGTCGGCGACATCAGGGGACGCGGCCTGTTCTGGGCGATCGAGCTCGTCGCCGACCGCGCGAGCCGCACCCCGTTCGATCCCGCGCTCAAGCTGCACCAGAAGATCAAGGCGGAGACATTTGCCAACGGGCTCGGCTGCTATCCCGGCGGCGGCACCGTGGACGGCGTCCGCGGCGACCATGTGCTGCTGGCGCCGCCTTATATCGCTTCGCCTGATGAAATCGACCAGATCGTCGACAGGCTCGGCACGGCCGTTGACGTTGTGTTGCGTAGTGTCAATCACTGAGGGGAGAGTAGCATGATGAGGACAATGGTTTTCGCAGCGGGCGTGCTCGCGGCATCGACGGTGATCGCCCAGGCGGCGACGCTCGACACAATCAAGAGCCGCGGCACGCTGGTGTGCGGCGTCAGCGCCGGCTTTGCCGGCTTCTCGGCGCCGGACTCGCAGGGCAATTACAAGGGCCTCGACGTCGACTATTGCCGCGCGCTCGCCGCCGGCGTGCTCGGCGACCCCAACAAGGTGCGTTACGTCTCGCTGACCGCGCAGAACCGTTTCACCGCGCTGCAATCGGGCGAGATCGACGTGCTCTACCGCAATTCGACGCAGACCTATTTGCGCGGCGTGACGCTCGGCCTGCGCCAGGGCCCGATCAATTTCTACGACGGCCAGGGCTTTGTCGTGAAGAAGGATCTCGGCGTCAAGGAGATCAAGGACCTCAAGGGCGCCACCGTCTGCGTCGCGCAGGGCACCACGCACGAAGTCACGCTCGGCGATTACGGCCGCGCCAACGGCATCGACTGGAAGCCGCTGGTGTTCGACCGCGTCGACACCATGTACCAGACCTTCTTCGGCGGCCGCTGCGACGCCATGACCCAGGACGCCTCGGCGCTCGCCGGTGCCGTCACCACGGCTGCGCCGAACCCGGCCGACTACGTCGTGCTGCCGCAGACCATCAGCAAGGAGCCGCTCGGCCCCTTCACCCGCAACGGGGACGAAGTCTGGAGCGACATCATCACCTGGCTGCATTACGGCCTGATCGAGGCCGAGGAGCTCGGCGTGACCCAGGCCAATGTCGATGAGATGACGAAGTCGCAGACGCCCGCCATCCAGCGCCTGCTCGGCACCACCGGCGATCTCGGCTCGCGGCTTGGGCTGGACAACAAATGGCTGGTCACGGCGATCAAGGCCACCGGCAATTACGGTGAGATCTACGAGCGCAACGTCGGCAAGGCGAGCCCGCTCAAGCTCGAGCGCGGTCTCAACGGCCTCTGGAGCAAGGGCGGCTTGATGTACGCAGTGCCGTTCAAGTAAGGAGTTCACCTCGCCCCGCTGGCCCTCTTGGCAAGCGGGGTCAGGGAGAAGAGACACCCTATGCGCGTCGCCCTGATCCACGCCCTCAAGCACTCCATCGCCCCGATCGAGGCGGCGTTCGCGCAAGCGTGGCCGGAGGCGCGGCTGATGAACCTGCTCGACGACAGTCTGTCAGCGGATCTGGCGCGCGACGGCAAGCTCAACGACGCCATGACCGATCGTTTCCTGGCGCTCGGCGATTATGCGGCAGCGACGGGAGCGAACGCGATTCTGTTCACCTGCTCGGCCTTCGGCCCCTGTATCGAAGCCGTCGCGCGCGCTCATGCGCCGATGCCGGTACTGAAGCCCAACGAAGCCATGATCGAGCGAGCGGTGACGATGGGCAAGCGCATCGGCCTGCTCTCCACTTTTCCGCCGACGCTGGTCTCGATGCCGCCGGAGTTTCCGGCATCCGTCCAGATCTTCCCCAAACTCGCCGAGGGCGCGCTCGCCGCACTCGATCGCGGCGACCGCGCCACGCACGACCGGCTGATCGTCGAAGCGTCGAAGGATTTGCGCGATTGCGACGTCATCGCACTGGCCCAGTTCAGCATCGCATCATCAGCACCGCTGGTCGCGGAGGCTACCGGCCGTCCTGTCGTGACGACGCCGGACAGCGCGGTCGAGAAGCTGATGAAGCTGCTGAAGGCGAAGACTTAAGCGCCTGCCTTCTTCTGACGCCGCGCATCCTTGATCGCAACGGCGAGCGCGGCCTTCGTCTCGTTGACGAAATCCTCGACCAGCTCCTCGCGCGTCGCATGCGCGGCCTCGCCGGTGAACAGGCCCTGCTCGGCCAGCATCACCACGCCGTGCAGCGCGGCCCATATCTTGAGCGCCTGCCGCTCGCGCAAATAGCCGACCGCGGGCGCCTCCAGCGCTTCGATCACGAGCGCAAAAGTCTCCCGCGTAGCCCCGTGCAGCTCGCTGCCCTTGGCCGCGCATGAGACGGTGCGGGACGCGAACATCAAACGGTAGACACCGTTACGGCGCAGACCGAAGTCGAGCGTTGCCTGCGCCAGCCGCGACAATTTCGATTGCTTCGACGGCCTCGTCATGGCGTCGCGCAGCATTGCGCTGAACTGGCGGAATGCCTCTGCCGTCGCCGCCGTCAGCAATGCCTCGCGGTCGGCGAAATGACGGTAGGGCGCCGGCTGCGACACGCCGAGCTGCTTGGCCAGGGCCTTGATGCTGATCGCCTCAGCCCCGCCCTGCTCCGCCACGCGCAGCGCGGCCTTGATCAGGGCGTCACGGAGATCGCCATGGTGGTAGGTGTTCTCGGGCTTGCGGGCGAGTTGCGAACGCATGTTGCGGGCAAGCCTATAAGTTTGCGCTTGACAGGGGAAGCCTGTCGCGAATGTAATATGCTATAACTTAGAATGAGCGGCAACTGCCGCGGACAAGAGACAAGAGGAACGCGCCGCCCCTTCGGGCTACGCGGATACGACCAAGGGAGCCGCAATGGCAGAACGACTGAAAGTTCACGTCGATCCCGACAAATGCCAGGGCCACGCGCGCTGCAAGGCGCTGGCGCCGGAGCTGTTCGAGCTCGACGAATTCGGCAACGCCCATGAGGCCGGAGACGGCACGGTTCCGCCGGGCCTCGAGGACAAGGCCTGGCTTGCCAAATCCAATTGCCCGGAAATCGCGATCGATGTGATCGAGGAGTAGCGCGGCCCCTGCCCGCGCGCGCGTTGCGTAGCTTCAGCGAACACGAGCCCCCTAGGGATATCAGAGGGATTTTCCTGCCATGTCCGACGTCAGCCAGCCTGTCGCCCATCCGCCCGTAACCGACTGGGTCAACGACTTCGACCACACCGACCCGCAATGGACTGATGATCCCTTCCCGATCTGGGAGGAGCTGCGCGCCGCGAGCCCGATCGTGCATACGGAGCGCTTTCTCGGCTGCTACATGCCGACGACCTATGAGGCGGTGCGCGCCATCGCCAACGACACCGAGCACTTCTCCTCGCGCCGCATCATCGTCCGAGACCAGCGGCCCGAGGTCGCCAGGAACGCGGCCCCGCCGATCACGTCGGATCCGCCCGTGCACAAGCCGGCCAAGCAATTGCTGCTGCCGCCATTCACGCCGGATGCGATGAAGAAGCTGGAACCGCGGATGCGGGCGATCTGCAACGAGCTGATCGACGGCTTCATTGCCGACGGCAAGGTCGATGCCGCCGCGCGCTACGCCAAATACATCCCGGTTCAGGCCATCGCGCACATGCTCGGCATCCCCGAGAGCGACAGCGACCTCTTCATCAACTGGATCCACATGATCCTGGAGGTCGGCATCAAGGATGAGACCAAGCTGCTCGAGGCTGTGCACGAGATGAGCGACTATTTCAGGGCGCACATCGAGGAGCGCAGGTCGAAGCCGACTGACGATCTCATCTCCTATCTGATGAATGCCAAGGACCGGGAAGGCCAGCCGCTGGAAGAGTCGCACGTGCTGGGCTCGTTGCGGCTGCTGCTGATCGCCGGCATCGACACCACGTGGAGCGCGATCGGCTCGTCGCTGTGGCATCTCGCCCGGAC
>Ga0209148_1000698_pt1 | contig 27200 bp, 24 predicted proteins | sample AraplaCol_mMF_r2_2_FD_184288 | JGI IMG/M metagenome (GOLD analysis project Ga0209148, IMG submission 184288) | Arabidopsis root microbial communities from North Carolina, USA - plate scrape CL_Col_mMF_r2 (SPAdes) (version 2) | ecosystem: Host-associated > Plants > Roots > Endosphere | place... | reverse complement strand
TCATGATTGGTCGCGGGCATTTCCGGCGCGGCAATAGGCCTGCGCAACTGGTGCTGGTGGCATGCACATGCCTCCTGGCATTGTCGTTTGATATCGGCCCGGCCAAGGCGGCTTCGGTCTTGAAAATCGGCTCGATCGGCGCTGTCGATACCATGGCGACCGGCCAGCAGCAGGGCGGCGCCACCGAGACCCTGGTGATCGGTGCCGATGTGTTTCGCAACCAGATCGTCCGTACCGATGCGACCGGATTGGTCGACATCCTGTTTGCCGATGAATCCACCATCACCATCGGCCATCACTCGGAACTGGTGCTCGACGATTTCGCCTATGATCCCGATGCCCAGCGCGGCAATCTCGCCGTCCAGCTCGGCGACGGCGCCATGCGCTTCATCGGCGGCAAGATCAGCAAGAAGACGCCGGTCCAGGTGGTGACGCCCCTGGCGGCCCTCACCATTCGTGGCGGCATCGGTCTCTTCAGCTTCCCCCGCGGCAAGGACGGGCTGGCGGCCTTCATCTATGGCGTCGAGATCACGGTGACGGGCAAGAACGGCACTCGCCGCTCGATCCGCCAACCCGGCTTCGGCGTAAGCGTGCCGGCCAATGGTGGCGATCCCAGCGAGCCCTTCCGTCTCACCGATCAGCAGCTGGCCGATCTGCGGGCGCAACTTGAAAGCGTCAGCACCGACCAGGACAAGGGGCTGCCGACAGAATCGCTGGCGCCGATCCAGAATTTCGGGTCGAAGGATCCCATGGGCCCCGACAAGAGCATGGATGACAAAAGCAGCCAGCAGACTTACGGCAAGGAATCCGGCAATGGCGGTAGCAAAGGCGGCACCGGCGGCAGCTATTCGCCGTGACCACATAACCGCTGCCGGCTGCGCGCATGCACGGAAGAGCGGCTTCCTGGCGCCACGCCTGCATGGCGCAGGGCGACGCGCCCTTGGCAATATCGACTTTTTGTTGAATCATTGAGGCGAAGCCTGCATGGCGGCCTCTGTCATTGCCGCCCGCGGTGTTGTCAGAACGGGAGGTTGCCATGACTGGCGTGCAACCAATACTGGCCCTGCTGGGCCGCATCCTCATCGCCGCCGTCTTTCTCTGGTCCGGCTATGGCAAGGTCACCGATTTCGCCAATAATGTCGGCTATGCCGCTTCCTTCGGCATGCCGGTGCCCCAGCTTGCCATCATCCTGGGGGCGGTTGTCGAGCTGCTGGGCAGCACCTTGCTGATCATCGGTTTTCAGGTGCGGTTGGTGGCTTTCATCATGGCCGGCTTCGCTATCGTCACGGCCCTGGTCTTCCACCGCAACTTCGCCGACTTCGAGCAGGAGCTTAATTTCATGAAGAACCTGTCGATCGCCGGCGGTCTGCTGCAGATCGCAGCCCTGGGCGGCGGCGCCTACAGCATCGATGGCCGGCGCGGATAGCGCGGCAGCGCGATCGTATCGCCAGAAACAGAAATGGCGGCCAATGGCCGCCATTTCCGCGTGATCTATCTGGCGCCTGGCCGCTTCAGACGGTTTCAGCCTGGCGGCTGGCCTTCTTGCGGTCATGCGGGCTCAGGAGCGCCTTGCGGAGGCGCACCGATTTCGGCGTCACCTCGACCAGCTCATCGTCCTCGATATAGGCGATGGCCTTTTCCAGGGTCATGATGCGCGGCGGCGTCAGGCGCACCGCTTCGTCCTTCGAGGTGGTGCGGATGTTGGTGAGCTGCTTCGACTTCAGGGGATTGACCTCGAGATCGTTGCCGCGGCTGTGCTCGCCGATGATCATGCCTTCATAGGTATCGACGCCACCGCCGACGAAGAGCGGGCCACGCTCTTCGAGATACCACAGCGCGTAAGCGACCGTGGTGCCCTGGGAGTTGGAGATGAGGACACCATTGCGGCGGCCCTCGATCGGGCCCTTATAGGGCGCGAAGGAATGGAACAGGCGGCTCATCACACCGGTACCGCGGGTATCGGTCAGGAATTCGCCGTGATAGCCGATCAGGCCGCGCGCCGGGCAATGGAAAATCAGACGGGTCTTGCCGCCGCCCGATGGCTTCATCTCGGTCATCTCACCCTTGCGCTGGCCGAGCTTGTCGATGACGACGCCGGTGAATTCCTCGTCGACGTCGATCACCACTTCCTCGATCGGCTCGAGGCGCTGGCCTGTTTCCGGATCGGTCTGGAACAGCACGCGCGGGCGGCTGATCGAGAGCTCGAAGCCTTCGCGGCGCATCTGCTCGATCAAGACGCCGAGCTGCAATTCGCCACGGCCCGCCACCTGGAAGGCATCGGCGCCGGCGGTCTCGGTGATGCGGATGGCGACATTGCCCTCGGCTTCACGCATCAGGCGCGAACGGATCATGCGGCTCGTCACCTTGTCGCCTTCGCGACCGGCGAGCGGGCTGTCATTGACCGAGAAAGTCATGGCGAGTGTCGGCGGATCGATATCCTTCGAGGGGATCGGCGCCTCGACTTCGGGGACGCAGATGGTATCGGCGACGGTGGTGTCCTCGAGACCGGCGATGGCGATGATGTCGCCCGCTTCCGCCTCTTCCACCGGCACGCGCTCGATACCGCGGAAGGCGAGCAGCTTGGTGAGGCGCGCGGTCTGCACCACGGTGCCGTCCTGGCGCATCGCCTTGACGTTGAGGTTCATCGTCGCCTTGCCGCTATAGATGCGGCCGGTGAGGACGCGGCCGAGATAATTGTCGTATTCCAGCGTGGTGACCAGCATGGAGAACGGCTTGTCGGCCTCGACCTTCGGCGCCGGCACATGCTTGACGATGAGATCAAAAAGCGGCGTCAGATCGGTACGTTCGGCTTCCAGGCTTTCCGCCGCCCAGCCCTGGCGCGACGAGGCGAACAGGGTCGGGAAATCGAGCTGCTCGTCGGTGGCACCCAGCGCGGAGAACAGGTCGAAGACCTGGTCGTGGACTTCGTGCGGCTGGGCGTCCGGGCGGTCGCATTTGTTGATGACGACGATCGGACGCAAGCCGAGCGCCAGCGCCTTCGAGGTCACGAACTTGGTCTGCGGCAGCGGGCCTTCGGCGGAATCGACGAGGACGACGACACCGTCGACCATGCTGAGGATACGCTCGACCTCGCCACCGAAATCGGCGTGGCCCGGCGTATCGACGATATTGAGGCGGGTCTCCTTCCACTGCACCGAGGTGCACTTGGCGAGAATGGTGATGCCGCGCTCGCGTTCGAGGTCGTTCGAGTCCATGACCCGCTCGGCGACCTGCTGATTGGCGCGGAACGAACCGGACTGCTTGAGAAGCTGGTCAACCAGGGTGGTCTTGCCATGGTCGACGTGCGCGATGATGGCGATGTTACGTAACTGCATGATAGGCATCCAATAAATGAGGCATGAAGCGGATCACGGCCGGCAGTCTAGCTGCCGGCTGTGACAAGCTGTCGAGCGATGGCAAAAGCCTTACCGTTTTACGGTTGGCGGCGTTCCGGATAAGCGGTCTGAGGCGTAGCGCATCGGTCTTTTCCCTTAGCGGAGATGCGCCAGCAGCAATTCGTTGAGCGGCGTCTCGGGACGCGCACCCACATGGGAAATCACCTCGCCGGCACACAGCGCGGCGATGCGGCCGCAATCGGCGAAATCGCGGCCCTGGGTGTAACCATAGAGGAAACCGGCGGCATAGAGATCGCCGGCGCCGGTGACATCGATCACCTGCTTCACCGGGAAGGCGGCAACCTCGATCATGTGCTCGCCAGCAATGATGACCGAGCCCTTCTCGCTGCGGGTCAGGGCGGCGATATCGCAGGCGTCGCGGGTCAGCGCCACGGCCTCGGCGTAGTCGTCGGTCTGCCACAGCGCCTTGATCTCGCTTTCATTGGCAAACAGGATATCGACGTGATCCTTCACCAACGCCTGGAACTCGGCCAGATAGCGGTTGACGCAGAAGGCATCGGACAGCGAGAGCGAGACCTCGCGGCCGGCATCATGGGCGATGCGCGCGGCCTTGAGGAAAGCCTCCTTGGCCAGCGGCGGATCCCAGAGATAGCCCTCGAGATAGGTGACGCGGGAATGCGAGATCAGCGCCGGATCGACATCGTCCGGGGTCAGTTCCACGCAGGCGCCGAGAAAGGTGTTCATGCTGCGCTCGGCATCGGGCGTCACCATGATCATGCTGCGCGCGGTCGGCGTATCGGTCTTGGCACTGGAGGTTTCGAAATGCACGCCATTGGCGCGGATGTCGTGGCGGAAGATGCCGCCGAGCTGGTCATTGCCGACCTTGCCGATATAGGCGGCCTTGCCACCCAGGCTGGCGATGCCGGCAATTGTGTTAGCAGCGGAACCGCCGGAGATTTCGATGGCCGAGCCCATGGCGTCATAGATCTCGGCGGAACGCACCGCATCGACCAGGGTCATCGCCCCCTTGGCAACACCCAGGCGCTCCAGCACCGCATCCTCGGTCGGCGCGAGCACATCGACGATGGCATTGCCGATGCCCACCACATCGAACATCTTCTCGGACATGTAATCCCGGTCTCCAGCACGCGTTACGCGGCAACCAGGACCCGCGACGGGGCGCCTCGGCTGCACACAACAAAAGCCTCCGGCACCGGGCCTTGGGCCGGTCCGAAGTTTCGATAGTTCCTAGATGTCATTGCGGCCGGCCCCTGCAAGGGCCAGCCGCCTGATCGCGGCGCAGTATAGTGCGGTGCAACCAAGGCACAAGCTTAACTGCTGCATTGCCGCCCGGCGTCCCTATGGGGGCGCAAGAATATCCAAAAGGGCCCTGGTATCGCCCCAGTTTCGTGGCAATCTCTGAATACCTTCAGTTGCCGTTGCCGCTGGTCGCGGCCCGCTGGTTCATATTAACAATTTGATAAGATTGGATAATCCGTGTTCGATGCCGTCATGAAGGCCCTGAGCCAATTGGGCGATCCGCCGATCCGCCGGATCATCCTTAAGACGCTGGGATGGACCATCCTCTCCTTCATTGCCCTACTGGTGCTGGCCTATTGGCTGGTCGGCTGGCTCAGCGGCCTGCATGGCTGGTGGGCCGAGGCGGCGCAATGGGGCGGCACGCTGGTCGCCTTGATCGTCGCCTGGTTCACTTTCCCAGCGGTCGCGGCGACCATCGCCAGCCTCTATTGCGAGGATGTCGCCCTCGCCGTCGAGGCGCGCTATTACCCCGGAAGAGGGCCGGCACAGCAAGTGCCGGTCATGGCGGCGATCCTCGACGGATTGAAACTGGCCGGCCTCTCGCTGCTGATCAACCTGGTCGCCTTGCCGTTCCTGCTGGTGCCGCCGCTCTACCCGATCATATCCTGGGGCCTCGGCGGCTACCTGATCGGCCGGGAGTATTTCGAGATGGTTGCCTATCGCCGGCTGGACCGCCAAACGGTGCATCATCTGATGGCGCAAAAGCGGGGTCGTTTCACCCTGGCCGGTATCCTGATCGCCATCACGTTAACGATCCCAGGACTAAATTTGATTGCCCCCGTTATTGCCACCGCTTTTATGATGCATCTGGCTGAATCTGTGGTAAATCAAAGAGCTATACGGTCAATCTGAGCCCTCTCGAGTCGCTTTTTCCGGCGCTCGGGCAGGAATTAGGTCGGCCGTGGTGGTAGGGTTCATGGGGGAGCCGCCGCCGCTGCGCGGGTCATGCCGGGGAACGCCGTTCGGGCGCTTGCTCTTCAAAATGGACTGCGTGGTCGGCCATCCTGCAGATCGTCGGGTGATGGTTCGATCTGCTGGGATTCTCCGAGGGGGACACTCCGACAAAAAGGGTACGACATGTTTGGCAAGAAGAAGGATTCCGATACCGTGACGACGCCGACCAATGACCCCGGCCAGGACACGGCCGCCCGCAATTACCTGAAACCCGACGCCGCCGCCGCGGGCGTCAGCCGGCCGGCCCCGAATCCGGAAGTCGTCCGCCGTCCGCCGGATCTCAGCGCCTTCGCGCCGCGTCGCGCTGATGCGCCTGCCGCTGCGCCCGCTGCCGCCAGCCAGCCGGCTGCGTCTTCTGCCGCCAGCACGCCCCAGACCGACAGCAAGAAGCTTATCGTCGGCCGCGGCATCAACCTCAACGGTGAGATCCGCACCTGCGACAGCCTAGTCGTCGAAGGCACGGTGGAAGCAGTGCTCAGCGATTGCCGCAGCGTCGAACTGGCGCCGACCGGCCAATTCAAGGGCTCGGCCACCATCGAGGTTGCCGATATCAGCGGCCGTTTCGACGGCGAATTGACGGTTAATGGCCGCCTCACCGTGCGCGCCACCGGCAAGGTGCTGGGCAAGATCCGTTACGGCCAGCTCGAAATCGAACGCGGCGGTATCATCTCCGGCACGATCGAAGCCTTGCCGGAAACCGCCCAGGCGGCCGGCATCAACAACAACGCCTGATCAAACCATCCGGTCGGATCACTGTCGCGGCGCAGCAGCTTGGGGGCTGCACGCCGCGATCCCGGCCGATGCGGCCAAAATCAAGGCCGCGTAAAGAGATTCTTAAGCTTGAACCGGGAAAATCGTTCGATGAGTACCGCGGAACGGCGGCCGATGGGCGGCAACCGTTCGGGATCCGACGGGGATCCGGCGTAACTGGGTCCACGGGGCGGGCCCGAGAAGGGGATTGTGATGGGTGCGGTTTTCACCTGTCGCAGCATGACGGGGTTCAATCAGCGGGGTCTGCGCCGGGCAGCCACCGCCCTCCTGTTTTCGTTGGCTGCCGTGACGCTGGCCGCCTGCCAGGCACCCGCCAGTCTGACCGCGAGCACCAGCCCCAGCCAAAATCCCCATCCGCCGCAAGCCAACGCCACCGCGACCTCCGCCTTGGGCCTGCTCAACAAGAGCGACCAGCAATTGGTGGGTCTCCCCGATCATGAACTGACCGCCGCCTTGGGCGAACCCAACCAGATCCGTCACGATGATCCGGCCACGATCTGGCAATATGCCGCCAGCGATTGCGTGGTTGACTTCTACCTCTATCAGGCGGATGCCGGTCTGCAGGTCGCCTATGTCGAGGCCCGCGACCGCAAGCAACAGACGGCGGAAGGCACCCATACCTGCATGCAGTCCCTGCTGCAGCCGTCGGTTGCCGCGGCCGACAAGCCCGCCGTGCAGAAGACGGCCGACGCGGCGAACTGAGTTAGAGCTTCGCATCTGCATCTATGATGGTGCCGGGTTGCGCCTAAGAGGAAGGCGTCCTCGCGGCTAGGTCGACGTAGCTGCTCATTTCTACCTCCCAAAGACTATTGAGTAGGTGGTTGCTGGGTACGGCGACCCATTTCATTGCGCATAGCCAAAACTATTTTTTTCAGCTCCTTGAGCGTTTTGACCTCGACCCTTTTGATTACGAATTCGCCTAGCTTGCCGGCGATATCCTCGATGGGCGCATCAGCTTTCTCCAACGCGAACCATTCCTTCGCAAGCTCCGGCTGTTCTTTGGAAAAGTCATCGACAAATCGCGACGCAATATTCGGCATGATGTCTGCGAAAGTTAACTTCATCTCTGCTTCCACCGACCTGACATCCCTGCCCGTTAGATGCACCTGTTTTGATACGGGTCGACCTCTCGCTTCCACCTGCGCGACGCTCTCAGCCAGGCGTCTTCGGTAGTTCGGGTTTCAGCACATTGCCGAGCTTCCATGGCACCCACAGCACCGAGCCCTGCTGCATCTGGGTGACAAAATCCTTCCAGAAGACGTCCTTGCCGGGAATCTCGTTCGGCCAGGCCTTGTTGAAGAGATCGACCGCCATCTCGGCATAGCCGGCATAGATCAGGTCAATGAGATGCGACCAGATGACCGGATCGAGCTGCGGCCCTTCCTTGCCGTTGTTCTGATCGGCGATCGAGACATAGGGCGACGGCAAGGCCTTGATCGCCGCCGTCATCTCCGCCTGCCAGGCCGCCAGCACCGCATCGCTGGGCTGGGGCTGGGTGCCGGCACCGGCATCGACCAGGCGATAGCGGTCCTTGTCCCAGGTGAGGCGCACCTGGCCGGCCGGCGATTGCGCGAAGCTGGTGTTCCAATAGGCAAAGGCCATGTCGCTATAGGTAATGTCCGGTGTATCGCCATCGCCCAGCCCCATCAGGCTGATCGGTGAATCGGCGCTGTCGATTGCATCGGCGGCGAAGCTCTTGCCGAGGCTGACGATGTCATAGGCAAAGCAGCAATGGGCGCCGCCGCTATAGCTGCCGATGACGAGCTGTGGCGCCGGTGCGGAATCCGGCGGCAGATGCAGGCTGGTGATGCTGACCTGCTGGCCGGAAACCAGCAGCTGGCATTGCCCCTCTTTCTCGAGTAGTACGAAAGCAGCCGGCGCATCGGCCTGGTCCATGCCGCCGGGCACCGCCGCCCATTGACTGAGGCGATAGCCATGACCGAGATCGGTGACGATAGAGGCCGGTATAGCCACCTTACGGCGCGCCGCCAGTTGCTTCAGCGCCTCGACTTCGCAAAACGGCTTGTCGAGATGGGTCACCGCGGCGACCGGCCGTTGCGCCGCCGGCTTCTGGTCGCCTGGCTGCGCATCCTGGGCGAAAGCGGGCCCCGATAGAGCGGGCGATGCTAGAGACAAAGCCAGCAGCAAGCCGACGGTGACCGATATCCGGCGCAACCTGCGCATGGCGCTTCCTCCCCAGAACCCAACCGTCCCCGGCGCAAGTCTAGCGCAGAGCCTGCCGATCTTAGAATGACTCTCTTCGGTCCGTCTTTCGCGACCAGATGCTGTCGCCGCTTGCTGACCGCTTCAGCCGGCGGCTCACTCTGCCTCCACCAGCGTCTTGCCCTTGAACTGGCAGATCTCGCGGACGACGCAAGCGGGGCAATCCGGTTTCCTGGCCTTGCAGACATAGCGGCCGTGCAGGATCAGCCAGTGATGGGCGTGGCGCTTGTAATGTGGCGGCACTTTCTTTTCCAGCGACAGTTCCACCGCCAGAGGCGTGGCGCCGGGTGCCAGGCCGGTGCGGTTGCAGACGCGGAAGAGATGGGTGTCGACGGCGATGGTATGATGGCCGAAGGCGATGTTGAGCACGACATTCGCCGTCTTGCGACCCACGCCGGGCAACTCTTCCAAGGCAGCGCGATCCTCCGGCACCTGGCCGCCATATTTCTCGATCAGGATTTCCGAGAGCCTGATGACGTTCTTGGCCTTGGTGTTATAGAGGCCGATGGTCTTGATATAGTTCTTCAGCTTGGCCTCGCCGAGCTTGACCATCTTCTGCGGCGTGTCGACGATTGCGAAAAGCGGCCCGGTCGCCTTGTTGACGGAAACGTCGGTCGCCTGGGCGGAGAGTGCCACCGCCACCAGCAGGGTATAGGGATTGATATAGTCGAGCTCCCCCTTGGGCTCCGGATTGGCTGCCTGCAGGCGCGCGAAAAACGCCTCGATCTGGTCCTTTTTCAGCATCTTTCCCCCGATTCAGGCCCCGTCCGCTGTCCGTCCGCCGCCGGGCGCGATGTCACACCATAAACCATGCCGGCGACATGCCCTTTGCCGTGGCCGAATCGTGTTCCGCGCCGGTCTTGGCAGGCTTCAATCGGCCGCGGCGGCAGTCTATACTCCGCCTCCATGAAGGGCCAGACATCGCACGACCAGTCGTCGCAACAGGGGGGCGCGGAACCCGTCGCCGCGGAAACCGATCACACGGTTTTCGAAGCGGTGCTCTATCCCCGCCGCAGCCTCAGCCCGCGCGGCTTTGCCATCCTCATCGCCGCCACCGGCATCATCGGCTTCGTCTATGGCATGGCCTTCTGGCTGATGGGCGGCTGGCCGATCTTCGGCTTCTGCGGCACCGAATGGCTGCTCTTCATCTATCTCTTCCGCAAGCATCTGCAGGGTGACAAACGCAGCGAGCGGCTGCGGCTCTATCGCGACCGGCTGATGGTGGAGGTGATGACGCCGAAAGGCGAGCGCCAGCTCTATCGCTTCCAGCCCTACTGGCTGCAGGTCATCCTCGACGAGCCGGACGAATATGAGAGCAGCCTTTATCTGCGCTCCCATGGCAAGCAGTTGCGCATCGGCAGTTTCCTGAGCCCGCAGGAGCGGCGCGACGTCGCCCAGGAATTGCGTGCCGTGCTCAACCGCCTGCGCGCCGCCTGACCACAGATCGCCAAAGCCGACAGATCGACCAAGCCGCAAGACAAGCAAGAAGAACAACCGCCGCCGATCCAGCATGTCCAGCGCCAACACGTCCGCCCAACCGGCCATCCGCCATTCCGGCCCGATCGAATTCGCCCTGCTGGCCTTTCTCTCGGTACTGTGGGGCTCGTCCTTCATCGCCATCAAGATCGCCGTCGATAACGGCATGCCGCCGCTCACCTTGGCGACTATCCGCATCGGCATCGGCGCCGTCATCTTGAGCGGCCTTGCTTTGGGGCGCAATCAGGCCTGGCCGCGCGGCAAGGCGGTCTGGGCGCGGTTGCTGCTGATGGGCATCATCGGCAATGCCCTGCCCTTCTTCCTGATCGGCTGGGGCGAGCAATACACGCCGTCCAATCTAGCGGCAATCCTGATGGCGATCATTCCGATCTTCGTCGTCATCCTCGCGCATCTGATGACCCATGACGAGAAGCTGACCTTCGGCAAGTCGATCGGCGTCACCCTCGCCTTCATCGGCATCATCGTGCTGGTCGGCGTCGATGCCTTGAGCGGACTCGGGCAAAGTGTCATCGGCCAGATCGCCATCCTCGGCGGCTGTGTCAGCTATTCCTTCTACGGGATCAATGCCCGCAAGCTGCCGCCGATGGGCTCGGAAATGACGACGGGTATCATCCTGGTGCTGGCGGTGCTCTGCCTGGTGCCGCTGTGGCTGCTGCACGACCGCCCCTGGCAGGTAACCTTCACCACCCCGGCGCTGCTCGCCGTGCTGTGGCTCGGCATCATCTCGACGGCAGCCGGCAACCTGCTCTTCTATCTGATCCTGCGCCGCGCCGGCGCCGCCTTCGCCAGTTTCAACAACTACCTGGTGCCGTTGATGGGGATTGCCTGGGGCTTCTTCTGCCTCGGTGAGAAGCCGGGCTGGAACGCGCTGGCAGCCTTGCTGCTGATCCTCGGTGGCCTCGCCTGCGCGCGGTTTCTCAGGGGTCGGGCTCAGGCGCCGGCCGCCAAATAAAATCAGCTAGAGCGCGATTCACGTTTAGACAAAATCGCCCAGCGATTCCGTCTAAAACGATCCGGCTCTAGGCCGGCACCGCCGCCAGGGCATCGATCTCGATCAGGACGCCGGGCTGGAACAAGGCGGCGACACCGATCAGCGAACTGGCCGGCGGATGCGCCGGATCGATATAGCGATTGCGCACGCCGCGGATGATCGGCAGCTTGTCGGGGTGATAGTCGCAGACATAGATGGTGAAGCGCGCCACATGGCGGAAATCAGCCTGTGCCGCCGCCAGCACCACGCGCATGTTCTCGAACACCTGGACCAGCTGGGTTTCGAGATCATGGCCCACCACGGCGCCGGCCGCGTTCAACGGCACTTGGCCGGAAATCAGCAGCAGCCGCTCGTTCTTGTCCAGCAGCATAGCCTGGGAAATGCCTGGAATGGTCACGCCATCAGGGTTGATCGCCTGCATCTGCCACCTCTCCATTTCGATGAACGAATTCGATGAAGCGCCACCGTGCCTGCCCCGCCTATCGGGACAGGCACGCTCGCTGGTGCGCATGATCGTCATATGAACCCGCCGGACAAGCCCCGGCGCAAGAGATCGGTGTATGTATGACAGCGATAGTTTAATCAGCCGCCATTGCCGTTGCCGCCACCATTGCCGGCCGCGGCATTACCCGACGGGCCGGTGACGCTGAAGCCCAGCACGTCGCGCATGCTGTAGAGACCGGGTTTCTTGCCGGCCGCCCAGAGCACCGCCTTGACGGCGCCGCGGGCGAAGATCTCGCGACTGGAGGCCTTGTGGGTGATTTCCACCCGCTCGCCATCAGCGGCGAAGATCACCGTGTGATCGCCGACCACATCGCCGCCGCGCAAGGCGGCAAAGCCGATCTCGCCGCGCTGGCGCGGACCGACCTGGCCGTCCCGTGAGCGCCGCGCCACCCGGCGCAGCGCCACATTGCGGCCGCGCGCCGCCGCCTCGCCCAGGGCCAAAGCGGTGCCCGAGGGCGCATCGACCTTGTGGCGATGGTGCATCTCGATGATCTCGATATCCCATTCCGGGTCGAGGATGCGGGCGACCTCCTCCACCACCTGCTGCAGCAGGTTGACGCCGAGGCTCATATTGGCGGCCAGCACGATGGTGGTGCGCTGCGCGGCACGACTGATGGCGGCGATCTGGTCGGCATCAAGGCCGGTGGTGCCGACCACATGGGCGCAGCCGGATTTGGCGGCGAGGCCCGCATGCATCACGGTCGCCGAGGGATTGGTAAAGTCGACCACCACGTCGGCGGTCTCAAACAGCAGTGATGCATCCTCGGTCACCGAAATGCCGAGCGGGTCGACGCCGGCGAGGGCGCCGAGGTCCTGGCCCATGGCGGGCGAGCCGCGACGCTCTGTGCCGCCGACCACCACCACCCCCGGCGCATTGATCAGCAGCTTGAGCAGCATCTGCCCCATACGGCCGGCGCAACCGACGATCGCAACCTTGATCGCCCCGTTGCTCGGCCGACGACTCGACACGGCTTTCGGCGCAGCCGACTTCGCCGCCGGCACGGCCGGTGCAGCCGTCTTGGTCACCGCCGGTTTGGTTTCCAGCGGGGCCGGGCTCGGTGTCGGCGCTGCCTTGGCGGCTGGCTTGGCCGCCGGCTTGACCGGCGCGGAGACCACGGGAGTCTTGGCTTTCGGTTGTTCCTTCAATGGCTTGGCGGGCTTCGGTGTGGCTTTGACAGCGGCTGACTTGGCGGCCGGCTTAACGGCTGGCTTGGCTGGCTGCGGCTTCGGTGACTTCTTCGTTGCCATTGGTCCCCCGAGGTTTATTTCGGGTATCTAAGCGGGTTCCGCCACAATCGGCAACAGTTTGGGAAAAACGGCCTGTCAGAAGCCTTTGAAGGGGCAGCTTGCGGCGCAGATTGAAGAGGGCGCCCGCGCCGGGAAAGCCACAGCGTCGCAACCCGCGAATAGAGGTTGCGCCTTGCCAGTTCGCCGTGGGCCGGTGCGACAGGAAGATGCTTTCGTAGCGGGCGATGACAATCTAGGCTGGCCTGGGCCTTACCAAAATGAGATCGCTGCCGTGCCGAGACGTTTCATCGTCCTCTCCATCTGCCTGCTCCTGGGCGGCTGTTCCTTATGGCCCTGGGGCGGAGACAGTGAGGAAGCACCACCGCCGCCGCGCATCATCGGCGTGGTCAGTGCCATCAGCGATCATGTCACGGTGATCGATGCGACCAGCACGGGCTGGGCGCGTCGTACCGCTGCCTATCCGATCGGCGACTGGCAGATTGACCAGCTGGCGGTAGACCAAGCCACCACCTGGTTGCGGAAGAAGGGGTTCGATGTTCGCCCGGTGGCCGCGACACCGGCGGCCTTCAAGGCGGAGGCGCTGGGCGGGCCGGTCAGTCGGGGCGGCTGGCTGGGCGGCAGCAAGAAGCCGGACTTCGCCACCGTCATCCAGCGCAATTTACAGCCGGCGGGCCTGCCCTATTACCTGATCCTGGTCGAAGCCAGCGGCAATGACAGCATGCCCGATCTGCACGGCATCGGCCTGGTACGTTTCTCCGGCCGGCCGCAGGCCTTCGTGCTCTATCACGCTTTCCTCATCGACGGAAAAACCGGCGCCACCATCGACGATATCCATGCCGATCCCGGCGGCACTTTCTGGGGAACCGGCCCGGCGCAGATCAACGGGCCAAACGCCGATCTCCCCAAGGCCGCCTGGCCGAAACAGGTCGATGCCTGGTCGAGTGAGCAGCAGGCGGCTTTCCGTGACGCGGTCGAGACGGAGCTGAAGGCCAGCCTCAAGTCCAATCTGCCGCGGCTTGATCTACCCTGATTATCAGCGCCCACTGCGTGACGCCGCTGTCGCTCGGCAGCATCAGACATATCAGCCGACCGGAATCAGGCTACCGTTGTAGCCAGGACGCTAAAAGTCCTTGCCGGATCGCACACATTCCCACCTGAATCAGGACCGCGCGGCAGAGATCTCTTTGTCGACATGTCTGTGGGGGATTGCATGCTTCCTATGACACACCGATTCATCACCAGTAACGGCATTCGCATGCATCTCGCCGAGCAGGGCGAAGGGCCGCTGGTCATCCTGTGCCATGGTTGGCCGGAACTCTGGTATTCCTGGCGGCACCAGATGACTGCACTTGCGGAAGCCGGCTATCACGTGGTCGCGCCGGATCTGCGCGGTTTCGGACAGACGGAGGCGCCGGAGGCGATCGAGGCCTATCAGATGCTGCATGTCGCGGCGGATATCGTCGGCATCGTCGATGCCCTTGGTGCCGAGCAAGCCTTCATCGCCGGCCATGACTGGGGTGCGGCGGTCGCCTGGAACTGCGCCTTGTTCCGGCCGGATATCTTCAAGCGCCTGGTCCTGCTCAGCGTGCCTTATATGCAGCGCAAATGGGGCAATCCGCGCCCGACCGATGCAATGCGCCAGCTCGGCGATGAGGCGCATGAATTCTACATGATGTATTTCCAGGAGCCCGGGCGGGCCGAAGCCGAATTTGAGGCCGATATCCGTCGCACCTTCATTGGTGTTTTCGCCGGCTTCAGTTCGCCCCAGCCGCACTTGCCGATGGTGCGCAAGAGCGACGGGCTGTTGAAGAGTCTCGGCGGGAAAAAGCGCCCCGACTGGCTGTCCGAGACCGATCTCGATGTCTATGTGCAGGAATATCAGCGCACCGGCTTCAGAGGTGGCCTCAACTACTATCGCAATCTCGATCGCAGCAGCTGGGAGATGAATGCGGCCTGGACCGGGGCAAAGATCCACCAGCCGTCGCTGTTCATCGCCGGCGAATATGACTCCGTTGTACGCGACATGTATCCCGCTGATTACCAGATGCTGGAAACGGTCATGCCGGGCCTGACACAGAAGGTGCTACTGCCTGAAACCGGCCATTGGGTACAGCAACAGCGCCCCGCCGAGGTCAACCGCTTGATCCTCGATTTCTTGCGGCAGCGACACAATTAGGCAAGCCAACGCGTAGGTAAAACGACGGACGCCGCAGAAGGTGGCGTCCGTCGGTCTTCAAGAAGAGATCGTCGTGGCTCAGAACGTGGCCGCGGTCTTCAGGCCCAGTACCACGGCATCGTTGTTATGGCTGGTGCCACCCGGATCGATGATGTACTGCACGTTCGGTCGCACCTGCAGTCCACGGACCGGGCGGACGGTGTAAAAGAGTTCAAACACATATTCCGAATGCTGCCGGTCGGCACCCTCATTGCCTTCCGCATTGGCGATGCGGTCATTGACATGCGTCGTACCCGCCGCGAAGCCGATATCGTCATCAGGACGGAAGGACAAGGGGCCAGTGTAAATGCCGCCGACGGCAACCTGGCGATCCGTGGTCGCCGTGCGGTCATCGGCAAAGACGGCGTTGAGGAACAGATTCAACCCGCCCTTGGGATTGCCCGTATCGGTGTGGGTGATCTGCTGGCGGAAGTTGATATAGCCGCCGAAGCGCCCACGAACGTGATCGGTGGCAACGCCCGGATTATCTGCCGTCACCGTATTATCGTCATTGACGACATCCTTCGCCCGCGCATTGTCACCCCAGAAGCCGAATTTATAGCTGCCGGGCAACTTGCCATTGCCGAAGGTCGGCAGCCAAGCGAGCTCAACGGGGATCAGTACCCCTGAGGAATCGGAGTAGAAGCGCGGCGTGATCGCGTCTTCGCTGGTGGCGTATTTCGGGTTCTCGTCATAGACGCCGACCTGGAAATAGCCGAACGAGCCGAGCTGGATCTTGGCCCGGGTGCCCCATTGGCTGACCGGCCAGTTGAAGATGTAGTCGCCGACGATGTTGCCGGGCGCGCCGCCGCAGAAAGTCAGGTTCTGGAAGTCGCAATCGAAGGCTGCGAAATCCTCGCCGATGCCCAGGCGCCCGACTTTCCAGTCGAGGACCTGGTCGAAATATTTCTGGTCGTACCAGAACTGTGTCAGGCGCCAGGTCTGGCCGCGGCCATAGACTTCCTGCACCTGCTGCAAGGTACCGAGATTGGCGTTCTTGCTGAGATTGTTGCCGTCGCGGCTGGTGAAGGAGACCTGGAAGGTGGCGTCATGGATGCCGACCAGCCGATCGAGGTCGAAGGTCGAGCCGAAGGTCCATTGATCGGTGTAGTCCCATTTGGTCTCACCGCCGCCGCGCAGATTGGTGGCGATTTCGCTGACGTAGCCGAGCTGCAGATTGATGCCGGCGTCGTAAAGTTTTTTACGCAGGCCACCCCAGTCACCCAGCATCCAGGATTCGGGACCGGGTGTCGAATAATGCGCCGTTGGCACTGCTGGCACCGCTTCGCTCTGGTTACCGGTCGCCTGGCCGCTTTTTTGGTCATCGGCCTGTGCCGCATGTGCGATCAGGGTTGTCGCCAGCAGCACCGCCGTGCCGCAGGAGCCGAGCCATGATCGCCGCGGCTGGCGCGCGAAGGCATCGGAAATGGAGAGAGCATTGGTTTTTGCGGACGGAATCGCACCTTGGTCCGGTCGAGCGCCGTTTGGCATCGTCACATATCCTCCCCGGCATGACCGCATCCCGATCGGATGGGTCTTGGATGAGAAAGCGCGTTGAGGCTCTGATTGTTTCGACGCGATCCGCATGCAGCATGCGAAGGCGCACGGCCTCTCGAGCTTGCTCTTGGTTCAGTTGGCAGCGACCGCGGCCGCGGTCTTGGCGGGATTCATCAGAAGATACAGCGGCCTGACCCGCTGTCATGTTCCCTGATCCGCAGTGTTTGCGGTGTCATTGAACACAAGTCAGATATAAGAAGGCATCTGAACGGGTTTCAAGCTGAAATAATCGCTTGGCTGGTGCTTGTTACCGACGTAGCCAAAAGAGCGCGCGGGAGTAGCCGCTTTGCCTTTTCGCTCCCGCAACAATTGCCGTCCCGCCAGCGGATCAGCCGGCGACGACGGCTTGCGCACAAGCCATCGCCCACGCGGCATTCCCCGTCACTTGGTCTGTCACCGATGAGCCGCGGCGCAGGCTCTCATTCGCGGCTGGCGTCGAAGAACTCTTTCACCCGGGCGAAGAAACCATCGGATTCCGGCGACTGCTTGCCTGACTTCTCGCTCTCGGCGGCAAACTGCTCCAGCAGTTCCTTCTGCTTCTTGGTGAGATGCACCGGTGTCTCGACGCCGATCTCGACATACATGTCGCCGCGCGAGGGCGAACGCAGGATCGACATGCCCTTACCCTTGAGGCGGAACTGCTGGCCGCTTTGCGCCCCGGCTGGAATGCCGACTTTGGCCTTGGCCCCGTCGATGGTGGGGATTTCGATCTGCCCACCCAGCGCCGCCGTCGCCATCGGGATCGGCACGCGGCAATGGATATCGGCACCATCGCGCTGGAATAGGCGATGCGCCTTCACGCTGAGGAAGATGTAGAGATCGCCGGCGGGCGCGCCCCGCATGCCGGCCTCGCCTTCGCCGGCGAGGCGGATCCGCGTCCCATCCTCGACACCGGCCGGGATCGAGACCTGCAAATTCTTTTCCTTGGCGACGCGGCCCTGGCCGTGACAGGTCTTGCAGGGCTTCTCGATCACCCGGCCGCCGCCGCCACAGGTCTGGCATGTCCGCTCGACGGTGAAGAAGCCCTGGGTCGCGCGCACCCTGCCATGGCCGTGACAGGCCGGACAGGTGATCGGCTGTGAGCCCTTCTCGCCGCCGCTGCCCTGGCAATCCTCGCAGGGTGCCGAGGTCGGGACACGGATTGTCGTCTGCTTGCCGTGGAAGGCATCGTCGAGGCTGATCTCCATGTTGTAGCGGAGATCGGCGCCGCGCCCGCGCGCCTGGCCACCCCCGCCACGCCGCCCACCCATGAACTCGCCGAACATCTCATCGAAGATGTCGGCGAAGCCGGAACTGGTGAAATCGAAACCGCCGCCATTGAAGCCGCCCGCACCCGGGCCGCCCCGACCGTTCTCGAAGGCCGCATGCCCGAAGCGGTCGTAAGCCGCGCGCTTCTGCTCGTCCTTCAGGACGTCATAGGCTTCGTTGACTTCCTTGAATTTCTGCTCAGCCGTCTTGTCGCCGGGATTGCGGTCCGGATGAAATTTCATCGCGGCCTGGCGATAGGCCTTCTTGAGGTCGTCGGCGGTGGCACCCTTCGCCACCCCGAGCAGCTCGTAATAATCCTGTTTCGACATCGGTCCGACTGATCAGAGAATCTGTTTAACTGGATGAATGCCCGGCCACGTACACGGTGGCCCGCAACAAGCCGGTCCCTAAACGCGTGATGGCCCCTCGCCGGTCAGGCGACCGATCGAGGGGCCATCACTGCTAGTTCAGTGGATGCCCGTGCATCTGGACGGCGGCCTTAGGCTGACTTGCCCTTGCGTTCGTCCACTTCCTCAAAATCGGCATCGACCACCTTGTCGTCGCCGCCCGAGGCACCGGCCTCAGCACCGCCGGCTGCACCGGCCCCGGCACCTTCGCCGGAAGCCTGCGCCGCCTTGTAGAGCGCTTCGCCGACCTTCATCACCGCCTGGGTCAAGGCATTGGTCTTGGCTTCGATCGCTTCCACGTCTTCGCCATCCTTGACGCTCTTGAGATCGGCGACCGCCGCTTCAACCACCGACTTGTCGGCCGCAGCGACCTTGTCACCGGCCTCGGACAACTGCTTCTCGGCGTTGTGGATCAAGGCTTCCGCATTGTTGCGGGCCTCGACCAGCGCCTTGCGCTTCTTGTCTTCCGCAGCATGGGCCTCGGCGTCCTTGACCATCTTCTCGATATCGGCGTCGTTGAGACCGCCGGAAGCCTGGATGCGGATCTGCTGTTCCTTGCCGGTCGCCTTGTCCTTCGCCGACACCTGGACGATGCCATTGGCGTCGATGTCAAAGGTGACTTCGATCTGCGGCACGCCGCGCGGGGCGGCCGGGATGCCCATCAGGTCGAACTGGCCGAGGACCTTGTTATCCGCCGCCATTTCGCGCTCACCCTGGAACACGCGGATGGTGACCGCAGTCTGACCATCTTCCGCCGTCGAAAACACCTGGCTCTTCTTGGTCGGGATGGTGGTGTTGCGATCGATTAGGCGGGTGAACACGCCACCCAAAGTCTCGATGCCGAGCGACAGCGGGGTCACGTCGAGCAGCAGCACGTCCTTGACGTCGCCCTTGAGGACGCCGCCCTGAATGGCCGCACCGACCGCGACGACTTCGTCCGGGTTGACGCCGCGATGCGGCTCCCGACCGAAGAACTCCTTCACCTTCTCGATGATCTTCGGCATGCGGGTCATACCGCCGACCAGGATCACTTCGTTGATGTCGCTGGCCTTGAGGCCGGCATCCTTCAGCGCCTTGCGGCACGGCTCGATGGTGCGCTCGACCAGCTCGTCCACCAAAGCTTCCAGCTTGGCGCGGGTCAGCTTGATGTTGAGATGCTTCGGGCCCGACTGGTCGGCCGTGATGAAGGGCAGGTTGACTTCGGTCTGCATCGAGCTCGAAAGCTCGATCTTGGCCTTTTCTGCCGCTTCCTTCAGACGCTGCAAAGCGAGCTTGTCCTTGCGGAGATCGATGCCCTGTTCCTTTTTGAACTCATCGGCCAGGTAGTCGATGATGCGGGCGTCGAAATCTTCACCGCCGAGGAAGGTGTCGCCATTGGTCGACTTCACCTCGAACACGCCGTCGCCGATTTCCAGCACCGAGATATCGAAAGTACCGCCACCAAGGTCATAGACCGCGATAGTGCCGGTGCCCTTGCGCTCCATGCCATAGGCAAGTGCCGCAGCCGTCGGCTCGTTGATGATGCGGAGCACCTCGAGACCGGCGATCTTGCCGGCATCCTTGGTCGCCTGGCGCTGGCTGTCGTTGAAATAAGCGGGAACGGTGATGACCGCCTGGGTCACCTTCTCGCCGAGATAGTTCTCGGCGGTTTCCTTCATCTTCTGCAAGATGAAGGCGGAGACCTGCGATGGGGAATAGTTCTTGCCATGGGAATTGACCCAGGCATCGCCATTGTCGCCGGAGACGATCTTGTAGGGAACGAGACCCATATCCTTCTGGGTCATTGGATCGTCGTAGCGACGGCCGATCAAGCGCTTGATGGCGAATAGGGTGTTTTCCGGATTGGTCACTGCCTGGCGCTTCGCCGCCTGGCCCACCAGGCGCTCACCGGAATCGGTGAAGGCCACCATGGAGGGCGTGGTACGCGCGCCTTCGGCGTTCTCGATCACCCGTACGTCCTTGCCGTCCATAACGGCGACGCAGGAATTGGTGGTGCCGAGGTCGATACCGATAACTTTGCTCATGTCTACCTCTTCGGTTCAGCAGATCCCTACGCGGCCTTCTCGATGAAGCACCACGGAGATCCCCGGTTGATTGATGCATGCAGCCCCGGCCGCAGGATCAGAAGGATACGGACAACTCCCGCTCGGCTTCCGGCTGACGGCTTGGGGAAAACTCTGGTTCCGGTGGATATATAGGGGCTTTTCAAGGCTTTGCAAGCGCTGAGCAGGCGAAGTCCGAGGCCCGGGAGGGGTTTTTCTGGGGGCACTGGCCGCAGCGCGGCGAAACGCTTTGGCTAAGCGGGACAGGCGCCGCCCACCGGGCTTTCGATGGGTCGGCTAAGCGGGTGCTTAAGTACCGCTGGCAACAGGCTTTTGCCCCGGTTGAGCCCCCGGGTGGACCCCCGCCAGCAGCTGTCGCAGCCGCGCCAGGACGGCAGCCCGTTCGCGGTCGAGGCGGGCGGCGAGCGCGGTCGACGCAGCCGGGTCCCCGGACAGCGGATCATTAGGCAGGGCGCCCGATTGCCGCAGCCAGGCGAGCAGGGTCGGCACGTCGCGGCCCGGCCGGACCCAACCCCGGCGGATCGCCAGGTCATAGCCCCAGTCGACCGGGTCGCGCGGCCGGCCAAGGGCGAAACGCCGCCGGCGGCGGCGGCGCCAATATTGGGCAAAGCTGGGCTTTTCCGGTTCCGCCGTCAGATCGAACACCGTCACCGGCCGGCCGGTCCTGCCGGCATCGGCTAGCATCGAGACGCTGTCGGCGGTGACGACAAAGCGGTCGGCTAGGGCCAGGATCGCCCGGTAGGGATTGTCGGCGGAGGCGGCAAAGCCATCCGCCGGGAAGGCGACGAGCTGGTGCCGGTCGGGACCGGTCGCGACCAGCTTGGCCAGCTCCGCCGTCACCTCCGGCGGCGTCCGGCGCCCGGTGGCAATGAGCAAGGAACCGCCGGTCTTCGCCGCCAGGCCGGCGAGATCGGTAGCGAGCCGCCGGCCCTCGGCCGGACCGAAAAGCAGCGGCGCGCTCGGGCCGCCGACCAGCACGCCGATCAGCGGCTTGCGGCGGGTGGCGAGACGCGGCGCCCAGGCGGCAATCGCCGGATCGTCCGGCCGGGTCAGCTGGGTCAGCGGCAGGGTCAGGCGGATGTGATTGGGTGCATCGGGAAAGCCGTATTGCGCCGTGGTCAGCAGCAGATCGCAATCCGTCATTCGGCCCTCGGAGCGGCCAAGCTGGATGAACCTGGTCTTCCCGCCGGAGGCCCGTTTCAGCCACAGGCCCATATGGGTGCCGCCGCGGCCGATGCCGATCACCGCATCCGGCCAGGGGGCGCCATAGCCGAAGCCCGCCGGATCATCCTCGCGCTTGCAGACCGGCTTGATCTCGACGTGCCAGCCGAAAGCGTCCTCGATCATCGCCGCCAGGGCCAGCACCTGGGCCTGGTCCCCGGCCCGCCAGGCACTGATCGCCCAGATGCGCGGCTGCTTGCCAGCTTGATCCGAATGACCGAGCAAAATCCCTGTTTCCTGTCATCAGCTTTATCCGCAGCATAGCCAAAGGATGGCCCGACGCCAGCCCTGGCCTCTCAAAAGCATCTCAACTAAGCTGCCAGCACATTGAGTGGGGCGCATATATGCAAAATGACCAATCGGACGATCTCAGCCCCTTTCTAAGAGCGGCCCTGAGGTTATTGCAAAAGCCTGTCGAGATCGATTGGTTCAGAAAAGCCCGAGTGGCTCAGGAAGAAAGGCTTGCGCGCCGCTATACCCTAACGTCGTGGATCGCAGGCATCGGTGGCATTCTCTTTGGCTTGCTATGCCTGACATTTGCCGGCGTCATTCTCTATGGCCCGATACTCGACATGACGGAAGATATCGTCGCCTACCTTATTGCCGGCGCAGCTTCGATTGGCATCGGCGCGCTCATCATCTCCCGCAGATAAGCAATCAGGCAAACCTGAGCTGTTGGCCCAAACCCATCTTCTTCGCCTTTTCCAGCATGGCGGCACCCAGCGCGATATCGGAGAGGCTCAAGCCGCGATGCCAGAAGAGATTGGTCTCCGCCTCGCTCTCGCGGCCGGGCCTCAGGCCGGCGACGATCTGGCCGAGCTCGGCATGCAGGTTCTGCTCATTCAGGCGGTCGCTGTCGACATGGGCGCGCAAGGCGCCGAAAGGCAGGCCCTTGCGGCACTGGCCCCAATCGTCGACCACCATCTTGTCCATGATATCGGTCAGCGACAACTCCACCGCGCTCATGGTGCCATAAGGGACGACGAAGGCGCCCTTCTTGATCCAATCCGTCTTCAGCATCGGCGTCGGTGCCGGCAGGCGCGAGGCCTCGACGATGATATCGGCATCGCGGACACAGCTCTCCCAATCATCGGTGGCAACGACCTTCTTGCCGAGATCGCGGGTCAGGCGCTCGGCAAAGCCGTTGCGGCTTTCCGGCCGGCGCGAATGGACGCGGATCTCGTCGAAATCGAACAGGTGATTGAGCAGCTTGACGTTCCAGTAGGAGGTGCCGCGCGCACCGACATGGCCCAGCACCTTGGAATTCTTGCGAGCGAGATATTTGGCACCGAGCGCGGTCACGGCGCCGGTGCGCATATCAGTGATGCCGGTCGCATCGAGGATCGCCTTCGGCATGCCGGTCTCGGGATCGAATAGATTGAGCAGGGCCATCTCAGACGGCAGCCCGCGCTGGTAATTGTCGACGAAATCCCCCACCACCTTGACGCCGGCGAGATCGAGCGGCTTCACGACCCCCCGCAAGACGTTGAAATGCCCCTTGTCGGAGCTTTCCGGCACCAGATGCATGCGCGGCTCGATCACCGTCTGGCCGAGGCCCTGGGCCTTGAGCCCGCTTTCCACCGCCGCCAGGATCTCGTCATTGGTCAAGGCCAAGGCGGCGACATCGGGACCGTTGAGATAAGTGAGATGGATCTGTTGCATCACGCCACACATGAGATGGGAAAGGGTGAGCCGACAGGTATATTCGCGATCGGCATCTGACGAAGAAGTGACGGTAGGGGAACTGCGCGCGCAGCGGAAGAGTTCGTTTTCCTGTCCCGCCGCCTTCTCTATAGTCAACATAGTCAGCGCGGCGACTGCATGGCAAGCGCGCTTCGCTTATGACGACATAGAAATATGTGATGAATGAAGTGATGGTGGAGAGGACATGCCGGAAAAGCATGAGAGACTGGCTGAGCCCATTGTCGCGCAGCCCCCCGCCGATGGTCATGGCGATGAGCATGGTCGCGAGATCGTCCTGCGGGACAGCGCCGACCTGACACCGGAAATCTATCAGGCGGTCATCTATGGCGGCGCCAAAGTGGCCTTGCATCCAGCCGCGCGGGAGCGCCTCGCCCGGCACCGCCGGCAATTCCTGCAGCATCTCGAGACCGGCGTCATCTGCTACGGCGTCAATACCGGTCTCGGCGCGCTCGCCAAGAAGGATCTCAGCGCCGCAGACCGCGCCGCCTTGCCGCGCCATATCCTGCTCGGCCGCGCCGCCGCCATCGGTGCCCCCTTCGCCCGGCCGATCGTGCGTGGCACCCTGCTGATCCGCCTGGCCCAATTCCTCGATGGCGCCAGCGCCGTGACACCGGAGCTCTGTGATTTTCTCGCCGCCCGCGTCAATGACGGCTTCGCCCCCTATGTGCCGAGCGAGGGCCTCGGCATGGCCGGCGAGATCATCCCGCTCTGCCATCTCGCCCAGGCGCTGGTCGGCGAGGGCTTCGTGCTCGGCCCCGCCAACCTGCCGCAGCCGACCGAGCTGTGGTGCCAGCAGCATGGCGTGACGCCCTATGACCCGGCGCCCAAGGAAGGCCTGTCGCTGATCAACGGCACGGCGATCGGGCCGGCCTATGCCGCCGACCTGCTGCGCCAGCTGCGCGCGACGCTCGCCCAGGCGGAGCTGATCGCCGCCGCTAGTATCGAGGGCCTGGCCGCCCCCTTGGAACCCTATGATGCGCTGGTCGGCGCCTTGCGCCGCGATCGAGGCCTCGTCGAAGCCTGCGAGCGCCTGCGGGAATTGCTGCGCGACAGCGACATCACCCGTCAGCAACGCCAGGCACCGGTGTCATTCCGGGTGACGCCGCAGATCCATGCCACGGCGGAACAGGCCTTGGCCGATCTCGAAAGCGCCATCGCCGATGAGATGATCTCGACCGGCGACAACCCGGCCTTCATCGCCGATGAGGAAAGCGGGATCGGCGGCAGGCTGCTTCATTGCGGCAATTTCCACGCCGCTGCCTTGACCCAGGCGGTCGAGGCTGCGGCTCTTGCGCAGATGCAGCTCGGCCTGCTGGCCGAGCGCCGCCTGCATCGCCTGCTCGACCAGCGGGCGAGCGGGCTCGCGCCGCAGCTCGCCAGGCAACCCGGCCTCGATGCCGGCCTCGTCACCCTGCACAAGGCGGTGCTGGGCCTCAGCGCGGAATTGCGCGCGCTTGGCGTGCCGCCCTCGCTGATGCATGGCGAGAGCTCGTTCGGCCAGGAAGATGTGATGACCATGCTGTTTCCCGCACTCGACCGCCTGGCGCGGATCGACGGCCTCAACCGCCGGATCCTGAGCTACGAACTCTACACCGCGCTGGTCGCGGTGGATGAGCGCCAGGAGGCAGACGAGGCCGAGAAACCGAGCATCGCCGTCGCTGCCCTGCGCTCACGCATTCGCCAGCAGATTCCCGCTTATGCCGGCGATCGCAGCTACGGCCCCGATATCGAGCGCCTCAAGGCCTTGCTGTTCGATTAGTCTCAGCATTCAGGGCACGCCGAGGATCCGCTCCACCGCGTCGAAGGTTTTGTGGCTGTACTCTTGATAGAGGGTCGCATCGGCACCGTTGTCCCGTATTCGCTCAAGCTGCCAGGTCATGAACTGCGGCAAATACCAGAGCAATGAAACCAATCGGCGGTCAATTCGATCTTCTTCGGGAAGAGTGATGCGGGACAGGAGTTCAAGAAATCTATCGGCTTTCACCTGGTCGAAATGTCCGCGCCGGATCTGATAGAGAAAGCCATCAGGCTCTGACCAAGCCAGTTCCAAATCATGAATAACGGTCACTGAAGCTTGCATGCCTTGCTCAGGGATATTTCTCGATCAGCGACTGCTTCTGATCGACCAGGATACGGTCGACATGGGGCGGTGAATCGCTGAAGGGCACGCCCGACATCGGCTGGCCGATGGTGATGAAGGAATTGATATCGGCCGCCACCTGTTCCGGCGCCCCCCATTGCACGTTGTGGCCGATATCGTCCTCCTGCATGCCGGAAGCGGGCAGCTTCTTCAGCCCGTATTGCTTCCAATAGACGACGATCCTCTGCCGCACGGCGGCATCATGCAGCACCGATTTGACGGCAGTCTGGTCGGGATCGGCGAGGAAGATGTTGTCCTGCGAGCCCCACAGCACCAGGGTCGGCACCGAGAGCTTGAGAAGCCGCGTCGTGTTGTCGGTCGCCAGCAGCGCCTTGGTGGCGCCGATCCATGTGCCGAGCTTCACATTGGCGGTCTCGCCGACATAGGGCTTGAGAAAGGCGGGGTCGGCGGCCGGATCGACCACCCAGTTCTTGGCGATCCAGTCGCGTGCCGCATGTTCGGCATCGATCGGCCGCAAGGTGTAGAAGTCATCGGGATAGACCTTGCCCTTGGCTTCCAGGTCCTTGCGCCACTGGCCTTCCACCGGCTCCTTGAGGACATAATCGTGCAAGGCGGCATTGCCGACACCCTTGGTCGAGGTGGCGACCAGAATTGCCCGCTCGACCAGTTCGGGATGGGCAAGAGCCATTTCCTGCACCACGAAACTGCCAAGCGAGTGGCCGGCCAGAGTTGCCTTGCGGATGCGCTTCACCTGCATGAAGGAGACCAGATCGTCGGCAAAATCCTGCATGCGGAAGCATTTCTCCGGCGCCGGGGCGCAGGCGGCGACCGGCGGCATCGAGCTGTCGCCATGGCCGCGCTGGTCGATCGCATAGATATGCAGGGACGGATTGAGCTTGTGCAGCGCCAGCGCCGTCGGCCACCAGGAACGGGCGCTATCGGTCAGGCCGTGGATCAGGATCACCGTGTCGCTCGGCTCCGTGCCAGCCTTCGGTGCCCCCAGTTCCAGATAGGTCATGCTGGTGCCGGTGATCAGTTGCACGCGGCATTTCGGGTGCTCAATGGCATTGCAGGCGGTTGCCGCCGAAGCGGCAGATAACGTGCTGAAGGCCAGGAGTAGGATGACCAGGCCAAGCCCCAACAGGCCGAGGCGGCCGAAGTGATGCCGTGCCGCATGGTCCTGTCCTGTGCCGTGAAATCCGTGCGGATGAAGTCGTCGCATTGCTCGCCCTCCACCAAAGTCGTTCCCTGCGGTGACCGTCCCCCGCTTGCGCCGCGGCCGGTTGCTCCCGGCACCGGCCAGAAGTATGGCGGCCGCCCGATATCAGGTCAATGCGGCGAGACGGGCGACTATCTGAACGGCGCGCCGGGCATGGGGTTTTCTAAGGCTCCTCGCCAAACCACTTGTCATAGATCCGCTGATAGGTTCCGTCCTCACGCATCGCCAGCAGGATGGAACTGACTTTCCGGCGCAGCGGATCACCGAGCGGGAAGACAAAGCCGATCCCCTGTCGATTGAATTCGGGACCCACCAGGCGGACGCGCCCATTCCCTTCATGCGCCGCGTAGTAGCGCAGCGCCGGCGCGCCGAACAGCACGGCATCGACCTTGTCACCGAGCAAGGCGTCATACATCGCCTCCGCGGTCGACAACTCGATCCGCCGGACATCGTGCTGGTGAAGATAGCTGTCGGCCAGGCTGCCTTCGATCGTCGCCACGCGCTTGCCCGGCAGGTCCTCCGGGCCATTGATTGTTCCGGTTATCTGTTCGGCGGTGAGCGTGGCCGTGAGTTGCGCCGTATAGAGGGCGATGAAGACGAC
>Ga0209148_1000696_pt1 | contig 27231 bp, 15 predicted proteins | sample AraplaCol_mMF_r2_2_FD_184288 | JGI IMG/M metagenome (GOLD analysis project Ga0209148, IMG submission 184288) | Arabidopsis root microbial communities from North Carolina, USA - plate scrape CL_Col_mMF_r2 (SPAdes) (version 2) | ecosystem: Host-associated > Plants > Roots > Endosphere | place... | reverse complement strand
GCACACGATATCGTTTCCGGATCTCGCCGGATCTGGCCGTCCCGGATCCGATGTCACGGGCCCAGGACAGCGATATCCACGATTTCAGCCTGGTCGTCGATCCCGCCGCCTATCTGTGGCAGACGCCGGATTGGCGCGGACGCCCATGGCCGGAAACAGTGATCTATGAACTGCATGTCGGCCTGTTCGGTGGCTTCAAGGGCGTGATGGCGGAACTCGGGGCCTTGCGGGATATCGGCATTACAGCGGTGGAATTGATGCCGCTTTCCGATTTCCCCGGGGGACGCAACTGGGGTTATGACGGCGTTCTGCCTTTCGCACCGGACAGTGCCTATGGAACGCCGGACGAGCTGAAGGCGCTCGTCGATCATGCCCACCGCCTCAATATAATGATTTTTCTCGACGTTGTTTACAACCACTTCGGCCCCGACGGCAATTACCTCGGCCAATATGCCTCGGCCTTCTTTCGCGACGATGTCCCGACGCCTTGGGGCGCGGCCATCAATTTTCGCCACCCCCAGGTGCGTCGCTACTTCATCGAGAATGCGCTCTATTGGCTCGGTGAATTTCGGATGGATGGCTTGCGCCTGGACGCCGCCCAGGCGATTCCTGACCAGGACTGGTTGCCGGAACTGGCGATGACTGTCCGGCGATCGTTTCCCGATCGGCATATTCATCTCATGCTGGAACATGACGGCAATGTCGCCGCGCTGCTGGAAGACGGCTTCGACGCCCAGTGGAATGACGACCTGCATCATGCGCTGCATGTCCTGCTGACAAACGAGACTGGCGGCTATTATGGCGACTATACTGAGGCGCCGATCGAGATGCTGGCGCGCTGTCTGCGCGCGGGTTTCGCCTTCCAGGGCGAGGTGTCGGCCTATCGTGGCGGGATCAAACGCGGAAGTCCCAGCGGCCATCTGCCGGCAGATCGTTTTATTTCCTTTCTGCAGAACCATGACCAGATCGGCAATCGCGCCTTCGGGGAGCGGCTGACCACCCTCACTTCGCCGGAAAAGCTCCGCGTCGCAATCGCGCTCCAGCTACTATTACCGCAGATACCGCTGATTTTTATGGGGGAAGAAATCGGCAGTACCCAGCCCTTCCTCTTTTTCACCAGCCACGGACCCGAACTGGCGGAAGCTGTCAGGCGTGGCCGCAGAAAGGAATTTGCCGGCTTTTCCGCTTTCAGCGATCCGGCAATGCTCGACCGTTTGCCTGATGCAAATGACCCACGCACCTATCTGAGCTGTCGCCTGGAGACGCGTGACAGTGCAAGAGCGCAGGAGTGGAATGCCTTCTATCGTAAGCTCCTGGCTGTGCGGGCGGCGCGATTGACACCGCGCTTGACGGGATGCCGGCCAATTGGCGCGCAAGTGCTGTCAAGTCACGCGGTCATTGCTGATTGGCGCATGGGAGATGGGCAGATCCTGACGATTGCCTTTAACCTCAGCGAACAGGCAGTCTCCCTGCCAAGGGCGCTGGAAGCACCGCTTTATACGCTCAACCAAGCCGGCGGCGCAGCATCCGATGACACATTGCCAGGCAACAGCCTGATCGCCTGCCTGCGTTTCGGCGATCATTGATATCTCCGATGGCGGGCGACGCAACCTTACAGATGCTTGCTTCCGCGGTAGGCCTACTGCCCGAATGGCAGGACATTCATGGGAAAACACAACACGTTGCGCCGGAGACCTTGCGGCAGGTGCTCACTAATTTTGGCATCATAGCCAATACAACACGCCAGATTTCTGCTGCGCTTAAGGATTATCAGCGGCAGGCAAGCGGTGCATATCCTGGCTGCCTGACGGCATCCAGCGGCAGCACTGTCGTCATACCCGGCATGCCTAGCCGCGCCAGGGTCTCGCTGCTTCTGGAGGGTGAAAACAAGGAACGCGCCTGCGCAACCGCGGCCGATTACGGCGCCGGTAGAATACGAGCGCCGCGGCGGCCTGGATATCACCGTCTCCGTATCGGCAGCCAAGAGATCGTCCTGGCCGTGGCACCGAAACAGGCAGTCACCTGCAGCGCTTTGACCGGCCATCACCCAAGCTGGGGATTGGCGGCACAGTTATATTCGTTGCGCAACGGATCGACAGAGGGCGTGGGCGATTTCATCGCCTTGCAGGAACTTTCGGAACGAGCAAGCGAAGCGGGTGCCTCCGCATTGGCGATCAGCCCGCTGCATGCCCAGTTCAGCGCGGACGGGGGGCATTATAGCCCCTACTCTCCCTCGAGCAGGCGCTGGCTCAACATATTCCACCTTAATGTTGCGGCTGCGTATCGCGCCCTTGGCTGTGATCCGACTGGGATAGCGGGACCTGGCCGCCAAAAGAAAACGGCAGCTCTGATTGACTGGCCGGGACTGGCGGAGCGCAAACTGCAGCAGCTTTCCCGTCTCTTTCATGATCTGAAGCAGGCGGGCAAGCTCGCTGCAAGCCATGCAATCGGCCAGGCGCTTTTTCGCTTCACCCAAGCCGGCGGCACTGCGCTCCAGCACCATGCGCTCTTCGAAACGCTGCATGCTCATTTCCTGGCTCATTCAGGCATGATGTGGCATTGGCGGAGCTGGCCACCTGCTTACCGGTCTCCTACCAGCAGAGCCTGCCAGGCATTTGCTCGCGAACATGCCGATCAGCTCGATTTTCATATCTTCCTGCAGTGGCTTGCCTGCCGCCAGTTGGGAGAGGTTGCCGCCTTCTGCCGCAAGAACATGGCGATCGGCCTTATCAGTGATGTCGCAGTCGGGTCGGATGGCGGTGGCAGCGAGGCTTGGGCTGAGCGCGCGCGCATGCTTGATGGCTTTTCCGTTGGCGCACCGCCCGACGCTTTCAATATGTCGGGCCAGAACTGGGGCGTTACCACCTTTTCGCCCCAAGGACTGCTGGACGGTGCCTATCGCCCCTTCATCGATCTCCTCCGTGCCTCGCTACAATATGCAGGCGGCGCAAGGTTGGATCACATCCTGGGTCTGGCGCGCCTTTGGATCATACCGTCAGGGGCACGGGCCGTTGAAGGTGTCTATCTCCGCTATCCGCTTGAGGATCTCCTCCGGCTGGCGGCCCTCGAATCCCACAGGCACAACGCCTTCATTCTTGGTGAGGACCTCGGCACTGTGCCGAACGGCTTTCGCGATCAGCTACGGCTCAAAGGCATCTCCGGCATGCAAGTGCTGTGGTTTCAACGTCAGGCGGGAACTTTCCTACCGGCAAGAGACTGGTTACCGGAAGCTGTCGGCATGACAACCACTCATGACTTGCCAACCATCGCCGGCTGGTGGCGCGGCACCGACCTGCGCTGGCGCAAGAAACTCACTGGCACACCGATCAGCACGGCCCGTCAGATGGAAGCCGAGCGGAAAGCCGATCGGGCTCTCCTATGGGGTCGCATCCGCAGGAGCTCCGCCCAAGCGATCCCATCGGAGACCACACCGGACGCGGTGATCGATGCCGTCGTAAACCACCTCAGCCGGACAGCCTGCGATCTGGCCCTTCTCCCGTTGGAAGATGCCATGGGACTGACGGAACAGCCCAACCTTCCGGGTACCATCGATCAGCACCCCAATTGGCGGCGACAACTGCCGATGTCCGTGGATGAAATTTTTCGCATGCCCGCCGTTAAGCGCCGCCTTCGCATGCTCCGACGCCGGAGGCCTGTGCCATGACCCTGCGCGCCACTGCCCGTCTGCAATTCAACAGCGGCTTCACCCTGGATGATGCGGTCGCGATCGTCCCTTACCTGGCAGACGTCGGGGTCAGCCATATTTATGCCTCGCCGATCTTCGCCGCCCGGGCCGGATCCGGTCATGGCTACGACATTGTCGATCCGGCAAGAATTAATCCGGCCCTCGGCGGCATGGCGGCGCTGGAGCGTTTGTCTGTGGCGTTGAAAAACCGTGGCATGGGGCTGATCATCGATATCGTGCCGAACCATATGGCAGCGAGCCATGAGAACCCCTGGTGGTTCGACGTCCTCGAATGGGGCGTCAAGAGCCATTTTTCTCATTTCTTCGATATCAACTGGCATCCGCCCGATCCCCAGCTTCGGCGCAAGGTTCTGCTGCCTATCCTGGGTGGTGCCTTGGCAGATGCCGTCGAACGTGGCGACATAAAGCTGATCTATCATCCGGATCAGCGTCGGCTCGTATTCTCCTATTTCGACCGCCTCCTGCCTCTGGCAGCGGAAGGCTATCAGGACGTTTTCAAACAGCTGGCTGGTCCCTTCCAACCTTTTGCCTCTAGCGAACCGCCGCAGCCGATCACGCCGGCGGCGTTCACTGATATCGTGGACCGGCTGGCCACCCTCTATGCCGCACAAGGGGATGAGCTCAACAGCGCGCTTGCCCAATTCAACGACGCGGGACGCCAGAAAATCTTCGCCTTGCTTGAACGGCAACATTATGTGGTTTCCCCCTGGACCGAGGCAGCGACACGCATCAATTGGCGCCGCTTTTTCGACATTTCCGACCTCATTGCCCTCCGCATGGACCGGCATGAGGTCTATCGGGCAACACATGTACGCGTGCTGGACCTGATGGAGGCCGGGATGATCGATGGCGTTCGTCTTGACCATGTTGATGGTCTGGCCGATCCCAAGGCTTACTGCCGACGGCTGCATCGCGACCTTTCCCGCGCTGTGACTAAAGGCCAGGCATCCTTGTCGCCGTATGTGGTGGTCGAGAAGATCCTCGCCACCGGCGAACAGCTGCCGACGGATTGGTCAGTGAGCGGCACCACCGGCTACGATTTCATGGCTCAGGTTTCGGCGGTCCTGCATCAGCCCCTTGGCGAAGACACACTGACCAAGCTGTGGGCGGAGGTTGCGCCGAAAGACGCAGATTTCGCGGAAGTGTCGGCCGAGGCACGCCGCGAAACCCTGGCCGCCCTATTTCCCCGGGCGTTCGAGGACTTGACTGACCTTTTTCTCGCTACAAGTTCCGAAAGAGCCACCAGCCAGGCGCGCGCCCGGATCGCGCGGGGCCTTGAATTGCTCCTGGTCGCCTTCACCCGTTACAGACTTTATGGCGACGCCAATGGCCTGTCTTCCGACGATGTCGGCGAATTGGAGAGATGCGCTCATCGCGCCATGGCCAATCACGACGAAGCAGATCGCCAGGCCGTCGAAATCATCTGCAAACTGATCATGAAAGCCAGTGCCAGAGAGAGGCGGTCGCTGGCGGCACTCCTGCGGTTCCAGCAATTATCCGCCACTCTGACCGCCAAGGCGATCGAAGATACGGCTTTCTATCGCTACGGCCGTCTTCTCTCCCGCAATGAAGTCGGATCAGATCCCGCGCAATTCGCGCTTTCGGTCGAACAATTTCATGCCGCAAACCAGTTACGTCAGAGGGCGTTTCCTCATGCCATGCTGGCGACGGCGACCCATGACCATAAGCGCGGCGAGGACGTCAGATGCCGGCTGGCCGTTATCAGCGAAGATGCCGAGCATTGGTCCGCTCTTGTACGAGAGTGGCTGGCACTGCATGAGCCTGAAAGGGTTATTGTTTCCACGCGCGACCAGTTGATGATCTACCAAACCATTATTGGCGCCTGGCCGTTGGAGCTGCAGCCAGCAGACCAGGCGGGCCTGAAGATCTTTGCGACGCGGCTCGAACGCTGGCTTATCAAGGCATTGCGCGAAGCCAAACGAGCGACCTCCTGGATCAACCCGGATCTCAATTACGAGGAGGCTTGCTGTCATTTTTTGCAGATGGCGCTCGATCCCGTGCAGACAGGGAAATTCCTGGGTGAAGCCCATGCCTATGTTCGTCGGATCGCAGCAAGTGCGGCGCTAAACGGTCTTTCCCAGACGACATTGAAGCTCGCCTGCCCCGGCATTCCCGACCTCTATCAGGGCTGTGACCTCTGGGATTTCAGCCTCGTCGACCCCGATAATCGCGCACCTGTCGACTTTGGCAAGCGTCAGGCTTTCCTGAGAGAGACGCATCCACTGCCTGCTCTGCTCGCCAATTGGCAGGATGGCCGGATCAAACAGCGACTGCTCCAGATTCTGCTGCAGATCCGTCAGGAAAAAGATGAGATTTTTTCCCGTGGATACTATCTGCCACTCGCCGTATCCGGACCGCGCGCCAGCCAGCTCATTTGTTTCGCGCGCCAGGACACCTCCGGATACCTGATTGCCGCGGTTCCCCGCCTGACCTTTTCTGCTCTGCAGGACAAGGAGGATCTCGTGCTGCCGGCCGCGTATTGGCGGGGAACGGCTGTACACCTGCCGCAAAAACTGAGACCGGCCGTGTTCCGAAATGTCTTCACGGGGGAAGAACTTACCCTGGATAAGGGCATTGTCCAGGCAGAGCAATTGCTGGAACTATTCCCAATATGCCTTCTTGTTCAAGCAGAAACGAATCGCGGTCCGGAGAGGAAAGGTGATGGATCAGAAGGAAGAACAGATACGTCAGCTCGCGCATAAGTTCTGGCTCGAGGAAGGGAAGCCCGAGGGGCGCGCGCAAGAGCACTGGCACCGAGCACGAAAACTGATAGAGAGCGAGGAGACGGCAGCAAAGGCAAGCGTGCCGGCCGCTGTTGAAACCAGCAAGGAAGCAAAAAAGCCGACCCGGGGCAGGAAGAAAGTCGACGGCCTGCCGCAAACCGTCCCGGGACGGAAACAAAACGCCCAGTCTGATCGGGAGGAACCGTAAGTTTAGGTGCGTTCCAGCCTCTGCCGATCCAGCCGCCTGGCCAGATCCCATTCCCCGCCGCCAAAACCATTCGACTCTTACACCGGCTATCGGACCGAGAGCACGCCGATAGTTGCCGCAATCGCGTTTGCGTAAACGTCACCCTTGCTGCCCTTTCAGGAACAAGCCGTGCAAGCGGCCGGTTATTGGTACAGTCAGCGGAGCGGATTGCCGCTCTTAACCTCAGAAGCGCGGGAGTGACATGACCCGAGGCCGCACGCTGTCAACCTACCGCAAAAAGCGCGATTTCCAGCAAACATCCGAACCCAGCGGCGCGAAACGAGTTCCCGCCGGCAAGCGCCTGCGTTTCGTTATCCAGAAACACGATGCCCGGCGATTGCATTATGATCTGCGGCTGGAACTCGACGGTGTTTTCAAATCCTGGGCGGTGACGCGCGGACCGTCGCTGGATCCGCATGACAAGCGGCTCGCCGTCGAGGTCGAGGATCATCCATTGGATTATGGCGACTTCGAGGGTACGATTCCGGAGGGCCAATATGGCGGCGGCACGGTCCAGTTATGGGATCGTGGCTATTGGCAGCCGGAAGGCGATGAAAGACCCGATCGTGCCCTTGCTGCGGGCGATCTGAAATTCACGCTGGATGGTGAGCGGCTGCATGGAAGCTGGGTTCTGGTTCGCATGAAACGGGATCGCCGCGGCAGCAAACGGACCAACTGGCTGCTGATCAAGCACCGGGACGAATACTCACAGCACGGTAAAGGAGATGCTCTCCTAGCCGAGGACCGTTCAGTAGCGTCCGCCCGCAATATGGAGACGATCGCCGCCGGCCGAGGTCGGGCGCCCACGCCCTTCATGACAAAGGATGGCGGCAGGAAGAACAGCAGCCGGACGGCCAGCCCCGGCAAGGCCAAGCCGCAGGCACGCCGGGCCTCTCGCCAGGGCCTGCCTGATTTCCTTGAACCGCAACTCTGCAAGCTGGTGGATCGTCCACCGGCCGGCGACGGCTGGCTGCATGAAATCAAGTTCGACGGCTATCGGATGCAGCTACGGGTGCAGGACGGCAAAGCAAGCCTCAAAACCCGCAAGGGTCTCGACTGGACCGGAAAATTCCCACAGATCGCCGCAGCGGCTGCGCATCTGCCCGATGCGATCATCGATGGCGAAATCGTTGCGCTCGATACGCATGGCGCTCCCGATTTCGCTGCTTTGCAGGCTGCTCTCGCCGATGAAGATACGGGTAACCTGATCTTTTTCGCCTTCGATCTTCTTTACGATTCCGCGGGTGACCAAAGACGGAAGCCGCTTATCGAACGCAAAAAGAGTCTGAAAAGGCTACTTGCGAGACAGGACGATGATGCGCTCATCCGCTATGTGGAGCACTTCGAGACCGGCGGTGATGCCATTCTGAAATCGGCTTGCCGATTGTCGCTGGAAGGAATCGTTTCGAAACGCGCCGATTCTCCCTATAGCTCCGGGCGAGGTGACAGCTGGACCAAGGCAAAATGCCGTGCCGGTCATGAAGTGGTCATTGGTGGATGGGCAACGACCCAGGGGCAATTTCGCTCGCTATTGGTCGGTGTCCACCGTGGGCGCCAGTTCGTCTATGTCGGCCGCGTAGGGACAGGCTTCAATGCAGGTAACCGGAAGGTGCTGCTGTCGCAGCTGAAGCCGCTCGTCAGCAGAGAGAATCCTTTTACCGGCGCGACGGCGCCCCGCCACGAGACGGGGGTTCACTGGGTGAAACCGGAATTGGTTGCCGAGATCGAGTTTGGCGGCTGGACCGGCAGCGGGATGGTCCGCCAGGCCGCGTTCAAAGGCTTGCGCGGCGACAAGCCGGCGGAAGAGGTTGAGGCCGAGAAGCCCGCCGCGCCGAGACGCACGGCCTCACCGCGGCCGAAGCCTTTGCCATCGGCCGCGCGACGGGGCCACGCAACCGCAAACGCCATCGGAAAAGCGAGGGCCGATGTCCTCGGGGTTGCGATCACCAAGCCGGACAAGCAACTTTGGCCGGAAGCGGATGGAGACGCACCGGTCACCAAGCTCGACCTCGCGCATTACCTTGAAGCCGTGGGCCCGATCATGATCAAGCATCTTGCCGGCCGTCCCTGCTCGATCTACCGGGCACCGGATGGCATTGATCATCAAGGCTTTCTGCAGCGCCATGCCATGCCCGGAACCTCCAACCTGTTGGAGCTCGTCAAAGTCGCCGGCGACCGCGAGCCTTATCTGCAAATTGACCGGGTCGAAGGCTTGATCGCGGCGGCACAGATTGGCGGTGTCGAATTTCACCCGTGGAATTGCAAACCGGGCGAGCCTGATCTGCCAGGGCGGCTGGTTTTCGACCTCGACCCCGGACCGGATGTGGAATTCGGCACTGTCGTGGATGCCGCCAAGGCGATTCGCGATCGTCTCTCCGCACAGGACCTTGTCAGCTTTTGCAAGACAACCGGCGGCAAGGGCCTGCACATTGTCGTCCCCTTCACATCATCACGTGGCAAACCGAGCTGGGACGAGGCGAAGGAATTTGCCCATCAGATATGCCGCGACATCGCCGCGGATCACCCCGATCTCTATGTCGTAAAGATGTCGAAGAGCCTGCGCAAGGGGCGCATTTTTCTCGATTATCTGCGCAACGACAAAATGGCAACCGCCGTCGCACCGCTTTCGCCGCGTGCCCGCGCCGGCGCCACTGTCTCCATGCCCCTCACCTGGTCACAGGTCAAAGCAGGTCTCGACCCTAGCCGGTTCACCATCAGGACGGTCCCCGCGTTATTGGCCAAAAGCAAAGCTTGGAGCGACTATTTCAAGGTCGATCAGTTGCTGAAAGTATCCAGCCGCCGTCGCCGATAAGCGCCTTGCACCGGGCGCGACAAATCGTGCCTGACTTGCTGCTTCCGCCCCATATAGGCATCGGATGCAGCCGTTATCATGGGCTCGCATGCGGTTCGGCCGGCCGGCTGCCTTTCATCAGGACCAGGGCCACGATCATGCCACTTGCAGCGATCGCCGCCAGGAACCAGAAGACGTCAATATAGGAAAGCAAGGCGGCTTGCTGCTGGATCTGCTGCCCGATCCAGGCGGTTGTTCGCCCGGCGATATCTGCAGGCCCGCTGCCCTGGTCAGCAAAGAAGCGGTCGACTTGCTTGACAGCCTCCTGATATTGAAGGCGCGACGGTATGATGTCCTCCACCAGTCGGCTCTGATGGAACTGCTCGCGCTGAGCCAGCAGTGTCTGGCCCATCGAGACGCCGAAACTGCCGCCGAGATTGCGCGCAACATTGATCAGCGCCGAGGCCTGGTTGGTCTTGCTGCGCGGCAGACCGTCATAGGAGGTAGTGGTAATCGGAATGAAGACGAAGGGCAGACCGATGGCGATGAAAACCCGACACCAGGCCGCATAGGACTATGTGAAATCGCCGTTCAACCCGGTCGCATACCACATTGCCCCGGTGACGACCGCCATGCCGGCAGCAATGAGGTATTTCGGCCGCACCGGCCCGATAAGACGGCCAGCAATCGGCATCAGTGCCATGGTCACCAGCCCCCCGGGCGATAGCGCCGTTCCCGCCAGCGTCGCTGTATAGCCAAACTGCTCCTGCAGCATCTGGGGCAGAAACTGCGTGGTCGCCACTAAAATGGCCCCGACGCATAGCATGACAAGGAAGCAAGAGCCGAACTGCCGATGTCCCAACAGGCGGAGATCCACGATTGGCTCTTTTCGAGTCAACTCCCAGGGCACCAGCAGGATGAGGGATGCGGCAGAGGTGATGGCGAAGGAGAGGATAAAATTCGATTCGAACCAATCGTCCCGCTGGCCTTCATCCAGGACGACCTCCAGGCAGCCAAGCCCCAATGCTACCAGGATGAAGCCGATATAGTCGACCGACAGGCCGTTGCGCAACAGAGCGGCTCGCTCCTTTCTCGTTGCTGCGGGCTCCGATACCAGGACACTGACCAATCCCAGAGAGAGCATGCCCATCGGCACATTCATCAGGAAAACCCAGTGCCAGCTGTAATTGTCGGTGATCCAGCCGCCCAGGGTAGGGCCGATGACCGGCGCCACCACAACCGCCACGCCGTAAACGGCAAAGGCGCGGCCGCGGATTTCCGGAGGAAAGGCGTCCGCCAGGATCGCCTGTTCGCTGGGTGCCATACCGCCACCGCCAAGTCCCTGGATGATGCGGAACACAATGAGGGCCGGCAAGCTCCAGGCAAGACCGCACAACAGTGAACTGACGGTGAAGATCGCCACGCAGATCATGTAGAATCGCTTGCGGCCGATGACCGTCGCCAGCCAGCCACTGATCGACAGAATGACGGCATTGGCGACCAGATAGCTGGTGACAACCCAGGTCACCTGATCGAGGCCCGCGGCCAAGCTGCCGGCAATATGCCGGAGCGCCACATTGGCGATCGTCGTATCGAGAACCTCCATGAAGGTGGCGATCGACACGACCCCGGCAATCAGCCACGGATTATGCTTGCGTCCGGAAGCTGCTGCACTCGCCACGGGATTACCGGACACGCACGCGCGGTACAACAGAAAGCCCCGGCCCGAGTACAAGGTTAGCTGGCGGGTTATCGATCTCAATCTTCACCGGCACGCGTTGGACAACCTTGACGAAGTTTCCGGTCGCATTTTCCGCTGGCAACAGGCTGAAAGCGGTGCCCGAGCCGGTCTGGATGCTGACGACATGGCCATGGAAGGCGATATCAGGATACGCATCTATCTCGATATCGACCGGCTGGCCAGAACGCATATCGGTAATCTGCGTTTCCTTGAAATTGGCCGTCACCCAGATCTCGTCTGGCACAAACATCATCACGCTCTGGCCGGGCTCCACATATTCGCCCTTTGCTGCGGAGAGATGGACCACGTGGCCCGCCTGCGCCGCCGTCAGGACCGTGTAATCGAGATTGAGGGCTGCCTGGTCACGTTGCGCCTGCGCCCGTTGCATGTCCGCTAGGGCGCTGGTGCGTTGTGCCTGCAATGCTGCGATCTGTTTTTCCGCGGCGTTGACGCCTGCCTTGGTCCGCTCGAAGTTCGCCTGCTGCTCTTGCAGTTGCGAGGTCGATTGCTGGGCCTTTTGTACACTGCCGGTGCCGAGCGTCGCCAGTTTCTGATAGCGTGCAGCATCTTCTGCAGAGAATTTGAGCGCAGCTTCCGCTTGCTTGACATCCGATTGCGCCTGCTCGACCTGGGCAAGCTGGGCACTGATCTGCGCGTCTATATTGGCGATTCCCGCCTCCGCCGCCGCCACCTGGGCATTGGCCTGTTCCATGGCAACCTTATAGTCGCGATCATCGACACGCAGGAGAACGACCCCTTGGTTGACATGCTGGTTGTCGGTGACCTGAACATCTGCCACATAGCCCTGCACCTTCGGGGCGATGGAGAACTGACGCGCATCGATGAAAGCGTCGTCGGTTTCCTCGAAATGTCGCGCATGCAGCCACCAGATGACGACACCGGCTAGCGCGATAAGGAGGATGACGATGCCGGCCACTGTCAAATATGGATGCGCCTTCAGTGTCTCCTTCAAGCCGCGGCGCTTCTTTTCTCCATCATCTGTATCTCCCTCTTCTTTTTCAGCCGCGTCCGCCGGCTCGCCCCCATGCTCGCGCTTTTGCTCTGATTCCGCGTCCATGGAGTTGGGAGAAGTGTCTGGCATGAAAACCGCCGCGAGATAAGGCTACTGGAATGACCCAATGGATCGTTCGGTTCGATGGCCGGAACTGGTCACGGGAAAATGATGGAGCAAATGCGGCCCCTCACACGCATTCGAGCCATTAACGAACTCGCTGAGACGATTGTTCCTTTTCCCCTCCAACCTCGTTCGATCGACGCCCTGTCGGTCGTCTGGTGGCAAATTTGGAACAAATCGAGCCCGGCCGGTCTTTTTAGATACGATGTCCCTATCATCAGGAGTTTGACTATGAAAAAGCTTGCTCTCGCAGCCAGTGTCGCCACGCTCATGGCCCTCACGGCGCCCACGATCTCCTTTGCAGACACTACGGTCTCGACGCCGGCGGCCGGCGAAACAGATGCCGGCGCACTCATCAACAAGAAAGTCGTGGACACCAATAACGATACGGTCGGAACGATCGATAGCGTCTTGGTGAGTTCCAGCGGCAAGGTCGATGCGGTGGTGATCGATGTCAGCTCCTGGTTGGAAAGCAAGAAGCTGATTTCGGTTTCCTGGAATGACCTGAAGGTCGACGACAAAGGCAATATTCAGACAGGCCTGACCAAAGATGCGGCGCGGCAAGCCGCGGACTATCAATATAAGGACCAAAGTTACCGTGGGCGCGTCCTGACCGACACAAATGGTGTCTATCAACCCAGCATGGCCAATAACACCAACAGTCAGACTGATACCTCCGCAAAAGCAAATGAGAGCGGTCTTAAGAATGCCGACGGAACGGTGAATGCCAGCGAGGTTATTGGGCTCAAGGTCCGCAATAACCAGAATGAGGACCTTGGCAAGATCAGTGAGGTTCTTCTGGGTGGGAATGGCCGCACCAACGGGGTCATTGTCGACGTCGGCGGCATCCTCGGTGTCGGTGCTCATCCGGTACGCGTCGCCTGGAAAGAAATCCAGTTGCATGAAAGTGGCAGCGACAAATTTGCGACTGTGGCCATGACCAAGGACCAGTTGAAACAGTTGCCGGCGGCAAAACAATAGGGGCGCGGGCCCGTCCTTCCCTCGATGACCTGACCTGTCGGTGCGGACGGAGCTACCGGCAGGTCTCCTCTTCACATAATCCTGTAACCGCAGTCGCGGAGGCAGGCAAATGCGTACTGCGCTCAAGGTAACGGCTTGGATCATCGGCGGATTAGCGGCCTTGTGCTTGCTGAGTGGCGTCGGCGTCTATCTCTTCGTCTCCTCCGCCTATTTTCGGGGTCTGGTCGAGAACCACCTCAACGAAAGTACCGGCCGGAAGAGCCATATCGGGCAAGTGGTGATTGACTGGGGTTCGCTTACCCATGTCACGTTGAGCGACGTCAATCTCTCCAATACGGATTGGGCCAAGATGCCCCATATGCTGGAGGCGGATGTCGTGGATTTCGATATCCGCCTTTGGCCGATTCTACATGGTCAGATCGACATCCCGACCCTTACCGTCAAAGCACCCAGGATCGATCTGGAGAAGAATGAAAAAGGCGTGTCCAATTGGGGCTTCCAGGAGAGCCCCGTCGCGGCCTCCGCAGTCAATACCGTCAAGCCGACAGAGCGGACTGAAGCACCTGTTATCGATCATCTCTCCATCGACAATGGGGAGATCACCTATGTCGATCAGCAACGCCATCTTTCGCTCAAGGGAAAAATCAATATCGCCTCGGGTGCGGCCGCGGCAAAAGAAGAAGTTCATCTGGCCCTCAAAGGAGCAATCCAGGAAAAACCCCTCACTGTCACCTTCACGGGCGGCTCGGTTTTGATGCTGCGGAACAGCTCAGCTCCATATCCACTCGATTTCAAGGCCACCTATGGTGAAACCAAACTGACCGTAACTGGCCGCATCACTGATCCGTTCAAATTCGAAGGGGCCAATGTCAAGCTCGACCTTGCCGGACCTGATCTCGCCGAGGTGTTTCCGCTGCTTGGCATCCCCGCCCCGCCCACCCCGCCCTATCACCTCGCGGGTGACTTGTCGCGCAGCGGCGACGTCTGGAAACTGAGCAACCTCTCCGGTGTCATTGGCAAAAGCGATATCAGTGGCGACATCTCGATCGATGGGCGCGCGAAAAAGTCGTTCCTTCGCGCCGACCTGTCTTCGAAAAGCCTCAACTTCGACGACCTTGGCCCATTGGTGGGCGTGCCGCCCAGCACCAATAAGGGAGACATCGCGTCATCGGAGCAGCAGCAACAACAGCGGAATCTCAATCAGCAGCAAAACCTGTTTCCCACCAAGCCGCTCCACGTCGAATTACTGCAGCAGATGGACATGGATGTGACGTTGGACGCCAAGCATGTGACGGCGGCACCGTATCTACCCGTGCGGGCGCTGATGGGGCATGTCAAAATCAAGGATGGCAACGCAGATGTCGATCCGCTCAAGCTCTCTGTTGCGGGTGGCACCTTGCAAGGCAGTATCGGCCTTGATTCGCGCCCGGAAAAGCCCGTCGCCAAGGCAGATCTCGCCTTTCAGAATCTCGACCTCAAGACGTTCTTCAGCGATTCGAAGTATTTCGCTACCACCGACGGAAAAGTCGTCGGCTATGTGAATCTAACCGGCAAGGGACATTCCTTGGCCGAGGTATTCGGCGCGGCGGATGGCGACGCGGGCCTCGCCATGACCGGGGGCTCCATTAGCGGATTGCTGATCGATCTCGCCGGTCTCGATATCGGCCATGCGCTGATCCTCTATATCACCGAGGATCATCGCCTGCCGATCCGATGCGCGCTCGGCCGGATGGTTTTCCAGGGCGGCACAGCCAGTTTCGATAGAACGCGACTGGATACCGAGCGATCCGTCCTGCATGTCGACGGCAAAACGGAACTGAACAGCCAGGCAATCAATATGAAGATCAGTGCCGATGCCAAGAAATTCAGCTTGCTGGATCTTGAAGCACCCGTTGTCTTCAAAGGCAAGATCCGGTCGCCGGATATCTCCATCGGCAAGAAGGTGCCGATCCCCCTGATTGAACTCGGTGGCGCCAAGGACCTCAATTGCCCATCAGAAATCCGATCCACCCTGGGCGATCGCGTCCAGATCAGCGATTAGGCCCACAGGTATGATCCGGAAGGCTTCGTCCGGTACCGAGAATAGGGGACAATCGGCGGCACTGGCGAAAGGCGGCCGCCCCCTCATGGGTGTCCGGGAAATCATCTGGCAGACGGTCCAGGGATGGATCAACGATCGGGCCCTCAGCATGGGTGCCAGCCTCGCCTTCTACACGACGTTCTCCATGACACCGCTTCTGCTGATCGTCATTTCGGTCGCCGGCGTCTGGTTTGGCAATGACGTGGCGCGGGACGCCGTGGTCAGTGAATTCGAGCACCTCGCCGGTACGACCGCGGCACAGTCGGTAAATGCGCTGCTCTTGAACGCACATTTGTTTGGCCCCGGCATTGTCGGTGTTGCCTTAGGTCTGTTCACGTTTTTCGTTTCGGCAACAGCGGCATTCATCGAGCTTCAGGATGACTTGAATGCCATCTTGCGGGCAGAGCCGCCGCCCCTCTCGCGCTATTGGGTGTTCCTCCGGCAACGCCTGATCAGCCTGGCTATGATATTGGCCATCGGCTTTCTGTTGATCGTCTCACTGGCGATCGATGCGGGGATATCCGCTTTCGACAAATATCTGAATTTCGACCTGATGAACGCCTATGTCGCCGTCATGGCGGTCGTCGGAAATCTGGCCATCTCGATCGTCCTGTTCAGCCTGATCTTCCGATTTCTCCCGACCATACGGCTGCCCTGGCGGCCGATTCTGGCGGGAGCCACGCTGACTTCAATAACCTTCCTGATCGGAAAGTTTCTCATCGGCTTCTATCTGGGCCAGAGCCATGTCGCCTCGGCTTTCGGCGCAGCAGCCTCTCTGATTACCATCCTTCTTTGGGTCTATTATTCTTCGCAAATCCTGTTGCTGGGTGCCGAATTCATCGCAACAATCTGCGGCCGGCGCATTGTCGAGAAATCCGAGGCCCATGAAACGCGCACGGCACGTCATCGCCGGCCACAGGCGTAAAGCGATAGACGCCGCGACATAGCCGCGCCTGCGTGGTCATGCCTCAGTCAAGCTGGTCACGGCGGGCTGCGCGCGCTGGGCCATTCGGCCACGAGGTTCGGCGCGTTTGCCTGCTTTTCGGCAAATCGTCAAATTTGCTAAAAGCAAGGTCCGTTGATTCTATTGGGGAAATGGTGCCGCCGAGTAGAATTGAACTACCGACCCCGTCCTTACCAAGGACGTGCTCTACCACTGAGCTACGGCGGCCTGCCGTGTGAAGCGGCGCGGAACATGCCACGAGCCGCAGGGGAGATCAACCCCGAAATAATACGCCCAAGCGATTGTTTTTAAAGGGCGGTGTGGAAAACTTCCCGTCTTCCACCCGGCCCTGGGTAAAAATCGCCGCCCCTCCGCTCAGGCGGCGCGAATCAACGAAATGAACCGGTTAACCTGTTCGCGCAGGATTTCCGACTGCTGGCCCAGCCCGCTGGCCGCCATCAGCACCTGTTCCGCCGCCTTGCCGGTATCGCCGGCTGCCTGGCTGACCCCGGCGATGTTGACCGAGACCTCGGTGGTCCCCTGCGACGCTTCCTGCACGTTGCGGGCGATCTCCATGGTTGCCGCCGTCTGCTGCTCGATGGCAGCGGCGATGGTCGAGGAAATATGGCTGATTTCGTCAATCACCGAGCCGATACCCTGGATCGCCGAGACCGAATGGCCGGTCGCCGACTGGATCTCGCCGATCTTGCTGGCGATCTCTTCGGTCGCCCGTGCCGTCTGGCTGGCGAGATTCTTGACCTCGGAGGCCACCACGGCAAAGCCGCGACCCGCCTCGCCCGCCCGCGCCGCCTCGATGGTGGCATTGAGCGCCAGGAGATTGGTCTGGCCGGCAATATCGCTGATCAGCTTCACGACATCGCCGATCGCCTGGGCGGCTGCGGCCAAGCCCTGCACCGACTGGTTGGTCTGCGCCGCCTCGGACACCGCCTTGCCGGCAATGGTATTCGCCTGGGTCACCTGGCGGCTGATCTCGGCGATCGAGGCCGACAGCTCTTCCGCCGCCGCCGCCACCGTCTGCACGTTGGAGGTGGCGCGGCCCGAGGCCTCGGCAACCGTGTTCGACTGCAGATTGGTCTGCTCAGCCGTCTGGGTCATGGCCTGGGCCGAATGCTGCAGTTCCTGCGAGGCGCTGGAAACCGATTCGACCACACCGCGTACCGAGGCCTCGAATTCATTGGCCATCCGGTTCATCGCCTCGCGCTGGTCGAGCGCCGCCCTTTCGCGGATCTGATCCTGCTCGGCGGCCATCTCATCGGTCCGCAGCATGTTGTCCTTGAAGACCTGCAGAGTACGCGCCATGGCCCCCACCTCGTCGCGGCGGTTCATGCCAGGGACATCACGATTCTTGTCACCACCGGCCAGGGCTTCCATGGCGGCGGTGATGGTCTTGATCGGAGTCGAGATCGAGCGGCCAAGCAAGACCGCCAGCAACATGCCGATGACAAAGGCGATGACGGAAACGATTGCCGTGGTCTGCTGCAGCTTGCTGCTGGTTGCCGCCACCTGCTGCTGCAGATCCGCCTGGCTTTGCTGCAGGCTGCTCTTCACACTGGCGGAGATATCGCCGATCTGACCCATGGCCGGCGTCAGCTGCGTTGTGATCAAGCGATCACTGATGCCGCGGACGGCTGCCGCCATGTCGAAGGCGCGCTTGATCTCGCCGATCTTCAGTGAGGCGTCGGCAACAGCGGCAATATGCTCGGGCTTGCTGGCCGCCTGCTGCAGGTTATCCATGTCGGTATAGAGATTCTGGATGCGCTTGCTGAATTCAGTCACCGCACCGGCATTGCTCAGCAGCAGATAGTCATGGGATGCACGTATCGCGATGCCGAGATCGGCGCGCGCCGTCGCCGCCCACATCGCCGTGGCATTGTCATTGGCGCCGGAGGCTTCCTTGAAAATCTGCGCCAATCCCTGATCGACTTGCGCGGCATCGGGATCGATGGTGCCGCTGCTCAGCTTGGAAATCTGCTGAATGATGCCGGAGATTTTTTCGAAGCCCTGTCGGTAGGTATCCATCGCTTTGTTGATGTCACCCATGGACTTCGCCTGACCGGGATCGGTCAACTGGGCTGTCGCCTGCTTGCTGGCATCGTCGACAGCGCTGATCGCGTCATGGGCGCGCTGCAGCTTCTTCTCATCATAGGTGATGACATATTCACCGGCATGCCAGCCCATGCTCATCAGATCGGCATCGAGATTGCCCATGAGCAGGGTCTTGGCCGACAGGCCGCCGAAGGCCGCGAACTGTTTGTTGGTCGATTGCAGACCGATCCAGCCGGTGGCAGCCACCACGGCCATGAGAAGAAGAATGAGACAGATGCTCAGGGCGAGCCTTACGCCAATCTTCAAATTCGAAAATCGCAGCAACCGCATTTCCGCCGACTTCCCCAAATTTTAGGATCCGGTTACGCCGGATCCTGTGCGCCCAAAGGCAAATTTCCCAACCACGCCAGCATGATGTGAGGCAAGGCTTAAGGAACGATTACCTGTATTAAGAATTTGATATAACTTTCCTGCAGCTTTTGATGAGGTGAACTCATCCAGCTAAAACAGGGCGGGTTGGGTGTTTGCCCTTCCCGCCCTTTCACATCCGAACCGGTCACCTTTTGAGCCGACCTCGCCTCAGAGCAGATCCCGTTTGATGGTTTCGTGCCAGTTGCGGCTGACCACCCGCTTATCGCCCTCAAAGGCGTCCAGCCTGCCGGTCAGGAAGAATTCCGTCTTGCTGGCCGTCATCTCGGTAACAGTCTCGATCCGGATCGGCCAATCCGGCCGGCTCAACTCATAGCTCTGCTCGATCTTGTAGCGGGCCGACAGGGGATCATCGGCCTGGATCGTCAGATGCCGGGTCAGGCAGTGATTGTTGACCGTGCCGATCTCGTCGAACCGGCTGGCGCCACCACCGAAAACGCTCCCCTCCCCCTTGGTCACATAGGTCATGGTGCCGGTATACATGTCGTAATGAGCATAACGCGCGGCGCTGCCCTCGGTGACCTGGCTGACCGGCGTGAGCGGCGCCATTTCCGAGGGCAGGAAGGGCTCGGCACCGTCATTGCTGCGCGGCGCGCGACGCGGCAGCACGATGGCGCTGTGCCCGGCAAAGACCTGCAGCGTCACCCGTTCCGGACTCGGCCAGATCAGCGGCCAATAGGCGGTGGAGAGCGCTAGGCGGATGCGGTGCCCCGGGGCGAAGCGATGCGCACAGTCATTGAGCTTCAGACGCAGCTTGTAACGCTGCCCCGGCACCAGAGCCGTCGGGTGTTCGTGGCTGTCCCGATGGGTCAGGTTGAAGACCTGATAGCTGACGCGCAGCGCCTTGCCATCCGGTGCCACATCGCTGAGGCGCGCGCAAAGCTGGGCCACCGGCTTGTCGACGGCGAATTCCAGTTCCAGGACCGGCGCCCCGAGGATATCGGTCTGTGCCGTCAGCGGTGCCGTATCGAAGATGAGGGAACCGGCATCGTCGAAACGCTGGTCGCCCGGCAACTCGCTGTCGCAGCCGACCGCCATCCACTCGCCGCAGGCAGCGCCGGTGGTCTGCGGCGAAGCGATGGTGAGGGCAATCTCCTCCCCTGCCGAGAGGCTGAGGCCACCGGCCATGCCGCTGCCTGCCGTGCGCGGATCGGCGATCAGATGCAGGCGATGATCGGTGATATTGGGGCTCGGCCAGCTATCCTCGGCGACCCAGCGACCCGGATGGGCGGAACGGCTGGGTGACGGATCGGTATAATCCTGCAGCCAGGACCACAGCATCGGCCCGTCGAGTGTATCGGTCTTCTTGCCCTTCAGCCAGTGATCCCACCACTTCACCGCTTCCTGCAGGAAGCCGATCGCCGGCGCCGGCGCGCCGTCCTGCGGGTAGAGATGCGCCCAGGGGCCGATCACCGCCTTGCGCGGCACCTGCAGGCTTTCCAGCATGCGCGGCACGGCATTGGTGTAGGCATCGACCCAGCCGCCGATCAGGAAGACCGGCACCTGGATCGCCGACCAATCCTCGCAGATCGAGCCGTGCTTCCAGTAGTCGTCACGGCGCTGATGCTGCATCCACAAAGCCGGCCAGAACGGCATGGCATTCAGGCGCTCGACCCAGTTGTCGCGCCAGGCGGGGCCAAAGGTTTCCGGATCGGCCGGGCGTGCCTGATAGGCGAGCATGATGTCGCCCCACCAGTGATTGTCGTTGAGCAGGCAGCCGCCCATGTAATGAATATCGTCGGCATAGCGATCATCGGTCGAGCAGACTGACAACACCGCCTTCAGGGCCGGCGGTCGCATCGAGGCCACCTGTAGGCAGTTGAAGCCACCCCAGGACTTGCCCATCATGCCGACCTTGCCATCGCACCACTTCTGGCGCGAGATCCAGTCGATCACCTCGACCGCGTCATCCAGTTCCTGCTGCGTGTATTCGTCATGCATCAACCCGTCGGAATCGCCGGAGCCGCGTTGGTCGACGCGAATGGCGGCATAGCCATGGCCGGCAAAGTAGCCATGCATCGGCTCGTCGCGGGTGCGGGTACCGTCGCGCTTGCGGTAGGGAATGTATTCGAGCACGGCCGGTACCGGTTTTGCCTCGGCACCCTCCGGCAGCCACATACGGGCGGCCAGGCGCGTGCCGTCCTTCAGCGTGATCCAGAAATGCTCGGTGACGTTGACTTTATGCGGTAACGCGGCGATGCGCTTGCTCATGGCAGCTTGATATCCCTAGGTACGATGGATTGGGGTAACGATAGGCTGGATAAGAATAATATAGCGTGAACATGACCCCCGTTGCGGCGGCGCCAGTCTCCCGGTACATCCTGAGCCCATATCAGATGACAGCCTATATTGCCCGCCGATGCAGCCTTGTTTCCACCAACTTTGTCTCATGAAAGCAATCAGCTGCCGTCATTGCAGCCATATTGAAGCCAAGGGCCATGACGACTGGTTGAAATGAAAAATACCCGGACCGAGCCGGGCATTTTCCAAGTGAATTCAGGCTTGAATTGCCGGGGCGATCCGCCGGCGCTTCGCCAGCACCTCGTCCAGCCAATCCGCCCGCATCTCCGGGACAGAAGACAGCAGCAGCTCGGTATAAGGATGGAAGGGCGGCGCGAAGACCTTCGGCGTCGGCCCGAAAGCGACCAGTTGCCCCTTCAGCATGACAGCTACCTTGTTGGCGATGCGCTTCACCGTGCCGAGGTCATGGGTGATGAACATATAGGCGACGCCGAGCTCGTCCTGCAGCCGCTTCAGCAGCCGCAGGATTTCCTCCGCTACCAGCGGATCGAGCGCAGAGGTCACCTCGTCGCAGATGATGAGCTCGGGTTCCGCCGCAAGGGCGCGGGCGATGCTGACGCGCTGCTTCTGACCGCCCGAGAGTTCGCTCGGCTTACGGTTGATGAAGCTTTCCGGCAGATCGATCTGGCGCAGAAGCTCCTTCACCCGCTCCCGCACCTGCGACGGCGACTTGTTGAAATAGAAGGCGACCGGACGGCCGATGATATCGAGCAAGGTCTGCTGCGGATTGAGGGCCACATCCGGCATCTGATAGATCATCTGCACGCGCCGGAGCTGATCCTTGTTCCGATCCTTGAGGCGCGGCGGCAGGCTGGCACCGGCGAACTGGATATCGCCGGCCTCGCGGGGCAGCAGCCCGACGACGATACGCGCCAAAGTGCTCTTGCCGGAGCCGGATTCGCCGACGATGGCAACAGTATCGCCACGCCGCACATCGATGCTGACATCATTGATCACCTTGATCAGCGTTCGATAGCTGGCAGTGACATTCTTGATCTGCAGCAGCGGCTTGTCGTTGTCATGCTGCTCGGCGATGAAATCATGGGTCGAGGCGGCGACCCGTTCCGCTACCAGGCGCCTGGTATACTCTTCGTTCGGATGTTGCAGGATCTGGGTCGCGTCGCCCATCTCGATCATCTTGCCATGGCGCAGCACCATGATCCGGTCGGCGATCTGCGCCACCACGGCGAGATCATGGGTGATATAGAGCGCCGCCGTTCCATGCTCGCGAATGAGTTTGCGGAACGAGGCCAAAACCTCCACCTGCGTGGTCACATCGAGCGCCGTGGTCGGCTCGTCGAAGACCAGCAGATCCGGCTTCGCGACCATCGCCATGGCGGCCATGGCACGTTGCAGCTGGCCGCCGGAAACCTGGTGCGGATAGCGTTCGCCGAAGACATCCGGATTGGGCAGTTCCAACTCGCGGAAGAGCTTCACCGCCTCCTTCTTGGCATCGGCATAGCTCATCAGGTTATGCCGGACGGCGACCTCACAGACCTGGTCATAGATGGTCCGCGCCGGGTTGAAGGATGCCGCAGCACTCTGCGCAATATAGGCGATGCGCACACCGCGTTCGGCACGCCGTGAATCGCTATCGAGCTTGCGCAGGTCACGGCCGTTGAAATTGATCTCGCCGCCGGTAATGAAGCAGCCCGAGCGGGTATATGCCATGCTGGCAAGGCCAATGGTCGATTTGCCCGCGCCCGACTCGCCGATCAGCCCCAGCACCTCGCCCTTGCGCAGGTTGAAGCTGACATTGTCCACCAGCACCGGCCCGGGGCCCGCATCGGTCTTGACCTCGATGCGCATGTTCGTGACCTGCAGGATCTCGGCACCGAAATGAGCTTTTGCGTTGTCGTTCATGTTGGTCACCGTTCCCTCACACTTCTTCGCCTTGGCCACGCGAATGGATCGCCAGCAACCAGTCCACGACCAGATTCACACCGATGGTGAGCAAAGCGATGGCAGCCGCCGGATAGAGCGCCACCGGACGCAAGGCGATCATCTGGCCGGTTTCCTTGACCATGCTGCCCCAGTCGGCATTGGGCGGCTGGATACCGAGGCCGAGGAAGCTCAGCGCCGCGATCAGCAGGAAGGTAAAGCAGAAACGCAGGCCGAATTCCGCGACCAGCGGCGGCAAGGCGTTCGGCAGAACCTCGCGGCGGATGATCCACCACAGCCCTTCGCCGCGCAGCTTCGCCGCCTCGACATATTCCAGCACGGCGATGTTCATGGCGACAGCACGCGCCAGGCGGAAGACCGGCACCGCATAAAGCAGACCGACTGTCAGGATCAGGGTCGGGATGCTGGTGCCCATCACCGACAACACGACCAGCGCGAAGATCAAGGTCGGCATCGACAGGATGAGATTGGCGACGAAGGAAAGGGCGACATCAACACCGCGGCCGAGAACCGCGGCGGCAAAGCCGAGCACCACGCCGAGAAAGAAGGCCAACAGCGTGATCAGGACGGAAATGCCGATCGTCATCCGCGCGCCATAGAGGATACGCGAGAGCACGTCACGGCCGAGATTGTCGAGACCGAACCAGTGTTCCGCGCTCGGCACGCCCCAAGCCGACCCGACAATATCCGATTCCGGATAGGGCGCCAGAAGCGGTGCAAAAACCGCGGCGATGACATTGACAGCGATGATCACCAGGCCGACTTGGGCGCTGAGCGGCAGCTTATGACCGAAAAGTCGCATAATATTGTCCGATCCTTAGCGTGGATGCCGCAAGCGCGGATTGGTGACGATCGCCAGGATATCCGCGAGGATATTGAGCGAGATGAAGACGCCCGCGAAGATGATGCCGCAGGCCTGCACCACCGGCATGTCCTGCTTCAGCGCGGAATCGACAATCCACTGCCCCATGCCGGGATAGACAAAGACAACTTCGACCACCACCACGCCGACGATGAGATAGGCGAGGTTCAGCGCGATTACATTGAGGATCGGCGCTAACGCGTTCGGCAAGGCATGCTGGACGACGATGCGCCATTTCGGCAGCCCCTTGAGGATCGCCATTTCGATATAGGGACTGGCCATGACCGCCAGCACCGAGGCGCGGGTCATGCGCATCATATGCGCGACCACGACCATGACCATCGTCGACATCGGCAGGAACGTCATATAGAGGCGGTGGAAGAATTCCGTCTGCGGCGTCACATTCGACAGCACAGGGAAGTAGCGCAGCTTCACGGCAAACAGCATGACGAGCACGTAGCCGATGAAGAATTCCGGCACCGAGATGCTGAACAGCGTAATGACGTTGACGCTGCGATCGAAGATGCTGCTCTGGCGGATAGCGGCCAGGATACCAATCGTGACCGCAAGCGGCACGGCGATGATTGCGGCATATGCTGCCAAGAAGAAGGTATTGGCGGCGCGCGGCGCGAGATCCGCGAGGATTTCACGCTTGTTCGACAGCGAGGTTCCGAAATCGCCCTGCAGCAGATGGCCAAGCCAGGTCAGATAGCGCTCATAGAGGGGCTGGTCGAGATGCAGCTCAGCACGCAGCGCTGCAAGATTCTCCGGCGTGGCATTGTTCTGCAACAGATGCGTGGCAAGATCACCCGGCAGCGCGTTGACGCCGACGCAGATCATGATGGATGCCGCAAACAGCGTCAGCAACCCAATCCCGACACGCTGCGAGATCAACTTCAGCATCAGCGATTACCCCCTTCAGGATGCGGCCCGGCATCACCCATCGATGACGAACTGCAAAGTCACGGCCCACGCGACAGCATCGCGACGGGTTCGAACAGGATGACCGGCAGAACCGGTCGGCTAGTTTTGGATGGCCCGCGATACCCACGCGACGGCAGGTCCGCGACGCTCCCTTTATTTTCTTCAACCACGCCCGATCTGTGCCGGGTCGTTCTTATTGATCTTTCAGAGCGGCAACGCCGGACCGGGCAGGAACCCGATCCGGCGCACCACAGATCAGACCAAGATCAGCCTTCGATCCAGGCCATTTCGCCGAGGCGACCGCCATTGTTATCGAAGTAGTTGCTGGGCACATGGCCCTTGACCTTCGAGCTGTGCGCTTCCAGCCAATCCTGGAACACCGGGATCAGGGCGCCGCCATCTTCGTGCAGCATGGCCTGCATTTCCCAAATCGCCTGCTTGCGCTTATCGACGTCGGTCTCCGCCTTGGCGGTCGCCAGCAATTCGTCGAAATGCGGCACCTTCCAATGCGTGTCATTCCAGGCTGCGTCAGACTTGTAGGCGACGGTGAACATCTGCGTCGCCGCCGGACGGCCACCCCAATAGGAGGTGACGAACGGCGCCTTCAGCCAGACGTTATCCCAGAAGCCGTCAGCCGGCTCCTTCTTGATGCTGAGCGGGATGCCCGCCTTGGCCGCGGTCGCCTGGAACAGCACCGCCATGTCGACGGCACCGGCGAATGCAGCGTCGGAAGCCGACAGCGTGACCTTGCCGCTGAAGCCGGCCTTGTTCAGGTGGAACTTGGCCTTGTCCGGATCGTAGGCGCGCTGTTCGAGCTGGCTGTTGAAGAACGGATCGCCCTTCGGGATCGGATGATCGTTGCCGAGCGAACCGTAGCCGTTGAACAGGGTCTTCAGCACCTGCTCGCGGTCGATGCCGTACTTGAGCGCGAGACGGACATCCTTATTGTCCAGCGGCGCCGTGTCGGTGAACATCGACAGAATGGTATGCCAGCCGCCAGGTGCCTGGATCAGTTCGATGCCTGGAGCCGACTTCAGCAGATCGATCGCCTTCGGATCGACGCGATGGATCATGTCGACCTGACCGGTAATCAGCGCGTTCATGCGCTGGGCAGCGTCGTTGATCACGGTCACTTCGATGCCGTCGACATTGCCGCGACCGGCCTTCCAGTAATCGCCCTTGGCACGCTTGGTGACGGCGCGAACCCCCGGTTCCCAGGCGTCGAGCTCATAGGCGCCGGTGCCGATCGGCTTCGCCCAATCGGTGAAATCCTTCGGCACCACCAGCAGGTGATAGTCGGCGAGGACATAGATCAGATCGGCGTCGGCTTCCGCCAGGGTGATGGTCAGTTCGTTCTTATCGGTAACCTTCGCATCGGCGATGTTCTTGAGCGGGCCCGCCATCGGCGATTTCGATTCGCCGCGATGCAGATTCAACGAATAGAGGATGTCGTCGGCATCAAGCGTCTTGCCGTTATGGAAGGTGATGCCCTGGCGCACCTTGAAGACCCACTTCTTGGCGCCCGGCTCAACCGTCCAGCTTTCCAGCAATTCCGGCTGAACCTTGTTCTTCGGGTCGATTTCCAGCAGACCATTCATGATCTGGTAGCCGACATTGAAAGCGACAGTATCGGTATAGGTCCGCACATCGAGGCTGTCAGTGGTGCTGCCACCGGCGAGGCCCAGCTTCAAGGTGCCGCCTTTTTTCGGGGTATCGGCCAGCGCCGAGCGCGACAGGACCGTACCGGTCATAGCGGCGGTGACGCCCAGTGCCGAAGCACGCAGCAGGAAATCGCGACGGCTCAGTTTGCCCGCGATAGCTGCTGCTGTCAGATCATCCCAATCACTCATTTCTACAGTTCCTCCCTCATTGCCAGAACACCGGCGACACCATTGTCGGGGTCTCACTGGCAAATTCTCGCGATTTCTTCTCTTGGTCCCCAGCTTGCCGATGCGCACTCCTTCGCATCTCGTCAGTTGCAGCAGGTGCATAGCGTTTATGCATAATATGCACCAAGTCGTTAACACTGCAATGTCGATCTACGGCAAGATCGACGCTTGTCATGCTCCCGTCTCAATATCCCGTCTGTCGGCGACCGATAGCCTTCGGGTTCCGACATCGCCTTGTTCCACTCATGCGTCGTGCCCGGCCAGGGCGGTCTTGATCGCCGCGCACACCGCCTGAAATTCTTCCTGCGCCGCGGCGCAAAAATGGATGGTCCTGAGATACGTGTGCGGCAACCCCGCCGCGCAACGCAAGACCGTCGGCACACCCGCAGCTTTCAGCTTTTCCGCATAGATTTCGCTGTCCACCCGCAGCACATCCAGCTGCGCGGCCGCGAGAATGGCCGGCGGCAAGCCGGCGAGATTTTCTGCGCG
>Ga0209148_1000695_pt1 | contig 27262 bp, 25 predicted proteins | sample AraplaCol_mMF_r2_2_FD_184288 | JGI IMG/M metagenome (GOLD analysis project Ga0209148, IMG submission 184288) | Arabidopsis root microbial communities from North Carolina, USA - plate scrape CL_Col_mMF_r2 (SPAdes) (version 2) | ecosystem: Host-associated > Plants > Roots > Endosphere | place... | reverse complement strand
GAATCGCCGAGGCGATGGATGCGCTGGACGCCCACTCGCGGTTCGAGCTCGGCGTCGCATGGTCGAAGCACCTCTCAGCCGGTTGACGCCGGTGCCGGGTGCTCAGGCTGTTGCGCCCTCGGGCGACGCCACGCGCTGGCCGACCACGGCGCTCACGCCGTCCTGCCGCATCGAGACGCCGTAGAGGGCATCCGCGATCTCCATCGTGCGCTTCTGGTGGGTGATCACGATGAGCTGCGAACTGGCGCGCAGGTCTTGCAGGATCGTCAGCAGCCGACCCAGGTTCGCGTCGTCGAGCGCGGCCTCAACCTCATCGAGAATGTAGAACGGGCTGGGGCGCGCCTTGAAGATCGCGATCAGCAGCGCGACCGCCGCCAGCGACCGCTCACCGCCGCTGAGCAGCGAGAGCCGCTCGATCTTCTTGCCGGCCGGCTTGACCGTCACCTCGATCCCCGTGGTCAGCAGCTCGTCGGGGTTCGTCAGGAACAGACTGCCGGTGCCACCGGGGAAGAGCACGGGGAACACCTCATCGAAGGCGGCGCGGGTGTCGTCGAAGGCCGCCGAGAAGATGTCCTGCATCTTCTCGTCGATCTCGTCGATGATCGTGAGCAGATCTTTGCGGGTCGCCGTCAGGTCGGAGAGCTGCTCGGTGAGGAACTTGTGACGCTGCTCGAGCGCCGCGAACTCCTCGAGGGCGAGCGGGTTGACGCGGCCGAGCTGCGCCAGTTTGCGTTCGGCGGAGGCGAGACGTGCCTGCTGCTTGGCGCGGTTGAAGGCGGTGGTGGCTGGCGCAGCGGGCGCAGCCGGCTCACCTGACCCGGCCTCGCCCGTTTCGTCGGCTTCCCGTTCCTCTGAGGCGTCGACGCGCGCGTCGACGGGGGCCGGCACCTCGGGCCCGTATTCGGCGACCAGCACCTCCTCGTCGAGGCCTAGCTCTTCTGCGGCCCGCTCGAGCAGCGTCGACAGGTGCAGCTTCTTCTCGTACGCCTGCATCTCGAGGCCGTGCACGTTGTCGTTCAGCGCCTGGAAGCGATCGCGGAGGCCGTTCTCGTTGCGGCGCAGCTCCTGCAGCTCCTCGTTCTGCTTGGCACGCTCGGCCTCGGCAGCGGCGAGAGCGACCCGGGCCTGCGAGACGGATCGGTCGGCGACATCCAGAACGGCGGGAAGCGCGTCGGTCACCGCGGTCGCGGCCTGCACCTGGCGCTGACGCAGCACGGCGAGGCGCGCGGATTCCTCGGCGGCGGCGCGCTCGGCCTCGAGCTGTTTCTGCAGAGAGTCGGCCTGCGCGAGCTGCGCGCGCACCCGTTCGCGCGCGGTTTCGAGCTCGATCCTGGCCTGCACCTCGGCCGCGCGGGCGGCCTCGAGTTCGGCGACCAAGGCGTCGCGACTGCTCACATCGAGGATGGGCCGGGGCGTCGCCGCATGCGCGTCACGCTCGCCGATGGCGCGCTCCACCGCCGCGTCGGCGGCTTCTGCGGCTTCGGTGAGCTGCCGAACCGCCTCGGCGAGGCGCTCGCTCTCGGCCTGCGCGCCGTCGAGCTGTGCGCGGGATCGGCCGACCGCCTGGCTGCGCTCGGCGAGCCGCGCGTCGAAGGCTTTGAGCGCCGCCGCCGCCTGCGCCGCGTCGATCTGGGCTCCGTCGAGCTGCTCGCGCTTCTCGGCGAGCGCGAAACGCCGGCGCTCGATCGAGGTGGTGACCTCGACCAGCTTCTCCTGAGCGGCATCGCGCTCGGCGACGAGTTCGAGGGTGCTGCGCCCCGCGCCCGTTCCGCCGCGCAGCACGTAGTCGGTCAGCACGTCGCCATCGCGGGTGATGACAGTCAGGCCTCCGACCTCGAGCTTCGCGAGGACCGGCCACGCGGCCCGGGCGGCCGCAAGATCGTCGACGATGACCGTTCGAGCGAGCAGCCCCAGGATGCCGCGGGGTGCCGTAACCAGGGTCGCGGCCGCTTTCGCTCCGGCCGGCAGGGGCCCGAGCGCTGCGACGTCGTCGGAGCCGTCGGCGTCCGCCACCACGATCTCGACACGCCCGGCGTCGTTGTCGCGCGCGTGCGCGAGGGCCGACAGGCCGGCATCGCGCGAATCGGCGAGCACCGCGTCGGCGAGCGTGCCGAGGGCCGCCGCGATCGCGGCCTCGTATCCGGACTGCACCTGCACGTGCTCGGCCACCAGCCCGCGGATCCCGCCCGCTGACAGGATCGAGGCCGACCCGTCTTTCTGCTCGACCGCCATCGACAGGGCCGAGGTGCGCGCAGCGAGAGCGTCGCGCTCGCGCTCGGACGCGTGCAGCTCATCCCGCAGTGCCTCCACCTCGGCCTGCAGCACCTTCACGGCGACGTCGGCGGTCTCGACTGCGGCGGCGAGGTCGCCGTCCGAGCCGGCCTCGTCCGGGTCGCCCTCGATCTGCAGCAGCTCGGCGCGGGCCTGCTCACGGCGCTGCTCCGCCGCCTCGAGCGCGGCCCGCTGGCGGTCGAGCTCGCCGCGGGTGGCGGTGCGGCGCGACTCGGCGGCATCCACCTGGCCGCTCAGTCGGCCCTGCTCGAGGTCGTGCTGCGAGATCAGACTGCTCTGCGCGCTGATCTCCTCGTCGAGCGAGTCGAGCGAGGCGCGAGCGGTGGCGGTGACCGCGCTCGCCCGACCGAGCAGCTCTTCGACCTCGGTCACCCCGGCGGCCAGACGCGCGGCCTCCTCGCGGGCGTCGTCGACCATGCGCGGCGAGATGGTCGACGCCATTCCGGGCAGCTCCGCCTGCTGGCCCAGCAGCGCGAGGCGCTGGTTCGCGAGGGTGAAGAGCGAGCGCAGGTGGTCCTGCACCTGCTCGAGGCCGAACGCGACCTGGCGCGCGGCATCCACGGTGTCGCCGGTCATGGTCTGCTCGAGGCGCGCCTGGCGCAGCTTGGCCTGATCGAGCTGCTCCTGCAGCACCAGGCGCTCGGTCTTGCGCTCGCTTTCACTGCGGCTCACGTCGGCGATCGCGGTGCGCAGCTCGACGACCTCATCGGCCAGGAGGCGGGCGCGGGCATCCCGCACGATCGCCGCGATGGTCTGCGCCTCGCGCGCGATCTCGGCCTGCTGCCCCAGAGGTTTGAGCTGCCGCCGGATCTCGCCGGCCAGGTCGGACAGCCGCGTCAAGTTGGCCTGCATCGCCTCCAGCTTGCGCAGCGTCTTCTCCTTACGACGACGGTGCTTCAGGATGCCGGCCGCCTCTTCGATGAACCCGCGGCGCTCCTCGGGCGTGGCGTGCAGGACCTGGTCGAGCTGGCCCTGCCCGACGATGACGTGCATCTCGCGGCCCAGACCGGAGTCGCTCAACAGCTCCTGGACGTCGAGCAGGCGGCACTGCTCGCCGTTGATCGCGTACTCGCTGCCGCCGTTGCGGAACAGCGTGCGCGAGATGGTCACCTCGCTGTAGTCGATGGGGAGCGCGCCATCCGAGTTGTCGATGGTCAGCAGCACCTCGGCGCGACCGAGGGGCCCCTTCGTCGCGGTGCCCGCGAAGATGACGTCCTCCATCTTGCCGCCGCGGAGCGTCTTGGCTCCCTGCTCGCCCATCACCCAGGCGAGCGCATCCACGACATTCGACTTGCCGGACCCATTCGGCCCGACCACCGCGGTCACGCCCGGTTCGAAGGCGAAGGTGGTGGGTTGCGCGAACGACTTGAAGCCCTTGAGGGTCAGACTCTTGAGGTACACACCGACCTCCGTCCGCTTCGCCGTTGCACTCGTCTACGGTACCGGTACGGATGCGGTGGGCATCTTCGATCCGGAGGTCACGACATGAGCGCGTTCACCATCGACGAGGTCGCCATCCCGCGCAGCATCGCCGACGACAGCGACGGCGTGTTCGCCGGGATGATGGCGGTGCGCAACGCGGTCGAGGTCGCCGGGTACGGCATCCCGGAGGTCGCGGTGAGCGCCGAGGAGATGCTGCCGACCTATCTCGACGAGCATGAGCCGAAACGCGTTCTGCTCGCCAGAAGCGACGGAGCCGTGGTCGGCCGCGGCGTGCTCCAGACCCAGCTCAATGACGCCGGAGTCGGCTGGATCGACGTGCAGGTGCATCCCGACCATCAGGGGAAGGGTGTCGGCAGGGCGCTCGCCGACGCGGTCGAGGCACTGGCGCGCGACGCGGAGCTCCACCGGTTGATCACCTACGCGGTGTCGAGGGATGCCCCCGGCCCGCGCCTGACCCCGCCGACCGGCTTCGGCTCGGTGCCGGCCGGCAACCGCGAGGTGCGCTTCCTGCTCGCCAGAGGCTGGACCCTCGAGCAGGTCGAACGGGGAAGCCGGTTCGCGCTCCCCGCTGATGCCGGCGGGCTCGCACGGTTGCGCGTGGACGCGGAGGACCACGCCCGCGACTACAGCGTGCTCACCTGGGCGGGGGCGACGCCTCCGGACCTTCTCGACGATCTGGCGGCACTGCAGACCCGCATGAGCACCGACGCGCCGAGTGCGGGGCTCGACGAGCCCCTCGACGTCTGGACGGCCGAACGGATCGCGACCCGGGAAGCGCAGCTGCTGGACTCCCCGCAGCAGCTGCTCACCGCTGCGGCACGGCATCTGCCGAGCGGTCGGCTGGCGGGATTCACCCGGTTGAGCGCTCCGCATGACCTCGCCAAGTCGGTCGGCCAGTGGGACACGATCGTGCTCCGCGAGCACCGTGGGCACCGCCTCGGGATGCTGCTCAAGGTCGCGAATCTGCAACTGCTCGGCGAGGTCGCGCCCGGGCATCCCTCGGTGCTCACCTGGAATGCAGAGGAGAACCGGCCCATGCTGGCGGTCAATGAAGCGGTCGGATTCGTGCCGATCGGCTACGAGGGCGCCTGGAAGAAGCAGCTCTAACGCATGCGCTGGCAGAACGCGCAGAAGTGCGAACCGCGATTCATGAAGCTCTCGCGCACGATCGGGCGACCACAGCGCGGGCACGGCTCGCCCTGGCGTCCGTAGGCGTTGAGCGAGTGCGAGAAGTAGCCTGACGCACCGTTGACGTTCACGTACTGCGCGTCGAAGCTCGTCCCGCCCTCGGCCAGAGCCTTGCCGAGCACGGCGCGCACCTCGGCGAGCAGCGTCGTCGCGCGGGCTCCACTGAGCGTCGCGGTCGGCTGGTCGTAGTGCACACGGGCCGCCCAGAGCGACTCGTCCGCGTAGATGTTGCCCACGCCGCTGATCAGGGTCTGATCGAGCAGTGCGCGCTTGATCGTGGTCTGCTTGCGAGCCAGGGCACGCAGGAAGGCCCGGTCGTCGAACAGCGGGTCCATCGGGTCACGCGCGATGTGCGCCACTTGGCTGGGCACGCGCTGTTCGGGATGGTCGGTCGTGGGCACCAGGCGATCCAGAGCCATCGAGCCGAAGATCCGCTGGTCGACGAAGTCGACGCGGAGGTCTCCGTGCTCGGGATGCCGCAGCTCGAGCACCACGCGGGTCAACCGGTCGCGCTCGGCGCTGCGCTCGCGCAGCAGCACCTGACCGCTCATCCCGAGGTGGATCACAAGGGCCGACTGACGATCGAGACGATCGTCAGCGCTGGCGTCGCGGCGAAGCCCAGAAATGGGCTTCGCTCCAAGCTCCAGCGCGGGCACCCACAAGAACTTGCCCCGCCGCTCGGGCACACCGAGCACGGAACCGGTGAGGCGCTGCACGAAGTCCTCGGCGGGTCCGTCGTGGCGCCGCAGCGAACGCTCGTCGAGCACCTCGACGTGCGTCACCGTCGCACCCGTCACGGCGGGCTCGAGACCGGATCGCACGACCTCGACCTCGGGAAGTTCCGGCATCGATCAGCCTGTCTAGCGCTTCGGGCGCTGCAGCACGGCCCAGGCCGCGAGCGCCGCGGCCATCTCGGCCTGCTTCTTGCTGGACCCGTCGCCGGCGGCGATCGGAGTCCCCCCGACGATCACGGTCGCGTGAAAACGCTTCGAGTGGTCGGGGCCGCTGTCGCTGACCTCGTAGACGGGCAGACCTCTGCCGGTGCGGGTGGAGAGCTCCTGCAGGCTGGTCTTGGGATCCATGGCGGCCCCGAACCGATCGGGATCGGCCAACAGCGGCGCGATCAGCCGCATCACCAGGCCGGTCGCCGCATCCGGACCCGCGGACAAGTACGTGGCGCCGATCACGGCCTCCACGCAGTCGGCGAGAATCGACGACTTCCGACGGCCGCCGGTGAGCTCCTCGCCCCGCCCGAGCAGGATGTGCTCCCCCAGGTCGATGCCGACGGCGATCTCGGCCAGAGCGACCGACGACACCAGGCTGGCACGGCGCTTGGCGAGCTCGCCTTCGTCGAGATCCGGGTTCTCGGTGTAGAGCATGACCGTGACGGCCTGCCCGAGGATCGAGTCGCCGAGGAACTCGAGGCGCTCATTGTGCGCCAAGCCGCCGTTCTCGTACGCGTAGGAGCGGTGGGTCAGAGCGAGCTGCAGCAGCTCAGGGTCGATCTCAACGCCGAGTGTGGCGCTGAGGCGAGAGCGTTCCGCAGGAACGCCAGCGTCGCCCGAAGGGCGAGCCATGAGCTCAGACGTCCGCGACCTTGCGGCCCTTGTACTCCAGGTACAGGGGGGTGCCGGTCGAGTCCTCGACCACCTTGGCGCGGTGCGGGAGGCTGTAGACGGTCTTGCCGTTCTCGATGGTCTTGACGAGCTGAACCGGCGTCGCCTTCCACTGCGAGCGGCGGGCGTGCGTGTTGCTGCGCGACTGCTTGCGCTTGGGAACGGCCATGACTGTCTCTTCTCTGGGTTGCTGCGCGCGGCGGCGCTACTGCTCGGTGTCGCGTGCGGTGTCTGGGGTGAAGCCCTGCAGTGCCGCCCACCTCGGGTCGGGCACCTCACGCGGCTTCCGATCCGGATCGTCCGCCAGTTTCTGACCCGTTTCCGGATCGAGACCAGGGCAATCCGGCCGGCAGACCGGCTGGAACGGCAGTGCCAGCACCACCGCATCCCGCACGACGGGTTCAAGATCTACGTAGTCATCGTGAACCGCGAAGTCGAAAGCTTCATCAGGAGAATACGCGAAAAGCTCCTGGATTTCGAGTTCGAGCGGCAGCGTCACCGGGTCGAGGCAGCGCACGCACTCTCCCACGGCCGTGGTCTCGACCTCGGCCGTGACCAGGATGCCGTCGTGCAGCCCCTCGAGGCGCACGTCGAGCGCGATCGGCTCGCCCTGTTTCACGTAGGCGACGGCCTCGCCCCACCGCTCCGGCAGCGGAAACTCGAGGGCGCGCTCGCGCATCTCGCCCGGCTTGTGCATGAGGTCGAAGACGGGGAGGTCGAAGGGTGACTTGTGGGCGGGCACGAGGGGTGAGTTTACTCGCGCCCGAGTGCTCCCGCAGGCCGGCGACCGCCCCGCTCGCGGCCCCTGCCGCCTGCCGCCCCTCCCGCGCGCACCGTATCCACACCGAACAGTGCCCACGGGGCTCCACGCCCCTCAAGCCGCGCGATACGTGCGGATGCGCCGCGCCCGAGGCTCAGGTGTCGTACTCGTACCCGTCCCATGGCGCGTAGTACGCGATGAAGTCGCCAGGCTGGATGTTCACCGACCACATGCCGTCGTACTCCTGAGGGACGAATCCGAAGACGATCCCGTCGACGGTGTGCGAGAAGGGTGCCACCCTGATGGGCTCAAGCTCATAGTCGCCGAGTTGCTCGAGGAACGTGTGAAGCGGAGCGTCGTCCGTCGCGTGACCTGCCTGCTGTGGGGGCAGATTTGCCCGACGCTTCACTTCCGAGAGCTCGACCGAGTCGAAGCTGCCATCGGCTTTCCAGAGAAAGAGGGCGACGAACTGTTTCGCCTCCCGTGTCGTCGAACCGCCGTCGAACAACTCATCGCTGAGGAAGAAGAGTCGCCCGTCACCCGCCTTCCCCGTGTAGGGCACGTGATAGTCGTCGGGACGAATCGTGATCCGTGCGGGAGCACTCTCGGTCGCCGACTTGGTCACTGTGGGAACCATCCCTCCGCATGACGTCATGGTGAGGAGCACCGCCAGCACGCCCAGCGATCTGACGGTCGTCAGGGAGGACCTCATGCAACGAGACTAGATGCGCGCAACCACCGTGAACGCCTCGTCGTAGATCGCGAGCGCCGTTGCTACCTGCTCGGCCGTGACCGTGCAGGGCGGGACGACATGGATCCGGTTGTCCGCCGTGAACGGCAGCAGTCCGCGCTTCAGCAGCTCGGCCTTGAGCAGCCCGACGGTCGCCGGAGCGACCGGCTCGCGTGTGACCGGATCCATCACCAGATCCAGCGCCCAGAACACGCCGAGCCCGCGCACCTCGCCGATCATCGGATGCCGCGACGCGAGTTCAAGCAACCCGGGGCCGAGCACCTCGCGCCCGATCGTCGCGGCGTTCTCGATGATGCCCTCGTCGTCCATCGCGTCGATCGACGCGACGATGGACGCCATGGCGAGTGGGTGGCCGCTGTACGTCAGCCCTCCGGGGAACACCTGGTCGTCGAATTCTTTGGCGAGCCCCTCGGAAATGATCACGCCGCCCGCCGGCACGTATCCCGAGTTGACGCCCTTGGCAAAGGTGATCAGATCGGGAACGACCCGCTGCGGATTGATCTCGGCGTTCTGCCAGGCGAACCAGTCGCCGGTGCGACCGAATCCGGACATCACCTCGTCGACGATCAGCAGGAAGCCGTACTTGTCGGCGAGCGCGCGCAGGCCGGCGAAGTAGCCGGGCGGCGGCACCAGCACTCCGGCGGTGCCGGGCACGCCCTCGACGATGAGGGCGGCGATCGAGTTCATGCCCTCGGCCTGGATGATCCGCTCGAGGCTGTGCAACGCGCGCTCGCTCTCTTCTTCGGGCGTCGTCGACCAGAACTCGGAGCGGTACGCGAACGGACCGAAGAAGTGCACGTGCCCGCGAGCGAACTCGTTGGGCACGCGGCGCCAGTCGCCGGTGGCGACGATCGCCGCTCCGGTGTTGCCGTGGTAGCTGCGGTACTGGCTGAGGATCTTGTCGCGCCCGGTGACCAGGCGCGCCATGCGCATCGCGTTCTCGTTGGCATCCGCCCCGCCGTTGGTGAAGAACACCTTCGTGAACGGCGCGCCCGCCTTCGACAGGATGCGCTTGGCCGCCTCGCCGCGCGCCAGGTTCGCGTGCGCGGGGGCGACGGAGGGCAGGATCGCGGCCTGCTCCTGGATCGCCGCCACCACTTTCGGGTGGCCGTGCCCGATGTTCATGTTCACCAGCTGGCTCGAGAAGTCGAGGTAGCGGTTGCCGTCGAAGTCCCACACCTCGCAGCCCAGCGCGCCGGCGATGACGAAGGGCTGCAACGCGCCCTGCGCCGACCAGGAGTGGAAGACGTGCGCGCGGTCGAGTTCGAGGGTGCGTGTGCCGTCGGCCGGGTCGAGGGCGTCTGCGGGGCCCGAGCTGTCATTCATGAGTTCGCTCCGTCATTTGTTTCGGTCTTCGCGGCGCGATGCTCACGCAGCGCGGGGATGACCGTCTCGCCGTAGACGCGCAGCGTCTCTTCCTTGTTGTCGTGCTGCAGGTAGCCCGCGAACTGGTGCACGCCGATCGCCTTCAACTGCTCGAGCTTCGCGATGTGCTCGGCGGCGGTGCCCAGGATGCAGAAGCGATCGACGATCTCGTCGGGCACGAAGTCGACGTGGTCGTTCTCGGCCTTGCCGTGCGAGTTGTAGTCGTAGCCGGTGCGGCCCGCGATGTAGTCGGTGAGCGCCTGGGGAACGGCGCCCGTCGCTCCGTACTTGGCCACGATGTCGGCCACGTGATTGCCGACCATGCCGCCGAACCAGCGGCACTGCTCGCGGGCGTGCTGGAGGCCCGCCTCGGTGCCGTCGGTGATGTAGAACGGCGCCGCGACGCAGAAGGTGATGGAGTCGGGGTCGCGCCCTGCGGCCTCTGCCGCATCGCGCACGTGCGCGATCATCCACTTCGCGATGTCGACGTCGGCCAACTGCAGGATGAAGCCGTCGCCCACCTCGCCGGTCAGCTTGAGCGCGAGCGGTCCGTACGCCGCCACCCAGACCTCGAGCTCGCTGCCGACGCTCCACGGGAATCGCAGTTCGGCGCCGTGGTACTCCACGCTGCGCGAGTTGCCGAGCTCGCGGATCACGTGGATCGCCTCGCGCAGCTCCGCCAGCGTGGTCGGCTTGCCGTTCGTGACGCGCACCGCCGAATCGCCGCGGCCGATGCCCACGATCGTGCGGTTGCCGAACATCTCGTTGAGAGTCGCGAAGACGGATGCCGTGACCGTCCAGTCGCGCGTCGCCGGGTTGGTGACGAACGGCCCCACCTTCACCCGCTTGGTCTCGGCGAGGATCTGGCTGTAGATCACATACGGCTCCTGCCAGAGCAGGTGCGAGTCGAAGGTCCACACGTGCGAGAAGCCGTACTGCTCGGCGAGCTTCGCCAGCGCGATGGTCCGCGACGCCGGTGGGTTGGTCTGGAGTACTGCCCCGAAATCCATGCCGCTACACCAGGTACTGCGACAGGCCGCGCTTGATGAACTTGCCGTCGCCCTTCGCGCCCAGGTACTGGTTCTTGTCGACGATGACCTTGCCGCGGCTGATCACCGTGTCGACGTGCCCGTCGATCTCGAAGCCCTCCCACGCGCTGTAGTCCATGTTCATGTGGTGCGTGGCCTGGGTGATCGAGGTGTGGCCCTTCGGGTCGTAGACGACGACGTCGGCATCGGCCCCGGGCGCGATCACGCCCTTCTGGCCGTACATGCCGAACATGCGTGCCGGCGTGGTGCTGGTGAGTTCGACCCAGCGCTCCAGCGTCAGTTCGCCGGTGACGACGCCCTGGTACATCAGGTCCATGCGGTGCTCGACCGAGCCGATGCCGTTCGGGATCTTGCGGAAGTCGCCGATGCCCAGATCCTTTTGGCCCTTCATGCAGAACGGGCAGTGGTCGGTGCTGACCATCTGCAGGTCGTTGGTGCGCAGCGCCTGCCACATGTGATCCTGATGGCCCTCCTCGCGCGAGCGCAGCGGCGTCGAGCAGACCCACTTGGCTCCCTCGAAGTCGCCCCACTCCTTGCTGACCGCACCGAGCTGCTCCTCGAGCGAGAGGTAGAGGTACTGCGGGCAGGTCTCGCCGAACACGTTCTGGCCGTTGTCGCGCGCCCATGCGAGTTGCTGCACGGCCTGCTTGGCGCTGACGTGCACGACGTAGAGCGGGGCGTTGGTCAACTGCGCGAGCATGATCGCGCGGTGGGTCGCCTCCTCCTCCATCTGCCAGGCGCGGGCGATGCCGTGGAAGTAGGGCGTGGTCTTGCCCGCCTCCACTAGCTGGGCCGCGAGCACATCGATGGCCGGGCCGTTCTCGGCGTGCATCATCGTGAGCAGGCCGTAGTCGGCGGCCTTCTGCATGGCGCGCAGGATCTGGCCGTCATCCGAGTAGAAGACCCCCGGGTAGGCCATGAACATCTTGTAGCTCGTGATGCCCTCGTCGACGAATCCGGCCATCGCCTTGAGTGAGTCCTCGTCGACGCCGCCCACGATCTGGTGGAAGCCGTAGTCGATCGCGCAGTTGCCCGCCGCCTTGGCGTGCCAGGTCGCCAGGCCGTCCTGGACCTTGGTCCCCGCGGTCTGCACGGCGAAGTCGATGACCGTCGTGGTGCCGCCCCATGCCGCGGCGCGCGTGCCGGTCTCGAAGCTGTCCGAGGCCGCCGTGCCGCCGAACGGCAGCTCGAAATGGGTGTGCGCGTCGATGCCGCCCGGGATGACGTACTTGCCGGTCGCATCGATCACCTGGTCTGCCGACTCGGCCAGGTCGGTGCCGAGCAGCACCGAGCCGGGAGTCAGCACGCCGACGATCTTCTCGCCGTCGATGAGCACGTCTGCCGCGGCCCGTCCGGTGGCAGAGACCACCGTGCCGCCCGTGATCAGCGTGGTGGTCATGGCGCCACGATCTCCGCGTAGGAGTCGGGCCGGCGATCCCGGTAGAACTGCCAGTCGTCGCGCATCTCGCGCACCATGTCCATCTCGAGATCGCGGATCAGGATCTCTTCGTGCTCGCCCGAGCCGCGCTCGCCCACGAAGTTGCCGCGCGGGTCGATGACCTGGCTGGTGCCGTAGAAGTCGACGGCCAGTTCGCCGTACTCGTTGTCCTCGCGTCCGACCCGATTGGGTTGCAGCACGAAGTACCCGTTAGCGACCGCTGCGCACGGGCCCTCGACCTCCCAGAGCCGGTTGCTCAGCCCCGGCTTCGTGGCGTTGGGGTTGAAGACGATGTGGGCTCCGTTGAGGCCGAGCTCGCGCCATCCTTCGGGGAAGTGCCGGTCGTAGCAGATGTAGAGCCCCACCTTGCCGACGGAGGTGTTGAACACCGGATAGCCGCCGTTGCCGGGGCGGAAGTAGAACTTCTCCCAGAAGCGGTCGAGGTTGGGGATGTGGTGCTTGCGGTACTTGCCGAGGATCGTGCCGTCGTTCTCGACGATGACCGCGGTGTTGTAGTACACGCCGGTGATGTCCTCTTCGTAGATCGGCAGGATCATGACCAGCTTGAGTTCCTTGGCGAGCTTCGCGAAGCGCTGCACGATCGGCCCGTCGGCGGGCTCGGCGTAGCGGTAGTACTTCTTGTCTTCGGTGATGCCGAAGTACGGGCCGTAGAAGAGCTCCTGGAAGCAGATGATCTGCGCGCCCTGAGCGGCCGCGTCCCGCGCGAACTGCTCGTGCTTGGCCAACATCGACTCCTTGTCGCCCGTCCAGGTGGTCTGGGTGATAGCGGCGCGGACGATCGTCATGCTGGTCTCCTTCGACGTCAGGCTGCGCGCACGCGCCCGACGAATTGCTTTTTGTTATTGTTCGCCGTAAACATTTCATCGACGTTACAAGTGGTGACGTTGCTGTAAAACGTACGGCGGTCAGGATGAAGTCGGTAGCCCTCGCGATCGAGGAGCGCTCCCCGCGTGGAATCGCCACCGGGATCGCGCGCATGATCACCACCGGCGACCTCGCGCCGGGCGACCGGCTGCCCACCGTGCGTGACCTCGCCGTGGACCTCGGGGTCAGCCCGGCGACGGTGAGTCACGCCTGGCAGACCCTCGCGTCTGCGGGTCTGATCACGAGCCGCGGCCGCAGCGGGAGCTTCGTGCGATCGGCCCCGCGCGAGTGGCTCCCCCGCCGCTACCGCGACCTGGGCGCCGCCCAAGAGGCACGCCTCGACCTGTCGCGCGGCACACCCGATCCCGAGCTGCTGCCGACGCTCGGGCCCGCGCTCTCGCGCGTGTCGGCGCGTGCGGACACCAGCAGCTACCAGCAACTGCCCGATATCCCCGAGCTCCACGACCTGATGCGCTCCACCTGGCCATCACCGGTCGAGTCGATCACCGTGACCAACGGGGCTCTCGATGCCATCGACCGCGTGCTGGCGACCATCGCGCGATTCGGCGATCGGGTCGTCGTCGAGAACCCGACCTTCCCACCGTTCATGGATCTGCTCGAGCAGTACGGCCTCGAGCCGGTGCCGGTCGCGGTCGACGAGCAGGGCATGATCCCGCGCGAGTTCGCGGCGGCTCTGGGCACCGGTCCGGCGATGGTGGTGCTGCAGCCGCGCGCGCACAACCCGACCGGGGCGTCGATGACGCGCGACAGAGCGCAGGAGCTCGCCACCCTGCTGCACCGCAGCCGCATGGCCGACGGGGCGGTCGTGCTCGAGGACGACCACTCCGGAGCGATCAGCTCGGCGCCCGACGTCACCCTCGCCAGTTGGCTGCCGGACCGCGTGCTGCATGTGCGCAGCTTCTCGAAGTCGCACGGACCCGACCTGCGCATCGGCGCCCTCGGCGGCCCCCGCGCCCTCGTCGATCGGGTGGTCGCCAGGCGGTTGCTCGGGCCGGGGTGGACCTCCCGGATGATGCAGGCCATGCTCTACGAGCTGCTCACCGACCCCGAGTCGATCGCTCAGGTGACGGCCGCCGGCGAGCGGTACGCGCAGCGGCAGCGCGAGCTCGCGGCGGCGGTCCACGATGCGGGCGCGAGCCTGCGGCCCGGCGACGGGGTCAACGCGTGGCTGCGGGTGGACGACGAGCGCTCGGCCATCGTGCAGCTCGCGGCGGCCGGCATCCGGGTCGCTCCGGGGGCTCCGTTCCAGCTCGGCGAAACCGGTGGATTCGTGCGGGTCACCGTCGGCATGGTGCGCGACGACGTGGCGGCCGTGGGAGCCGCCCTGGCCGCGGCGGCTCGCGCATGAGCGGCGGGCCCCTGAACGTCGTCGTCCTGGCCGGAGGGGTCGGCGGCTCGCGCTTCTTGACGGGAATGCGCGCGCACCTGCGCGACGCACAGCCTGGCGCCGAGCTCACCGCGGTCGTGAACACGGGAGACGACCTGTGGTTAGCCGGCCTGCGCATCACGCCGGACCTCGACACGATCATGTACACGCTCGCCGGCATCAACGACACCGAGCGGGGCTGGGGCCGGGTGGGCGAAACCGAGCGCGTCTCGGGCGAACTGCGCGAATGGGGCGTGGGATGGCCCTGGTTCACGCTGGGCGATCTGGACGTGTCGGCATCCATCGCGCGCAGCGCGTGGCTGCGAGATGGCGTTCCGCTGCACGAGGTCGTGGAGCGGCTGCAGGCGCGCTGGCCGCAGATCGACGCGCGGCTGCTGCCCGCGACCGATGACGAGGTCGAGACGCACGTCATCGTCGACGACCCCGAGAAGCCGGGTACCCGGCTGGAACTGCACTTCCAGGAGTGGTGGACCCGTTACCGGGCGAGCCTGCCCGCCCTCGCGTTCCCGCAGCGCGGCATCGACGGTGCGACCGCTGGGCCCGGCGTCGTGGAGGCGATCACGACGGCGGATGTCGTCGTGCTGGCGCCCTCGAATCCGGTGGTGTCGATCGGGACCATCCTCAACATCCCCGGCGTGCGCGACGCCGTCCGATCGACCTCGGCCCCCGTCATCGGCGTCTCCCCCATCATCGGCGGCGCGGTCGTGCGCGGGATGGCCGACGCCTGCCTGACCGCGATCGGGGTCGAGACGGATGCCGCGGCCGTCGCCCGGCACTACGCGAGTCGCGCCGCAGGTGGCGTGCTCGACGGCTGGCTGGTCGACACGGTCGACGCGGCGGCGGTGACGGACTTGGCGCGCGATCGGATCGAGACGCGCGCGGTCCCGCTCTGGATGCGCGACGAACAGCTCAGCGCGGCGATCGCGGGCGAGGCGCTGGCGCTGGCGGGGTCGCTTCGCGGCGCGTGAGCGCAAGAGCGAGCTGCTCCGGCGTGTCCACGTCGAAACGAACCGAGCTCTCGGCCGGCACCTCCAGTTCGATCAGCCCGAGGGCGCGATGCTTCGTCGCCGAGCCCTCGCCGAATGCCGTCAGCAGGGTCTCGCCGGGAGCCGCCGTGACGAGGGTCGTGCCGGTTCCCTCGTGGTCGGCCACGAAACCGCGGGCGTGGCGCGCGGCGGCGGCCAGTGCGGCGGCGAGCTCCACCGGGTCCAGTGCCGGGAGGTCGCCGAGCAACGCGGCACGCGGAGCGGTGATCCCCGCCAGCGCGGCCCCGGCCGCGACGGCCGAATCGATTCCCGACGGCGCGGTCTCGTGCAGCACCTCGGCGCCCGGCGCGTGGAACGCGGCATCAGAGGTGACGATGATCACGCGATCGACCGCGTCGCACGCGACGACCGCTGCGACGGTGTCGAGAGCGATGGCCCGCGCGACCTCGGGCCCGAGCCCGAGACGCGACTTGCCGATCGCCGCCGGCTTGACCGGGATGATCACCGTCCACGGTGCCTGGGCGACGTGCATGTGATCAGTCTGCGTGATCGCTAGGCTCGACGCTGTCAGGTCCTCCGGGCTGCACTGCCCGTGTGCGCCGCTCGTTCATGAGCGGCTCGGCCGAGGTGAGCCGATCGTCGCTCGCAGCCCCGTTCCGTTGCGTCCCCTGGAGACCTCATGCCCCGACTCCGTTCTCGTGCCGCCGGCGTGGCCGCGATCGTCGCCGCCGCCCTGCTGCTGACCGGCTGCGGTGCGGCCGCCGCTCACCCGGCGGCCGGCGGCAGCTCACCGGCGGCCGACAAGCCGCTCGTGATCCAGAACTGCGACACGAAGGTCACCTTCGCGACCGCCCCGAAGCGCGTGGTGAGCATCAAGTCGACCTCGACCGAGATCCTGCTCGCGCTCGGACTCGGCGATCGGATCGTCGGGACCGCCTTCCAAGACGGTCCCGTCCCGGCGAAATGGGCGGCGAAGGCCGCCGGCCTGCACAAGATCTCGGACTTCATGCCGAGCGAAGAGGCGCTGCTCGCCCTCGAGCCTGACATGGTCTACTCCGGCTGGGAGTCGGCCTTCTCGGCCGATCAGGCCGGCACGCGCTCCGAGCTCGCCGCGCTGGGCATCGGCAGCTACGTTCAGCCGGCCGCCTGCCGCACGACGGGTGCACCGGCCAAGCTGACCTTCTCGGACATCTTCGGCGAGCTGAAGCAGGTCGGAGCGATCTTCCGGGTGGAGGGGGCCGCCGCCAAGCTGGTCGCGCAGCAGAAGGCAGAGCTGGCGACGGTGCGCGCGAGCACGAAGGGTCTCACCGCGCTCTGGTACTCCTCGGGCACCGATACCCCCTACGTGGGCGCGGGCACCGGCGCTCCCGAGCTCGTCATGGAGACCGTCGGCCTGACGAACGTGGCGGGCGACGTCAAGCAGACCTGGACCTCGCTGGGCTGGGAGTCGATCGTCGCCGACGACCCCGACGTCATCATCCTGATCGACGCGAGCTGGAACACCGCGGCCAGCAAGATCGCCTCCCTCGAGTCGAACCCGGCGACGGCCAACCTCAGCGCCGTGAAGAACCACCGCTACATCACGCTGCCCTTCCCGGCCAGCGAGGCGGGCGTGCGCACGGTGGATGCAGCGATCTCGGTGTCGAAGCAGCTGAAAGCCCTCGGACTCGGGTGACGAGCCGCGCCCGCACGTGGAGCTGGGGGGTCGCGCTCGGCGCGGCCCTCCTGCTCTCGATCGCGGTCGCCACCACGATCGGGCCGGCCCCGCTGTCCGTCCCGGACGTCATCGGCAGCGTGCTCGCCCACCTCGGCATCGGCCGGAGCCCGCTCGACACCCTGCACGACGGGATCGTCTGGCAATTGCGACTCCCTCGGGTGCTGACCGCGGCGGCGGTGGGCGCCGGCCTGTCGCTCGTCGGGGGCGTGATGCAGGCGCTCACCCGCAACCAGCTGGCGGATCCCTACCTGCTGGGCCTGTCATCCGGTGCGTCGCTGGGCGCCGTCAGCGTGCTCCTGCTGGGCGTGACGCTGCTGCTGCCGGTGGCGGCGTTCGGGGGCGCGATCCTCGCCCTCCTGGCCACCCTCGCTCTGGCCAGTTCGCTCGGGCGCATCACGCCGACCCGCACCGTGCTCGCCGGGGTCGCGGTGTCGTCGCTGGCGGCCGCGATCACCAGCTTCGTGATCTTCTGGGCCGCGACCGGCGACTCCTACCGCGACGTGCTCAACTGGCTGCTCGGCTCGCTCGCCGGCGCACGCTGGCCGCAGGTCGCGATCGCCGCGGGCGCCCTGCTCGTCATCGGCGTCCCCATCGCGTTCAGCGGTCGGGTGCTCGACGCCTTCGCGTTCGGCGACACCACCGCCGCCTCGCTCGGATTCTCGGTCAGCCGCGTGCGCTGGGGTCTGCTCGGCGCCAGCGCACTGCTGACCGGCGCCCTCGTCTCGGTCAGCGGGTCGATCGGGTTCGTCGGGCTCGTGCTGCCCCACGCCGTGCGGCTCATCGTCGGGCCGAGCAATCGCGCGTTGCTGCCGCTCTCGGCCCTGGTGGGCGGCGTGTTCCTGGTCTGGGCCGACACGCTGGCACGCACCGTCTTCGACCCGCGTGAGCTGCCGGTGGGCATCGTGACGGCGTTGATCGGAGCGCCGGTGTTCGCCATCCTGCTCGCCCGCCGCAGGAGCGAAGCATGACCGCGGATGCCGTCGGCCTCGAGGTCGCGAACGTCACCGTCCGAGTCGGCACGGCCGCGTTGATCGAGGGCGTGGACTTCACCGCTCCGGCCGGAGCCGTGACCGCCCTGCTCGGCCCGAACGGCGCCGGCAAGTCGACGCTGCTGCGCGCGGTCGCCGGCGTGGAGCGGCCGGCATCCGGCACCGTGACCTTCGAGGGGCAGGATCTGCTCGCCCTTCCCCGCCGCGAGCGCGCCCGCCGCGTCGCTCTCGTCGAGCAGGAGGCATCCACCGAGCTCCCCCTCACGGTGCGCGCGGTCGTCGGCCTGGGACGCACCCCCTTCGAGACGAGCTTCGGCGGCCGGGATCGCGATGCCGAGCGGGTCATCGACGACGCGATCGCCACCGCGGGCATCGCGGCCTTCGCCGATCGCGAGGTGCCGAGTCTGTCGGGAGGAGAGCGTCAGCGGGTGATGCTGGCGCGCGCGCTGGCCCAGCAGCCCCGACTGCTGCTGCTCGACGAGCCGACCAATCACCTCGACGTCGGCGCTCAGCTCGACGTTCTGGCCGTGCTGCGGAAGCTCGCGGACTCCGGGACGACGGTGGTCGCGGCCCTGCACGATCTCAGCTCGGCGGCCGCGCACGCGGACGCGGTCGTCGTGCTCTCCCATGGACGGGTCGTGGCCATGGGCGCGACCACCGAGACGCTCACGCCGGACCTCATCCGCGAGGTCTACGGCATCCAGGCGCACTGGATGACGAACCCGCTGACCGGTCGCCCGCTCCTGGCGGTGGCGCGCGGCTGAGCCGGTTCAGGCGGCTGGGTCTTATGCGTCCGGGTCGAAGCGAACCCGGGCCAGCAGAGACGCCGGCAGGAACACGGCGCGCAGCCGCTCCCGCGGCGACACCGAGCGGGCGATGGCGCGTCGCACGGCGCGCAAGTCGGCGAGCGAGAGCGACGAGGCATCCGGGGGACCGTATGCCGACGACTCGACGCTCCCGCGGAATCCCGCGATGCGATCGGAGCTGTCGGCGAGCACCATCGAGAGCCGAGCGGCGAATTCGCGAGCCGTCTCGGTCTCGGGCGCCAGCCAGCCGTAGTCTCGTGCGGTGTCGCGCACCTCGGCCCAGGCATTGGTCGCCGGGTCGCGTCCGCGCGCGATCGCGCGCGTGCGGCGCCAGCGCACCAGGAGTCGGCCGACGGCCGGCACGAGGGCGATGGCGATGATCACGCCCAGCAGGATCAGCAGCACGAGCGGCGTCGCGCCGATGCCGCCCGTCGCCGCTTTTCCGGAGTTCGTGGCCTCGTCGGTGGGCAGCTTCTTGCCGGCCGCCGATGAGGGGTTGGCGCTCGCCGTGGGCGTCGCGCTCGGCTGGTCGGTCGGCGTGTCGGTGGGCTGGGCGACCGCGTCGGGGTTCGAGTAGCCCGGAGCGGCACCGCGGCCGGGGGTCGGCTCGAAGCGCAGCCAGCCGATCCCGTGGAAATACAGCTCGGGCCAGGCGTGCAGGTCGTGGGTCGTGAGCGTGAAGACCGAGGTTCCGCCCTGCAGCGTGGACTGCCCGGGCTGGAAGCCGACGACGACACGCGACGGGATCCCGAGCACGCGCGCCATGATGGCCATCGCCGAGGAGAAGTGGACGCAGTAGCCCGCCTTCTTCTGCAGGAACTTGGCGACGACATCCGCGCCGGTGCCGTCGTAGCCCTGCTTCACCGGGGCGCTCGTCGAGTAGGTGAAGAGCGAGCTCTGGAAGTAGTTCTGCAGCGCGAGGGCCTTGTCGTAGTCGGTGGCCGCCGACCCGGCGACATCCTGGGCCGTCGTCGTGATGATCGACGGCAGCTTCGCCGGCAGATCGAGGTAGACGTTCGACACGTCCTGCGTCGTGCTCGTGGCGCGCAACTGCGCGAGATCGGGCTGGACGTCGAGGTACGACGCCGTGTACGTCTGACCTCCGACGTTCTCCGTCGTGCTGCGCACCGAGAGTCCCTGCGTCTCCCAGAACCAGGTGCCGGTGGTGCCGCTCACCTTCGTCGTCGGGTACGGCAGGGGGAGCCAGTTGCCCTGGATGTCGCCCACCGTGATCTTCGCCGTCAGCTTGGTCTGCTTGACCGCGTCGGTCAGCCCGGAGGCCGGGGGGAACGCCGAAAGCTTGTCACGATCGGTCGGCGCCACCAGCGACGGCGTCCAGGATCGCCCGGTGAAGGTGTCCAGCGTCGCCAGCCTCAGGTAGATGCCCTTCGAGTCGCTGGTGGTATAGGTGACGGCCGTGATCGGCGCGCCGCGCCGCAGGTCGTCGCCGAGATTGATCAGCGGGTTGACCCCGGTCGAGATCCCATTGGAGCTCGCCTGCTCGGCCGAGGGGTCCAAGCCGGGCGCGATCGCCGCCAGCACCAGCGAGCCGACCACCACCACGGAACCGAGCAGCAGGAGGCCGGGAGTCGTCGTCCGGCGACGACCCACCCGGAGCAGCGCCAGGTAGCCGACGGCCACCAGGGAGTACCAGAACGGCTCCGCGATCCCGCCACGTACCGCGACGGGGACCAGCAGCAGCGTCAGGATCGGCAGCGCCGTGAGAGCCGGTGCGATGCGGAGCGCGAGGTCGCCGATCAGGGCGAGACCGACGCACGAGATCGCGATCAGGAAGGTGATGCTGACCTTCGGCGACGCCGGAAGGGACTGCACGGCGATCTCGCTCCAGGCGCGGTTGGTCAGCTGGCTGAATCTCGTCAACGTCTCGGGGGTGGGGATGATTCCGAGTACGGCGGTGTCGCCGGCGTAGCCGATGGTCAGCCCGAGCAGGCCGACGCCGGCACCCACGGCGGTCGGGAGCCAGGAGGGGCGCGTCAACTGGCGCACCAGGGTGGTCGTGACCAGGACCACGACGATGAAGAGGGAGCCGACGATCCACCAGGAGGCGTCGGTCAGGGTGACGCGGAATCCCGCGAACGCGAGCAGCATCGTCACGGCCAGCAGCAGCACGCGCGGCCAGGCGTGAACGGGAGGCCGCTTCTGCGGGCCGCGGGACGAACGCGCCGCCGTCGCGGGAGCCCCCTTCGGAGACGCCCCGGGCGCCGCCGGTCGTCGCAGATCAGTGAGCGCCACGGAGATACCCCGCCTCACTGGATGCGGCCTTCCACGCGGCCTCCGGCCCGTCCCAGGGACGGACGGACACGCAGACCCAGCCGGCCTCCGTCAACCGCGTGACGGCGGCCTCACGGGGTTCGACGAGGAACGCCACACCGCTGTCCGAACCGCGGCGGCGCCGGATGAGCCAGCTGAGCGTGAGCTCCTCCGGGTCGCCGAGCACCGCGAAGATCGGGCCCGTGGTCTCGTTGGCAGCCGGGCGTTCGAGGCGGGTCGGGCCGGCATCCTTGAGCACCACCCCGGCCAGGCTGGTGAGGAAGGCCTCGCGGCGGCTGCCGTCCCAGCGCTCGCCGAACTGTTCGAGCTGGGTCGGGGCGGTCTCGTCGACGGTGACCTGGAATCCGGAGCCGTCGAGATGCACGCCGAGGGAGGCCAGCATCCTGACTCCCCACTCGAACGCCTCGCTGCTGTATGTGGGGTGCCAGACGTCGGAGTCGTCGACCTCGACATCCCCGTAGCCGGTCAGCCGCGTGTCGAGGATGATGCGCGCGTCAGGGTGGCTGCGGTGCTCCTCCTGGCGCACCATCAGCTCTCCGCGTCGCGCGGAGGCGCGCCAGTGCACCCGGCGCAGCGCGTCGCCCGTGCGGTACTCGCGGGTGGTCAGGTCGTCGTCGTTGCCGGTCACGCGGCGCTGGACGAGCTGCGCGGTTCCCTCCCCATCCGACAGGGCCGGTCCGCCCGCCGGCAGATCGACGATGGCAGGGACGACGACCAGGCGGTCGGTGCTCCCGACGGCCATCGTGGAACGGGCCATGCCGAACGGGTCCTCGTGCTCGATGACCAACGGCCCCACTTCATACACGCCTCGGCGGGGCGGATGCAGTTCGTAGCGGGCCGTGACGATCCGACGGTCGGCGACCCCACCGCCCGTCACCGGTCCCACCGGACCCAGCTCGTTGGGCACGGAGGGCTCGCGCCAGGGCGTCGCGTCGTTCCAGATCAGGTGCGGCGTCGATCCCGCCGACAGGTTCCGGATTCGCAGCGCGACCTGCACATTCGTTCCCGCCGAGACCACGGGAGGCGAGAAGAGCCTCACCACCTCGAGGCGCGGACGTCGGACCCTGAGAAGCAGCATGCCGCCCCCGACCAGGAGCAGCGCCGCCATGGCGACGACCAGGATCTCGCGGCGGTCGGTGCCGTAGCCGATCGCGAGGGCGACGACGCCGACGACGAGGGTGCCCACGCCCCGGGCCGTCGGCAGCAGCTTGTGGGTCTTGTCGAGCGAGCTCCTGGCCCGGGTCTCGGAATCTCCGGACGTGCCCGCCGTCCCGCCGCGGGTCTGGCCGCGCGGCGCGCGACGGACCGCGGCGGCCGCGCGTTCGGCCTGCTGGCGGCGACGAGCCCGGACTCGGCGGTCAGTCATCGCGGGTCCTCACCGCGCGCCGTCATCGGCGGCCGTTCATCAGGCCGGCCCCGCAGCTCCCAGCGGCACGGGCGTCGACGCGACGATCCGTGCCGTGATGTCGGCAAGGGCCTCGCCGCCGAACGGGTTCGCTCCGACCGAGGTGCGCACCGCCATCAGCCGGTGCGCCAGCACCGGCACCGCCAGGGCATCGATGTCGTCCGGCAGCACGAAGTCACGTCCGTCGAGGGCGGCACGGCCCTTCGCGGCACGGACCAGCTGTAGCGTCGCGCGCGGGCTGGCTCCGAGTCGCAGCTCACGATCGACGCGTGTGGCCGCGGCGATCGCCACCGCGTAGTGCTCGACCGCCGGGCTCACGTACACCTGGCGCACGGTCTCCACCATTTGACGCAGGCGGGTGAGGCTCACGATGGGCTCGAGCGCATCGAGCGGGCTGCCGGTCTCGCGCTGGCGCAGCATGGATGCCTCGTTGGCGGCATCCGGATACCCCATCGAGATGCGTGCCATGAACCGGTCGCGCTGCGCCTCGGGAAGGGCGTATGTGCCCTCCATCTCGATCGGGTTCTGCGTCGCGATCACCGTGAACGGGCTCGGGAGCAAATAGGTGGTGCCGTCGACGGTGACCTGGCGCTCCTCCATGCTCTCGAGCAGAGCCGACTGCGTCTTGGGGGATGCGCGGTTGATCTCGTCGCCGATGACGATGTTCGCGAACACCGGGCCCGGCTTGAACTCGAACTCGCGCGCGCTCTGGTTGTAGACCGAGACGCCCGTGATGTCTGCGGGCAGCAGATCGGGGGTGAACTGGATGCGCGACACCGAGCAGTCGACGCTGCGAGCGAGGGCGCGGGCCAGCATCGTCTTGCCGACCCCCGGCACGTCTTCGACGAGCAGGTGCCCTTCGGACAGCAGGACGGTCAGGGCGATCTCGACCGCCTCGCGCTTGCCGTCGATCACCGTCTCGACGGCGGCCATGACCGCGCGGCTGTCGAGCAGGAACTCGGCGATCGGAAGCGCGTCGACGTTCAACATGCCCGCGCCGTCGGGCGCCGGGCCGTCCACTGCGTTGCCGGCGGCCCGGTCGGTCGGTGCCGAATAAGCATCCATCAGTTTCAGTCTCCGTCACCGCGTCGTGAATGGGAAGAGCGCCCCGAAAGTCATACGTTACGGCGCGCGGTTCGGTTCAGCATCCTCGGAGGCCGCGTTGTCGCGCTCATTCGCCGTCCCGCAGCTCCCACGGGATCTCGCCGTCGACCAGCTCGACGGGCTCGGCAGGCGGCTCGCCGAATGGGATGGGGAACGCATACGGAGGCGACAGCAGCGGCCGTGACATGGGCGGCGGTTCCACGCTCGGGGCCAGCTGGTCGATGACCTCCTGCGCGGCATCCGGCTGGGCGTCGGGCTTCTTCTTGCGCTGCGAGCCGCTCATGAGCGCTCCGCATAGGACGTCGTCTCGACGAGCACACCGTCGCGGTCGTAACGCTTCCAGATGCCCGACTTCTTTCCGCGAACCCACTGCCCTTCGTCGAGCTTGGCGCCGGTCTCGTGCCAGCGCGTCCAGAGCCCGTCCTGCTCGCCGTCGACGAATGCGCCCTTCTGCAAGAGCTCGCCGTTTTCACGCCACCACACCCAGTCCCCGGTGAAGAGGCCCTTGACGAACTGGCCCTCTGCCTTCTTCTGGCCGTTCTTGTACCAGTACTCGCACCGGCCCGACTTCTTACCGTGCCGGTAGTTCTCGATGCCGCTCAACGTTCCATGGGCGAACAGGATGCGGCGCTCGCCGTCCTGCGGGGGCTTGGCCATGGCTCGACCCTACGGGGTTCGCAGGAGGAAGGGGGCGCCATCCGGGTCGCGAAGGGTCCGCTCCGGGGATGCCGACGAGGAGTCGGTAGTCGCTCCCAGCGACACCAGCCGATCGACCTCGTGTTCGAGCTCGGTCTCGTCGACGGTGAAGACGAAGTACTGGCGATCGACATCCTTGCCGGGCGAGATCGGCTCGCCGCCCCAGGCGAGTTTCGTTCCTCCCGCCGGCGACTGGATGACGCGCTCCTCACCGACCTCCCACACCAGGGGCCAGCCCAGGGCCTGCGCCCAGAAGAGACCGACAGCGCGCGTCCCGTCGCAGGTGACCTCACCCAGCGGGCCGCATCCGGCCAGATAGCCGTTGCCGTCTTCGATGACGCAGAACTCGTCGCCCACCGGATCGGTCATGACGGCGTAGCTGTTCTCGGGAACGTGGCCGTTGCCGAGCAGGCGCCCACCCAGCGCGATGCAGGCGTCGATCGTGTCGCGCTGGGTGCGCTCGCCGTCGGTGAGGTGCAGGTGCAACCGGTTCTTCGCGGCACCGTGCCCGGAGCCCTGAGTGAAACGCAGGCCCACCTGGGTTGCGGTCCCCGCCAGCAGGATGCCATCGCGGTCGACCTCGGCGGAGCGCTCCAGGACCTCGCCCCAGAATTCCGCGTCGCGCCGCGGATCGGGCGAGAGGAACGTCACGGACTGGAGGGTCAGAGCCATCCTTCGACGCTAGTCGCCGAACCGGACGCTGCCATGGATAATGCGGACATGGTCTCAGGACACCCCGCCCCGTCATCGAAGGGTCGCGTCGCGCGCGGTGTCTGGGTGACGCTCGGCGACGTCGGAACAACGCGACGGATCGCGGCCGCCGGGTTCGAGTGGCTCTGCCTCGACCAGCAGCACGGCCTGCTCGATCGCGCCCGCGTCGCCGACATCCTGCGGGGCCTCGGCGGCGACGGACCCGAGATCGCCGTTCGGGTGCCCGCGCTGGACGCCGCGGCGATCGGCTTTGTCCTCGACGTCGGAGCCTCGATCGTGATCATCCCCATGATCGAAAGCGCCGACGATGCCCGCGCTGCCGTCAACGCCGCGCTGTACCCGCCGCGGGGCCGTCGCAGCTGGGGGCCGATCGCCCCGCTGTGGATGCGTGGCGCTCCGAGCGCGGCCGAAGCGCACGACCGCACCCGCGTCTGGGCGATGATCGAGACGTGCGGAGCCCTCGAGCAGCTCGACGAGATCGTCCAGGTAGACGGCCTGGACGGCGTGTTTCTGGGACCGAACGATCTCTCGCTCGCGCTCGGCACCACGCTCGATGCCCTGCTCGCCGATTCGGGGCCGCAAGCCCCGCTCCCACGGATCGTCGCCGCCTGCCGGCGTTCCGGGCTCACGCTCGGGGCGTACGGAGCGAACGCGGATCGAACAGCGCGCCTGGCAGAGCTCGGCTTCCAATACGTCGCGGTGACGACCGATGTGGCGATCGTCGACTCGGGAGCTGCTCTCGCGCTCGGTGGCGAGTCGTCAGCCCCGAGCGTGTACTGAGGAGCGTCAGCCCTCGACGGGATCGGACTGTGCCGCCTCGGCGGAGCCCTCGGTGAAGCCGGCGGCGTACCCCTCGTCGTACCCCTCGGCGCGACCCTCCTCGCGCCCGCGCTCGTAGCCCTGGCGATCCGCCTCGTCGCTGCCCAGGCGGAACATGTCGAGCTCGGCGCTGCGGATGAGTCGCTTCGCGCCCGGCGCGTCCAATCCCGCCACGTACCGCCCGAGTCCGCGCACGACGGCGACCGGGCGCCCGGTCGCCTTGCCCTTCACGAGGTCGGCAGCACCCGCCAGTTCATCGGCGATCGCCGGGACCGTCACCTCGAGCACCCGTCCCTGACTGTCAGTCGACCCGCGCAGATCGTCGACGACGTGCAGGCCGGCGGCGCCGATGGCGACGTCGGTCTGACCCTCTCTCCACGGTCGTCCGAAGGTGTCGCTGAGGATCACGCCGATGTCGATGCCGAACCGCGCGCGCAGGGCGGTCGCCAGAGCGAGGGCCGAGGCATCCGGGTCTACCGGAAGCAGCGCGACCGTTCCGTCGGGCACGTTGCTCGCGTCGACGCCGGCGGCCGCCATCACGAGGCCGGTGTGGGTCTCGACGATGCGCGTGACGCCGCCCGGATGCGCGCGGCTCGCGACGATGCGCCGGGTCTCGGCGGTGATGGCGTCTTCGCGGTCGTGCGCCTCGACGATACGGCCCTCGGCCTTCGACACGATCTTGCTCGTGATGACCAGGATGTCGCCGTCCACGAGCGTGCCCTCGAGGGCGTCGCCCAGCATCCCGGCCAGGTCGTCGCCGGGGTGGATCTCGGGCAGGCCGTCGATCGCGAAGATGCTGACGGCATCCGGGGGAGGAACCGCCCCGCTCATCGCGTCAGCTTCGGGAGCACGTCGCGGGCGAAGGTCTCGATGAACGCGCGCTGGTCGGGTCCGGCATTGTGCAGGAAGATCCGGTCGACCCCCAGGTCGACGAAGCGCTGCAGGTGGGCGCGGTGCACGTCGGGGTCGCTGGAGACGAGCATCCGCCCCTCGAAGTCCTCGGGGCGCACCGTGCGCGCCAGCTGCTCGAAATCGCCGGGCGAACGCACGTCGCTGCGCGGAAACCGGATGCCCGGCAGCGGCCACTCGGCGAGCGCGTTCGCCATCGCCTGCTCGTCGGTCGGCGCCCAGCTGAGGTCGACCCGCACCACGCGCAAGGTGTCGCCGCGCCGCGCCCGAGCCTCTTTCAGGCCCTCGTCGAAGCGCGCCACGAGAGCGGCCGCCTTGTCGTGCGAGGTGCCGATGGTCAGGATGCCGTCGGCCGCTTTCCCCGCGCGCTTGGCGGCAACGGGGCCGGCCGTCGCCACCAGGATGCGCGGCGCAGCGGACGGCGCGCCCCACAGCTGCGTGCTCTCGAGGTCGAAATGCGAACCGTGATGCCGCACCGGGCGGCCGGTGCCGCCGCTCGCGAACAGCTTGCGGATCACCTCGATCGCGTCGAACATCCGCGTGATGCGTTCCGGCGCCTCGGGCCAGTAGCCGCCGGTGACGTGCTCGTTGAGGGCCTCTCCCGCTCCGAGGGCGAGCCAGTGCCGCCCCGGG
>Ga0209148_1000694_pt1 | contig 27288 bp, 26 predicted proteins | sample AraplaCol_mMF_r2_2_FD_184288 | JGI IMG/M metagenome (GOLD analysis project Ga0209148, IMG submission 184288) | Arabidopsis root microbial communities from North Carolina, USA - plate scrape CL_Col_mMF_r2 (SPAdes) (version 2) | ecosystem: Host-associated > Plants > Roots > Endosphere | place... | reverse complement strand
ACGAGATCGGGCATTTCGTGCTGTCGGCCACCCGCAGCATCATCGGCAGGTCCTCGTGGATGGTGGAGAGATCGAGCACGAATTGCAGCACGCTGCGGCCCTGGCTGTGCATCGCGCCGGCAATCGCGGTGAGCTCGTCCTCGCCCGCTTTCAGCGTCGGCGTGAAATCGCCGGTCGAGGTGCGGTGGTTGAGCGTGCGCGAGGTCGAGAAGCCGAGCGCGCCGGAGCGAACCGCTTCGCCCGCAAGCCTGGCCATGGCGGCATTGTCTTCCGCGGTCGAGGGATCGCGGCGCGCGCCGCGCTCGCCCATCACATAGACCCGCAGCGCCGCGTGCGGCAGCTGCGCGCCGACATCGATGTCGAAATCGCGCTTGCCCAGCCAGTTCATGTAATCAGGAAAGCTCTCCCAGGCCCAGGGAATGCCGGCGCTCAAGACAGGCTCGGGAATGTCCTCGACGCCTTCCATCAGCTGGATCAGGCGGGTGTGATCGGCGGGCTTGCAGGGCGCGAAGCCGACGCCGCAATTGCCCATGATCGCGGTGGTGACGCCGTTCTGCGACGACGGCGTGATGTCCTGGCTCCAGGTCACCTGGCCGTCGTAATGCGTGTGCACGTCGACGAAGCCCGGCGTGACCAGCTTTCCGCGCGCGTCGATCTCTTCTTTGCCCTTGGCCGCGACCTTGCCGACCTCGCTGATCTTGCCGCCGGTGATGGCAACGTCAGCCTCGAACAGCGCGCCGCCATGGCCGTCCGCGACGGTGCCGCCGCGGATCACGAGATCAGGGGTGCTCATGGTGTTTCTTCCCGGTTTGTTTTGTTGTTTTGCGCATCTCTCTCAACCGTCGTCCCGGACAAGCGAAGCGCTCCGGGACCCATCACCACAGGGAGCAGTTTTGCGAAGACTCGGAGTGATCAGTCTCGCGCGACGACTCCTCCCTGGGGTTATGGGTCCTGGCGTTCGCCGGGACGACAGTTGAATGCGTTGCGATACTAACGGCCTAATTTGCCCTGGCTTGCGTCTTCCGTTCCGTGAACGGCGACAGCACCACGGTCGCGACCATGAAGATCACCGACGCCCCGAACACCCAGTGCGGCGCGCTTTGGTCCATGATCCAGCCGAACAGCAGCGGCGAGACGATGCCGCCCAGATTGAAGCCGGTGGAGACGATGCCGAAGGCGCGACCGGCTGCACCGGGAGGGGCGGCATTGCGCACCAGCATGTCCCGCGACGGGGCAATCACGCCGGAGAGAAAGCCGGCCGTCGCCATCGTGGCGGTGAGCGCCCAGGCCGGCAGTGTCACCAGCGCGATCACCAGCACGATGGCGGCATTGGCGGCAAAGCAGGCGGCGGCGACATAGCCATGGCGCTCGGTGTGGTCGGCGAGGAAGCCGCCCGCGAGCACGCCCACGGCGCTCGAGCCGAGGAACGCCGTCAGCGCCACATTGGCGACGGAATAGGTTGCGCCGTAGCCGCTCATCAGCGCCACCACGCCGAAATTGTTGATGCCGGCGACCGACAGGCTCAGCAGCATGAACAGCGCGGTCAGCGTGATCAGCGCCGGCGTGATCACCGCCTGCTTCGGCGCGGTCGCGTTGCCAGGCTTGGCCTTGTGCGCGCCGGCATCGGGAATGCTCATCGCCACCAGCAGCAGCGCCACCAGCACGCCGATCGCGCCCGAGGCGAGCAGCGCGCCGAGGCCGCCGGACACGGTCATCAGCGCCGCGACGATCGCCGGCGCAACGGCGCCGCCAAAATAGCCGGCAAACGTGTGCACCGAAAACGCACGGCCCATCCGTGCCTCGTCCATGTGCTCGGCGAGGATCGCGTAATCGGCGGGATGATAGACGCTGTTGGCAAGGCCAAGCAGCACGGCGCAGGCGATCAGCGAGGCGTAGCTCAGGTGCAGGCCAAGCATGATGAGCGCGAGCCCGCCGAGCGTCAGTCCACCCAGCAAGATCTTGCGCGCACCAAAATGGTCGACCAGATAGCCGGTCGGCGCCTGCGTCAGACCGGAGACGACGGCTGAGACTGTCAGCGCGAAGCCAAGTTCGACATAGCCGACGCCCAGCTGAGCTTTCAGGAACGGGAACAGCATCGGCAGGACCAGCAAATGAAAATGGCTGACCCAATGCGCGATCGAGATCCCGGTCAGCGTGCGCAGCGCGCTGTCCGCCTTGCCTTGTTGCGGTGCGGCGAGAACGTCGACCATTGCAGTTCCGTGTTGCGTCCGAAGGGAGGCGCCAAACTATCGGGGTGTCCGGTTATTTGTCCATGAACGCAGGCGCATGGCAGGTAGTGCGGGTGGGGGCTGCATCCCGGGGGAGAGCCTCACAACGGCTCGTCATCATTCCCATAGCGATCGCGCTTTGGCGTCGCGATGTCGCCGTCTTCGTAATCGTCGTCGATATCGTGCGGCGGCTGGGGCTTTTGGGCCTTCTCCGCGGTCTTCGTCTTTGCCGATTCAACTTTGGGCGGTTGATTCGGCTTGACTGATTTGGCCATGGCTCGCCCCGGATGGTGATGATTCATCCGCTTCTAGCCGCAAAACGTAAGCGGTTCCTGACTTATCTCAAGTCCCGCGAGGATGCACTCAGCCGTGCACGACCGGCCCGCCCGCCTTCTTCCAGGCATCGATGCCGCCGGCGATGTGAGCCGTGTTGGAAAGCCCGGCCTCCTTGGCGGCCGCAACTGCCATGGCCGAGCGCTCGCCGAAGGCGCAGAAGAACACGACGCGGCGCCCGGTCGCGGCCGCGACCTCGCGCAGCATGCCGCCGGGCTTGAGGCTTTCCTCGACCGTCGGATAGGGCGTGTGCAACGCGCCCTCGAGCATGCCGTGCTTGATCCGCTCGTTGGTCTCGCGCAGATCGACCAGCAGGATGTCGGGCCGGTGCAGCGAGCGGATCGCCTCGACGGCGCTGAGCGCGCGCCCTTCTTTCTCCAGCTCTTCCTGATGCAGGCCGACCCGCATGTTGGCGGGCACCGCGACGTCCATCATCTTCGGATTGGGCAGCTTCAGGTTCGCCATCAGCTCGATATAGTCGTCGACCGAGCGCACCTGGAGCCTGGGATTGTAGCGCCTCTCCTCGCCGATGGTGGAGACGGTGTCGCCCTTGTAGTCATGCGCCGGGAAGACCATGGTCTCGTCAGGCAGCTTGAGCAGGCGATTGAAGATCGAATCGTATTGCGCGCGCGACGAGCCGTTCTGGAAATCGGTGCGGCCGGTGCCGCGGATCAAGAGCGTATCGCCGGTGAAGACGCGGTCGCCCATCAGATAGGAATAGGAATCGTCGGTATGTCCAGGCGTGTACATCACGTCGAGCGAGAGACCCTCGATCGTCACCTTGTCGCCGTCGGCAACGCGCATCGCCACCACGTCGGCCTTGGTCTGGTCGCCCATCACGGTCATGCAATGGGTGCGGTCGCGCAGCTCGCCGAGCCCCGTGACATGGTCGGCGTGCAGATGGGTGTCGACCGCCTTGACCAGCTTGAGGTCGAGCTCGCGCAGCAGCTGGCAGTAGCGATCGACCTTCTCCAGCACGGGATCGAGGATCAACGCCTCGCCGCCGGGGCGGCTGGCCAGGAGATAGCTGTAGGTTCCCGAAACGCTGTCGAAGAGCTGGCGGAAGATCATGGCAGGACCCGGCGTGGAGTGATGTCGAGGATTCTACTACGCCGGAGGGTAGAAAGAGAAGTAATGTGCTGTCGAAATAAGAAATTTTAGAAGATTTTTATTTCGGGTTGGGCCTCGGCTGGATCCCCAAAACCGCTGTCGTCCCTGCGAACGCAGGGACCCATAACCCGAGGGAGGAGTTTTGCGACGACTAGTCGTCCGGTATGCCCACCGCGGCGATCGAGAGAGATCACGCGGTATGGGTCCATGCGTTCGCAGGGACGACAGGGGAATCTGACGCGGCAGAGTGGCTACGGCTTCACCAGCGTGTACCCATTCTCCGCCAGAAACAGGATCTGCCCCACGCCCACCTGCACCGGCGTCGCCGACGCAATGAACTCGGGCCGCTTGCCCGTCTCCCGCTCGATCGTATCGACCGTGTTGAGGCAGATGTCGAAGCGCACGCCCTGGGCGATCAGGCTCTCCACCTGCTTGCGGCGCTCGCTGCCTGATAGCAGCAGATCGATGCCGGGACCGAAGGCGACGACCTCCACGGCGATCTTGTCGGGATCGTAGGCCTTCAGAAGGTTGTTGGCGACGCTCAGCACCAGCGCCTGCTTCTTCGCGTCGGCGTCGGAGAGCTGGAGCACGATCTTGTGCTCGGCGAAGGGCTTGTCCTGCAGCGGCACCTGCTGTGCGAACGCGAGCGGCGCAACTGCGCATGCGACCAGCGCCAGCAGCAACGTGCGAATGATTTGCGATCGCATCGTCGCTATCCTGCGATACCCGGATTGCCGTCCACGCCCTTCGGCGTGACGCCGGTTCCGAGCTTCTCCTGAAACATCCGGCCCGAGCGCAGATATTTAGCCAGCACATCCCACACCGGCGCGCCCTGCTGGCCATTGACCGAGGCCCAGCCCGCGACCTTGTAGCGATGGCTGGCGCTGATTGCTCTGCCATTGTCGAGCTTGAGCTCGGAGATGCGGCTGCCGATCGCGTTGGTCGGGCTGCAGGCATAGCTCAGCCCGCCGGCGCGCACCATGTCGCCGCCCTGCTGGTAATAGGGATCGGCATTGAAGAGATTGTCGCAGATGTCTTCCAGCACGTCCTTGATGTCAGCGCCCGTCATCTCCTGCACATAGGTCTCGGGATAGCTGATGGCGGTTTCCGCGAGCACGTCTTCCATCGTGATCGGCTGGCCTGATAGCGCGGTGACCCCCCAGCGGAAGCCCGGCGACAGCGCGATCTCGGCGTCGAGCTCGGTGCGCAGCGCGGTGCAGATCAGCTCGTCGACGGGGCCGGCGAAGTTGTCGCGACGATAGAGCAGCCGGTCCGGCGTTGCGATCTTCTCCGACCAGTCGGTGACGTGAGGCGCGCGCAGCTTTCCGATCAGCTCGGCCATGGCAGGATCGGGCTTCAATAGCTCGGAATAAACAGGCAGCAGATGATATCTGACGTCGCTGACCTTGCCCTTGTCGAGCGCGAGATCGAGCACAGCAAGAAATTTCCCGTTGGAGCCGGCATTGGTGACGAGCGTCGTACCGCTGGCGTTCTTCACTGCGATAGGCTGCGGCACGGCATCGTGGGTGTGTCCGCCAAGAATGACGTCGATGCCGGTGACTCGGCTCGCGAGCTTGAGGTCGACATCCATGCCGTTGTGCGAGAGCAGAATGACCGCATCGACCTTGTCGGCGCCGCGCAAGGCGTCGACATGCTTCTGCAGCTCTTCCTCGCGGATGCCAAAGGTCCAGTCCGGCGTAAAGCGCTTGGGATGCGCGATCGGCACGTAGGGAAAGGCCTGGCCGATGATCGCAACGCGATAGCCGCTGAGCTCCTTGATGATGGACGGCTTGAACACGCGTCCCGTCGCCTTGTCGAAGGCGGCGGCGTCGTTGAACGCGGCTTCCTCGGTCAGGAAGACGTTCTGCGCCAGAAACTCGCCCTTGAAGTGCTCGAGATTGTCGCGCAGCGCCTGCTCGCCATAAGTGAACTCCCAATGCCCGGTCATCGCCTCGATGCCGAGCAAATTGGCGACCTCGACCATGTCGCGGCCCTGCATGGCGTTGGCAAGGCCCGTGCCCTGCCAGAGATCACCGCCGTCGACCAGCATGGCGCGCTTGTCGCCGACATCGTTGCGCAAGCGGTCGATCAGCGTCTTCAAATGAGCGAAGCCGCCGAGCTTGCCGAACCGCCCCGCGGACTTCTCGAACTCGACTGAGGTGAAGGCATAGGCGTCGGCGCTGTCGGGCCGGATGCCAAAATGCTCCAGGAAGGCGCGGCCGACCAGATGCGGCGGTCGCCCCGCCATCTCGCCGATGCCGATATTGACGCTGGGCTCGCGGAAATAGACCGGATTGAGCTGCGCATGCGTGTCGGTGGTGTGCAGGATCCGCGCGTTGCCGAAGCGCTCGATGTCGTAAATGCTGGCGGCTTCAGCGCCACGCGCAAGCCGCGGCAGCGCAAGCGACGCGGCAGCAACGGCTGAGCTCTTCAGGAATTCGCGGCGGCGGATCGCCATCACACATTCTCCGCGCCGATTCTCGGCAGTTCTGCGGGCATGATCAGGAAAAGTGTGCAGCAATTTTCCGACAAGATCATGCTCAAACAATAGCTACGCTAGTTTAGCGGATTTGCATTGCTTTCCAGGCTTCTTTTTCAGACGTCGCCTGGAAGACAGACGCTTTCGCCAGCGCCTCGGCCTCCTTGGCTGCAGCCACGGCGCCGTCGAAATCGCCGCCGTCGCCTGCCTTCTTGGCGGCTGCCAACGTCGAGGCGGTCGTGGTCCACTGGTTGCGCATGCCGGCAGCCTCCCTGGACGCAGCCTCCGCGGCGGCATAGGCCGCCCTGTAGTCTGCTTCATTTGCCGCGCGCGCCGATGGCGCGAGGCTCAAGGCAAGCAACATGGCGAGGGGAAGTGTCCGCTTCATGGCCGCGCTCGTTGTCGTGCTCATGGCCGCGCCCCCGGGCCTGAAATCGGCAGGCCGTTGGCGACGTAGGACAGGAAATATTCGACGTCGCGATATTCATCCGCCTGCGGCTCCAGCGGAATCGCACGGGTCTGGCTGTTGCAAGTGATGAAGCGGCGGCTGATCGTGCCCATGCCGCTCCACTCGGAGCGGTAGATCGGCATCGCGTTGAGGATGCCGAGCGCCGGCGCCAGCACCTCGGCGCGGATGCGCTCGCCCGGGCTCTGCACATGGCAGCTCGCGCAGGAGAAGTTCAACTGGCCGCGACGGGTGTAGAAATAGCGCTTGCCGTTCTCGAACGCCTCTAACGCGCGGGGATCATCGGGGATCTTGATGTCCATCGGCTTGCCGCGCGAGGTGAAGGCCATATACGCCGTCAGCGAGGCCATCTCGTCCTTGACGTAGGAGTAGGGCTGCTCGCCATTGGCCTCGCGGCAGCGGTTGAGCGCGAGCTCCAGCGTGACGACCTTGCCTTCCCCGGTGTCGAAGTAGGGGTAGTTCTGGCGAATGCCGATGCCGCCGTTCGGGAAGCAGTCGGCATAGGTCTTGCCGTTCTTGAACGGGGTCGAAAACATCTCCTTGCCGGCGTCGAGTGCGAACTCGTAAGGCGGGAATTCTTCCTTCTCCTGCCATTGCCGCTTCATGTCCTCGTTCATGGAATAAGGACCGTTGACGAAATCCTCGTGCTTCACGTTGGGAAACTTCTGGAAGAAGAAGTTCTGGAACGCCTTGGCATCAGCAACGGGATCGACCTTGTCGGCAGCGACCAGCGAGGGAGCGGTGAGCGCGAACGCGACGAGCGCGGCGCTCAACGAACCAAGCAGGAGGGACGTGCGGGCCCTCATCACGCGATCTTCGCGGTGGTCTGGTCGGAGCCGCCCTTGTTGTCGGTCCAGGAGATCGTGAGGTCATCGCCCTTCTTGGCGCCCTTGAAGCTGAACTTGACGTAAGGGTCTTTGGAGATGGCGGTGCCCCAATCGGCGACGAAGACGTCCTTGCCGTTACAGGCGAATTTCAGTTCCTGGATGTAGTGCGCCGGGATCAATTCTCCCTTGGCGTCCTTGACGAGGCCAGTGTCCATGGGGTGCTGGATCAGCGTCTGCACCTCGGTGATATCGCCATTGGATGTTGCGCGGACGCGAATGCTGGATGCCATGTTCGAATCTCCTAGCCGCCGCAGCCGCCGACGGTGACCTTCACTTCCTTGGTCGCGCTGTAGAGCTTGCCGTCGGCTTCCACGATCGCAGTCACGTTGCTGGTCTTCGCCATCTTCAGGCGATTGGCGACAGCGGGGATGGTGCCGTCGGGAAATCTGTAGGTTGCCGCGAGTGCGTTCGGGTTCTCGGCGACGAAGAACGAGATCGAGGTCACCTTGTCCAGCGTCGTCGTCACCGACATCGGCACCACGCCGCCGTTCTCGGCGATCTCCGGCGCGTCGAGCTTGACCTTATCCGAGGGCTCGACGGTCTTGCCATAGAGCGCCTTGATCGCCTCGGCCTCGTTCTTCAGCTTGAACGCCTCTTCCGGATATTTGTCGTTGGCCGCGGCGCGCGCCGGCGCAAATGCGAGATTGCCGAGGCCGATCAGCGCGACCGAAACCGCGCCCTGCAGGATCAGGCGCCGCGTCGGACAAGGGCCGGTCTGTGTCGTCATCTCAAATCTCATCTGGGTTTTTCCTGGCCCGCATCACAGCGTCTGCAGGAAATCAACGATCGCGTTGATCTCCTGCTCCGTCAGGATGCGATTGCGGCCGAACGGCGGCATCATGGTCTGCGGGTTGCGCTTGGTCTCGTCGAACAGGATCGCGACCAGCTCGTTACGATCAGGGTATTTGGTCTTGAGATCCCTAAGCTCGGGACCGATCGTGCCGGGTAGATCGCCGCCCTTGATGACGTGGCAGGTCAGGCAATTGCCCTTGCCGCGGTCGAAGGCGAGCTTCTGGCCGTCGGCGATCGCCGACTGTGCCCGCGCCGGGCGCGCGGCAAGGCCGGTGAGGACGATCAGCGCGAGCAGCAGGGCGGGCTTGCGGGGAAAGGCGGTCAAAGCATCGTTCCGAGGCTTAAGATGTCTGCAAAAGATAGTGTTCAAAAGCACAAAGGGGATGCCCTGACAATCAAGACTATGCAGGCTGCAAAATGGCGTTAATATCTTCCGCATTGCAACTGAAGTGATAGATCGTTGATCCGGCCGGCCATTCGTCCGGCACTGTTGTGGGGGCGTTTTGCCCTTGCTCTCGTTTTCGTCTGCTTTCTCAATTTCCGGGGACATGAATTGGCTGAATATCTCGTTGAATTTGGCAGGGATGGCGGGAGGGTCGAGTCCGACGGCCGTCTCGATGCACCGGCCTTCCATCGCAATCACGAGCCGCTCTGGGCGGCGCTCGAAAAGCACCTCGCCGGGCGGTCGGGGGACGTCGTCGAGGTCGGCAGTGGAACCGGCCAGCACGTGGTTCATTTCGCCCGCCACACGCCTGACCTCGTCTGGTGGCCGAGCGACCTCAACCAGCGCCACGTGAAGAGCATCGAGGCCTGGCGCGTGCATTCGGGCCTGACCAACATCCGCAGCCCCCTGCGGATCGATCTGTCCGATCCCGGCTGGTGTCCGGAAATGAAGAGCGGGCAGGGGCCGAAGGATCTCGCGGCCGTGTTCTGCGCCAATGTCATTCATATTGCGCCCTGGACCGTGGCCGAGGGCCTGTTCGCCGGCGCACGCCGTTACTTGCGCGCCGACGGCGAGCTGTTCCTGTACGGCCCGTTCAAGCGCGACGGCAAGCACACGGCGCTCAGCAACGCGGTGTTCGACACGTCCTTGCGCGAAGGCAACCCCGATTGGGGTGTGCGCGATCTCGGCGACGTCGAGGCGCTTGCGCGCGGCGTGGGGTTGAGGCTCATCGATACGATCGAGATGCCCGCAAACAATCTAACGCTGGTGTTTGGGCGCGGGTAAAGCGCGAGGCCGTTAGGCCTCGCCATCCCTCCACCCGATCTTCTCCTTCAGAAACTGAAAGCCGAGCACCTGGAAGCCGGCGCGCTCCTTGTTGTCCTTGCCGTAGCCGTGGCCGCCGGCGGCGGGCTCGTAGAACCAGGCCTCATAGCCCATCGCCTGGAGCTTTGCCGCCATCTTGCGCGCGTGGCCGGGATGGACGCGATCGTCGCGCCGGGTCGTGGCGATCAGGATCGGCGGATAGGGCTGGCCGGGTTTGGCGTTGTGATAGGCGGAGTAGGTCTTCAGCCACTCCCATTCCTCCGGCTTGTCGGGGTCGCCATATTCGGCGATCCAGCTCGCGCCCGCCAGCAGCTTGGTGTAGCGGCGCATGTCGATCAGCGGGATGGTGCAGAACAGCGCACCGAAGCGCTCGGGATAGCGCACCAGCATGTTGGTGATGAGGATGCCGCCGTTCGATCCGCCTTGGGCAGCGATGCGCTTCGGCGTGGTGACGCCGCGACGGACGAGATCGGCGGCCACGGCCGCGAAATCGTCATGCGACAGCCGCTTGCCGGCGTAGCGGCCGGAATCGTGCCAGCGCGTGCCGAACTCGCCGCCGCCGCGCAAATTCGCCTGCACAACGGTGCCGCCGCGCTCCAGCCAGAGCTTGCCGAGCGAGGGATTGTAATACGGCTTCACCGAATGGCCGAAGCCGCCATACGCGCTCATATAGACCGGTGCGTCGCCTGACACGCCGGCCGGGCCGGTCTGCACATAGGGAATGCGCTCGCCGTCGACTGAGATCGCCTCGTGCTGTGTCACCACGAGGCCGTCGGCGTTGAAAATCTTCGGTGCCTGCTTGAGCACGTCTGGGCTTTCGACGCCGCGCGCGAGCAGCATCAGCGACGGCGGCGTCAGCGGGTCCTGCACATTGGTGAGCAGATCGCCGTTGCTTTGGGATTCGTGGCGGTCGAGGCTCCAGACATCGACGACGCCGATATCGGGCAATCCTTGCAGCCGCTGTTTGCTCCAGCCTGATGGCGACGGCGTGCAGATCTCGAAGACCGGCCGCAACTCGTCCAGGATCGAAAGCACGAGCTTGCCGCCGGTCCAGAAAAAGCCCTGCAACGCCCGCCGCGGCCCCGGCTCGAACAACACCGTGAAATCGCGGCTTCCTGCCAGGAATGCGGACAGCGACATGCCGAGCATCGCATCGGCGGCGTAAGTGTGTCCCGCGACCGACCAGGTCTGGCGTGGCTTGACCGAGAGCCAGTCGGCATGGACCTGCATCCAGATGTTGCTGGGCAGGTCGAGCTTTGCGGTTGCCCCGGATGCGGTGCCGAGGGAGGAGCTGAAATTGAAGAAGTCCGACTGGTCGATGAACCAGACGCGCTGTGTTGCCGAGGTGTCGTCGACATAGCTGTAGACTCGCATATGGTCGGCGGTGGTCTCGAAGATCACTGCGGCCTGCGCGGCGCTGGTCCCGCGCCGCCACAGCCGCACGGTTCTCGCATAGCCGGAATTTGTCGCCATGCCCTCGCCAAGCGCACTCGACAGCAGCAGCGTGTCGGCATCGACCCAATCGACACTGCTCTTGGCCTCCGGCAGGACGAAACCGTCCGCGACGAACTGCTTCGTCTCGATATCGAACTCGCGCAAGGTGACGGCATCGCTGCCGCCGCGCGACAGGCTCAGGATGACGCGCTTGCTTCCGGCTCGCGTGGATGCCCCGCCGAAAAGCCAGTCGGCGCCGTCAGTCGCGGCGAGCTGATCGATATCGAGCAAGATCTCCCAGGCCGGCGCGGCCTTGCGAAACTCCGCAAGCGTGGTGCGCCGCCACAGGCCACGCGGGTTCGCGGCGTCCTTCCAGAGATTGTAGAGAAAACCGTCGCGACGGCTGACATAGGGGATGTTATCCGATCGGTCGTAGATCGAGGCAAGGATGGCGGTGTCGCGTTCGAACGCGGCGCCGCCGAATCTGTCCAGCGTCAGGCGATTTTGCTTTTCAACGAAATCGAGCGCACGGTCGCCCTCGACTTCCTCCAGCCAGAGCCAGGGATCGTCGTCGGGAGCACTGAGCGTAGGCCTGTCACTGGCGGACATGAACGAAACTCCCAAAAAATCGCGGCGGATAGGATTTGATCGCGCGCAAGCCGTCAAGAGCGTGGGCCGGTATCATCGGCCCGATTGCGTCAGAGGCATGGCCTGCGCCCGTTTGCGCCGGTTGCCCGGCCGTTTCGGCCCCTCCATAGTGCCGGGAATCAATACCCCCCTATAAATAGGCCCTTGGGCCGGAAATGCCGATGCTGGACGTGACCACTGCCAACGAGATCGCCGATGACGCCCGCGTGCGTGCCAATGTGGTGCGCCTTGCCGCGGCGCAGGCGCTGACCGGCGCCAATTCGGCTGTCATCTTCGCCACCGGCGCGATCGTCGGCGCCACGCTCGCGCCCGACATGTCGTTCGCGACGGTACCGATCTCGATGTATGTTGTGGGCCTCGCCGCCGGCACGTTGCCGACAGGGGCGATCTCGCGCCGCTTTGGCCGCCGCGCGGCCTTCATCACCGGCACTGGCCTCGGCGCGCTCACCGGTGTCATCGGCTCGTTCGCGATCCTCCACGCCTCGTTCGCGCTGTTTTGTCTCGCGACCTTCCTCGGTGGTCTCTACGGCTCGGTGGCGCAATCCTATCGCTTCGCGGCCGCCGACGGCGCCAGCGCGGCTTATCGGCCGAAGGCCGTGTCGTGGGTGATGGCGGGCGGCGTGTTCGCCGGCGTGCTCGGTCCGCAGCTGGTGCAATGGACCATGGACGTGTGGTCGCCCTATCTGTTCGCCTTCAGCTTCCTGGTGCAGGCCGCCGTCGCGCTCGTCGCGATGGGCATCGTCGCCGGCGTCGATATGCCGAAGCCCGCGCCGGCCGATCTCCATGGCGGACGGCCGCTGCTCACGATCGTGAGCCAGCCGCGTTTCATCGCGGCCGCCCTGTGCGGCGTCATCGCCTATCCCATGATGAATCTGGTGATGACCTCGGCGCCCCTGGCCATGAAGATGTGCGGCCTCAGCCTGTCCGATTCCAATTTCGGCATTCAATGGCACATCGTCGCCATGTACGGCCCGAGCTTCTTCACCGGCGCGCTGATCGCCCGCTTCGGTGCACCGAAGATCGTTGCGACCGGTCTGCTGCTGGAAGCCGGCGCGGCCACCATCGGCCTCTCCGGCATCACGGCCATGCATTTCTGGGCCACTTTGATCGTGCTCGGCGTGGGCTGGAATTTCTCCTTCATCGGCGCCTCCGCACTGGTGCTGGAGACGCATCGTCCGCAGGAACGCAACAAGGTGCAGGCCTTCAACGATTTCCTGGTGTTCGGGATGATGGCGATCGGTTCGTTCTCCTCCGGCCAGCTGCTTGCGAACTATGGCTGGTCCGCGGTGAACATGGTGGTGTTCCCGCCGGTTGCGCTCGGGCTCGTCGCGCTCTCGCTGGCGTCATGGGCCCGCCGCCGCAAGGCGCGGCTCGAGGCCGCTATCGGCGAGTTCCCTGACGCCATTTAACTGGCAGGAGTTTGTCAGCAACGTCGATACTTCGATCCAGCTCGAAGTGATTTTCTGCTTCCACATCGATACATGATGGTCGTCATGGACAGAAAGTCACAACCCGGGGGATGCGAAGGAGAAGCGCAAATGCTCGACAATCCTCAACATCGCACGGTCGATGAAGCCTCGCTGCGCTACGAAGGCTGGCGCATCGTCGCGGTCTGCTTCCTGCTGGCGACCTTCGGCTGGGGGCTCGGCTTCTACGGCCAGAGCGTCTATGTCGCCGAGCTGCAGCGCGCGCGGGGCTGGCCGACCTCGCTGATCTCGTCGGGCACGACGTTCTTCTATCTGTTCGGTGCGCTGCTGGTCGTCTTCGTCGGCGAGGCTGTCCGCAAATACGGTCCGCGCCTCTGCCTGATATCAGGCACGCTGGCGATGGCGGCGGCCAGCGTCGCGATCGGCGCGGTGCGCGAGCCCTGGCAGCTTTACCTCGCCGATGCCGTGCTCGCCTTCGGCTGGGCCGGCACGAGCCTCGCCATGATCACCAACACGATCAGCCTCTGGTTCGACCACAAGCGCGGCATGGCGATCAGCCTGGCGCTGAACGGCGCCAGTTTTGGTGGCATCGTCGGCGTGCCGCTGCTGGTGGTGATGATCAGCCATATCGGGTTTGCCAACGCCATGTTCGCGACATCGGGCGCGATGCTGGTGCTGCTGGTGCCGGTGATCTTGCTGGTCGTCGGCCGGCCGCCCGAGCTTCATGGCTGGCAGGGTGCGGCGAAAGCAAAGCCGCAATCATCGACGCAGATCCGCAAGCAGGCGCTACGCGACGTCGGCTTCCTCACGGTGACGATTGCGTTCGCGCTGGTGCTGTTCGCGCAGGTCGGCTTCATCGTGCACCTGATCTCGTTCCTCGATCCCGTGATCGGCCGCGAGCGTGCCGCCGTGGCGGTCGCGGTGCTCACCGCCATGGCGGTGATCGGCCGTGTCTTGTTCTCGATGGTGATCGACCGGCTCAACCAGCGGCTGGCCTCGGCGCTGTCGTTCCTCAGCCAGGCGGCCGCGCTGTGCGTCGTGATTAACCTGCACAATGATTACGTGCTGATCGCGGCCTGCGCGGTGTTCGGCTTCTCCGTCGGCAATCTCATCACATTGCCGTCGCTGATCGTGCAGCAGGAATTCGATTCCGCCTCGTTCGGCGTGCTGATCAGCCTCAACACGGCGATCAACCAGGTGACCTATGCATTCGGTCCCGGTGTCGTCGGCTTCCTGCGCGATTGGTCCGGTGGCTACGCGCTGCCGTTCTATCTCTGCATTGCGGTGGAGGTGATTGCCGCGGCGTTGATCATGGTGCGCGGGAAGCCGCGGACAAAACTGCCGTAGCGTGGGCAAAGGCGCGGAGCGCCGTGTCCACCATCTGTCTCTATATCGCGAGAATCCGTGGGCACGCTTCGCTTTGCCCACCCTACGAGACTACGCCTCGCGTTGTCGCAAGAGTCCCTCCACATCCAGCCGCTTCGTGAACATCGACAGCTTCCCATCCGGCCCGAATGGCCATTGCTCCCGCGGCTTGTCCCAATACAGCTCGACGCCGTTCTGATCAGGATCGCGCAAATACAGTGCCTCGGACACGCCATGATCGCTCGCGCCATCCAGTGCAATGCCCGCCGTCAGCACGCGGTGCAGCGCATCCGCCAGCGCGGGGCGTGTCGGATAGAGGATCGCGGTGTGGAACAGCCCGGTCGTGCCGGGCGGCGGTGGCGAGCCGCCCTTGCTTTCCCAGGTGTTGAGCCCGATGTGGTGATGATAGCCGCCGGCCGAGATGAAGGCCGCGCCCGAGCCCATCCGCTGCATCAGCTCGAAGCCGAGCACGCCGCAGTAAAAGCCGAGCGCGCGATCGAGATCGGCGACCTTGAGATGGACGTGGCCGATGCGGGTGCCCGCGGCGACGGGTGATGTTTGCGACATATGGCTGCTCCGTGTCTCAACCCCACTTATGCCCGGGATCGGGACAGCGCTACGGCCGTATCCCGAAACCCAGCGTTTCCGAATGGGCAACTAGGAAAGCTCCGGCACCTCGCCCTCCGGGAGCTCGAACTCGAACGTGTTCAGCGTCATCGACACCATCGTGTAATAGCCGCAGAGACCAATCACCTCGACGACGCCGCGCTCGCTGAGCAGCTTCACCGCCTCATCGTAGAGCCCCTTCTCGACGCCGTGGCCCTCATGCAGCGACTTCGCGAGGTCGTAAATCATCTTTCCCTTGGCATCGTCGAACTCGGGCGTGCGGCGATCGCGGATCGCGTCGATGATCTCCACCTTCATGCCGCCCGCCAGCGCGAGACGCTTGTGCGCGTACCATTCGTAATGCGCGGTCCAGTGCCGGGCCGTCACCAGGATCGCGATCTCCGAAAGTTTCGCCGGGAAGATGGTGTCGTAGCGCAAGACTTCGCCGAGCCGCGTGGCGTGACGGGCCATGTCGGGGCTGTTGAGCCAGGCCATCATCGGCGCCGGCGGCTTGCCGCGCTTGCCGGCAATCGACTCGTCATAGGTCTGCCGCTGGCTCTCGTTCATTTCGCCAGGCGAAAGAAGCTTTAGGCGCATTCGCGTTTCCTCTTTGTTTTCAAGCACCGTCGCGCCGCGACTATAGCCGACAACGGACTGCGGAAGTGGTTGAATTCCGCGAGGGCTTGGCCCAGAGTCGCGCCCAACAAGTTTTGATGATGGAAACGACCATGAGCGAATCTGAAACCGCCGAACTCGAACAATTCCGCGCTGAGACGCGTGCGTGGCTGGAAGCCAATTGTCCGCCGGAAATGCGCAAGCCCGCGACGTCGGATGCCGACGTGTTCTGGGGCGGACGCAACGCAAAATTCTCGTCCGAGCCGCAGCGCATCTGGTTCGAGCGCATGCGTGACAAGGGCTGGACTGTGCCGGATTGGCCGAAGGAGTATGGCGGCGGTGGCCTCAGCGCCGCCGAGCACAAGGTGCTGCGCTCCGAGATGGCCAGGATGGGCGCGCGCCCGCCGCTGTCGAGTTTTGGCATCTGGATGCTCGGGCCGGCGCTTTTGAAGTACGGCAACGAGGCGCAGAAGAAGGAGCATCTGCCGAAAATCGCGGCGGGTCTCATTCGCTGGTGCCAGGGCTATTCCGAGCCGAACGCCGGCTCCGATCTCGCTTCGCTGCAGACCCGCGCCGAGAGCGATGGCGACGAATTCGTCATCACGGGATCGAAGATCTGGACCTCCTACGCCAATTACGCCGACTGGATCTTCTGCCTCGTCCGCACCGATCCCGCGGCCAAGAAGCACGACGGCATCAGCTTCATCCTGTTCGACATGGCCTCGAAGGGCGTGACGACCAAGCCGATCCTCTTGATCTCAGGCTATTCGCCGTTCTGCGAGACCTTCTTCGACGGTGTGCGCGTGCCGAAGTCGCATGTGGTCGGCACCGTCAATCGCGGCTGGGATGTCGCGAAATATCTGCTGCAGCATGAGCGCGCGATGATCTCCGGGATGGGCGAGCGCGGCGTCGGCCGCCCCCTCGGCCAGATCGCTGCCGACTCGGTTGGGTCGGATACGCAAGGCAAGCTCGACGATGCGATGCTGCGCGGTCAGATCGCGACCTTTGACGTCGATGAAGCGGCGCTCGCCGCCTGCGCCGAGCGCGCGGTCGATCTCGCCAAGGCGGGCCAGGCGCATCCGGCGTTCTCGTCGGCGATGAAATATTACGGCACCGAGCTCAACAAGCGCCGCTACGAGATCCTGATGTCGGCCGGCGGCGTCGATGCGCTGGAATGGGAGAGCGAGCGTTCGCGCCAAGGCGCCCGCCCGCGTGCCTGGCTGCGCACCAAGGCCAACTCGATCGAGGGCGGCACGTCCGAGGTCATGCTCGGCATCGTCGCCAAGCGCATCCTGGATTTGCCGGGGGCGTAAGCCCACGCTCTCACCACCGGTCATTCCGGGGCGCGCGTAGCGCGAGCCCGGAATCCATACACCGATCGTGGTTATGGATTCCGGCCTGCGCCTGCGGCGCATCCCGGAATGACGAACCGAAATTAGATTTCGAATCGGAAACACAGCCATGGCCCTCGTCCTCACCGAAGAACAATCGATGCTCCGCGACTCCGCGCGCGGGCTGATCAGCGACAAGGCGCCGGTGTCGCACCTGCGCGCTTTGCGCGACAGCAAGGATCCCATCGGCTTCTCCAAGGAGCTGTGGCACTCCTTCGCCGAGATGGGCTTTTCCGGCTTGCTCGTGCCGGAAGAGTTTGGTGGCAGCGGCCTCGGCTTCATGGAAGCCGGTATCGTCATGGAGGAGATCGGCCGCACCTTGATGCCGTCGCCCTTCCTTGCGACCTCCGTGGTCGCGGCCTCCGCGCTGAATCGAGGGGGCAACGCCGCCCAGAAGTCGGAATATCTGCCGAAAATTTCCAACGGCTCACTGCTCGCGACGCTCGCAATCGACGAGGGCGCCAAGCACCGGCCGCTCCAGACCGCCTTGCAGGCCGTGCGCGCCGGCAACGGTTTTAGATTGTCTGGCGCCAAGGCGCTGGTCGTTGACGGCCACGTCTCCGACTTGCTCATCGTCGCCGCGCGTACCGCAGGCACTGCCGGAGAGCGTGACGGGCTGACGCTGTTCCTGGTGAACCCGAAGACCAAGGGCGTGTCGATCGAGCGCACCATCATGGTCGACGCGCACAACGCGGCGCGCATCGAGTTTGCAAACGTCGAGGTCGTTGCCGACAGCGTGCTCGGCGAGGTCGACCAGGGCGCAAGCTTGCTCGACGGCGTGCTCGATATCGGCCGCGGCGCGGTCGCCGCCGAAATGGTGGGCCTCAGCGACGAGGTCTTTGGCCGCACCGTCGAGTACCTCAAGAACAGGAAGCAGTTCGGCAAGCTGATCGGCGAATTCCAGGCGCTGCAGCACCGCGCTGCCGAGCTCTATGTCGACATCGAGATCACCCGGGCCGCCACCATGAAGGCGCTGCAGGCGCTGGATGCCGATGTTGGCAAGGCTGCTTCAGCCGTCGCGGTGGCAAAAGCGCGCGCCGGCACCACCGCCACGCGCGCGGTGCAGGAAGGCGTGCAGATGCACGGCGGCATGGGCATGACCGACCAGTTCGACATCGGCTTCTTCATGAAGCGCGCCCGGGTGTGCGAGGAGCTGTTCGGCGACGCGAACTACCACACCGAGCAGCTGGCGCGGGCGCGGGGATATTGAGGACGGGCGCGAAGAGGCGCAGTGGCGCCTCAATACAGGGGTCGTCCCGGCGAAGGCCGGGACCCATACCGCGTGATCTATCGATAGGCGCGGGTGACAGTACCGTAGGACGACTCTTCCACTGCGAGTCTTCGTAAAACTACTCCCTGGGGTTATGGGTCCCGGCCTTCGCCGGGACGACCCAGAGAGAGAGACAGACCGCCATCACCTCATCGGCGGCGCGTACTGCACGCCACCGGCATTCCACAGCTGGTTCATGCCACGCGGGATCTTGAGCTGCGACTTCTCGCCGATATTGCGCTCGTACATCTCGCCGTAATTGCCGACATGGCGGATGATGCGCACGGCCCAGTCCTTGGTGAGGCCGAGCTGCTCGCCGTAATTGCCCTCGGTGCCGACGAGGCGCATCACTTCAGGCTTCTTCGACTTCAGGGCTTCGTCGATATTCTGTGAGGTGACGCCGAGCTCTTCGGCGTTGATCATCGCGTAGAGCGTCCACTTCACGATCATCATCCAGTCGTCGTCGCGCTGGCGCACGACGGGGGCGAGCGGCTCCTTGGAGATCATGTCGGGCAGGATCATGTGATCGGCGGGCTTGGACAGGTTCAGCCTGAGCGCGTAGAGCTGCGAGACGTCGGCGGTGAGCGTGTCGCACTTGCCGGTGTCGTAGGCCTTCACCACGTCTTCCAGCTTGTCGAACTTCACCAGCTCATACTTCATGTTGTTGGCTTTGAAGTAGTCGGCGAGGTTGAGCAGCGTGGTGGTGCCCGATTGCACGCAGACCTTGCTGTCGGCGAGGTCGAGCGAGGTCTCCTTGTTGCGGGAGCGCGGCACCATGAAGCCTTCGCCGTCGTAATAGGCGACGGCCGGGAAGTAGAGATCATATTCAAGCTCGCGCGACATGCTCCAGGTGGAGTTGCGCGAGAGGATGTCGACCTTGCGGCTCTGCAATTCCTTGAAGCGCTCGCTGGCATCGAGCGGGACGAACTTCGCCTTGCTCGGATCGTCGAAGATCGCCGCCGCCACCGCGCGGCAGAAATCGACGTCGAAGCCGCTCCAGTTGCCCTTGTCATCGGGGATCGAGAAGCCCGGCAAGCCCTTGTTGACGCCGCACAGCACCTCGCCGCGGCGCACGGTGCGCTTCAGCGTACGGGTGTCGTAGAACTCGTAGGTGATGGCCAAGGCGGCGACCAGCACGGCGACCGCGAGCCCGATCAGCAGGCCGCCTCGAAATGTGCGCATCATGTTGCTCTCTCGAAAAAATCGGGACAAGGAATTCTGGAAGAGGCGGGAAGCACGATCCCAAGGGGCGGATCGTGCTCGAACGGCAAGCTTAGAGTTCAGGCTTCTGCCGGATCACCACCTTGGTGCCGACAGGAACGCGATCGTAGAGATCGGCGACGTCGTTGTTGACGAGGCGGAAGCAGCCCGAGGACACCTTGGTGCCGATCGTGTCGGGACGGTTGGTGCCGTGGATGCGGTAGACCGTTGTGCCCAGATACATGGCGCGGGCGCCGAGCGGGTTGCCGGGGCCACCGGCCATGAAGCGCGGCAGGTAAGGCTGGCGCTGGATCATCTCCGGCGGCGGCGTCCAGTCCGGCCATTCCTTCTTGTTGGTGATCTGCACCAGGCCCTGCCACTGGAAGCCGTCGCGGCCGACGCCGATGCCGTAGCGGATCGCGCGCCCGCCCGGCTGGATCAGATAGAGATGTCGCTCGGAGGTCGAAATGATGATGGTGCCCGGCGCTTCGGTCGTGCGGTAGTACACGACCTGCTTCTGCCATTCCGGATCGAGCTCGTAGCTGTCGTCGGCGATCAGCCCGGGCTCGTCGCCGCGGTCGGGCTGCTGGGCGAAGGCTTGCGGCGCGGACAGGATCAGGCCCATCGCAGCCAACAGTGCCCCGGTCAGGCGACGAAAATCCGTCATTTCAAGCTCTCCCCGCTGCCACAGCGCAAATCGTTAGGGTCCATCTGAACTCAGGGGCAGCTTCGTGGCAAGTTCAAGGCGCGCCCAGTAGGTATGTCACGAGAATGCTTTGGTTTTTTGACGGGGAGCAACACCATGACCATGGCGGGTTGGCGCGAAAAGCCGCATCAGCGACCTCGCCTGTGGGTTGAGGTGTCCTAAATCTGGCTGGCCTCTGGCCCGATCCCCAGCCGCCGCACGATTTCGGCGCCCACCGCACGGGCCTCGTTGCGCGAGCCGATCCTGGGGCTGCGAAACCGCCGTCCCGAGCGCAGGCGGATGGTGACGATGCAGTGCTCGTCCTCGGAGCGGCCCCGGCGATCGACCGTGATCGCTTTCACGTCGTGGCCTTCGATTTGATCCACGCGCGGTTGGCCGTTGCCCCAGAGGCGTTCGACACGAATATCGGCCTCGCGGATGATCCAGAACGCGCCGGTGACCAGGTTGGCAAATCGGTAGACGCCGAACCCCGCGATCAGACCCAGCGGCAGCAGCAGATAGTCGATCCATTGGGGCGGCAGGCCACGCCAAAGCCTGTAAGCATAGGGTGCGACACTCAGCGCGACGGCGATCAAGGCCGCGATCCTGAGGTCTCGCTGCGAAAACGGCTCGACGGGTTCGCCAAGCCGCATTTCGGGATTGCTGGCATCGAGCGGGTTGAGGGGCGCCTCGACATCAGGGACGTCGAACTGCGCCGCGATCCGCGCCACGGTGTCGTGAACATGGGTGACGTCGGACAGGGGTGGGGAGGTCAGGCGTTCGCCCGAGGCCAGCGTGAAGGCGAGTTGAAATCGGGACTTGGCGGTCTTGCTGCCGGGAACCTGTAATCCCGTGATGTCGTCCTTCGCGACTACCCGCGTCTGCAGCTTTCCGAACGGACGCTGCCGTCCGATCAGGATCTCATCCGGCGTGATGATCCACACCACGGCCGGGGTCAGCATGACGACACCGACAAACGCTGCCCCTGCCAGCAGCGCGACCACCGAGATGACGATCTCGAGGGCATCGTGTGTGAACAGCCCCGGCGTGAAGCAGAGCGCAACGGCCGCCGCCGAGCCGGCCACGACCAGCCGCTGCGCGATCGAGGAGCCCTCGCGAAGGCGGATGTCGTTGCTGGTGGTCGCGTCGTTCATTGCGGCGGCTGATATTCGTCGCGCGCGAAACTCCACGGACGGGTCCGTGGAGTCAAGCAGCAAGGGTGAGACCGGACCGGGATGACGAGGAATTATCGGCGCACGCGCTCGGGAGCAATCCCGAGGCGCAAGGCGATTTCCGCAAGCACTTCGCGCGTCTCATCCCGTGTTCCGATGCCCGGGCTGAGGAATTTCTGTTTGCTGAGGAGGTTGATCCTCACGACGTAGCGTTCCTCCTCGGTCTTGCTGTCGCGCTCCATCGCAATCGTATCGACATCGCCACCCGTGATGGTATCCACGCTTGGCTGTCCGTCGCGGGACAACCGTTCGACATGCAGTTCACCCTGGCGAACGATCCAGAACGAACCGGCAGACATATGCGCATATCGAAAAAAGAGGAAGCCGATGACGGGGCCGGCGATCAGGAAGATGATCTCACCGATAGCGAGGGGTAAGCCGTTCCAGAACTTGTATGCGTAGGGAATCGTGCACAGCCCGGCGATGATCAGCGTGATAATCCGGATGTCGCGACCGATGGCCGGCCTGACGGGTTCGCCAAGCTTCATCTCTGCGTTGGTCGCATCAAGTGGGTTCTCTGGCGGATCGATATCGACGACGCCAAGCTGTTCTGCGATCTGTGCGGTCGTTTCGCGGACGTGGGTGATCTCGGGAAGCGGCGGGGAGGTGAGACGCTCTCCCGAATTGAGCTGTAGAGCCAGGCGGAAGCAGGCCGGGTTGGCTTTGTCACGATCAATCCGAATTTCCGATATCTCCTCTCGCCGGATGAATTGGATGCGCGGCTGGCCGAGTGGCCGCTTTTTTTCGACGACGATCGTGTCCAGGGCGATGGTCCAAAGCTCATCGGCGCTGAAGGCCGCATGGGACATCATGAGAACGCCGACCACCAGAGCCACCAACGCTGCAATGGCCTGCGCAAATCCGCTCTCAGCCCAGGTCGCGAGGCCGCAAGCAGACAAAATCAATGCGAAGGCCGAAAAACCAGCCAGGACAAAGCGGTCTTGGAGGGGCGTGTTCTTGTGGAGACGAATTTCGCTCCCGGCTATTGCGTCGTTCATCACGTGCGCCAAACTCCCCCACCGCTGCGGAAGCTCCGCGAACAGTCCGGGGGAGTCAAGCAAGAAGAGTATCGTATATCTAAAGCAACCTCAGGAGTGGTTGCGGCAAGCCTAGCTGCTGGCGTTCAGCAATTTCGCGACCGTGCGGTCGATCTCGTCGTAGCGACCTTCGCCTGCGTGCTGGAACACGATCTTGCCGGTCTGGTCGATGACGTATTGAGCCGGCCAATACTGGTTGCGGTACGCGTCCCAGGTTTTGGAGTCGTTGTCCTGCGCCACCGGATAGGTGATGCCGTGACGCTTCAGCGCCGCCTGCACGTTGGACGCCGAGCGTTCGAACGGGAATTCCGGCGTATGCACGCCGACCACGACGAGGCCCCTGTCCTTGTACTTGGCATAGAGCTCGGCGACATGCGGCAGGGTGTTGACGCAGTTGACGCAGCCATAGGTCCAGAAGTCGACCAGCACGACCTTGCCGCGCAGGTCAGAGATGTTCAGCGGCTTCGAGTTGAACCAGTTGCTGATGCCGGCGAAGTCGGGCGCGGTCACCGCCTGGCTCGCGGCCGCGACCTTGACCGCCGCAGGCGTGGCCTCGTCGCAGATGCCGGGGATGACGGCGCCGGTGACGGCGAAGCCGATCAGGGCGGCGGAGACGGCGAGCAGCTTGAAAGTCATGGACGGTTCTCCGTTGAGAGGTGAGGGATCACAGGCCGATCTGGCCGGTGGGGTAGAAGCCGGTGAGCCACGCCACGATCTGCGTGTCGTATTGGAAGTAGGCGGCGAGCGCGAAGGCGATCACGACCACGCCGAAGCCCTGCTGAAGGCGCGGCGAGATGCGCGACAGGCTGCGCACGCGCGTGGTCGCGGCCTGTCCGCCATAGGCGATCCCCAGCATCGGGATCGCCGCGCCAATCGCGTAGGCGACCAGCAGCGTGCTGGCCCAGGCCAAATTCCGTGATGTCGCAACCAGCGTCAGGATCGAGCCGAGCACGGGGCCGGCGCAGGGCGTCCAGACCAGGCCGAGCGTGGTGCCAAGCACGAGACCGCCGAGCGCGCCCTCGCGTTGCACGCCGCTTGCCGTGCCGAGATTGAGCCAGCCATTGAGCCGGATCGACAGCCATTCGAACGGCGCCGGCCACAGCATCAGGAGGCCAAAGCCGAGCAGCAGGATTGCCGCCGCCTCGCGCAGCACGTTCGGATCGAAATCGAACAGTTTTGTCAGCGCGCCGAGCAGCAGCGCGACCGCGGAGAACGAAACGACGAAGCCGAGCGCGATCATCGCGGGACGCGCACGCGATGAGTGCCCAATCGAGGCGCCAAGCAGGATTGGCAGCATCGGCAGCGTGCAGGGAGCTGCGATGGTGAGGATGCCGGCAAGGACAGCGAAGACAAGTTCGAGCATGGGGCACTCGTGATTGAGGTCACGAGGGCAGTTCGGAATGGCGGCGGCGGACGTTACGCGGTGTCACGCGGACGTGACGGGGGCTTGCCAAGGCGACGGTGCGCTCCCTCCCCCGCAAGCAAGCGGGAGAGGCGGGAGCCAGCCGCGCGAGCCAGGGCCCAAATACAAAACGACCCGGAGGGGGGCATCCCGTCCGGGTCGTTGGAGGTCTTGGGAGGGTTTAACGAAACCGTATGTGATCTTTATAGGGACGAAGTTTTTCCGCCTGATGTTGTGCTTTGTTTCATTTGTTTCGTCGGCGGTAACGCTTTCGTGTCCCGGGATGGGGCCGGAAATCCGGCCCTATCCCATTGAAATCTTTGGCTTTAGGCGGCGAAACGGTCGACGCCGCAAGTCTTAAGCAAATCGGCGAGTTGCTTGCGGGCGTAGAACATCCGCGTCTTCACCGTGCTCTGGGGGATGCCGATGATCTGTCCGACCTCCTCCACCGACTTCTCATGGTAGTAGACGAGGTTGATGATCTCGCGATGCGCGGGTGACAGCTTCTGGACGCAGGCGCGCAGGATGGCGCTGGTGTCGCTGCGGTCGAGCGAGGTCTCCGGCGTGTCGCAATCGTCAGGGATCTGCCGCACGTCTTCCTGGTCGATGTCCTCGAAGCGGCGCTGGCGCATCGCGGTCAGCGCCTTGAAGCGGGCGATCGAGAGCAGCCAGGTCGAAACCTGCGAGCGGCCCTGGAACTGGCCGGCGGTCCGCCACACGTCCAGAAACACCTGGCTGACGAGATCTTCGGCCGTGGTGGCGTCACGCACGATACGCAGGATGAAGCGGTAGACCCGCACGTTGTGACGGCAATAAAGGATGTGCATGGACGTCCGGTTGCCGTCGGCAATGCTTTCGAGAAGCATGTCGTCCGAGGTCGCCTGGGCAGCGATGATGCTCTGGCTGGCTTGGGCGTTGATAGCGATGACGTTCGGCATTGACCTGGCTCCGCGGTGACACCGCAACCGAGCGGCGTTTCCTTGGACCAAAGTGTTAATCAGCCAACGTTTCGGGACGTCTGCACGAAAAGGGGAAAATGGTTTCGTGCGCTGCGAAATTGTTTCGTCGGCGAAATCGCGACGAAACATTCAGAGCAAAAAAGCGTGGAATTTCAAGGCTTGGAGAATACGGTACTGCGGAATTGGACTGGGAGGAACGAATTTCGGGGGCTTGCGTTACGTCGCGTCATACCCATTGCCGCCGTCCTGGCGAATCCGCGAACTCGCAATCGCAGCCCGTATTGCCCCTATGCCTTCTCGCCCTGCGGCGAGAACAAATAGCCGCCGCCGCGGATGGTGCGGATCACGGCGGGCTTGGTCGGGTCGGGCTCGATCTTGCGGCGGATGCGCATGATGCGCAGGTCGACGGCGCGGTCGAACGCCTCGGCATCGCGCGCATTGGCGAGCTCCAGCAGGCGCTCGCGCGACAGCACGCGCTTGGGATTGGCCGCGAACACTTTCAACAATCCGAACTCGGACGCGGTCAGCGGATGCTCGTTGCCCTCGTCGTCGCGCAGCGCCTGGGCTTCGAGATCGAGCCACTTGGTGCCGAAGCGCACCAATTGATCCTTGTCCGATTTCGCCGGCGCCGCGTCGCTGCCTGCTGCTTTCGCCGGTGTGCTCCGCCGCAGCACAGAGCGGATGCGCGCCATCAATTCTCTGAGCTCGCAGGGCTTCGCGACGTAATCGTCGGCGCCGAGCTCGAGGCCGACGACGCGGTCGATCGGGCTCGCCGTTGCCGTCAGCATGATCACAGGCACGTTGATGCGGCTCTTGAGGTCGCGGATGATCGAAAGGCCGTCTTCCTCGGGCATGTTGAGATCGAGCACGACGAGGTCGGGCATGCTGCCGTCGATCGCCGTGCGCAAGGACTTGCCGCCGTCGCACAGCGTCACGGTGAAGCCGTGCATCTTGAGGTAATCGCCGACCATCTCCCGGGCCGGGGCCTCGTCGTCGACGATCATGATGTGCTGGCTTTGTGTCATGTCACACTCAAATCACGGCATCTCGGTCGCGGGCAGGGTGATGGTGAAGGTCGAGCCCTTGCCCGGGCCGTCGCTGTCGGCGGTCACCTCGCCGCCATGCATGTCGATAATACGCTTGACGATGGACAACCCAAGCCCCGTCGAGCTCTCGCCTGCCGTCGGTTTTGCGGATAGCCGCTGGAACCGGCCGAACAGGCGGCCGAGATCCTCCGGCGACAGGCCGGCGCCCTCGTCGCTGACGCGGATGATGGTGTCGTTGCCCTCATGGCTGACCGCGACGGTGATCTTGCCCGCGATCGGCGAGTATTTGATGGCGTTGCTGATCAGATTGTCGATCGCCTCGCGGATGCGGTCGGTGTCACACATGGTGACGATATTGGCCGGCGCGGTGACGCTGATGGCCTGCTGCTTGTTCACGGCGAGCGGCTGGTTGGCCTCGGCGACCTCCTTCACCAGCGCGGCGACGTCGACCGGCTCGCGGCGGATGGTGATGTCGAAGGCATCGGCCATCGCGTCCGAGATCAGATGATCGACCATCGTGGTCAGGCGCTTGGTGGCGTCCCTGATATGATCGACCTGGGCGACCACGCCTGACGCCGAGGCGCCGGTCGAGATCAGCTCCTTCAGCATCTCGGTGCGGCCGAGGATGACGCCGAGCGGGTTCTTCAAATCGTGCGCGACGGTGCCCAGAATCTCGTTCTTGAAGCCGTTGGCGCGCTGCAGCCGCAGCCATTGCGCCGAGAGGCGCCGGTTGGCCTGCATCAGCGCGCGGGTGCGCTGGGTGACGCGGTCTTCCAGCTGGGTATTTGCGTCCTGGAGCTGCTGGTAGAGGATGACGTTGTCGAATGCGATCGAAAGCCGGCTCGAGAAGATCTCGACCAGCGAACGGTCGGTCTCGGACAGCTCGCGTTCGGCCTGCAGCAGCACCACGACCTCGCGGCCTGATCCGGTGCGCAGATAGATCACGCTGCGATGGTCGGCGAATTCGTTCTTGCGGCCCTGGAAGGCAGCTTCCACCATCGCGCGCAGATCAGGGTCGAGCGCCTTCGACGAGGTCGTGCCGATGAAGCGGCTGTAGCAGCCGCTGCCGGCGAGCACCGAGAGTTCAGGGTCGACGCCGCCATTGTCGCGCAGAACGAGGATGCCGGCGCAATCGGCGTTGAGCAGCGAGGCGAGCTGGGTCAGCACGCCTTCGGCGAGCCGCTGCATCGACTTGAAGTCGTACAGCGTCGAGGCCGCATCGATGATGATCTCGAGCCCGCGCCGGGTCTGCACCATGCGCTCGAGCTGCTGGTAGGAGCGCAGCGCCGCGGTCAGCGAGGTGAACAGCTTGTCGGCGGTGAGCTCGGTCTTGGCCTTGTAGTCGTTGATGTCGTACTGCACGATCACGCGCCGCTCCGGCGCCTGGCCGGGCTGGCCGGTGCGCAGGA
>Ga0209148_1000693_pt1 | contig 27304 bp, 20 predicted proteins | sample AraplaCol_mMF_r2_2_FD_184288 | JGI IMG/M metagenome (GOLD analysis project Ga0209148, IMG submission 184288) | Arabidopsis root microbial communities from North Carolina, USA - plate scrape CL_Col_mMF_r2 (SPAdes) (version 2) | ecosystem: Host-associated > Plants > Roots > Endosphere | place... | reverse complement strand
CGAGATTCCGTTCCTGGACCGCATGTTCCTCGTGTTCTGGCTCGTCGTCGCCGGCATGGTCCTGCTCAGCACCGTCTTCGCCCGCGGCAAGGTCAAGGCGCTGATCGTCGACACCAAGCTGTTCAAGGTCGACGGCGCATTCGCCCTGGGCTCGGCCGTCATCTGCGTGGCGCTGGCTACGATTTACGGGATGTGGTGGTAAGTACCGCTCCTGTCTGACCAGTCGCTAAAGCGTCGTCCCTGCGCAGGCAGGGACCCAATTTCAAGGCGTGTCGATACGCCGGCAAACTTGGGTCCCCGCCTCCGCGGGGACGACGTTTTTTCACGTATATCGACTTTGTATCTACGCTGGTCAACAACATAATAGTTGCACTCCTTGCGACCCGATTCAAAGCGTGTCGATACGCCCGACTAGTCGATAAAGCGTCGTCCCTGCGCAGGCAGGGACCCAATATCAAAGCGTTTCGATACGCCGACCAGTCGGTAAAGCGTCGTCCCTGCGCAGGCAGGGACCCAATGTCGAAGCGTTCGATACGCCGACAAACTTGGGTCCCGCCTGCGCGGGGACGACGTTTTTTCACGTATATGAAACTTGTATATACGCTGGTCAAAAACATAATGGTTGTACTCCTTGCAAGGCGACACAATGCCGGTCAGTCGCCTGATTGGTTCGCTGCGCGCACCAACGACGACACCACAATAAGTCAAAACGACAAAGCAAGGAGATTACATGCAGCCAAAGACCCTGAGCGTACTCGTACGCTCGCTTTTCCCATTGTTCGTCCTCCCCGCCATGCCGGCGGCCTTCGCCCAGCAGGCGCCGCAGAACGCTCCGTCCGAAACCGCCGCGGGCGGCGACACGGCCGTGCAGCAGGTCGTCGTCTCGGGCATCCGCGCGTCCGTGCGCAGCGCGCTCTCCGTCAAGGAGAACTCCAACAGCATGGTCGAAGTGGTCGCTTCCGAAGACATCGGCAAGCTGCCCGACACCACCATCGCCGAATCGCTCGCGCGCCTGCCCGGCCTCGCCGCCGGTCTCGATCGCGGCAACGCGAGCCAGATCGTCGCGCGCGGCATGGGCGAGCGCTTCATCGGCGCCACGCTGAACGGCCGCGAACTCGCGTCGTCCGAGCCGAATCGGGCCGTGCGCTTCGAGCAGTTCCCGTCCGAGTCGCTATCGGGCGCGATCGTCTACAAGACGCAGAACGCCGACCTCGTCGAAGGCGGCGTCGCGACGACGATCGACCTGCAGACCGTGCAGCCGCTGAAGTACAACGGCCGCCAGGCCTCGATCAAGGCCGATGCGCTGTACTACCCGCTCGCGAAGGACGTCGACGCGCAGTCCGTGCGTCCGCGCCTGGGCGGCATCTGGATCGACCAGTTCGCGAACAAGACCGTTGGCGCGGCGCTGACGTTCAGCTACCAGAAGCAGCCGTCGATCGAGGAACGCAAGAACCACTGGGGCTTCAACGAGACGAATTCCGTCGACCTGAACCACGACGGCAAGGTCGACAAGACCCCGTGGGGCTTCGAGGATGAACTCAAGCGCGGCACCAATGAGCGCGCCAGCGTCCTCGGCAAGCTGGAATGGAAGGCAAGCCCGGACGCGCTGATCACGGCCGACGTCTACTACGCCAAGGACAAGATCCGCGAGCCGAGCGTGCAGCACTGGACGGGCGACATCGGCAACTGGGACGGCTACCAGAGCGCGAACTATTCGAACCTCGACATCCGCAACGGCTACGTCGTCGGCGCCACCGTCAAGGACGTCAGCCTGTCCACGCACAGCACGCGCTGGATCCAGGACATGGACAACCTGGCCGCGGGCCTGAACGGCAAGTTCAACGTGGGCGACTGGAAGGTCGAGGCCGACGTCGCCACGTCGCGCGCGGGCCGCGACAGCCAGTGGGCCGACGTGCGCAACACGACGGCGGCCAACGGCACGCTGTCGTGGGCCTTCACGGGCAACGAACAGCAGTCGTACGGGTACAGCCAGGACACCGGCAGCCTGGCCACGTTCGGCACGCCGTCGCTGACCATCGACAACGACGGCCACGTCGACGACCGCCTGAACTCCGCCCAGCTGAGCGCCGCGCTCCCGCTGGACCTGGGCCCGCTCAGCCGCATCAAGATCGGCGCGCGCTTCGCCGACCGCGAAAAGACCTACCACCAGACCACGTGGAACGTGTCGCCGACGAACGCGGTGATCCCCGCGTCGGCCTACACGACCATCAACGTGCCCGGCTACTTCCCCGCGCTGATGCTGAACGACTTCGAAGGCACCGTGTCGTCCGTGTTCGGCACAAGCGCGCTCGATGCGAGCGGCCGCCCGCAGACGGCGAACGACCTGCTGGCCGGCTGGAAGGTCAAGGAACGCACGAGCGCCCTGTATGCCCAGGCCGACCTGGACGGCGAACTGTTCGGCTTCAAATACCGCGGCAACGCGGGCCTGCGCGTCGTGCACACGCACCAGACGGGCGGCGGCATGGAATCGGTCAACGGCGCGGCGCCGACGCCGCTCGAAGGCGGCGCTTCGTACACGAAGGCCCTGCCCAGCACGAACCTGATCTTCAGCCTCGACCAGGAACAGCAGCACCAGCTGCGCTTCTCGCTGGCGCGCGCCATGTCGCGCGCGCCGATGGACGAGATGCGCGCGTCGCGCCAGATCTCGATCGACACGACGCCGGGCTCGCAGCAGCCGCTCACGGGCAGCGCCGGCAATCCGGGCCTGCTGCCGATGATGGCCAACCAGGCCGACCTGGCGTACCAGTGGTACTTCGACAAAGGCTCGCTGTTCTCGGCCGCGCTGTTCTACAAGCAGATCGGCAGCTACATCGGCATCACGACCGACAACACGACCATCAATGGCCGCCAGGCCGTGATCACGCGCTCCATCAACGGCGAAGGCGGCTACGTGCGCGGCCTGGAGCTCGTGTACCAGCACGCGTTCACCCGCCTGCCGGCACCGTTCGACGGCCTCGGCGTCGCCGCCAACTGGTCGTACAACGAGAGCGACATCCACGAGTACACGAACGACTACCCGATGGAAGGCCTGATGCGCAACAACGGCGGCGTCACGCTGTGGTACGAGAAGAACGGCTTCGAGGCGCGCCTCTCGGCCAACTACCACAGCCCGTTCGTGCGCATGCCCAAGTGGACGGCCGGCTACATGGCGGAGAACGGCGAGGAGACGTACGTCACCGCGAACTTCTCGTACTACCTGACGCCGCAGCTGCAACTGCGCGTGGGCCTGGACAACATCACCAACCAGAAGGTCGTCTACACCCAGGCCGGCAACCAGTACATGCAGAACGTGATGGAATACGGCCGCCGCTACAACGTCGGCCTCGGCTACAAGTTCTGACGATGCCGACGATGCGAACCACGCGGCTGCGCGCCGCCCTGCTGCTGGCCTTCGCCGGCCCCGGCATGGCGTGCGCGGAGCAACTCCTCAGCGTCGACGCAAGTCGTCCGGCACCCGAACCGCGCACCGGCACCATCAAGCTGGGCACGGCGACGGCCCCGGGCGGCCACACGCTCGGCATCAACAACCAGTACCTCACGCGCGACGGCGCGCCGTGGCTGCCGGTGATGGGCGAATTCCATTATTCGCGCAGCCCGGCCGCCAGCTGGGACGCCGAACTCGCGAAGATGAAATCGGCCGGCATCGACATCGTCGCCAGCTACGTCATCTGGAACCACCACGAGGCGAGCGAAGGCCATTTCGACTGGTCCGGCAACCGCGACCTACGCCGCTTCGTGCAGCTCGCGCACAAGCACGGCCTTCAGGTCGTCGTGCGCGTGGGTCCGTGGTCGCACGCGGAAGTGCGCTACGGCGGCTTCCCGGACTGGGTGGTCGACGCCATGCCGACGCGCGGCAACGACCCCACGTACCTGCATTACGTGGAACGCTTCTACCGCGAGATCGGCCGCCAGCTCGACGGCCTCCTGTACAAGCAGGGCGGCCCCGTGATCGGCGCGCAGATCGAGAACGAGTACAACCTGGCCGGCCCGGGCCACGGCGCCGAGCACATACTCGCGCTGAAGGCCCTGGCCGTGAAGGCGGGCATCGACGTGCCCTACTACACGGTCACGGGCTGGGACCAGACGCTGTACCCGTCCGGCGAAGTGACGCCGGTCTTCGGCGGGTATCCGGACGAGCCGTGGGCGACCAGCACGAAAGAGCTGCCGCCCAAGGAAACGTATGCCTTCCGTTTCGACACCCGCGTGAGCGGCGACCTCGGCGCGCAGACCCATGCGAGCCGGCAGGGCACGGCGGAGACGGACATGGACAAGACGCCGTTCCTCGGCGCGGAATACGGCGCGGGCCTGCCCGCGATGTACCGCCGCCGCACGCTCGTATCAAGCGACGACATCGCGGCGATGCTGCCCGTGCAGCTGGGCTCCGGCGTCAACCTGATGGGCTACTACATGTTCCACGGCGGCCGCAACCCGGTCGCCGGGACGACGCTGGAAGAAAGCACGAAGAGCGGCGGCTACAACGACGTCCCCGCGATCAACTACGACTTCAACGCGCCGCTCGGCCCGGACGGCCAGCAGCGTCCCGTGCTGGCGGCGCTGCGGCCGTTCCACTGGTTCCTGCATGACTTCGGCGCGCGCCTGGCGCCGATGACGGTGCGCAGGCCGGACGTGGTGCCGACGGATCCGGCGGACCTGGGCCCGCCGCGCTGGTCCGTGCGCAGCCGCGGCGACGCCGCGTTCCTGTTCTACGATGGCCACATCCGCCAGTACCCGACGCCGGCGCGCGCGCAGGTGCGCTTTGCCGTCAAACTGCCGGGCGGCACGGTGACGCTGCCGCGCCATCCCGTCGACCTGCCGGCCGGCGCCTACTTCGCCTGGCCCGTCAACTTCGACATGGATGGCCGCCGCCTGACGTATGCGACGGCGCAACCGCTGGCGCGGCTGGACGACGGCACGTGGGTGTTCGCCGCGCAGGACGGCGTGCCCGCCGAATTCGCGTTCGGCGCGCAAGCGCGCGGCTGCGTGCAGGCCGGCCGGGCGCGCGTCGACGCCGCGGCGGACGGCGTGGTCGTCGACCGGATCGAGCCCGGCCTGGACGCGGCGTTCACGCTGCGCTGCCAGGGCGAGTCGCCGCTCACGGTGCTCGTGCTGTCGCAGGCGCAGGCGCGCCTGGCGGCGCTGGGCGTCTTCCAGGGCCGGCGCCGCGTCGTGCTCAGCGACGCGCAGGCGTACTTCGACAGCGGCCGCCTCGTGCTGCGCAGTCCGGGCCAGCCGCACATCCGCGCGGCCGTCTACCCGCCGCTGCCGACGACGGGCACGCCGCTTCCCGGCGCCCGGCGCGACGGCCTGTTCCAGGTGCTGGACGTCCAGCTGCCCGTGCGCGACGTCGGCGTCACGGTCAAGCCGCTGCGCCCGGCCCAGGCGGCACGGCCCGTCCGCATCGGCGGCAACGCCAGGGCGGCGGTGGCGCCGGATCCGGAAGCGTTCGGCGCGTCGGCCGCGTGGCAGCTGGACGTCGGCGCGGCGGCCCGGTCGAAGGACGTGGACAGCCTGCTGCTGGACATCGACTTCACGGGCGACGTGGCCCGCCTGTTCGACGGCACGCGCATGGTCGACGACTGGTATTACAACGGCCATCGCTGGCAATTCGACCTCGCCAACCTGCCGCCGAAGCGCCAGGGCCCGCTCACGTTGGCCGTGCTGCCGCTGCGTGCGGACGCGCCGATCTACCTGCCGCGCGAGCACCGGCCGGACTTCGGCGGCAAGCCGCAACTGGCCGCGGTGAACGCGGTGAAGGTGGTGCCGGTGTACCGGGTGGAGATCGGGAAGTAAGCCGATACCCACACCGAGGACAACCATGTGGCGCCCCAGGCGCCACGAGGAACCGGTGCCGGCTTAGGACCGCACGCCCTTCATCCCCTCCACGTCCTGCAGCGCAAGGCCGCGCACCCCGATCTGCCGGATGGCCGGCACGCCGGCCGCGCGGCCAAGGCGCACGTGATCGAAGCGGGCACCCGCCACGTCGTCCAGCAGCACGGGCGGCCGCGCATCCGGCGCGGCCGTGCGCAGGTCGGCGTGATGGACCTCGACGTTGCGCGCATGGCGCACGTACAGGCCGTACGCCGGCGTCACCCCGAACATGCTGGGCTCCGGATAATGGTCCGGCTGCTCGGGCGGCACCCGCGTTGCGTCCGACGCCGTGCCGCCGCCGCCGTACACGATCGTGATGTTCGACAGGCGCACGTCCTCGACGGGCGCTTCCGGCAGGCCCGCGACGATGGACGCATACGGCGCGTTCGCCTGCGATACGACGACGTTGCTGATGTTGACGCGGCGGATCGCGCCGACGGGCGTGCCCGCGGGCGCGCGCATGCGCCGGCCCAGGCGGATGAACAGCGGAGCCGTCGTCAGGTCGCGCATGGACAGGTTGTCGACGGTGACGTCCTCGATGACGGCGCCGTCCACGCTTTCGATGGCCAGGCCGCGGCAGTGCTCGAACACGCAGTTGGCGATGGCGATATTCCGGAAGCCGCCGTTCGACTCGGTACCCAGCTTGATGCGGCCGCAGACGCCCTCCTCGTCCGGCGCCTTGAGCTGCGTGGTCTTGAACGTGCCGTCGAGATAGCTTCCCAGGTCGAAGCCCGACACCTGGCACCCCGTGATCGTCACGTGTTCCGTGTAGCGCGCGCGGCCCAGGGCGTAGGAACTCTTGAGGCAGATGGCGTCGTCGTTCGGCGTGTTCACGGCGCAGTCGCTGATGCGCACGTTGCGGCAGCAGTCGATGTCGAAGCCGTCGCGCTCCGTGTCGACGGTGACGTTGGCGATCGCCAGGTTGTCGACGCCGGTCGCCAGCACGGCGAAGTGGCCGCACTTGAGCATCGAAAAATCGCGCAGCAGCACGTTGCGGCAGTTCTTCAGCGCGATCGCCTTGTTGCCCTTGCCGTCCATCTCCGCGCCGAACACGGCGCCGGCACGCGTGCGCTCGCCCATCGGGTCCTTGGTGCCGAGCGAGGACGGCATGTCGCCGGCCTTCAGCGGCCGGTTGGCGCCCGGTCCCGAACGCGTCAGGCCGCGGCCCCAGATGCGCCCCGGCCCGAGGATGGCGACGTCTTCCAGGCCGTCGCCCCAGATCAGCGAATTGTGCCAGTGGCTGTGGCCGAAGTCCTGGTAGGCGTCGTACGGGTTCGGCTCGGCCGCGTCGTAGCGGCCCTGGCCCTGGGCCGGATCGGCCGCGACGATCACGCTGCCCGCGTCGAGCCATAACGCGACGCGGCTTTGCAGGCGGATCGAAAAACTCAGGTAGCGGCCCGCCGGAAAGCGCACCGTGCCGCCGCCGGCGGCGCTCGCGGCCGCGATGGCGGCGTTGATGGCGTCCGTGTCCAGGGTCGTGCCGTCGCCGCGCGCGCCGAACGCGCGGACGTCGAACCCGTCGGCAGGCGTCGCGGCACGGGCCGGACCGAATGCGGATGCGCAGGCGCCCGCGCCGAGGGCGAGCAGGAGGCGGCGCCGGGCCGCGGCTGGGGGTGTCGTCGGAGTGTCGATTTTCATGATGCGCACAAACATACCACCGCCGCGCCGCGCCGAACGCGCAATTTGCTGAGCGCTTGGCTGGGTCATTTTCTTCAATACCGGCCCGGCGCCGGCCGCTATCGTCTGCCGCATCCTCACCACGAAAGGAAACGCACATGAGCATGTTCGCTTCGATGGCCGCCTTCGCCCTCGCCACCTCCATTTCTCCCGGCCCGGTCAACGTCGTCGCCCTCGGCAGCGGCGCGCGCCACGGCTTCGCCGCCAGCCTGGCGCACGTCACCGGCGCCACGGCCGGCTTCTGCCTGCTGCTCGTGCTGGCCGGGCTCGGCCTGCACGAAGCGGTCGGCGCCTGGCCGCAGACGACGGCCGTCGTGCGCTGGGCCGGCGTCGCCTTCCTGCTGACGATGGCGTGGAAGCTGGCCGCCGACACGGGCGAACTCGGCGCCGGACAAGCCCCGGCACGACCGTCGATGCTGCAGGGCGCCGCCATGCAGTGGCTGAGCCCCAAGGCGTGGCTGGCCGCGCTGGCGGGCATGGGCACGTACGCGTCCGATGGCGACGCGGCCGCCGTCCGGCTGTGCGCGCTGATTTACTTCGTCGTGTGCTGGTTGTCGGTCGCCGCGTGGGCCTGGGCCGGCAGCCGCCTGCAGGCTTATTTGCGCACGCCGCACCGCGTCCGCTTCTTCAACCGCACGATGGCGGGGATGCTCGTGATGAGCGTCGTCTACCTGGCTGCCGCCTGAGGTTCAATCGCGGTACTGTCCGGGCGTCGCGGCCGTCATGCGCTTGAAGACGCGCTGGAAATGGGCCTGGTCGGAAAAGCCGGTGTCCAGCGCCACCTGTGCGATCGGCGCGCCGGCGCGCAGCTGCACCTTCGCATACTGGATGCGGCGGTTCGTCTGGTATTCGTGCGGCGCCACGCCGTAGCGCTTCTTGAAGGCGCGGATCAGGTAGGAGCCGGACAGGTGCGCGGCGGCGCACAGGTCCTGCAACGGCAGCGAGTCGGCGAAATGCGTGTCGATGTAGTGGGCGACGCGTTCCACCCGGGGCGCGGCGTCCGCGGCCCGTCCCGGCGCGAGTTCGCCGTCCAGCAGCGCGACGAAGCCGACAACGGCGGCCTCGCGTTCGGCAACGCCGCGGCGCGCGTCCGCCAGCGCGGCGAACAGCCGCACGCCCGCGTCCACCACGTGCGGCGCACGCAGCGCGGCCTGGTCGTACGGGCGGAACGCCGGATCGGTCGCGCCGCGCAGGCGCGCCTGGACGCGTCCCAGCCAGACGGGATCGACATAAAACATCACGTACGACCACGGCGCATCGGCCACCGGATTGCAGCCGTGGACGTCGCCCGGATTGACGACGACGACGGCGCCCTGCTCCACCACTTCGGCGTGCGCGCCGTTGACGTATGTGTTGCGGCCGCCGGTGATCACGCCGATCGAATGTGTCTCGTGCCAGTGCCGCCCGTAGTGCAGGTCGCGCCCGTCCGCGACGCTGCGTGCTTCGATGAACGGCAGGGCGGGGTCGCGCCAGAAAACCTGCTGCGCGCGCTGGCGGTCGGGTCGGTTCATCCTCATATTCTATCAGTACGGTGGGCACGGGGTGCCCACCCAACGGGACCGGCGAACCCGGTTCAGCCGCGCCAGGCCTGCGCGAACGCCGCGGCGCGCGCCGCGAGATCGTCCAGCGTCACGCCGGGCGTGAACAATTGGCCGCCGATCCCCGCCCCCGTCGCGCCGGCCGCCTTCCACGCGGCGATCTGCGCCGGCGCGACGCCGCCCACGGGCCACAGCGGCGTGGCGGCGGGCAGCACGGACTTCATCGCCTTCAGGCCGGCCGGGCCGATGGACTCGGCCGGGAATAGTTTCAATGCGTGCGCGCCCGCCTCCAGCGCGGCGAAGGCTTCCGTCGGCGTGGCGACGCCCGGCGCGCACAGCATGCCGGCGGCGCGCGCGTGCGCGATCGCGGCCGGGTTGCAGTTCGGGGCGACGAACAGGCGGCCGCCGGCCCGCGCGACGGCATCGACGTCGGCCACGCTCAACATCGTGCCGCCGCCCACGATGGCATCCGGCGGCGCCATGTCGACCAGGATGCGGATCGCGTCGAGCGCGCCCGGCCGGTTCAGCGGCACTTCGAGCAGGCGCCAGCCGGCGTCGAACAGCACGCGACCGACCGCGGCGGCGTCCTTGGGGTCGAGGCCGCGCAGGATGGCGACGAGGGGCAGGTCAGGGAGATTCATCAGCTTATCCGGTCCAGGAAACGCGCCAGCGCGGCGCAATACACGCGGTCGGGGTCGAGCCCGGAGAGCGGCATGCCGAAATGGCCGGCGGCGCGCGCGTAGCGGGCCTGCAGCGCGGGCGACCCGATGCAGGTCAGCGGGGCATCGCCCCCGGCCGCGACGAATTCGGCGCCGATGAGCAGGCCGCTCACGAAAGACCGCGCCTGCGCGGCGGGCATGGCGCCCGTGACGACGCGCGCACGCACGCCGAACAGCGCGTTCGACAGCGGCGCGGCGCGGCGCGCTTCATCGAGGCCGGCGCCGAAGGCGGCATCGTCGTCGGCATCGCCCGCCATCAGCGGCGCCAGCGTGCCGTGCGCGGCCAATGCCGCGAACAACTCGCCCGTCATGAACGTCGCGATGCGGCGGATGACGCCATCGCGCATCTGCACCCACTTGCTGTGCGTGCCGGGCAGGACGAACCAGCCGTCGCGCCGGCCCAGCGCCACGGCGCCCAGCAACTGCGTCTCTTCGCCGCGCATGACGTCCACGTGGTCGCCGCGCTGGGCGTAGCCGGGCACGATCAGGCAGGGACGGCCGGCGCGCGGGTCGTCGATGCGGACCAGCCGGTCCGGCAGCGCTTCCAGCGGCGTGCCGATGTCGAGGTAAGGGACCTCGCGCCAGCCCTGGGCGCTGCCCACCATGCCGGAGGCGACGACGGGGATGCCGGCGCCGACGTCCATCGCGGCCAGCAGTCGCGCGAACGAGCCGGCGAAATCGGGGCCGGCCGCGAGCATGCCCTGGTCGTCGGACCGCGCGGCCAGGCAGGCGCCCGCGGCATCGACGAGGTAGGCGCGGCGGTTGCTCGTGCCCCAGTCGATGCCGAGCAGGCGGCGGGAAGAAGATGGCGCGCACGTATCCATGGCACCATGCTAACCGCTACGCGCCCTGGCCACCCATCGCGTGTGCGTGCGCTGCTATCCGGATTTGATATACGTGACGCGCGCCGTCGGCTTGGGGCGCGTGGCCGTCTCGCGCAGCGCGCTCAGCATCGCGTCCGCCGCCGGCGACAGCTGGTGGTGGCGCCGGGTGATGATGCCGTAGACGTCCATGCGCAGGTTCAGTTCGTACGGCAGGACGGCCAGCAGGCCGCTGTCCAGGTACGGCTTGACGAGTTCCACGGACATCGGCGCCACCATGTCGCTGCCCAGCAGCAGCGTCGTCACGACGGGCAGCTCGGCCGTCGACACGGTCTCCGCCGGCTGCTCCAGGCCCTGCGTGAGGAACAGCGACGCGATCCGGTCGCGCACCATGCTGCCGGCCGGCGGCACGATCCACGCCTGGCGCGCCAGGTCGGCCAGGTCGAGGCCGCGCGCGCCCAGCAGCGGATGGCCGGCGCGCACGATCAGGCAGTGCGGCTCGTCGGTGATCGGCTCGAAATGGAATTCGTCGGCGATGGCGCCGTCGATGACGCGCCCGATGACGATGTCCAGGTCGCCGGCGCGCAGGTGCTCGACGAGCTGCTTGCTGCTGTTGACCTCGATCGAGACGTTCAGGCGCGCGTGCCGGGTCTTGAGCAGCGTGACGGCGGCCGGCACCAGCGTCGTCGACGGCGTCAGGATGGCGCCGACCGCCACCCGCCCGCGCAGGCCGGACATCAGTTCCATCACTTCCTGGTAGGCCGCGTCCATTTCCGCCAGCGAGGCGCCGGCGCGGCGGATGAGCACCTTGCCGTACCATGTGGGCTCGACCCCGCGCGGCAAGCGCTCGAACAGCGTGACGCCCAGCGCGTGTTCCAGTTCGCCGAGCAGTTTCGACGCGGCCGGCTGGGTCAGGTTCGCGGCCTGGGCGGCCTGCATGATCGAGCCGTGCCGGCCCAGTTCGACGAGCAGGACGAGATGGCGGGTCTTGAGATAGGCGCGGACGAAGCGGTCGGAACGGGGATCGGACATTGGCGGTGCGGCGTGGGCCTCGTAAGTTTCCACAATGATAGTTGCCTATCCTGCCAGGGTCAAACGCCGGACGTGGCCGCCGTATCCGGAATAACACTTAGCACGGCCAACCATGCCGTCGACTTGCCTTCGGAGCAACACGGGGCACAGGCTGAACCGTGGCAAATCGCATCAATCGAACTTGACCAAGTCCTTGAAGATCAGTTGACCCCAGCTGTTTCCGCGCGCGTGCACAAGCAGTCCGCCTTCCGCAAGCCCGCCGAGCTTGACCGGCGCGAAACCGAGATCGCCCGCCAGCCCGGCGATGTCCGCCGCCGCGCCGTCGTCGTCGCTCGCCAGGAACACGACTCGCCTGCCGCCGTGGACCGCCGGATCCTGGCCAAGCGTACCGGCCCCCAGATGGTTGAAGCCCTTGACCAGTCTGCCGCCGGCAAAGGCCTGCGCGACGACCCGCGAAGAAGGCTGCCCGCCCAGCTCATCGGGAGGCACGCCGTAGGCATTGGTCACATCGACGATGGTCTTTCCCTTCCAGCTCGGCAGTGCCTGCGCGACGTTCCGGTGCGACGCGAAACGGACAGCCAAGAAGACGACGTCCGCCTCGACGGCTTGCGCCAGTGTCGCGGGAATGACCCCGGGTCCGATCGCGGCCGCGGCGGATGCGAAGCTGTCCGGGTCGCGCGTGGTTGCAACAGCTACATCGATGCCGCTCCGGGCAAACGCCTTGGCAAGCGCCTGGCCGATCGGGCCGAAGCCGATAATTGCGTATTTCATGGATCCTCCTTGGGTTGACCGCGCCCAGCCGGCCGGCCGGGCACGGCGTGTCAGATTTGCGCCAGGCCGCCGTCGACGGCGACTTCGCTGGCGGTCATGAAGCTGCTGTCCTGCGACGCGAGGAAGGCGGCCGCGGCCCCGATCTCGGCCGGATCGGCCATGCGCTTGAGTGGATTCATCGAGGCGAACACCTCCATGCCTTCCGCGCCCAGCGCTGCCTTCGCGAGTTCGGTCGCGGTCGGCCCGGGCGACAGCACGTTGACCCGGATGCCGGTGCCCTTCAGGTCCTCCGCCCAGGAGCGCGCAAAATTGCGCACGGCCGCCTTGCTCGCGCTGTAGGCGCTGAAGGCCGGGGCGCCCGTCGTGCCGGCGCTCGACCCCGTCAGGATGATCGAACCGCCCTGGCCCATCAGGGGCAGTGCCTTCTGGACGGTGAAGAGCACACCCTTGACGTTGGTGTCGAAGGTGTCGTCAAGGTGCTCGGCGGTGATCTCGCCGAGCGGCAGCGTGCTTCCCGCCCCGGCATTGGCGAAGACGATGTCGAGGGTGCCGCGCTCGGCCTTCACCGCCGCATAGAGCCGGTCGAGGTCGGCCGGATCGGCGACCGATCCCTGCACCGCCCGCGCATTGGGACCGAGGTCGGCCACGGCGGCGTCGAGCGCGTCCTGCCGGCGTCCGAAGATGAAAACGAAAGCGCCCTCCTCGATGAAGCGCTTGGCCGCGGCGCGGCCGATGCCGGTTGCGCCGCCGGTGATCACGGCGGTCTTTCCATTCAGTCTGGTCATGGGGTTCGTCCTTCCAGATGCCGCGCGCGCTGGCGGCTGGAGTCAAGGTGATGGGTATGCATGGTGCCTCTTCAATGACGTTGATGTACGACCATGATGAGGACTGGAACCACTCGTGAGAAGACGGTATATTGAGATGCGATCTATCTATTTCCGAGATGGGAGTGTCAATGCTGGATGGTGTATCCCTGGACCAATTGAGGACCTTTATCACCGCGGTGGATGAAGGGAGCTTTTCCGCGGCGGCGAGAAAGCTCAACCGCGTCCAGTCGGCGGTCAGCGGGTGGGTCGGAAGCCTGGAAGCCCAGATCGGTGTCGTGCTCTTCGACCGCTCCGGCCGGTTCCCCAGACTCACGCCCGAGGGACACCTGCTGCTCGCGGACGCACGCAACATCGTGTCCGGCGTCGACACGCTGAAGGCACGCGCGAAATTGATGGCCGCCGGTCTCGAGCCGGAGCTCGCCGTCGTCGTCGACGTGTTCTTCCCGACAGCGGCCATCAGCGGCGCCGCGAAGGCATTCGCGCGCGAATTTCCGCTCACGCCACTGCGAATGTTCATCGAAGGGCTTGGCGCGGCGTATCAACCGGTTCTGGATGGCCGGTGCAGCCTGGGTATTCTCTCGACCTTGCCGATGGCGTTCCCTTCGCTCGTCAGCGAGCGGCTGGGCACGATCACCCTGGTTGCCGTGGCCGCGCCGGGCCATCCATTGGCACGATTCGGTCATCGGATACCGAGACAGGAGCTGGCCAAAGCCGTTCAGCTCGTGCTCACCGACAGGTCCGACCTGATGGCAGGGCGCGACTACGGCGTCATGTCGCCGCACACCTGGCGGCTGGCCGATTTGTCGACCAAGCACGCCTTTCTCAAGGACGGACTGGGATGGGGAGGGATGCCCTTGCACATGGTCGAAAAAGACATTGCCGATGGATTATTGCAAGTCTTGGATGTGGATGAGTTGCCAAGCGCCGGCACGGCCTTTGCCATTTCCGCCTGTCACCTGGCGTCGAGCCCACCGGGGCCGGCAGGCAGATGGCTGATCGACTATTTGAAGACAGTGGCCGTGACACTTCCCTCGTCCGGCGGCATACGATGACAATGATCGGGCGCTGCCGTGGGCGACGCCGGGCGGTGTCGCCGCGCGCCTAATCGTGATAGACCTGGCTCCTGCCCCCATCCACCAGCAGGTCGGTCGCGTTGACGAACCGGGCTTCGTCGCTGGCGAGGAACAGGGCCGCATTGGCGACGTCCTCCGGTTCGCCGATCCAGCCGCACGGCAGCAGCGCAGCCTGGCGGCGCCGTTCCGCATCCGGGTCGGGGAAGCCGGCCAGCCACGCCTCGATCCGTTCGGTCAGGATCAGGCCCGGCGAGATCGAATTCACGCGGATGCCGCGCGCCGCGTACTCGATGCCGAGCGAGCGCGTGAGCCCGATCAGCCCATGCTTCGCGACGGGATACGGAAAACAGCCCTTGATGATCTTGTGGCCGTGCACGGACGCGATGTTGACGATGCTGCCGCTGCCTGCCGCCAGCATGGCCGGCAGGACGGCGCGGCAGGCGTTCCAGGCGCCTTCCAGGTCGAGCCCGAGGCAGCGCCGCCAGCCTTCGGTGTCCAGCTCGAGCGGATCGGAGAAGACGTTGACGCCCGCATTGTTGACAAGGATGTCGATGCGCCCGAAGCGCTCCAGCGTGCGCGCCGCGAGGCGTTCCACCGCGGCGCCGTCGGTGATGTCGGCCTGCACGAACAGGCTGCGCGCGCCGCCGAGTTCTTCCTGCAGCGCCTGCGCGGCGGCGTCGATGACGTGGCTGTTGATGACCACGCGCGCGCCTTCCCGCGCGAACCGGCGCGCGACGGCCGCGCCAATGCCCATGGTGGAGCCGGTGACGATCGCCACCTTCCCTTCGAGTCGTCCATTCATTGCTTCCTGCCGCTTCCCTGGTGTTGCATGTCGTTATATACCATGCATCGTACACCACGGACCGGCAGGTCTACCACTCGGCGACGCTGCCGTCGGCGTGGCGCCAGACCGGATTGCGCCAGTCCGGGGCCTGGCGGCTCGCCTCGATCACGCGTTCCTCGTCGATCTCGACGCCGAGGCCGGGCTTGGGCAGCGGCCGGATCCAGCCGCTGCTCAAGTGGAAATCGTCCTTGTTCTTCACGTAATCCAGCAGCTCGGCGCCCTGGTTGTAGTGGATGCCCATGCTCTGCTCCTGCAGCACGGCGTTGTGGGCGACGAAGTCGACCTGCAGGCAGGACGCCAGCGCCACCGGCCCGAGCGGGCAATGCGGGGCGAACGCGACGTCGTGCGCCTCGGCCATCGCGGCGATCTTGACGCACTCCGTGATGCCGCCCGCGTGCGACAGGTCCGGCTGCACGATCGCGAGGCCGCCCCGTTCGAACACGCGCTTGAAGTCGAAGCGCGAGTACATGCGCTCGCCCGCCGCCAGCGGAATCGCGGTGGCGTCCGCCAGCGACCGGTAGTACTCGTCCTGCTCGGCCAGCACCGGCTCCTCGACGAACAGCGGGCGGAACGGCTCCAGCTCGCGCAGCAGCACCTTCGCCATCGGCGCGGACACGCGGCCGTGGAAGTCGACGCCGAACTCGATCTCGAACCCGAATTTCGACCGCACCTCGGCCACGCGGGCGACGGCCTGGTCGACCTTGCGCGCGCTGTCGACGAGGCCCAGTTCCTCCGTGCCGTTCATCTTGAACGTGTCGAAGCCGGCCTCGCGCAGCGCCTGGATGCCGGCGATCAGCTCGGCCGGACGGTCGCCGCCCACCCAGCTGTACGTCTTCATGCGGTCGCGCACGAGGCCGCCCAGCAATTCGTACACCGGCTGTCCCAGCACCTTGCCCTTGATGTCCCACAGCGCCTGGTCGATGCCGGCGATCGCGCTCATCAGGATGGGGCCGCCGCGGTAAAAGCCGGCGCGGTACATCGTCTGCCACAAATCGTTGATCCGTGCGGGGTCCTTGCCGACCAGGTAGTCGGACAACTCGTGCACGGCCGCCTCGACGGTGCGCGCGCGCCCCTCGATGACGGGCTCGCCCCAGCCCGTGACGCCCTCGTCGGTCTCGATCTTGAGCAGCATCCAGCGCGGCGGGACGCGGTAGGTGGTGAGTCGGGTGATTTTCATGGCGGCCAGTGTAGCCGCGCGCGCATGCTTGCATGCATGCGCAATCGCGGGCGAGCTATACCGTTACGATATAGACGCCATCCTCTAAAATCAGACGGTTGCGCGCCCATTGCAAACCTGCCAATATTTCTCATCGCAACATCCCGGGCGGACCTTCCATGGTGAGTTTATCGGCAACGCCCGGCAAGCGCCCGGTCCAGCTGTGCGCCCGCGTGGCCGGCGTGCTCTACCTGGTCATCATCGTCATCGGCCTGCTGAGCGAGACGCTGATCCGCGGCCGACTCGTGGTGGACGGCGATCCGCAGGCGACGGCACAGCACATCGCCGGCGCGCAATTTCTGTGGCGCCTGGGCGTTGCCGGCGAAGACCTGCTGCTGATCTGCGCGGTGGTGCTGACGTTGATCTGGTACGTCCTGCTGCGGCCGGTGAACAAGACCTTGACCCAACTGGCGATATGCTTCGCCTTCATGTCGCTGGCCGTCGAAAGCGTCGGCGCGCTCCACCTCCACGCGGTGCTGACCCCGCTGCTCGGCGGCGCCTACCTGGCCGCAGTGGACCCGGCACTGCTGAACCTGATCGCTTATCAATCGGTCATCGCGCATGCGCATGCCTTCGGGCTGGCCCTCATCTTCTTTGGCGTGGAGATCGTGATCGTCGGCCACCTGATCCGCCGGTCGGGCTATTTTCCGAAGGCGGTGGGGACGCTGATGCAGTTGGCCGGCCTGTGCTATCTGATCAACAGCTTCAGCATGATCCTCGCCCCGCCCCTGCAGGACAGGCTGTTCCCCTTCATCCTGCTGCCGTCGCTCGTTGGCGAGGCCACGTTCTGCCTGTGGCTGCTGATCAAGGGCATCGACGTGCAGGCGTGGGAACGCCGCGCCGGCTACGCTTAATCTTCCACAACATCCTGTGGCTGGCCATCGTCGCGTATCCGCGATGGGCGCACGACAGGCATCACGTACGCGTTCGCATGGGTCACGCTGCCCGTCGTCGCGGTGCCGTGGCCCTATGTGGTGCGCACCTTCTTGCCGGGACGCGCGGCGTCCGCTGCCTGAAGCGGGCGCAGCCCGTGGTCAGATCTTGAACTCGTCCAGCGATCTGCCGCTGGCCAGCGCTTCGGCGATCCAGCGCGGCTGGCGGCCGCGGCCCGTCCAGGTCTGGCCGCTGTCGGCCGGATTGCGGTAGCGCGGCATGGCCTTCTGCACGAGCGCGTCCAGCGGGATGCCCGCGTCCGCCGCGAGCGCGTGGATGCGGGCGCGCGCCAGCTCGCGCTCCTCGCGGGCGCGGCGCTGGATCTCCTGCCCGATGTCGAAATACAAACCTTTCAGTTCGGCCAGGTCATAACCGGTGAGATCGATCGGCGCCATGGGTCGGTAGTCCTTTGCCAGAGAGGTAACGCGGGCCTCCATTTTACTATGCCGCGCCGGCGCCGATATGTGAACTGCAACGTAGCCGCCGCGCCACATTTCAGGCCAACGCTGAACTTTCCGTATGGCATTACGTGTTACGATTCCTCATGGACGGCCGCCCCAATCCCCGGCGGCGTCTTCTTTTGCGGCCCCTGCCTCGCCGCCGTTCACATTCCTGGAACGGCCATGCTGATGACCTCGACGATACCCGAAACTTCACGCCTCGCGGCACTGGCCGCGCTCGACCTGCTCGATACCCGGCCGGAGCCCCGCTTCGACCGCTTCACTCGCCTGGCCGCGATGACGTTCGGCGTACCCATCGCGCTCATTACGCTGGTGGACGAGAAGCGCCAGTGGTTCAAGTCGCGCTGCGGCCTGGACATCGAAGAGACGCCGCGCTCCGTCGCGTTCTGCGGCCACGCCGTGGCGCAGCGCGACATGCTCGTCGTCGAGGATGCGGCGGCGGCGCCCCGCTTCGCCGACAATCCGCTCGTCAAGGGCGAGCCGCACATCCGCTTCTATGCCGGCCAGCCGCTGTTTTGCGACGGCCAGGCCGTCGGCACGCTGTGCATCATCGACCGCAATCCGCGCCGCTTCGACGAGCGGCAGCGCCAGAGCCTGCGCGACCTCGCCGACCTCGTCGAGGTGGAATTGAACCAGGCGCGGGTCACGACGGCGCGCGTGATGGCCGAGCAGGCCCTCAAGTCGCTCAACGCGGAACTGGAACAACGGGTCGCGCAGCGCACGGCCGAACTGGAAGCCCGCGTCGGGGAATTGTCGGCGGAAGCCGCCCAGCGCAAGGCCGCCGAGACGTCGCTGCGCGATGCCCGGTCGTGGAACGACACCATCGTCGCCACCTCGTACAGCGCGTTCGTCGGCGCCGACCGCGAAGGCCGGATCCTGGAATGGAACCCCGCGGCCGAGCGCATCTTCGGCTGGAGCCGGCGCGAGGCCGTCGGCCGTCCGCTGGCGCAACTGATCGTGCCGGAAGAACTGCGCGCCGCCCACGCGTCCGGCATGGAGCACTTCCTGGCGACCGGCATCAGCACCGTCGTCGACCGTCGCGTCGAACTGCCCGCGCTGACGGCGATCGGACGCCGCATCACCGTCGAGATGCGGGTCGGCGCCTACGAATGGCAGGGCCGCCGCTGCGTCGGCGCGTTCCTCGACGACGTCTCGGAACGCAACCGCACGCGCCAGCAACTCGAGGATAAACAGGAATTGCTGGACGCCGTGCTGGAATCGATCGACGTCGCCGTCGTGGCCTGCGACGCGGACGGCAGCCTCACGCTGTTCAACAAGAAGGCGCGCATGCTGCACGGCCTGGGCCAGGAATGCATCACGTCGTCCGACTGGCCCACGTACTACTCGCTGTACGAGGCCGACGGGGTCACGCCGCTGCGGCCGGACGAGGTGCCCCTGGCGCGCGTACTGCGCGGCGAGGTGGTGCGCGAACAGGCGATGACGGTCGCGCCGGCCGGCCGCCCCGCCGCCACGCTGCTGGCCAGCGGCCGTCCGCTGCGCAGCAAGAGCGGCCGCGCGCTCGGTGCCGTCGTCGCCATGCAGGACATCACCGAGCGCAACGCGGCGCGCGAACAGGTGGAAGCGAGCGAACGCCGCCTGCGCGCCGTCACGGAAAACCTGCCGTCGCTGATCGGCAAGGTCGACGCGGCCGGCAAGTTCGTGTTCCTGAACGGCCGCGCCATCCAGTTCTACGGCAAGTCGGCCGAGTCCCTCATCGGCCACGACGTGCGCGACGCGTATTCCGCACCGGAGTACGCCAAGCTGCAACCGCACCTGCGCCGCGTCCATGCCGGCGAGCGCAGCACGTTCGAGGACGTCATCGACGTGAACGGCCGCCAGCTCCATTACCAGTGCGTGTTCGTGCCGCAGCGCACCGCCGACGGCACCCCGGACGGCTACTACGCGATGGCCTTCGACATGACCGCCCGCAAGCTCAGCGAGCTGCGCCAGGCCGAGAGCGAAGAACGGCTGCGCACCATCACGGACAACGTGCCGGTGCTGATCGCCTACCTCGACGCCGACCGCCGCTACGCCTTCACCAACGCCGTGCACGCGTCGTGGCTGGGCGTGCTCCCGGAACGGGTCATCGGGCTCACCGTCGAGGAAGCGTTCGGCCCGGCGTTCCACGCGCCGCAGGCCAAGGCGCTGGAGCAGGCATGGCTCGGCACCGCGGCGCAGTGCGAGCACGAGATCGTACGCAAGAGCCAGACGCGCATCGTCCATTCGACCTTCCTGCCGCAGCTGCGCGACGGCCGCGTGGCGGGCGTGTACGTCCTGACGACCGACGCGACGGCCTCGCGCATGCACGAGCGCAGCCTGCACGCGCTGGCGCATACCGACCCGCTCACGCACCTGCCGAACCGGCGCCGCTTCGAGCAGGCGCTGGCCGGCGCCGCCGGGCGTGCGCGCCAGGGCGACCGCGCTTGCGCGCTGCTGTACCTGGACGTCGACTTCTTCAAGCAGATCAACGACCGCTACGGCCACGCGACCGGCGACGACGTGCTGGTCGAATTCGCGCGCCGGCTGCGCGCCAGCGTGCGCTCGTCCGACCTCGCAGCGCGCCTCGCCGGCGACGAATTCACGGTGCTGCTGCACGACGTGCGCGGCGAGGCCGACGTCGAGTGCGTCGCCCGCAAGATCCTGGATGCCGTCGCCGAACCGTTCGTGCTGGGCGCGCACGCGCTGAAGGTCGGCACGACGATCGGCGTCGGCCTGGCGTCGGGCGGCGGCGTCGACCCGCGCGTGCTGATGGAAACGGCCGACCGCGCGCTGTACGCGGCCAAGGAGGCGGGCCGCCACACCTACGCGATCCTGCACGTGGGCGAATACGCCTGAGTCAGATCTCGAGGCGGGTATCGCGGCGGAGCATCTCCTGCAACCCGTCCTGCGCGACGGCGGCGCTGAAATAATAGCCCTGCATCTGGTCGCAGTCGTGGTCGCGCAGGAAGATCAGCTGCTCGTGCGTCTCGACGCCTTCCGCGATCACCTGCAGCTTCAGGTTGTGGCCGAGGGCGATGATGGCGCGCGTGATGACGGCGTGGCCGTCGTGGAGGTCCGTGCTCGCGCCGAGGAAGGAGCGGTCGATCTTGATGCAGTCGACGGGGAATTTCTGCAGGTGGCTGAGGCTCGAATAGCCCGTGCCGAAGTCGTCGATCGACAGCCGCACGCCCAGGAGCTTGAGCTGCGCCAGCACGTCGAGCGCTTCTTCCGGATGGTCCATCAGCTGGCTTTCCGTCACTTCCAGTTCCAGCCGGTTCGCGGCTACGCCGTGCCGCGCGAGCGTCTCGGCGAGCCGGTGCACGAAGCGGCGCTGGCGCAACTGGCGCGCCGACAGGTTCACCGCGATCACGAAGTCGGCTATCCCCAGCGCACCGAGCGTGCGCAGCGTGGCGCACGCTTCGTCGATCACCCACTCGCCAAGCGGGACGATCAGCCCCGTCTGCTCGGCAACTGGAATGAACACGGCCGGCGGGATGATGCCGTCGACCGGATGGGCCCAGCGCACGAGCGCCTCGGCGCCCACCACCCTGCCGGTGCGCAGATCGACCTTGGGCTGGTAGCCGAGCACCAGCTCGCGGTTGCGGATCGCGCGGGCCAGGCTGGCCTCCAGCAGCAGGTGCTGGTGCACGACCTGGTTCAGCTCCACCGAATAGAACTGCACGTTGTTGCGGCCCAGCGTCTTGGCGTGGTACATCGCGGCGTCGGCGGCGCGCATGACGTGGTCGACCGTCCGGCCGTCCTGGGGAAACAGGCTGACGCCGATGCTCGTGCCGGGCAGGATCTCCTTGCCGGCCACGTTGATGGGCGCCGACACGCTCTGGCGGATGCGCTCGATGAGATAGGCCAGCTGCGTGACGTCGGACTGTTCGGCGATCACGAGCACGAACTCGTCGCCGCCCAGGCGCGCCACGGTGTCTTCCTCGCGCATGCTGTCGCGCAGGCGGGCCGCGATCTCGCGCAGCACGGTGTCGCCCGCTTCGTGGCCGAAGGTGTCGTTGATGTGCTTGAAGTTGTCGAGGTCGAGGAAGGCGAGCGCGCCCTGCTTGTGGTGGGCCGCGGCGGCGTCGATCGCGGCCTTCAGGCGCTCCTGCAGCAAGGTCCGGTTGGCCAGGCCGGTCAGGCCGTCGTGGTGGGCCAGGTGCTGCAGCCGGCGCTCGTAGTGGCGGGCCTCCGTGATGTCGTTGATCACGGCGACGAAGTGCGTGACCTCGCCGTCGATGCTCGCGACCGGGTCGATGCGCAGGTCGTTCCAGAAGATCTCGCCGTTCTTGCGCCGGTTGCGCAGGATCGAGCGGATGCTTTCGCGGCGCGCCACGGCGTCGTGGATCCGCTGCCGTTCCTCGATGTCGCAGTCGTCGACGCGCATGAAGCGAGGATTCTTGCCCTTGACCTCGGCCAGCGTGTAGCCGGTGATCTGTTCGAAAGCGGGATTCACGTACTCGATGATGTTGTCGGCGTCCTCGCAGCACGTGATCACGATGGCGTTGACGCTCGAATACATGGCCCGCTCGCGCACGCGCAAACCGTGCTCGGCTTCCTTGCGTGCCGTGATGTCCAGTCCTGTGCCGAACACGACCGGCACGCTGCCCAGGCTCGCGCGGGCGCAGTGGAACAGGAAGGGCGTGCGCCTGCCCTGCCGGCCGACGAGCTCCGCTTCGTGGGTCGAGGCGCCGCGGTCGAACGCCTCCAGGATCTTTTGTACGATAAACGCCTGTGCCCGCTCGTCGAAGAAATTCTTGACGTTAAACGTCGGCAGCTCCTCGCTCGACAATTCGAGCGCTTCCTCCAGCTGGTGGTTCCACAGGAGCAGATGACCGCTCTGGTCGACCACATAAAATACGCACGGCAGTTCCTCGATGATGTCGGCGATGGGCAGGTCCTGGATCAATGCATAGCGGGTCGGCGCCAGGCCGGAGCGCGGCACGACGATCACGCTGAAGCTGCCGGGCTGGTCCGGGTCGAGCGACTGGGGCGCCACCGTTACCCGCACGGGCACGCGACGCCCGTCGGCACAGATCAGCTCACCCGTCGAATCGGCATTGATCCGGTCCCGCAAGGCTGCCACGGCGGACGCGTCGTCGAAGGCGATGATCGTATCGAGGCTGCGATCGCGGATATCGGACGCATCGTAGCCCGCCAGCTTTTCGCAGGCGCGGTTCCAGCTCGTGATGGTCCCGGCCGCATCGACGACGAATACCGCGAGGGGTAAAGGCGAAAGGTTCACGGGCTCCTCCAGAGAACCTGCCGGGGTTGCTTCGATATTACGTCCGGCGGGCAAATATCATAGCGCAGTCGTGAAGCAAGGGGCGCCATATTTATACGACAATGGGCCGCCGCCCCGGCCGGGCCTGGTTGCGGGGTGGTGGGATTTGTGGCATCGCGTGTCGGTTAGTTGCATAATTTTTTCACGGACCGGGCCGGATGCGCGTGATGCCGGACCGCCGGTCCGGCCGACTTCAGCGCCTGACTTCAGCGCCCAACTTCAGCGCGCTACCTGCGACGTCGCCAGCGTCTCCGCGCCCGCACCCGCGCCTGGGTCCGCCCGCAGCGCGGCCGCCGCGGCCACCGCGTCCGGCACGGCAACCCGCCGCCGCAGCGCATACCGGTTCAGCCCCGCCATGTGGACGCCGCACAGGTAGTCTTCCCAGTCGATCAGGCGCGCATCGACCGGATACAGCCGCCGCGCGTCCTCCCCGAAGCGCGCGGCCAGCGCCAGCAGCTCCCCGTTGTGAAAGCGGTAGCGCGGGTGCGCGTAGAACGCGAACGTCAGCGCCAGCAGGCGCGTGGTGCGCAGCTTTTCGAGCGCGCGCGTGGCGCCGGGCGCGCCTGCGAGGCGGCGCAAGCCGTTCCACGCGACGGCGCCGATGCAGAACGCGCCCAGCAAGAAGCGGAACGTGCCCTCCCCGACCGTGCGGAAATCGTGCTTCGGCTCCGCGTCGAACAGGCGGTCGTACTGGCGCCAGTTGCGCTTCGATTCCGCCTGTAGCAGGCGGATCAATTCGCCGAGCGCAAGCGGATTCGTCGAGCCGCTGCAGCACTGGTAGATGCGGTGGCGCGGCGCGCCGGACAGCGCTTCCGCGCCCGCCAGCACGATCGCGTTCGCGACGAGGTCGACGGGGACGACGTCGATGATGCCCTCGCGCCGCGCGGGGAAGAAGCTCGTCTTGCCGCGCGCGTAGGCGAGGATCACGGCGTCCGCGACCTTGACGCCCTCGATCCAGCCGGGCGCCGGTTCGCGCAGCGTGCTTTCGATGATGGACGGCCGCACGATCGTCAGCATGCGCGCGTGCATGACGCGCAGCGCGACCTGCTCGCCCAGCCACTTGGTGAACGTGTAGGTGTCGTTCCAGCCGTGGCGCTGGGCCTCCCGGATGCCGAGGTCCGTCAGGCGCCGGTGCAGCCGTTCCGGGTCCGTGCATTGGGCGCGCGCCCGCCCGATCTTGCGCTGCAACGAGTCGATCAGGGCGTCGACGTCGTACCAGCCGTCGCGGTGGCGCGGGATCGCCGCGCGCGCCGCGCCGGCCGGCGCCACGACCTGTTCGCGCATCTCGCCGCGCTGGTAGCCGTTCACGTAGCAGGTCGACACGTGCACGAGCGGCGCGCCGGCCACGCGCGCGAACGCGGTCACGTGGCGCAGGCTGAGCGTGTTGATGGCCAATGCCTGGTCGAGCGGTTCGCGGAAATCGACGCTGGCCGCCGCGTTCACCACGACGTCCACCTCGCGCGCCAGCGCCTCGAAGCGCGCGGTCGGCAGGCCGAAGCCGGGTGCCGTGATCTCGGCGGTCACGCATTCCACGCGCTCGGCCAGGACGCGCTCGAGCCAGGCCGGCCGCACGGCGCGCAGGTGGTCGAACACGGACGACGCCGCGATCTCGCGTTCGAAGCGCGCGCGGGCGTCGCCGTGTTCGCCGGCGCGGATCAGCAGCACGATGCGCCCCAGGTCGGGCACCGTGCGGATCAGCTTTTCCAGCAGGACCTTCGCGACGAAGCCCGTGGCGCCCGTGAGCAGGATGCGCTTGCCCGCGAAGGCGGCGCGCACGTCCGGCACCCCGGCGGGCGCCTCGATAGTCGATGACGTCATGGTGTCTCCAGTCGGTGTGGGCTCAGATGATCCGCGTGAGGCGGAACATGGCCGTCATGGCGAGGGCCGGCAGCGCGTGCCGGTGGCAGCAATACGTCTTCGCGACGCGCCCCTGGAAGCGCGACTTGGCGAATGCCAGCCCCTTGAAGTTGTACAGGAAGTCCATCCGCTCGCGGATCACCGAGAGCGTCGTGCGCAGCAGGCGCGATTCCTGCGGCTCGATCTCGCTCGCCAACATCAGCGGCGTCAGGCCCAGGTCGACGAACGGCACGCCTTCTTCCTGGAAGCACGCGAGCGCATGCGCCATCAGCGCGTACCACAGGCCCTGGCGGAAGTTGGCGGACGAGCGCGAGATGTTCGGCACGTAGCCGGCGAGACGCCCGTCGCGGTACAACGGATCGAAGAACACGTAGCCCACGGCATCAAAGTCGCGATAGGCGTAGAAATAGCGCGTGCCTTCGCGGTAGTCGACGATCATCGGCCGGATCAGGAAGCGGATCTCGTTGTTCTTGCAGCGGCGCGTGCGGATCCACGCCTCGGAAATGCGGCGCACGTCGTGGTCGAAGCCGCCCTCGCGGATCTCGATGCCGTCCAGCCGCGCCGCGTTGATGGCGGTGCGGACGACCTGCTTGCGCGCGCCGCGCAGCGACCAGCCGTCCAGGTCGATGCGCGATTCGCTGCCGAACTGGGTGCCGTAATAGCCGTGGCGGGCGTGCAGGTGGTCGACGACGCCCTTGCCCACCTGGACGAAGACGGCGTCCGGATGGCGCTCGAGGAAGGCGTCCAGCATCGCGTCGCGCAGGTGCGGCGGGCACACCGGCTCGCCCAGCGCGAAGCGCATGCCCCAGTACTTCGCATACGCGATATAGCCCACGCCGGGCACGTCGAAATACGACATCCCCGGCTGCATGGTGCAGAACGACAGCGCATGGCTGCCGTACTGCCTGAGGCAGGCGGCGCGCCTGGCCGTATCGTGATGGGACAGGTCGGCGGCACTGCGCCGCTCCAGCGCGACAGCGTGTTGGCTCATGTGGGCTCCGGGTCGAGTCGATAGGCGTGCAGCGCCGTCGTCCCCGCGGAGGCGGGGACCCAAGTACCGGGCGTACCGGGCTACTCAAAACTTGGGCTCCCGCCTTCGCGGGAGCGACGGCTCAGGCTCTCAGGCCGGTTTCTGGCCAAGAACGGACCAGTAACAGTCGAGCAGCAGCAGCTTGTAATGTTTCTGTTCGCTGACCTGCAGCCCGAATTTCCTCATCCACTCCGGATAGTTGTAGATGTTATGGAAGGCGTTCCCGGCGAATAGCCAGAAGAAGCCGACGGCCCCATACCAGTACAGGGTCTTGGCGATGCGGCTCACTACATTCCCGCTCGGGAACGAGAAATCGCCGACGACGATGTGGGCGCCCGGGCGGCCCTGGCGGATCAGGTGCGCCAGCACGCGCAGCATCATGTCCTGGTCGAACACGTTCAGGAAGAAGTTCGCGACGACCATGTCGTACTGTTCGAATTCCTCGACCAGCATGATGTCGCTGTGCACCTGGCGGATGCGCACGGCGATGCCTTCGCGGTCGAGGTTCGCCTGGAATTTCTTCAGCATGGTGGCGGACAGGTCGACCACCGTGACGTCGGCGCCGAGGCGCGCCGCATGGACCGCGTCCCGGCCGTGGCCGACGCCGGCGAACAGCACCCGGTCGCCCGGGCGCAGCTTGTCCAGCATCGCGACCTTGCAGTGGTGGATCGATTTCCCGCTGTAGAACGCGCTGAGCCAGTCGTAGATCGGCCCTACGAGCTTGTACTTGTCTCTCATGTCTGCCCTTCCGGTCTTTCCGACCCTGGTTTTTTTCCGCTGTCTCCTGGCGCTTGACGTTGCATGAACGGCAAGCACCATTAGAGTAATGGAAAGCACGCGCCCGCCAGGGTGCGGCGCCCTGTCCCTGCGAGCCAAAACACTGGCTTTGCGGGTCAGCACCGTCAATACCTCCGCTCAAGGCGCTGATTAAATGCCGCGCGCCGCCGCCCGTGCGTTGACACCCGCGCCGCCCCGAATCGATACTCGTCGGGCAAGCTCCCGAACGACCCCTCCACCGCCATCCGAACCAACGATGAACCTTCCCATGCACCTTCGCCTGTCGCTGTTCGCCCTCGCCGCCGTCGCCACCGCCACCGCCGCCGCCGCCGAGCGCCTGACCATCACCGTCACCCAGGACCTGTCCATCGCGCGCCCGTCCGAGACCATCGCCGTGCCGTGGAAGAGCGTCAACGACGCGCTGCCGCATGCCGGCGTCCAGCACATCATCGTGAAGGATGCCGCCGGCCGCGTGCTGCCGCACCAGGTGACGAACGTGGCGCCGGAAGCGAAGGACCCGCAGCGCAACGGGGTCGCTTACGGCGAGCTCCTGTTCCAGCACGACTTCGCGCCGGG